>Ga0209769_1000155_pt1 | contig 27013 bp, 18 predicted proteins | sample LauGreSuBDMM15DN_2_FD_187569 | JGI IMG/M metagenome (GOLD analysis project Ga0209769, IMG submission 187569) | Freshwater lake microbial communities from Lake Michigan, USA - Su13.BD.MM15.DN (SPAdes) (version 3) | ecosystem: Environmental > Aquatic > Freshwater > Lake | place: Lake Michigan, USA...
TGAAGGGGGTAAAGGGCATGTCTTTTTCAAAAACGGTATCCAGGTGACCAATCAGGAATAGTTTTTTTCCTTTCGTGCCTGTTCGCGTAGCTACAAAGTGTCCTGCGCGCCTCACTTCTGCAGGGACGTCTACCCATTCAGTTTGAAATCCTATTTTTTGAAACTCTCGCTCAAAAACGCGACCTACTTCCCGTACGCCTTCCAAGTTGAGGGAGCCTGAGTTGATGTTGATGACTTCCTCCAGAAGCGCTTGAGTTTCCTGGTAATTTTTTTCAATGCGCTCCACCAGTTTTTTTTCTTCAGCGCTCAGCTTCTGCTGTGCAAAGGAGATAATGGGGGAAATCGCGAGGAGAAGGACAAGAAAAATACGGTTCATGGGATGGGAATTAAGTGGGAGGATGTAAAGCTAAAGTTAGTAAACCGACAGGGAATTGCCAGAAGGAATGTGGTAGACCGGGACGCCTGGAACATGGGTTTCCAACCAATTTTTTAGAAATTCTGAGCCTCCTTCTTCGCTTGCCGAATGGCCGATCTCTACCATGGAAAGCTTCATACCAAGTTCTTGGGCGGTTTTGACGTATTCGGGAGTTTCCCATTCGTTGGATTCCCCACAGATCAGTACATCTGGACGGTGCTCTTGAATTCGGGTGATTTGGGTTTTCCCACCAACAGCACCGGGTAGTAGGAGTACCTTGGTGACGGGTTGGTTCAAATCCCCCACATAGCGCATCGCCGGCACCTTCATTCGGGTTTTGATATGGTCAATAACTTCTTTTAAGGTAGTGGTCGGAATTTGTAAGATTGGGCTTCCAGGGGTATAGTAGGCCTTCCATCCCAGTTCTTCCACCACGCCTACTCGTACCCCATCGTCTTGCATGCGGTGCACGTAGTCGTGGTTTCTCCAGATGGTCAATTTATTCTGGGCGAGCAGGTCGTATTTGCCACGGAAGACGGGGTCGTTTTGGAGGTAGTCGGTATCGTCCTGCCCGGAGTAAAAGGTGGGTTCATGGGGAATGATCAGGTTGGCCTTCAACTCAATCGCCTTTTTGATGATCTCGATGCTGGGGAACATGGTGGTGACGATCCCCGTGACCACGGTGTCTTTAGAGCCAATTTTGATTGTATCCACCGTTTGTGCAAAGGGAGCTTTGGGTACTTGGGCGATAAACAGATCCATGATCTCGCCTACCGTCCAGGATTTTTGTACGGGGCCAGCCCAGCCCAAAAAGGGATTGCTGAGGATGCCAGCGCCGAGGAGTGCTCCCGATTGAAGCAGGAAGGTTCGCCTAGTGGAGGGGGATGATTTTTTCATGGGCTTGGAACTTAAGGATTCTAAATCTGATCTGGAAGAGTCTTGCTTTAGGTTCTTAGTTAATGGTCACATCAGTGAGCCAGATGAAGCGCTTTCCTTCCGGGTCCTTGTGCTCCAAACTGATTTGAATTGGACCGTAGGGAACTGCCTTTTCCCAGGTCCAGGTGCGGCCCTCGGGTGCATTTCCTTTGCGGAAGGTCCACTCCAGGATGTGGTGGTTGACATCCAGGTACAGGTCATAGGCATCTCCTGGGGTGTATCCTCCCTTAGTACCGTACACAATACTCAACTTGGTAGCCGGAAGTCCTTGAATGGGGCTGTTGACTTTTTCGGTGACTTCGTAGGTGTATCCCTTGTCCCAGGCCAACTGAAAGGGCATCAGTGCCCAGTATTTGTCGTTGATAAAGGCACCGTCCTGTTTTGGTAGGGAGTCTGCCACGAGGTTGTAGGTAAAGCTGGTATCTGCTCCAGAGTAGGATACCGTGCTGTCTTGGATATTCCATTTCCAGGATCTGGACATCACCGTAGCCGAATCGCGTTGTACATTCCAGGTGTAGCCGATGGACTTGACCTGATCCCAGTTTTCAAAGCCGTAGGCCTTGGCCACTTGCATAGGGAGGGTATCTGGAAGTGGTTCGCGCTGCTGGCAGGAGGCCAAGAGAGCAATAAAGGAAAGGCTGAGGAGTAGATTTTTCATAGCTAAGAAGATAAAGTATTTCAGGAAGTGGATTTGAATAGCCAATTTTTGAATTTTTTATATTCAAGGTATTGTGTCAATGGTTGGAGGAAAAAGAGAAATCGATTCAAGAAAAGGAGACTTCGAAAGAGTATGGAGGGAAAAATTTTCTTTTTCCCTTTGGCCGCGCCAATTAGCATGCTTTTAGCCACCTCTTGTGGGCTTTGCATCGGAAATGATTTCGGGATATTGCTACCTGCAGCATCGAAAAAGGAGGTCGCTGTAGCAATCGGAAATACGAGGGTCAACCAATCTCCTGCCCGCTCCGCCCAGAGCGATTCGGCCCATTGCAGGATTGCGGCTTTGGTGCTGCCGTACAGGCTGTAGCCAGGGATGGCCCAGTAGGCGATGGCGGAACAAGTAATCACATGGCGCAGGGAATGGTCAGGAAAAGCTTGTTTCAAGGCCAGACCAAGCTGTATGGGCGAGTGCACATTCAGTTGAAATAAGCAATCCATCTCTTGCCAATTTTGCTGAGATGCTTCTCCATATTCTGCCTTGCCTGCATTGGCGAAGCAAAAATCCACATGTGTCCAGTGGGCATGCACCCAGGCTAGAATAATACCGTTTCCTTCCTTGAGGCTTAGGTCTGCACACAAGGTATTCAGCTTCGGAAATTCGCTTTGAAGGGATTTTAAGGCTTCGGGGAGGTAGTCTACGGCCAAGATCTTTTGGGTCTGTGGGTAAAGCTGACGAATCAGTTCCAGACCAATGCCAGAACCAGCTCCCGTAACGATAACCTGGGCGTCCTTGAAGCTATTCATGGTTGGGTAGTAGGGCAGGAATAGGGAAGTGAATTGTAAAAGGATTGACTTTGAGGGCAACCAAGGGTTGGACGCCTTCCAGGTCAGGAAAAAGCTGCGGATCTACCTCCATGCGCTGCACCCGTGCCAATTTACCCCAGCCACTTCCTTTGGGAAGCGTCACTTGTGTCTTTCCATCCAGCGTCTGTATCAGCCGTAGTGGTAGCAAGGAGGTGCTGATGGGAAATGAAATTCCCCCATGGGTGATTTCTGTATCGATTATCTTTTTTCCATCCAGTTCTACTTGAATGTGGTCCTTTCCTTTTTCTTTTTCCCAACGGAAGCTCGCCGTCTCCTTGGGGATGCCCCAGTTTTTTCTACCCTGGTCGGTGCTTGCTTCCGAGCTTACCAGAATGCGGGTGATGGATTGAAATTTCTTTTCCCCAAACTGACCTGGGATAAAAAGTAGCTCCTGGTAAGGACCTACTGGGGAGCTGCTGTAATCCACGAGCATGACATAGCCAAAACCCCCTTTAAATTGACCTTGAAGCTGGGCAGGGAGATTGGCCTTGCTTTCTACCCAGGGTTTTTTGAAGCGGTAGAGCAACATAATTCCTTCCCCATGTAGGGTCCAAGGTGGAGGAGCTGGAGCAAATTGGCTTTCTGAATTAGGCATATGGAGAAGGGCTGATTGCGGTCCATCCTCCGTCAATGATCAGGGTTTGGCCCGTAATGTGGCATGCGGCATCCGAAAGGAGAAAGGCCGCCGCTGCTGCAATATCTTCTGGGAAAGCGGGTCTCGCTAATGGTGTGAGCTTGGACCAGGTGGCGGCATAGTCTGGGTCCGAGGTAGTTCGTTCCGTCAGCGTTGCCCCTGGGGCAATGGTATTGATGCGTATGCCTAAAGGAGCAAGTTCTAACACTAGATTTTTTGCCAGCATCTCGATGGCCGCCTTGCTCATGGCGTAGGCTGCCAGATTTTCATGACTTTGGTGAGCGGTCACGGATGAGGTAAATAAGATTGCCCCTCCCTTTTCCTGAGATTTCATCAGGCGAGCCACTGCCTGGGTGAGGAAGAAAGTGCCTGCCTGATTGACCCGGGCTACTTCCATAAAATCTTCCCTTCCATAGTCCAAAAAATTACCAAATAGCGTGATCCCAGCATTGCATACCAGCTGGTCGATGGTACCGTAATTTTTTACAGCAAGGGCTACCATTTCCTCGATGACCTCTGTGTCGGCGGCATCTCCTGAACAGCCGATGACCGATCCTTTTCCCAAACTAGAAAGCTGGGCAACAGCCTCCTGGGTTAGGCTTTTCTCCCGGTCATTGAGGAGCACATGGGAACCCTCTTCCAGCAATTTTCTAGCGATGGCGAGTCCGATCCCTTGTCCTGCTCCGGTGATGAGTGCTACTTTGGTCATATGCTATTTTTAAGGGTTTGCCTTCAGCCGGCCAATTTGATGCGTAATAAAAACCTAGTGGGAATCTCGCTTTACTTCGGGACCCGAACTTCCTTGGAGAAAGTCAAAATCTACCCCTTCGTGGGCTTGGTTGACCTTGTCGAGAAACAAGTTGACATAGCCTCTGTCGTAAGGAAGGGGGCTGGGAGAAAATGCCGCGTTTCTTTTTGCAAATTCCTCTTCAGAGATCAGGAGGTTTAGGCTTCGCTTGGGAACATCCAAAGCAATCATATCTCCGTTCTGTACCAGCGCAAGTGGCCCACCGATGGCTGACTCAGGGGAGACATGCAGCACCACGGTACCAAATCCTGTACCGCTCATGCGCCCATCTGAAATGCGGATCATGTCTTTGACTCCCTTTTCTAGTAGTTTTTTGGGTAGTCCCATGTTGCCTACCTCTGGCATGCCTGGGTATCCTTTGGGACCCACTTTTTTCAAGACCATCACACAGGTCTCGTCAATATCCAGGTTGGGATCGTCTACTCGTGCTTTGTAGTCGTCAATGTCTTCAAATACCACTGCCCTACCGGTATGGGTCAATAAGCTAGGACTGGCAGCGGAGGGTTTCAGCACGGCGCCTTGAGGGCAAAGGTTGCCCTTCAGTACGGCGATGCCAGACTCCGGTTTGATGGGATTTTCGAAGGTGCCAATCAGGTTTCTGTCCCAACATTCGGCTTTGGTTATGTTTTCACCTAGGGTCTTGCCATTCACCGTAAGCGCATCGGTATGGAGGTGCTTTTCGATCTCCTTCATGACTGCAGGAAGTCCGCCTGCATAAAATAGGTCTTCAATCCAATGTTCGCCGGAGGGCTGCACATTGGCGATGAGTGGGATTCTGGAAGAAAATTCATCAAAGTCAGCCAGGTCCAAGGGAACGCCTATCCGTTTGGCGATTGCGATCAGGTGAAGGATAAAATTGGTGGATCCTCCTACGGCTGCATTGACCATGATGGAATTTTCAAAGGCCTTGCGGGTAAGAATCTTGTCCATCGTCAGGTCTTCCTTGACCATCTCCACGATGCGCATACCCGCTAGGTGAGCCATTACTTTGCGTCGGGAATCTGCCGCAGGGATAGTTGCATTGTCTGGTAGCGCTAGGCCTAGGGCTTCCACCATAGCGGCCATAGTAGAAGCGGTGCCCATTGGTGCGCAATGCCCAACAGATCGGGACATGGCTGCTTCTGCTTCGATAAACTCTTCTTGGGAGAGTTTGCCGAGCTTAAAATCTTCGGCAAAGCGCCAAATATCAGAAGTGCCTATTTTTTTGCCTTTGTACCTACCCACAAGCATGGGGCCTCCCGAGAGCACGAGGGTGGGGAGGTTGACTGAGGCAGCACCCATCACGAGGGAGGGAGTGGTTTTGTCGCAGCCACACATCAGGATGACTCCATCCATGGGATTGGCGCGTATGCTTTCTTCCACGTCCATGGAAACAAGATTTCGGAAGAGCATGGCGGTGGGCTTGATGGAGCACTCGCCTAGGGACATGACTGGAAACTCAAGTGGAAATCCTCCTGCTTCCCAGACGCCACGCTTGATTGCTTCGGCCAAATCACGGAAGTGGGCATTGCAGGGGGTCAGTTCGGACCAGGTGTTGCAGATGCCGATCACCGGCTTTTCGCCTTCAAAAAGGTGGTGGGGGAGTCCTTGGTTTTTCATCCAGGACCGGTAGATAAATCCATCTTTACCGGTTCTGCCGTACCATTCCTGGCTTCGGAGTTTCTTTTTGGTCATGTGGTTTTTCGGGTTCTGTTAATTGGCCAAGAAGTTACCAAAAATTATTAGAAATGGATCGAAGGGATGGGATGAAAAAGTTGGGTCTGGCATAAAAAATCCCCTTGATTCAGTACCAAGGGGATGGGGAAGCTTTGCTAAACGGCGTTTTTAGTCTATTCTAGTAATTTTTGCACCTAGGGCATTGAGTCGCTCGTCAATGTTTTGATATCCTCGGTCTATTTGCTCGATGTTATCGATTACCGAAGTCCCGTTTGCAGACATGGCTGCTATCAAGAGAGACACCCCTGCACGGATGTCGGGAGAGGTCATCTTGATTCCTCGGAGCGGATACTTTCGATCCAATCCGATGATCGTAGCACGGTGCGGATCACAAAGAATAATCTGGGCGCCCATGTCGATCAACTTGTCAACGAAGAACAGGCGGGATTCAAACATTTTTTGGTGTACGAGGACCGTTCCTTTGGCTTGTGTAGCGGTAACGAGGATGATAGAAAGTAAGTCTGGTGTGAATCCAGGCCAGATCTGATCCGCTACAGTAAGAATAGATCCATCGATGAAGGTTTCGATTTCGTAGTGCTTTTGTTCCGGTACAAAGATGTCATCTCCTCTAAATTCCAGATGGATACCCATGCGTCGGAAGGTGTCCGGGATGATGCCCAAGCGGTGAATTTGACAATCTTTGATGGTGATCTCGGACTGGGTCATGGCGGCCATCCCAATAAAGGAGCCGATCTCGATCATGTCCGGAAGAAGCGTATGCGTGGTGCCACCAAGTACCTTTACGCCTTCGATGTGAAGGAGATTGGAGCCTACTCCAGTAATCTGTGCACCCATGCGGTTGAGCATGTCGCAGAGTTGCTGCAAGTAAGGTTCGCAGGCAGCATTGTAAATTGTGGTTTTTCCTTCGGCCATGACTGCGGCCATGACGATGTTGGCGGTACCTGTTACGGATGCCTCATCGAGGAGCATGTAGGTACCTTTCAGGTTTTTCCCGTCGATGTGGAAGATCTCATTTTTGGCATCGTAGCGAAACTCGGCACCGAGCTTTTGAAAGCCAAAAAAGTGGGTATCCATGCGACGGCGACCAATCTTATCTCCTCCTGGCTTGGAAAGTTTCCCGGTACCAAAGCGGGTCAATAAAGGACCAAGAATCATCACCGAACCGCGCAGTGCGGAGGCCTTGTTTAGAAAATCTTGGGTTTCAAGGTAATCTAAGTTGACTTCATCGGCCTGAAAGGTGTAGGACTCGGGTCCAAGTTTTTGAACCTTCACCCCCATATCTGAAAGGAGTTCGATGAGTTTGTTGACGTCCCGGATATTTGGGATTTTGTGAATGGTAACCTTTTCAGAGGTTAAGAGTACGGCACAAAGTATTTGTAGCGCTTCGTTTTTTGCTCCCTGCGGAGTGATTTCTCCTTTTAGGCGGTGTCCACCTTCTACTTTAAAAGAGGCCATGTGATTATCTGCGTTTTTTGTGGGCAGGACGGAATTTTTTTCCGTGGATATTTTTTTTCTTAGAGGAGCTCTCCTCTTCTTGGTGAGGAATTTTAAAATCTCTTCTCGTATTGGATTCAAAGAGGGCGTTTTCTTGAACTTTTTCCAAGTCTATGTGGAGCTTGCCTTTGGAAAGAGTCTTGATGTCATCTAGAATGATGTTGTCGTCAAAATTCTCCCTGTTCCATGTGGAATGGAAACTCCGCATCAGCTGTCCGATGTAGATAATTGCATTTTCCTGATCCTCGTCATTTTCGATATCAATGGCTTTTTCGATCAGCTTCTCAATGTTTCTGCCGTAGTGCTTAAACTTGATTTGACCTTTTGGGTAGCCAATATGGGGCGGCTTTTTACCCAGCAATTCCTTTTCTGGCATGGGAAAGGGACCATCGATGTCTAGGGTAAAATCCGACATGATGTACAAGTCGTCCCATAGTTTTTGGTCACTTTCCTGCTTGACAGTAGGATTGAGCTGCTTGATGATTTCGACGATGGTGTGGGCACTTTGTGTACGTCGTTCTCGATCTTCAATCGCGACTACATGCTGTACCAGTTGTTGGATATTCTTTCCGTATTCTTTCAAAATAAGTTGTTGTTTTTCTGAATCGTTATGCTTCATGACGCCTCCTATTTTTGCCTTGTAAAAGGTAACAAAAAAACAGCAATGGTAGGCGTATGCGGAATTAGTCTATAATTCTCAGCTTGGCAAAGCTAAGCAATAAAGTTTTCTCCCCAAAATGTTCAAATTGAATGCTTGCCTTTTTGTTAAGTCCTTCGGTTTCAATTTTTTGAACTTTACCAAATCCAAACTTAGGATGCTCCACCAGTTGCCCTTCCTGAAGCCCATTGGTATTACTTGGTTTGAAGTCAGGGTTTGGGGTATGTACATGCATCGCCGTAGGTAGCCGAGTCTCCGGTTGTTTTTTGATTCCAATAAATCCTGCAGAACCTGGAGGGCCCTCTCTTCGGAAGGCTCCCGGTAGCTCTCGAGTGGCAGACATGCGTTTATTGACCTTGAGTAGGTCGGGATTTACTTCCTCCAAAAATCGGCTCGGCTCACAATTGAGCAGTCGCCCATAGCGGTAGCGGGTGAGCGCATAGCTCAGGTAGAGTTTATCCATAGCACGAGTGGAGGCTACATAAAATAGCCTTCTTTCCTCTTCCAAGTCCTCTCTACTCTGCATCATCATCTGGGAGGGAAAGAGGTCTTCTTCCATGCCCACCACAAACACCTGCTTAAATTCTAGCCCTTTGGATGCGTGGATGGTCATCAGCGTGATCGCATCGGTTTGACTTTTATCTTGGTCGTTGTCAGTGAGTAAGGCAATTTCTTGGAGGAAGGCGCCTAAGCTCTTGTCTTCGTTTTCGGGATTATCCACGTACTCTTTGATAGCGTTCAGCAATTCCTGCACGTTTTCGTATCGGTTGAGGCCCTCGATGGTCTTGTCTTCGTAGAGTTCACGAAGCAAGCCACTTTGTTTGGCAACGGTGCTGGCCGCCTCAAAGGCATCTTTGCGTTCGATTTCGATCTGAAAGGCTTTGATCATCGTCGAAAAATCATCCACAGAAACCCCTGCTCGGCCACCCAAAAAGCTGGGGGCGTTTTGGACCACATCCCAAAGTGGGATGTCGTGTTCGTAGGCAGAAACCAACATTTTTTCCACGGAGGTATCGCCGATTCCTCTTTTCGGGTAGTTTATGATTCGCTTGAAGGCTTCCTCGTCTGCTGGATTTACCGCAAACCGGAGATAGGCCATGAGGTCCTTGATCTCTTTTCGTTGGTAAAAGGATAGGCCCCCTACGATTTTGTAGGTTAGGTTGAGCTTCCGCAAAGCCTCCTCCATGGATCTGGACTGGGAGTTGGTGCGGTAGAGAATGGCAAAATCGCTGTTGTTAAGCTGCTTATTGTTTTTCTCCTCAAAAATGGTGTTCGCCACGATTCTCCCCTCCTCGTTATCGGAAGATGCTTTGAAGAGCTCGATGAGGTCCCCCTCCGGATTGGAGGTCCAGACGATCTTCTTGAGTTGCCCCTTGTTCTTGTCAATGATCGAGTTGGCCGCATCGACGATATTTTTGGTGGAGCGATAGTTTTGCTCCAGCTTGACCACAAATAAGTCAGGGTAGTCCTTTTCAAAATTTAAGATATTCTGAATGTCTGCTCCTCGGAATGCATAGATACTTTGGGCATCATCGCCCACCACGCAGATATTTTGGTGAACTGCCGCCAGTTTTTTAGTGATCAGGTATTGGGAGATGTTGGTGTCCTGAAACTCGTCCACCATCACGTATTTGAAGCGCTGCTGGTACTTGTTGAGCACCTCGATGTGGTCTCGAAATAGGATGTTGGTGTTGAAAAGAAGGTCATCAAAGTCCATGGCACCAGCCTTGAAAAGGCGCTCTTGGTACCGTTGGTAGATTTCCCCCATTCTCGGGCGTAGCGCAGCCTCGTCGTCAGCTTTGACAAAGGGGTCGTTTTGGTAGGTTTGCCAGGAGATGAGTCTATTTTTTGCTCCAGATATTCGCGACAGCACCACACTAGCTTTGTACACCTTATCGTCAAGACGTAGTTCCTTCACCAAAGTGCGGATAAGTGATTTGGAGTCGTCGGAATCGTAAATGGTGAAGTTGGAAGGATAGCCAAGTTTGTCTGCTTCCACGCGCAAGATTTTAGCAAAAACGGAGTGAAAAGTCCCCATCCAAGTATTCCGTGCATCAAGGCCTGCTAATTTCTCGATGCGTTGCTTCATTTCGCTGGCCGCCTTGTTGGTAAAGGTTAGGGACAGAATATGGAAAGCATCCACTCCTTTGGCATAGATGAGGTGTGCGATTCTGTAGGTGAGTACCCGCGTTTTTCCAGATCCTGCACCGGCGATGATCATCACAGGCCCATCGGTGTGTTCTACGGCTTGGCGCTGTTCGGGATTGAGTTCCTTTAGGTAATCCATTGGTGTAGTATCAAGTAGCGGATAAAAGTAGCAAGACTGCAAGCCATTACCCTTGTATCAAGCTTTAATCTATTAGTAAACTAGTTTATTTAGTTGATCCCAGTTCGAATGTGTTCTCCTAAATTAGAGGAAGCCCATTTTCCTACTGGAAACCTGCTGCTTTATAGCCTCCAGCGCTTATGGCTCCAGAGATACAAGTCGGGCTGCAGACGGATATTGGCTTCTAATCTAGCGCAGAAGGCATCGGTGATGCTATGCTCCACAGTTGAATCATAAGGTCCTCTTGCGAGCAGTTCGTAGGTAGCCTGGTAGTGGCCTCTTCCTTTTTTGGTAATTTCTCCAAAGTAAACTGGTAGATCCATGCTTTTGGCAAGGTATTCTGCCCCTTCAAAGAAATAGGCAGGACGGTTGAGAAAGGGGCGCTGGTAGCGAGTGGTACGATTGTTGGGCCGTTGATCTGCGGCGAGCTGTACTACCCGGTGCTGGGTGTTCAGGGTTTTTGCCGTATCGCGAAACTCCTTTTTCTCGGTAATCGTATTTCCAAATCGGGTTCGGGCCTGGTACATCAGCTCGTTGAAAAAAGGGCTGGTGATCTTAAGGTATACCCCTTCTGAAGGCACCTTGCTGAGTACTGCAGCTTGTTGTAGTCCTAGCTCCCAATTGAAAAAGTGGCCTGCAAGCAGGAGCACACTATTTCCGTTTGTTACCTCCTGATCTAGGAAATCCTGATTGGTGATGGTAAATCTTTTGGCCAACTCCGCCTTGGAGATGCTGATTGATTTGACGGTTTCGGCGATTGAGTCTGTGAAGTTCCGGTAGAACCGATTGCGGATGGATTTTCGCTCCTTGGCTGTTTTTTCAGGAAAAGCATGAAGCAGGTTATCGTCGATCACTTTTTTGCGGTAACGGGCGATATACCTAGCAATGAGGTAAAGGAAGTCTGAAAAAAGATACAAAATCCCGAGTGGTAGTCGAGAAAATAGCCTGAAGAAAAGCATGTGTCCGGTCTGGTGTTGGGTAAATGTCCCTAAAGAGGCGACGATGTCAGCCACAAAATAAAGGAAAAGAAGGGAAATAGGAGGGGAATCTAGGTATAATTTGAGGCATTGTGTACTTTTGATTCCATGTCGGAAGTTCAGCGAAGGAAATATTCTCAGGAGGAAAGGACGGCCATCTTTGATGGGGAATTTATGCCCCACATTGATTCCATGTACAACTTTGCCTTTCGACTGACCTTTGATGAGGACGATGCCAAGGATTTAGTGCAGGACACCTACATGAAAGCCTTTCGGTTTATCCAATCTTTTGAGCAGGGAACCAATGCGAAGGCTTGGCTTTTCCGCATTCTCAAAAATAGCTTTATTAACGAGTACCGAAAGAAGAGTAAGAAGCCTGCAACGGTGGATTATCAGGAGGTTGAAGCCTTTTATAATTCCGATGATGTGGACTACCAGAGCACGAGTGACCTTCGCGCCGAATCAGTGAAGGACATGTTGGGTGATGAAATTTCCAATGCCTTGAATGCATTGGCAGTAGATTTTCGTACGGTGATTATTTTGGCCGATTTAGAGGAGTTTTCCTATGAGGAAATGGCCAAAATTTTGGATATTCCAATCGGTACGGTGCGGTCTAGGCTCCATCGAGCTAGAAATCTTTTGAAAGATACATTAAAAGGCTATGCCCAATCGATGGGATACGGCAGGGACGAAGAGGAGGACTAAACGATCAGCTATGGAAAACAACAACGCATCATCCGGAGAGCGGAAATTGCAGTGCAGCGACGTAAGCAAGTGCTTTGAGCTTCTGGAGCATATCCTGGATGGAGAGCTTGTGGAGGGAGGAAACGAAATGCTGCAGGAGAAGCTGGACAGATGCCAGCCCTGCTTTGAACATTTCCACCTGGAGCAAGCCATTCGCGAGGTGCTCAAAACGAAATGCACCAAGCAGCCCCTACCTGATAAACTGGCGGAGTCGATCCGTCAAATGATTCAAGACGCAAGATGAGTATCCCTTCTGGCAAAGCCATTATTTTTTCCGCCCCCTCTGGATCTGGAAAAACATCCTTAGTTAAAGAGCTGATGAAGCAGGTCCCTAATTTGGGATTTTCAATCTCTGCCTGCACCCGGGACAAGCGAGGCAGACACGAAGTGCATGGGCGAGATTATTATTTTTTGAGTATCGACGAGTTTAAGAAAAAAATTGATGCCGATGCATTTGTGGAATGGGAGGAAGTGTATGCCGGCAATTTTTATGGTACGCTCAAAGAAGAGGTGCTTCGAATTTGGAAGGAGGGAAAGGCAGTGATTTTTGATGTAGATGTCAAAGGTGGGCTCGCCCTGAAAAAATATTTCGGAGACCAAGCTTTGGCCATCTTTGTGAAGGTCCCTTCCTTGGATGTCTTGGAATCAAGACTCAATGACCGAGGAACTGAAACGGAGGAATCTCTTTCCCGCCGAATTTACAAGGCCAAGTTTGAGATGACCTTTGAAGCGCAGTTTGACGTGACCGTGTTTAACGATGACTTCACCCGATCTTCAGCGGATGCAGTTGCACTGGTGACCGAGTTTTTAAAGTAATAACTATGAAAATAGGGCTATACTTCGGTAGTTTCAATCCCATTCATGTGGGACACCTGATCATCGCCCAAACTCTTTTTCAACGTGGGGGGCTGGACCAAGTATGGTTTGTAGTCAGCCCTCAGAATCCTTTCAAACGCCAAGAATCCTTGGCCCACGAACATGACCGCCTACGAATGGTGGAGCTTGCTATTGAAGATAATTTTCAGTTTAGGGCTTCTGATGTGGAGTTTCGCATGCCTCGACCCAGCTACACGATCGACACGCTGACCTACTTGAGTGATAAGTATCCCCAGCACCAATTTTCTTTGTTTCTCGGATCGGATAATCTGAGCCATTTCCACAAGTGGAAGAATCACCAAGCCATCTTAGACCACTATCCCATCCTGGTGTATCCACGACCTGGGGAAGTCAAAACACTTGAACATCCAGGAGTGAATTACCTAGACGCTCCTCTGCTGGATATTTCTGCTACTTTTATCCGGCAATCGATTCAAGATGGATTGTCCGTTCGCTACCTCCTTCCAGAGCGCGTGGAGCAGTTTATTGTGGCTAAAAAATTGTACGAGTAGGAAAATCCACAGATCAATAAAAATAAATCAGCGGGTTTTTTCTGCGTAGATCAGCGAGAAAAAAATGAAAGTCTCGCAAAGAGGCAAAGACGCGAAGGGAAAGTTCTTTTCTGAGATGCTGTGGGACAAGCTTTGCGCCCTTGCGCCTTAGCGAGAGAAAAAAAGGAAGAATGATACCCCTTTATGTGCCATTTCCGGCCACAGGTTATATTTGATTTCGCTCCTCTGGAGCTCTGGCTCCATTTTTCACGGCAGTTTCTATTAACATTTTGCCCCCGCTGGGGGCAAGGGAAAAAAAACTAAAATCAACACATCTCTTTTCTATCAGCGATTTTGGTAACAATGCCATTTTCTGCTCCAGAGGACCAACATGTTATTAGCTAGAAATTTAGGTAAAAGTCGTTCGCTCTCGCTGAGCGACATATCCTATTTTCTTTCGCGTCTCTGCGAGAAAAATTAGGAATTTATTTTTTACCCGCTGCCTTATCCGGCCGCGTGGAGATTTTTTTCCAAATCAGTTCGCCAACTTGCTTCCCTTGCTTCCCTCCCTCTTCGATGGCGGGCATGTAATGTATTCCTCCATAAAATCGGCTAACCGCTGCCTCAGATGCTGCTTGAGAGAAGGAGTCAAACTCGCGGATAGGTAATCCATAAGCCAGCTCAGTGCTGTCTACGATGTGGAGCTGATCTCCAAAAATTTGAGCCAAGGTGTAGGCTGCTGCCGTAGAAGCTACGCTATGCCCTGAGGTATGCTCCGGGAAGGGAGGTGTTTGGAGCAGCGGAACCCAGTTTTCATCAATGTGCTGGTTGATGTAGGTTTCCGGACGGATAGTTCGGCTGCGGTATTTCTCATCCCAGCAGGCGATAAAGGCTTCGTTAAGCGAGATGGCAGTGAGTGTCAAGGCTTCAACTGTTCCCTTCCAATCTTTGCCTGCCGCCGCGGAGGCGATGGAGGCAATACCCATCCAGTGACCCCCAGGAGTGATTTTTTTGGTGGCAAACATGACATGGCCCTTCACATTCATTTTGTAGGGATTGCAATCCCAGAACATCGCAATGTCGGTTTGTTCCTTACTTGCGTTTTTTTGCACCTCATAGACTTCTAGCGCTCTATTATAGAATTCAGAACCTGGTTCGGTTGAAAATGCAGGAGGAGGATTAACTTTAAACTGGGCCGCAGAGTCCAATACGAATGGGCGAATCTTATTCCAGTGTGGCTCCACCGCTTCCATGTAAGCAGGAGGGGTGGGTTGCCAGGTACCCGGCTCACTGGTAACCGAATACTTGGGGAAGGAGCGGCTTTGGTGGTAGTTATCTTTTTTGGAATAGGCTTTTACTTGATCGCCTACCGCTTGTCCGTAGGCTACGGAAGCATCTAGGATGTCTTTAGGAATTCCTTTTTCTCGGAGCACTCCAAATATTGAATCCCGGTGTGCGGTCATTTTTTCCTCCGAAAAAATCAAGGCAGTGCTCACCTGGTAGTAAGCTGCCAAAGCCGCTAATGGGGCATAAATATTTGCTGGGACAGGCACTGAAATGGCCTCAGAGCCGTTCAACTGACCCATCAAAGGCGCATAATTTGCAGGATCTGTAGCCGCTACTACCTCATAAGCGGCCAAGGAGGAATAGGAATAAATTCTTGTGGCTACGGGAGGGGAAAAAATATCATGAATAATAACTTCAGTCACCTGCTTTTGTACGGCATGAAAATAGGTTCCATCCGTAATGGCCTGGGAGTAATCTTTTTTCTCTTGGCAGGAAATCACTGCTAACAAAAGCAGGATGGGAAGGAGCACTATTCTTTGGTAACGCATGGGAATGTCAAAAGGGGATAAGTAGCTAGGGCTGTCTCGAATACATTCATTCAAGAAAGTCAAAGTTACCTAAATGGGGATTATTCCCAAATGATAAAAATCAGGTATTTAGTGCATCCAGTGGGAAGTGCCTCTATTAATAGGTCCAGATTTCTGCAGGGGCGCTGTTTTTCACGAAAAGAAGTTTCTTTCCTCCAAGGTTTGCTATGGCTCGGATGTCACCGTCCAACTTCAATCCATGAATTCTATTGGGCCAGAAGGCAAAGGTCCCGTCCCCTTTTCCGAGGAATACTTCTCCATAGCTCGCATCGTATTTTCCAAGTTCAGGCTTGACATTGGATAAGTTGCCTCCCAAGATCAGATCTTGAATACCATCCTCGTTGATGTCTAGGACATGAATTGCGAAGATCCAAGATTTCTGCCCATCCCAAGAGAATGGTTTCCAAGCGAAGTTGCCTGCACCTTGGTTGAGTAAAATCCCAGATTCCAGGTGGTTCATTTCTTGAATAATGGAACGATCGATCACTTCTTTGCTAAAAATATCTTGCAGACTTTGGTTCGCATAATCTGAATAGCGGAGGTACTTTTTCTTGATGCTTGGTACCTGTCTTTCAAGTTCGTGCTTTAGCGTGTAGGGAATGGATACCCCATCCAGTACTTGTGTGTATATCTGTTCGACGGATCCATTTTGATCAAAATCATTTAGATACATTCTGATTGGGTGGGTATTTGATCCCTTCATGCGGGTATTGATTCCCTGATTGCCTAAGGCTAGGTCAGGTTTGCCATCCCCGTTGAAGTCTCCAACTTCCAGGGTTCGGTACCATCCTTTCAGATTTTCCATTCCCGGTAGGTCCATTTTTTCCAATTTTTTACCTACGTTCTTGAAAAAGGTTGGGCCCATCCATTCGCCAACGAACACGACATCTTGCAGTCCATCTCCATCGTAATCCAAAACCTTGGCATCAGTTACCATTCCGAGCCCCTTCATTCCTGGAGCCAAGGCTGCGGATTGTTCGGTGAAATTTCCTTTTCCATCGTTGATCAATAGCTGTGTATCCGCTGACACCCCATAGGTAAAGGGGATAAGTCTTCCACCCACGACTAGGTCTAGGGCTCCATCAGCATTGAGATCTATAGGGGCTACTACCGAGCTACTTCCATAAATTCCTGCTAGGCCGGTGTTGAAACCTTTGGTAAAGTCGCCCTTGCCGTTATTGAGGTAGAGGCGATCGGCAAGATCAAGGCTTCCAAACCCGGATTCATTACCTCCAGAAGTGACAAACAAGTCTGCATCTCCATCCTTGTCTGCATCAAAAAATACGGCATCTGTGTCTTCTGAAATGGCGTCAAGGGCAAAGGATTCTTGAGCGGTATAGGTGTATCCTCCTCCTTTTTTGGCAAGATAAAGTTTTCCAGGAAAGGTTTTGGCTCCACCAAAGTACAGGTCTTCGAGGCCATCTCCATTGACATCGCCTTTGGCAAATGCTGGACCTTCCGTGGACAGCATCAAGTAGGTGAGTCGATCTCGATCGAAATCAATAAACTCATTCTCCTGGTGTGTAAAGTCAAGCCTTGGATTGCTCGCTTTCACAAATTTGGCAGGGCTTGGAGCAGGAAAAAAGGAGGTTCCCTCTGGAAGTGCTCCCGCCTCTTCCCAACGTAATTGGAGCGGTTTGTCTACAGGCACCTTGGTCAACTGGGTAAAACTTCCATCGGGCCACAAAACCTTGATCTCGTCAATAACCGTGACTTTACCCAAGCCAATGGTGATTTTTGGATCCACGCTGGATTGAAAGCCCCGGTTGGGCATTTGCTCGGTATAAAATACTTGATCGCCAGCTTTCACTTGTATCTGTGTGCCTATAGCCCCAGTATTTTTCCCTTTACCTACCAACTGTATTTGGATGCTGTGGTGGTCTGGTTGCAGGCTTTTGCCCTTATTCTTAAAAATTTGGGCGGTTGCATTCACGTTGTTGACCACCAAGTCCAAGGTGCCGTCGTTGTCCAAATCCCCATATGCCGCCCCATTGGAGTGGATGGCTTTGCCTAATCCCCATTGATCCGCCACATTTTCAAAGCGGAGATCCCCTAAGTTTTTGTAAGCATAGTTCGGAATAGGCGTGATTGGAATTGGATCGACAAGCGCTTTGTAGTCTACACCATCTTGGGAGATGATTTTGACTTTGGTGTCCTCATCATCGATAAAGTTGAGGTAATCCAAGTCGGTAATATCTTGGTAGATGCCATTGGCTACGAAAATGTCACGTTTGCCATCATTATCCATATCAAAGAGTAGGGCTCCCCAGCTCCAATCCGTGGCTTCTACATTGGCAAGTCTACCCACCTCACTAAAGGTCCCATCTCCATTGTTGAGGTGGAGCATGTTCCGGGAAAATTGGTAGTGGTAGCCATGGGTTTTATTGAATTGATACTTATCCCAACTTTCAAAGGTGGTGACCTGCTTGAGTCGCGTAGGGTGCTCTGGAAGCATGTCCGTCACAAAAATGTCCAAAAGCCCATCCCCATTGAGATCTGCAATATCAGCCCCCATAGAAGCAGTGCTTATGGAGCGCATGGAGGATTCCAAGGACTCGGTAAAGGTTCCGTCTTGGTTGTTTATATAGAGATAGTCTTTCTCAAAAAAGTCATTCGAAATAAAGATGTCAGGCCAGGTATCCTGGTTTACATCGCCGATAGTGATGCCCAACCCAAAGCCAATCACGGATCCATAGATGCCTGCTTCTTCACTCACATCGGTAAACTTCTCCCCATCGTTACGGAAGAGTTTGTCTCCGCCCACCGAGTCGCGCACAGGTCGTTCATTTTGCATCTTGTTGAAGGTGCCAATGGCTTGGTAGGAATTGTTGAGCAGGTACACGTCCAAGTCCCCATCCTTGTCGTAATCAAAAAACACGGCATGGGTAGAAAAACCTTTATCGGCTAGCCCATAGGCTTCGGCCATCTCTTTGAAAGTGCCATTGCCTTGATTGATAAACAGTTCATTTTGCTTGTTGTCCCCTTTCACATCGCCGGAATTGCAGACGTAAATATCCAGCCAGCCATCTCCATTGACATCCGCCATAGCCACTCCCGTACTCCAAGCACGGGTACCAGCCACTCCTGCCTTTTCGGTCACGTTTTCAAACTTGAAGTCGCCCTTGTTGAGGTACAATTGATTGGGTCCTAAATTGGCAGTAAAATAGAGATCAGCTAGCCCATCGTTATTCACATCACCTATGGCTACGCCACCCCCATTGTAGAAATTCCGGTAGGTAAAGACATTGAAGGCCTCATCAAAAGTAAGGTCGTTCTTAAAGCTGACGCCTGAAGATTCAGCAGCAATCTCTTCAAATAGGGGAGGAACTTTGTCTTTTGAGCTACAGGCCGAGCCTAAGAAGGCAAGGAAAAGTAAACCACCAAGGATCTTTTTCATTCTGGTTTTTGGCTAGGCTTTTTTTGGATGGAAAGGTCTGAATTTTCTGCGCGCACAGATGCCAAGGGTTTTTTAAATTCCCGAAAGCCCTGATATGCTGATCCATAAGAGGGAAGCGATAAAAGGAAAAAACTAGCGAACAGTAAACACCAACGGTTTGTCATGGTTTCGTAGAACGAATAAGTGGGTATGGTTGTTGGATTGGATCCATTGAAAATCGCGAATCTCTCCCGAAACGAAAAGCCCGCTTTCTTGAGGTTTTAAGGCCTTCCATTTGTTGTTTACATCTTTTTCTAGCACCCAAGCATAGCTCCCCAATTGAGTGCCTAGCTCAGGTTTGATCCGACTTTCATTCCCTCCAAGAAGTATTAAGGAAGATTTTCCTTGTCTAGGAAGCACTGTAATGGCATGAACAGGGGCATACTGAACTTCTGCAGGGAGTGCCTCTTGTACCATTTTTCCGTTTCCTTGGTTGATCCAAAGGGTGGTTTCCATCCAATCTGCTTGCAAAATTAGTGAATTTGCCCATACCGATTGGGGAAAGAGTTCCTCCAATGCTTTGTCTTTGTATTCAGCATAACTGAGCACTTGTTTTTTCAAGGAAGGAATTTGCTTGACAAGCGTATTTTTGAGTACCCATGGGATACTTTTCCCATTTTCGTGGTGATGGAGGATTTGTTCGATCGAACCGTTTTGATCAAAATCATTAATCGCTAATCGCAAGGGTTTTGCTGCACTAGTTCGCAGTCTGGAATTGGTACCGAAGTTTCCCGCAAGTAGGTCTGTCTTCCCATCTCCATTCACATCCGCTAAGAAGATGCGCTTCCAAAATCCTCGTGTATTTTCTAGGCCAAATTCCGTAGTGCGATTGCTCCAAGCTCCCTGATTGAAGGAAAAAACTTGGAGTGCCATCCATTCCCCTGCCAGCAGGAGTTCTGTTTTCCCATCTCCATCTAAGTCCGCTAAGGCTCCATCGGTAAGCATTCCCAGGGAAGCAAAGGGTTTGCCTAGGGTAGTGCTTTCATCCGTGAAATTCCCTTTCCCGTCATTTTGCCAAAATTGAACTCCAACAGCAATACCATAGCCAAAAGGAAAGGCCCGCTGTCCTACTATCAGGTCTAGATCTCCATCTTGATCTCCATCCCAACTTAAAATAAATGAGGTGGGGGTTGCAGTAAACTGCTGTCCTGAGCGAGAAAAATTCCCCTTTCCATCATTTAAGTACAAGCGGTCCTGGTAACTAGGAGCGAAGTCTGAAAATTCAATACCTCCACTGCCTATTAATAGGTCAGCTGCTCCATCCCCATTGGCGTCAAAGAAGTGGGCTACTACATCTTCAGCAAGGCTATCCTGATCAAATAGGGAGGTTTGAGCCGTAGACCAAACTCCCGAACTACTTTGCTTCCAAAGGGAAGTGGATTGGCCTTTAGCGCCAGGAATAACTAATTCCAACCGCCCATCTCCATTGATATCGGCTTGACTTGCTCGAGGTCCCTCGTTGCTGATTGACCAAAAGCGGAGGCGATCCCGATCAAAATCAACGAATTCACTCTCCTTATGTAGGTAAGGGAATGTGAATGCTACAGTAGGACTGAAGTAGGGAGAAGGAGTTTTGATTTCAGTTTGTCGAACTTTCCCATCTAATTCTTTCGGGAATAGAACCTGGTTGGCTGCTATTTTGGTCAGTACGGTCCGTTTCCCTGTCGGCCAATCGATGTGTACCGAATCAATCTGGCTGTGCTTTCCTACTCCAAAATTCAGCCTTGGATCTACCGAGGACATGTAGCCTTTGACAGGCTGGAATTCCTGAATCTGGCTTTCTACACCTGTGTAGAGCCTGACTTTTGCACCAAAGGCATTGCCTAGGTCAAGGCTGAGGAAATTAGTGGTGGTGCCAGGATTACTATTGTTCTGGTAGACAAAGGCACGTTCATTGAGGTTGTTGACCACCAGATCAAGGTCCCCGTCGTTGTCCAAGTCGGCATAAGCAGATCCGGTGCTGAAGGTGAGTTGATCCATTCCTTGTGAAGGAGCAATATTTTCAAATTGAAGGCTTCCTTTGTTTTTGAAAAAATAATTTTGCTGGGGAACAGAAGGAAATTTATCAATCATTTTAGTGATCAAAATTGAGTCTTGTCGGTATTGATCTATTTTTCCTTGGTTGTTGGCATAGAAATCTACAAAGTCAAAGTCGGTAAGGTCTTTGACGATGCCATTGGCGATGAAGATGTCTTTCTTACCATCCAAGTCAGCATCGAAAATCAATGCTCCCCAGCTCCAGTCTGTTGCTTCCACGCCAGCCCACCTTCCTACTTCTGCAAATAGAGGGGTGCTATCTTGAGGGTGAATTCCCAGATGTCTTTGTAGGGTATTGCGTGTAAATTGACGGTGGTATCCAGCTTTTTGATTGGCTTGAAACTTATCCCATTCCTCAAAGGGAGTTTTGGATTTGACCCGCGCCAGATCTTTTGGGAGCATTTCGGTGACGATCACATCGGGCCACAAGTCATTGTCTAGGTCTGCAATATCTGCCCCCATAGAGCCCATACTGATTTCAGGCATGGCTTGCGGTAAAATCTCTCGAAAAGTCCCATTTTTTTGATTCAGGTAGAGGTAATCCCGCTCAAAAAAGTCATTGGATACATAGAGATCGGGCCAGCCATCTTGGTTGAGGTCTGCTACGGTCACCCCGAGTCCGTAGCCGATTGCACTCCCATAGATACCTGCTTCTTGGGAGACATCGGAGAATCGATTGCCCTCGTTGCGGAAAAGCTTATTTCCTCCTTCAGGATCTCGAATTTCTCGCTGCCCTAGGCGCAGGTCGTTGAGACCCACGGAGCGTCCGGAGTTGCTGAGCAAGTACATGTCCAGGTCTCCATCCTTGTCGTAGTCAAAAAACACAGCATGCTGGCTGAGTCCTATTGCGTCCAATCCAAATTCCTTGGACTTTTCGGTGAAGGTCAGATCTCCATTATTAATAAAGAGTTCGTTGTGTCTGCGCTCCCCCTGCATGGGTCCAGATTTGCAGACATAAATATCTAGGAGGCCATCTCCGTTCACGTCAGCCATGCTGACGCCAGTAGTCCAAGATCCTTCAGAATTTAGACCTGCATTATCGGTGATGTCTTCGAAGTTGAGTTCGCCGGTATTGAGGTAGAGGCGGTTGCTTTGCTGGTTCCCGGCAAAAAAAATATCGGGTAAGCTGTCTTGGTTGATATCGCCTATCGCAACACCCGCACCGTTGTAAAAATTACGAAAGGTGTAGGGATTTATTTTTTCGGTGTAAACCAAGTCATTGCGGAAGGAAATGCCGGTTTGACTTTCTGAAAGCAGGGAAAATAAAGGTGCTGACCCTTCCTGCTTGCAGGAGAAAAGTAGGTAAAAAAGAAAGAGAAAGCCGTACTGTTTTTTCACAAGACAAGAGTAAAAAAAAGAATTGTATTTACTTAAAATTCGTCCAAAATATAACTTTTTGAGGCTATTGCCTAAATTTTAATTCAAAGAGGGAATGGGGTTTCGTGTTTGAGGGACTACGGTCCACAGTCCACGGTCGACAGCAGTTTGGTAGTAGCACATAATTTAGCTTCCAAATTTTAATACGTAGCACAATTCACTGTGGACGGTGGACCGTTAGCCGTTGACCATTACAAAAACGGTATTACCCAAATATTACGGAATCGAACGGGATTGTCGTGATTCTGAAGTTTGATCAGCAAGGCACTCGCATGCGCCTGATGGTTCATCCCTCCAAAGGTCACCTTAGTAGGGATGGGAGCGTAAAACGCCGTTTTTTGAGGAGGTATGGATGGCGGAATGGTCGTTTGCTGCGCAAAAGCCAGCGATGCTTTCCTAGGTTAACTAAAAGGACATCAACGAATAATCTCATTTTTCATATAATATAGAGGGGTTCCCCAACCCTAGACGCTAGAAATTTCTAAAAATAAATGTTTAAAAATTGTTAAATTTTAAATTATTATTAACTTTCGAAGTCATTTTTCAACTCAAACCCAATAAAAATGAAAAAACAAGGACTACTAATTTTGTGTTTTTTCTCTCTTTTCGCCTTTAGCATAGGTTTCTCTGCTAATGCGCAACAAGCGAGAATAACAGGTAAGGTTACGGATGCTGGTACAGGTGAAGGAATCCCTGGTGCGAGTGTTTTAGTAAAAGGTACCACGCGTGGAATGGTTTCGGATTTAGATGGAAATTTTTCCATTGAAGCCGGTTCTACTGATGTATTGGTGTTTTCCTTCATCGGATACACCACGGTTGAAGAAACTGTAGGAAGCAGATCTTCTATTAATGTATCGCTTTCCGAGTCGATTCAAGGACTAAATGAAGTAGTCGTAGTCGGCTATGGTACGCAAGAGAAAAAAGAAATCACAAGTGCTGTTGCAAGTATTAAGGCAGAAGATTTCAACCAAGGAACTGTTAATGATCCTAGACAATTGCTACAAGGAAAAGTTGCAGGTCTTAACATTTCAAGACCAGGAGGTAACCCGAACGGTGGATTTAACATTAGACTTCGAGGAATTTCTTCTTTTGGAGCTAATGCTGAACCTCTAATCGTAATTGATGGGGTTATTGGTGCTTCCTTAAATACAGTAGATCCAAACGATATCGAATCAATGGATGTCTTGAAAGATGGATCTGCAGCTGCGATTTATGGAACAAGAGGATCCTCCGGGGTTATTTTGGTTACAACCAAATCAGGTAAAAAAGGAAAAGCAGTAGTTGAGTATAGCGGAACTGCAGCGTCAGAAAGTGTTGCACGTACAATTAATGTAATGACTGCTGACGAGTACAAAGCGCTACCTGGTTCAAATAATCTTGGTTCAAATACGGACTGGTTTGATGCAGTGACAAAAACAGGAGTTAGTTTTGTCAACAACCTTTCTATTAGTGGTGGAAATGAAGGCACTAGCTATAGAATGTCCCTAAACTCACGAAATGTATCTGGTGTAGGTATAAATTCTGGTTTTGATCAATTGAATGCTAGATTGAACCTAACTCAAAGAGCATTGAATGACAAGGCTTTATTTACAGTTAGTATTTCCAATACGACAGCTGATAGACAGTTTGGTAACGATAATTCATTTAGATATGCGATTATCACTAACCCAACGCTACCGATTTATGATCCAAATCCACAGTCTCCGAATTTTGGGGGTTACTCTGAGCGAGATATTTTTGATTGGTTCAATCCAGTATCTATCGTAGAGCAAAACATCAATGATGGTCGGGAAAGTAGGTTGTTAGCCAGTATCCGTGGCGAATACAACTTTACTAGTAACTTTAAAGCTGCTGTTTTCTATGCAAGTCAGAGAGAATCGTTTTGGAATGGCAGATATTCACCTAAGACTGCTAAGTTTGGAGGAGGATTCGGAAGAAAAGGTTTAGCTACCGTTGAGAATAATGAAAGGTTAAATGATTTGTTTGAAGCCACTTTGAACTACGATAAAGAAGTAGGAAAATTAGATATGGCATTTTTGGGAGGATATTCCTACCAGGAGTTCTTCAATCAGGGTGATTATACACAAGCAGGTAATTTCCTAACAGATGCATTCACTTACAATAACTTGGGTGCGGCTCTTGATTTTGCAAATGGTTTAGCAACTGTGTACAGTTATGCCACTGAAAATAAATTAGTTGCGTTCTTTGGACGTGCTAATTTCAATATCGATGACACCTATCTATTATCTATTAGTTCTCGTTATGAGGGTTCTACAAGATTTGGTGAGAACAATAAGTGGGGATTGTTTCCTGCAATTAGTGCTGGTGTAAACATTGCCAATTTGGTGGACATTACAGGAGTAAATGCAATGAAACTAAGAGCAAGTTTCGGTAGAACAGGTACTCAGCCAGGCGATTCTTACATTTCCTTACTGAGATATGGCCGTCAGGGTAACTTCTTCTACAATGGAAGCTTTGTACCGTCTTATGGACCAGTATCCAATAACAACCCAGACTTAGCGTGGGAAACTAAAGACGAATTCAACATAGGTTTAGATTTTGTTGCTTTCAACAATAGATTGGATGGTACAATTGATTATTTCACTAGAGTAACAAGTGGAATGATTCTACCTATCAACGTACCTGTTCCACCAAACCTTTTCCCAACTACTCTTCTTAACATTGGTGAAGTTGAAAACTCTGGACTTGAGGTATTGTTAAACTACAAGGCTATCCAAAAAAGTGATTTCAAATGGAATGTAGGTGTTAACTTCTCAACACTAGCTACTAACCTAAGAAGTTTGTCAGCAGGAGATTTGTCCTTTGGAGCAGTTAATTATCGCTCTAACTTCGGTTCTCCAGGTCAAAACCTTACTCAGTTGATCCGAGTTCAAGAGAACGGACCTTTGGGACAGATTTGGGGTCCAATTCAGACAGGTATTGATGAGAAAGGTGCACCAATCATGAAAGTGATTGATGGTACAGCTAAGGACGCTAGTGGAAAACCTGTTTATTGTAACTGTGATGCAGATAGAGCTCAATTGGGTACTGCTTATCCTACGATCAACTTTGGTATCAATAACAACTTCAATTACAAGAATTGGGATTTGAATTTCTTCTTTAGAGGTTCACTTGGTCACTCGTTGATCAATAGCTACAGAGGTTTCTATGAAAACACTGAAAGTACTACAGTTCAAAACTGGAACGTTGTGAAAACTAAATATTTTGATCCAAGCATCAAGAAGGCAGAATATAACAGCAGCCACGTTGAAAAAGCTGATTTTATGATTTTGGATAACGCTACTATTGGTTACAATTTTAACGTTAAACAAGGTAAATCAATCGGTAAAATCAGAACTTTCCTTTCTGTACAAACACCATTCATGTTTACAGGATACACTGGGGTAGATCCATCAGTAAGATATCAGGATCCAGAAAATGGGGATCCACTTGCTCCTGGTATAGAGCGTAGAGCTACTTACTTTACTACTACGATTACTACCCTAGGACTAAACTTAAGTTTCTAAGCTAAAACATAAAAAAATCATGAAAAAAACAATAAATTTTAAATACTTCTTGATTGGCCTAGGACTGACTTATTTCGCTTCGTCTTGCGTTGATTTGGAGGAGAAGGTGTATAGCCAGATTACTTCAGACAACTTCTTCAAAACAGATGAAGAGTTTATTTCAGCATTAGGAGGAGCATACTCCTCTTTAGGTGGACTGGGTAATCACTCTGGTCTTTGGTCAATTAATGAAATTGCATCCGATGAGATAGTAGTGTCTCACAAGGGTGGTGACTGGTTTGACGGTGGTGTTCTTTTACAATTGCACCAGCATGAATTCCAAAAGGATAATCCATTTTTGAATAACTCATGGAATTTTCTTTTTGGAGGAATTAACACTTGTAATAGATTGATCTATTCTTTCGAGCAGCTTAACAATGCGAATTCTCCTGCTTACATCGCAGAGCTTAGAGCATTGAGAGCTTTGTATTACTATTGGGCTATGGATGCGTTTGGTAACGTTCCTATTGTAACAGACTTTACCTCGACTGAAAAGCCTTCTAATAGTTCAAGAAAAGTAGTGTATGATTTCGTTCTGAAAGAATTGAATGAAACTATTCCATTGCTTCCTACTAAAAAGGATGGTACTACTTATGGAAGATTGACTAAGTGGAGTGCATTGACCATCAGAATGAAATTGTATCTAAATGCTGAAGTTTACACTGGAACTCCTCAATGGGCTCTAGCTGCTGCTGATGCTGCTACGATTATCAATACTGGTCCGTACACGTTGAACCCTTCTTATCAGGCTAACTTTGCCATCAATAATGCAGGATCTCCGGAGAATATTTTTGTCTATCCTTACGATAAGGTATTTGCTGGTGGATTCAACTGGGTACAGATGACACTTCACATTGTAAGTCAGTCTACCTTTAGCCTTACAGATCAGCCTTGGAATGGGTATCAAACTGTAGAAGAATTTTACAATTCTTACATTGATCCAGAAAAAAACCCAGGTACTCAAGGACCAGTTTGGAAAGGTTTGGCATTGACGCAGTCTACAGGTACAGTAGATGGTAGATTATCCAACTTCTTGGTAGGACCACAGAAGAAAGCAGATGGATCAGTTTTGGTTGATCCAGGAGTTGAAGTTACTGATCCCACTGGATTAAAGGGAGATCCGAATGGTCCACCATTGACTTTCATGCCTTTCTTGAATGAAATCT
>Ga0209769_1000157_pt1 | contig 26924 bp, 20 predicted proteins | sample LauGreSuBDMM15DN_2_FD_187569 | JGI IMG/M metagenome (GOLD analysis project Ga0209769, IMG submission 187569) | Freshwater lake microbial communities from Lake Michigan, USA - Su13.BD.MM15.DN (SPAdes) (version 3) | ecosystem: Environmental > Aquatic > Freshwater > Lake | place: Lake Michigan, USA...
TGGACGGCGGGAAGACACAGAACATGTACACTCGGTGGGATGTCGCTGTAAAGAAAGCAGCCGCGGATCCCAAGTTCCTTATCGAACATTTTCGCGAGGACATGTTGAACGACGGTTTCCAGAAGGATATGAGGTGGGAGAAGTGTTACACATTCCAGGCTTACCTCGTCACTCAGAGGCCGAATTGGAACGTGGCTAGCGTAGCCGAAAGGCTAGGCTTCATTGCCCAAGCCACTACGTCTCAAGGCAAACCGCGGAATTATTCAGGCAAAGCGGGGAATTCAGGAAAGGCCTCGAATCGCCAGGGCGGGACGCAGCAGGCAGGCAAAGCGGAGAACCCCAAGAACGCTGGGTCGGCTGCCGGCAGTGCCGCCAGCAGCTCCGGTCCGCCCGGACCTTGGCATCCCATGGTCACGAAGATCGTGAATCTTACCGTCGCCCAGCTACAGCCGTTCTTTTCCACAGACAAGCTTTTCACGACCTATAAAAACGCTTTCATCTCCCGGGTTAACGGACCCCTGGCGCAGGTCTTTAGTAATTGGACACACCAGCCTACATGGATGTCTGTGGCACTGTGGAAGAAGGTCTTGCTGGTGAAGGAGCTTTGGACAACAAAGGGAACAAAGTCGCGTATCAGCAGGCGACTTCTGTTGTTGCTCTCTCTTGACCGCCCTACGTGCATGGCCTTATGTGCGTTGGGCCTAGTGATGGAAGACCCGGATCAGTCGAGTAAGGAGTTCTGGGATCTCCTGGTCCTGAACTTCAAGCGGGTAACCGAGGGCACAGATTTCGCTGCCGGCAATGACAAGCACCTCGCTTGGAACTTGATCATGAACACCAAGATCAACAACGTCTCCCGGTTCGGAACTGACACTGATCCCGAGTGGCTCTCGTGCGCCACAACGCCGCCGGCTTGCGCGATGCTGGACATCTTTACGACGATCCGACAAGCAATCCCCCAGGAATTGCTCGAAGAGCCATGGCCAGCACAAGATGTGCCGTGGAGGCATCCCTTCACTGTCGCAAAGAATGAAGACCCCGTGGTTGATGTGGGGTCAGATCCGGCGCTGTATACGGGCACAGTAGCTGTGCAGGAAACAGCTACGTGCGAAAATTTTTCGTCTTTCGCCATGCAGACGGAGGAGCATTTGGCTGCTTTGGAGCAGTTTGTCGACATCGTGCTAGCTTTTTCGGGAGAGTGGCGTGAGTAGGGGCTCACTTTTAATAAATACAAAAAAAATATTTTGTTTGAATGAAGGCATTTGTGTGTGTCAACTACAATATGACGCATTACAGTGAAACTTTGCGTGAAATGAATTTTATGCAGGTGCATGCTCACCTTCAGAAAACAGTGTTAGAAAACTACCACCCCCTAAAGATGCGTGTTGTGAATCCCCTTGATGTACAGACAAAAAGAACTCTCAGAGACATAGAGGTTCTTGTAGCCGAAGACATAAATGGGAAACACAGTATAAAATTCAATTTGCAGCAAACATGGATGTTGCAATCTCCTTCGACGTACCGGGACGCATATGGGTTTCACAGAGCTCTGATGGGCCATAATTACATCAGTCCAGCTTCAGAGCTTTGTGTCACAAAATACAAGAGTTTGGCAATGGTGGAGTACAATGCGGATATTGGATGTCATGCAGAAAAGTGTGTGGCAAAGTACAAGCCTTTCATGAATGCATATGATGTTGTCAAATTCCTACTCTCAGACTTTGCACGCAGGGGTCAATACGATGAGATTTTCGCAAACGCTCATGCATACAGGGAGTTGAAGGTGAATGTGGGCAAACAGAAAGCGACTCTTGACGAGCGGGAACAGAGGTCCGAGCAAGATTCTGTATCTGAATTTGAACCTGACACGCACGAGCCTACTATGCGTACTAGTGTGGTAAATTCGGAGTGCACGGGCCCTCCGGAGCTCGTGAATATTATAAAACCAAGCAATTTTCTTTCTGCTCAAAACGACCCTTGGCGACCATCAAGTGTACACTCTGGACATGGAATGACACAGAGCAAGTTCATACAGACATGTGTTTCAAAAATCGAAAATTTGAAGAACTGCTTTCTGGAACGTGCAAGCATAGAATCAGATGAATGCTACGAGAGGAAAAAGAAACGAAAAGTGCAATTGGCAAACACAGCTATGGAAGCCATTACAGATATTTTATTGCAGGCCAATGTCCTGTTGTATGACGAGACAGCGGAAAATGATCATTAAAACCGGTACCTCGTCTCGCCTGCATCACGGCTGTTGAAAAACAATTGCACGCATCAGAAACTCAGTCACATTCGTCATGTCATATCCTGATGTTGGAGGCCTGAGTGCTGCATCGGTCAGAAATGTCAAATCGGGTGCGGGGGATTTCCCAAGAGCACTCATAACCAGCGATTGCAAGGGGTTCTCAAACCGGGCGAGTAAGTTTTCTTTAGCCCTGGCGTGGTTGTCGTCGACAGTGCTTGACAGTGCTTGTGTGAAGTCGCATATGATATTTTCTTTCAAGTTTGGCGTGATGATTCTGTGCTCGACGTCGCGACTCACGAGGATGGCAAGAAGCTTGGCGCTTTGTATTTGGGTGGCAGTGCACTGCTGTCCTTTCACAGCTTGTAAAATGGGATGCTGTTCGTAGTCGACGAACATTTGTTTTTTGTACATGAAATGGGGCGCGCTCGCTGCTCTGAAAGAATGAGTGACGGTGATTCCCTGAAGCAGCATGTTTTGCCATACCTTACACCCCAGTCTCGACAGTTGGACGCCACAGGAAGGCGCGAGGATCACACCACTGTCTCTGACGTGCTTGCATTTGTCGAGGACGTCTCGCGCGGTGTCGTATTGGAGGTCGTGCATTTTGACCGAGTTATGCATGTTGCTTTTCATTTGTCCCAGCCAATAATCATGGCATGCAATATCGTCTGCTACAAACGAGCTGTTGCTGCTCGTCGAAAGTCTGTCGCCACCCTCTCCGTAAGCTCTCCGTAGTGCGTCGTCAATCGCCTCGAGCATGAGGAAATTCACGCGCACACGCAACACGGAATCCAGATCCACACGGCGTGCTTGTAACGCGTTACTCAGGGCACATCGTGTCATGAGAAGGTTCTTGACAATTTCGCACACCTCGACGCGTCTGTCATCACCCGCTGCAATATCCTTGTTGAGGGAGTCATCAAGGGCGTCGGCAATAGACATGTTGGAGGCAGCGGTGAGTTGGTAATAGAAGGAGCGCGCCAGAGGGTACATTGCCGATATCGAACTGTCTTTGGGCGCGCAATACGAAAGCTGCCAATTTACTTTGGCCGTCGAGATCTGCGCATCGTCGGCGACAAAGCCTAACTCTTGCACTGTCGTGTAAGTCTGACAATCTTGTAGTGTGTTTTCCAGTTGTTGCCATGTTTTTTCCAAGTTGGCCAGATGAAGTTTGGCGTCCTTCATGCTAACATGCGTCACGGGGGTCGAGGGCAAGATTGCTGCATGATCTTGTAGTGCTGTCATGTCCTCCCTCATGCGTCGCAAGTCGTAGTCCGAGACACTTGTTTTGACATCCAGGCCGTACTGAAAGCATGGAAATTTGAGTACAAGCGTTCTATCATCAGTCTCCAATTTTGTGTATAATGCATGCTTTGGAATTTTGGACAGTGGCTTGCACTCTATTATGATATTCTCAGGTGAAGTGATTAGGTCACCTCCACCGTCCATCAGGTGGGTTTCTACAGACACTGTAGTGCCCGCCTGTTCGCACGTCACGGTGACTGACGTCGGTCTCAGAACACTCGCGGGGATATTCGGCAGCACGCCAGGCGTGAAGACGAACTCCTTTGTACAGGTCGGACTGATCTCTATCTTCATGCAGCACACGGTATCCTCGACTGTGGGGTTTGCACCTACTTTCAGCAGCAAATGCACGCTGAGCTGAGGTCCGTTTGCAAGAGCTTCCCTGGTATCCGACTCCGCTGCATCATGTATCTCCACGCCCGGCACCTCCGCATATTCCTTCACGCTGTCAAGGGGAATCTGCATGCTGTTCATCCAGAGTCGATGGCATGCTTCCATCGTAGGCAACTTGGTCTGACACCCCTGCATATGAGAAAAGGTTTTTCCAGAGGTTGTCATATTCAGACTGCGCTGTTCAGTGCATGACGAATCACACAGAGACATTTTCTCACATCTCATTAATATATCTTTTCTTGTTGCCTGCTTTCAAACTCACTTTTTTTTTGCAAAGAGTGCGGACAATTCCATTCCAAAATCAGCTTCTGTTGAGAATGCAGCTTCTGCCCCTTTTACAATTGTTTGTTGTTGCGGTTGAGCCTGTACCACGGACTGCTTCACTGTCACGGGCTGCTTCGCTCCTTCTGCCACTTTTACAATTGTTGGTTGTTGCGGTGGAGCCTGTACCACGGACTGCTTCACTGTCACGGGCTGCTTCGCTCCTTCTGCCACTTTTACAATTGTTGGTTGTTGCGGTGGAGCCTGTACCACGGGCTGCTTCGCTTCTTCGCTCCCTTTTACAATTGTTGCTTGTTGCGATGGAGCCTGTACCACGGGCTGCTCCACTGTCACGGGCTGCTCCACTGTCACGGGCTGCTCCACTGTCACGGGCTGCTCCTCTGCCAGGCGAGTCTTCTTCTGTGAAAGAAGTAGCTTCTCTCTCTCTACCTTTTGTTGCATATTCACTAACTCCGCTTTCTTTTTCCTTGGTGCTTCTGCCATATTCGCTAACTGCTTGGTCTCTTCTTGCATTTGATCTACAAGGGCCTGGTTGTAATTATTTTTTGCTTCATTACTAGTTGGTTTTTGATCACAAATTTTTCTCAATTCCTGTACACGGGCTTTCAGCCCTGTCAATTTTTGATAATCTCTTTTTTGTTCTTTTAGACACACAATGGGATGCTCATCTTCAATTTTTTGGTCATTCGTATGCTTAATCCGTGGCATAAAGTGTTCAAGAAAACCTTTGTTGTCCGTATGATTAATCTGTGGAACATATTGTTCAAGAAAACCTCTCTTGTCCGTTTTGATTGGATTTTTCCCTGCATGTTCCTTTTCGCGCATAAGACTTTGCAACACACGTTGACATTTAAAGTACGAACACTTTGAATTTTCATGTTCTCCGGAAACAGGGATGCCCTTCCACACTGGTGCAAAATTTATTTGCAGAAGCTGCCCTTGCATTTGCTCTAAGTCGTTCATTGGTGCTTTAGCTTCCGAAAAACTATTTTTTTTTGTGTATGTTTGACCAATGTGCCAGTATCCATGAAATCTGTAATTCATTGAATGTTTATACATTACTTCACTTGACAATCTTCTGTTTGCTTCATTCTTTCTGTTTTTTTCGAAAAAATTTTCCGATGTGAACATTTCTTCGGCATTCTCATGTTGCCGCAAATAATTTTGAAATTCTTTGTCCATTTCCTTCAGGTAGTTAGGACACTCTTCACAAAAAGAGAACGTGTCGGGTACCAGCTGTATCACACAGATTAAGTCTTTATGCATCGTAATTGTTCTCATAACTGTGTTTTTGTAGTAGTGATTGAGAGTGAACACGCGTTTGTGTTCGTTTGAGGATACGGTGACTGGCGCAAGTTTCAGAATCAACATATCGCCAGCACTGATGTTCATGGATCTCCAAATATTCACGAGATCTCTGTTCTGACCGTCGACTGTCAATGTCGTGTAGAAACTGCTTGCTGCTTGGACTGGCTTGAAACCTACTTCGTGTTGACCGCCTTGTTTTTCTGACATCGAACATATACCCATGGGAATTATTCTGGTTTTCACCATGTGCTGAAAAGTCAAATAAACAAAGGTATCGACAAAAGATATTCGATCATGAGTGTTTGTCAGTTTATCACAATATTTTTTCGCCGCATCTACTTTGCCGTAAATGTCGAAGCACTTGCAAAGCATCCCCCAGGAACAAGAATCTTTTGTGAAAGTTCCCTCGGACAAACAAACATAGGCAATATAATTGTGTAATCCTGTCAGCAAATAATTGACTGTGCATATGTTACAGAAAATGTTGTAATTCGGCATGCTATCATCTTCAGTCTGCATCAGAAAGTTATGCGGACCAGGGGAGAGCATGAACCTCTTGTGTCTGACATTCAATATGAAAGCAATATCTCCCATGTCAATTCCGTGTGACATCATAAAGGGAGCGGTCGTGTTGTGGTTGGGTTCAGGCAAATAAACAGGTGGAACCACAAACTGTTTGCGGTGAGGAATTTGCTGATAATTGCGGTCCGAGCCCATGCGGCCGTCCTTGGGTCCTGCGTACGGCTCAATACCCGACAACAGGGAACCATTGAAGTTGTACCGACCGTCAGCATCTCCATTGATCCCCTCAGGACCATCAAGAGTGGTCGGAAGCGGCCCGTCGCCGTTGATGCGCGCATCTGTGAACCTTAGGTTACCCGACAATCCTCCGAAAAAGTCGGACATGTACGTACCATTGTTATATACAGTATAGATATTAAACAAATCTTCTTGGACGCCACTTGAGACAAAAAAGAATAAAATCTACATGAAGGCAGTCGCAAATGGGAGCGCATATGGCTAGTATACAAAAAAAGAACTGCCGCAAGCGCAATGTACAAGCTGAATCTAGAACAACAAAACGACAAAAAACAAAAATGAACATGGCAACTCCAAATGACCTGATGAGCATTTTGAAGGCTCACCAAGAAAAGTCAACCGATGTCTGTGAAGAGTCTTCGAGTACCTCTGTGTGGATGGCCCTCCATGTCGTTCTGGATCACACGACGTTCGAGAACTCTCTGCTTCGGCACGATTTGAACAATAAACAGGAACAGCACATAGTGCCATTGGTGACACGTGCATACGAAGAGTCCTTCATGAGAGAGTGTCAGCTGCCTCAGGACAAGCCGTGTAGCTTGGGAGAATTTTGCGAATGCAACTTTGTAGACAAAGAGCAAGCTTTCGTGGGCGTGGCATTCGTGATGCCTGATCTGCGATCCGCGGACAACAACATGTGCATCCTGTGTCTGCGCAAGTTGACGCAGATGCTGTTCTATCGACTTGTCAGCACAAACTATAAGACATCTCAGGTGGTCCAGATTTACGGCAATCTATGCGGCAGGCCAGGAGAGTATCACCCCTCCGCTATGCTTGTAATGCCGAAACATGGTCCTGTGCACAGCATGCCTTTGCCTGTCGTCGCACATCAGCGCAGCAAGTACCGCGTGGTCGTGCGAGACGGCTCACGACACCTGCAGCAGCTGCATGTGTATCATGAGGATTTTCATTAGGCCTGCTCTCGACACAAGGAGCGCTTTCGGAAAAAGACGACACGAGCAAACGGAACTGGCAGAAGTGCCGTATCTTCCATGATGTGGAAAGCACCGAATGCAGCGTGTTTAAACACGGTCTTGTCACAAAAGCGGTCTTGAGTGGGCTTTCAGAATACGAGGAATATTCTGTACTCCCGAAAATTAATGCGAAGATCCAAGATCTTCTCACACGAGAAAGAAATGGAGAATACGTGTACTCAGAGCTGGACAGGTTGATTACCATCAGTCTTTTACCGCCTTCAATTCAGCAGATATGTCTGGACAAAATCCAGATAGAAGCACACCACTTGTTAGGTTCAAATTCTCTGGATGACATTGGGCATATTATCCGCGACATCATGATTCAGAAACACAACAACGAAGTGATGTTCAAACTATACCATTACACAATGCCGTTCATCAAACACAACAGGCTGAACTTCCCGCCAATGCGCCACGTCTCTATGAACCTGCTCAGACACTTGATGCAAATAATTGCGCTGACCTGTCTCGGCTTACATCGACGAGATTGCAAAATGCCTACATGGAACATTCGTGTGAAGCTTTTCAAGTTTTTTACGAAACTACACACCTGCGGCACGCTGCAGGATCTCTATGTTTTTTGTGAACATCACAACTATCTTTTACGTCTGGCGTTGATGGAAAACTTTGTGAACTATACCAGCCAACACATGGCGCAGGAAATACGTGTTATATGCATGTACATGAAGTGGACCAAGTTCGAGCCCTTGAAGATAGAGCGTCTGGTGAACTACATTACAGACACCTTCCGCACTAGTGCTCTGCAGAACGAAAATCTGGATTGGGCTCTATGTGAAAACAAGGCACAGATGGCAATAGAGCGCTGCAACCGCACATGCAAGTCGCAGGTGATCGCACAGCAGAAAAATGTTCCCTACATACACAGGAGCATAAATGGCGTGCAGTTTCGACAGTTTCTCAGCACGAACATTGTCAGACAGTCCGAGCTGATGCACGAAATGAGCAGCGGGAACATGTTCGAAACAGCCATCCGATGGAATATGAATGCATGTATACGCAAGTACCCCCTTCCTGTCAAGCTACAGCACATGCAATACAGCGACATGACCAGTGTCTCTCTGACACAAAACAATAACGGCATTCACAGGCGCTCAATGCTGTACTTGTGTCTTGCGTGCAACCAGGATAATCCGGGCACGAGCAATAACATGCGCCTCGACCACGAGCTCAACGCCATATGTGTGACGTGTAACTCGAGCGCCTTTGTGTTTGTCGCTGATACTCTCGGACATCTCGTCAAGGTCTACAGACACTACTACCACTACTGCCACATCTGTCGCCACGTGCACCCATGGACAGGAATAGGCAGTGAGTTCTTTCAATGTCGGTACCGGCGTCCAGACAGCAAAGGCCGCCACTGCGTTGTGTGCTTCCGGAGCATGCACCTCTCACAGCATTCCGTCTTTGACAAGCGACTGGGAGTCATGCAGCAGGTGTTCTTGTGCAGCAAGCACAACCCATCGCCATTGCAATTGCCGTACGCATACGACCTATGCTCTCTGCGGATGCTTGTGAAGCACACGAGCTCTTGAAAGAGAAGAGAGCGCTGCGCTCTACAGATTTATGTGATACTATAGTGCATTTATTTTGAAAATAAATTTACTGTTCCACACATTGCTATTTACGGCCCATATGTTCATGCCGAGAAGCGCACTTGTACTGTTTGTTCTTCTTTTGGCTGTGCACGCCATGGCTGAAAATTGTGTAGTGAATAAAAGGCTGCCACTGTTTGCCCTCGGCGTGAAGCGGAAGGCATCACGGGAGATCCCGAGGGAATTTTTGCGTGCACCTCTGCTTCCAGGCACGGCGTGCTACATGTCGCGCCTCGCGAGGGTACAGACTCAGCGGACAGAGGATCCGACGCCGATTGCCACATACTCGACACAAATGTGCACGCGCAGCAACAACACGCACGTCAGCTGTGCCATGCTTGCTCAAAATGACCTGGAGCCACACAAGAGCACGCAACATCTCCACCACTTCACAGCAGACACGCCGGGAGATGCTGTCATGGACACGACAAGGAGTCACGGGCGAAAATCCCTGTGCTCGTCGTGTGAGCGGAAGCACGTATCCACCGTCATGACGCGTCTCCTGCGCGCGTCACCAATCTTGCAGACCGCCAAACGCCAGCTCGGCGTCGGAGTGCCGCAACGCATCAGCACAGCGCGGCTCGTCGCCTCGCAGCTGCACCGTGACATCTGCGGCGCGAACAGAACATGCCCTCGCCTTCAAAACATGATGAACGGCACATGCAAGCAAGACAACTGCCTACACCGCAAAACATTCTTGACGTCACTGTTTGCGCGGGCTGCAAACAACGTGACACGGCATACCCCTCAGTCTCTTGCCTCACGAGAGACACACAATGATCTGCTTTGGAACCGCAACTGGGTGTTCTGTGCACACAAGCAAAATTTGTCAGCGGCAGATGCGGCCGACGCCACAGAGAGAACAAACTTGTGCAAGGGCTCTGTTCCTAAGAGTGATTGGCTGAACCACAAAACACGCTCGCAGAAATGCGCAGCGGCCGTGTCAGAAAATTTTCAGGAGGACGCTGTGTCCATCAACTTCTGTCTTTTGAACACCGAAACCCAGAACCTCTGCCGTCTCATGAAGACATGGCAGCAGAAGACAGAAAAGATTCTTTGCGAAGCTGCGGGAGATTGTCCCGTGACGGACTTCTTCTACACTCCAACCACCTTCAATATGCAGGAGCAGGAGTTTGTGCATACCACCGTCCTGCGCTTCTACGAAGTTGACGCTGGCAGAATCTGTTCTTCGACCGAAAACGCACAGGGCACGAGGCTGCCTTTGGACGTAAAACTCACAAACATTGCGAGACTCAATCAGTGTTCTTCTACCCAAATAGAGCCACTACTGATCATCGTCGAGCAGTTTCGCACGGCCAAGAGAATGGCTGTTCTCATCGCATACCACGGGATCCGCGTGTGCTTTCGCTTGGCTGAGGTGTTTGTGGCCAGCTTTGCTGACAGCATATCCATAGCGGCAAACACTGCCTCAAACGCTATCGAAGTCGCGGCCTCGCGCTTGCTGAACGAGATCGTCGCGCTCATGCAGGTCATAGGTAACTTCATTGATCATCTGGCCTCAGCCGTCTCAGAGATTGCCTTGAGCAGGGGTGTCGGAGGTTTCTTGAAGGAAATGATATACACGATGTGTGTTATTGTAGAGTGGATTTACAATAACATATGGGCGAAGATTCTCTGTCATGTTGTTGTCTTCGTTTTGGAACTTGCAGGCCTCGTCCTACAAATATGGAAATCCCTTGTTGATGTAATGGAACGTATTGGCATTCCCGTGGACGATATCAAGACATTTATCAAGGCAGTTGAGCTTATACAATTTACGGTCCGCGAGGCCCTGAATGAATGTGAGGAGAAGGATTTTGAGTGTGCATTAGAGCCGAGCCCCGCGACGGACGACCAACAGGAAGGCGCGCTGCCCATGCCCACGCGCTGCTGGTCTACATACATCAGCTTCTATGGCGACAACCAACGATTATCGTGCACGCGGGCCGACACCTGTCTGGCCAGTTCTCTCGGCTCCGACCTCGTCCAGTGCGGCGCGTGCGAGCCGCAGAGTAACCCCGGCATCAGCGACTTCGCCTGCGACTACCTCACACAAAAGTGCACGTGTGCCGTCCCCAGGTTTTCCAGTACGGAGTGTCTCGTGAACGAGGACTGTTGGCATAAAGAGTCTGTCTCCAGCTGTCGCCTCCTCAACGAGGACTTGCTGACCTCGCGCACCTCCGTCCCGTGCGACGAATGCAACTCCCTGCGAATCTGCTACCACAGCGACCTTAGCGACGTCGGCGTGTGCGCGTGCGGAGTGCAGATGCACAATTTCCAACAATGCTCGGCACAGCAGGCGTCACAGCAAGACTCTTTCTCCCTGATGTTGAACAACCTATGCCTTTACACGCCCACGGCCGACAAAAACCCCTCCTTCGTCGCCGAGTTCGCGCAGACGAGCGTGATCGCGTGCCAGAAGCTCGTGCCCTCCGAAGCCAGTTGCGCGTTGTTGTGGGACTACAACGTGCACCTGGTGCGCGGCTACCGCAGCTCGGGGAGACGCCTGCTTGCCAGCGGCGACCGCGCACCCGACAGTACTAACTACACAAGCGTACATCCAGCGTGCCTCGACGCGCTCGTCTCCGACTCGCTCCCGCACACGCGCGCCAGCTGCCAGGCCCTCTTCGATAGCAGCAGCGCCACGCTTGCGCTCCTCGGCCTCGCCCGCCAGCTCCCGCCTTGTGCGCTTTGCAGTTTCGACGACGCGCTCGACGCCACCCGCCGCAATCCACTCGCCGTCTTCAGTGTCGTCAGTAACCCGCACACACTGAGCACGGTCTTGCGCCGCCACGGCCCCTTGCATCGATTCAATAAACTCTTCGACAGCCTGCACCTCGGCGTCCGCACGGCAGCCGGGCGCATCAGCGCCGCAAACGCTGCGGGCCTCGTTACCGTCGAGCGGGGCGCGGACTCTGTCGTGGTGCACGTCGACGACACAGTGATCCCTCCGCCCGTCGCCCGCGCCCTCGAGGCTTGGGTCTCCGAGGTCGTTCTACAGAGCGAGCCGCGCGCTGCCGGAAACGCGGGCGCCAAGGCCCGCGACGCGAAACCAAATGCGAGTCACCACGAGCGTTCGCAGCACACCAGCGGCGACAGCCACCCCCGCCGCCTGCTCCTCTTCCAGGAGCTCGTCCTCGCTGTCGAGGAGCGCGTGCGCCAAGGCTGGCTTCAGGCCGACCGCTTACACGAGGCGTTTGCGCAGAGTGTCACACAGATACTCACGTACCAGCACCTTTCCAGAAACGACAGGCCCTCCGAGAACGACCTGTGGTTCTCGGAGTCCGGCGACAAGTGCGACGAGTTGAGCGAGCTGCTCCGCATCACCATGCGTGCCAGCGATGGCATCTTGCAAGGCTGGCTCACGCTCACACACCGCCGCGACGAGCTCCAGAGCAAGCCCGCAGAGACGCTGTCGCAGGCGTGGCCCAAGCTCATACACCCCACCGGCGCCGACGCACTCCCGGCGTACCTCTTCGAGCCCCAAAAAAGCAACGACTTGCTCCTCAACCTGACAACCGACGCCGTCAACGCCACCCTCGACGCTCTGAACATTACGCCCAGCATATTCTACGACCTTGTCTTCTCTGCTGCCAGCATCGCAAACACCTCCTTCACATGTCCGTACGAGGCGGTGCAGACGTGCAGCAGCTGGCGTGTGCGTCTGTGGCACGGCTTTATCATCATCTTCTTCTACTTCAGCATAGCAGCGCTCTCCATCAGCGCAACCGGCCTGTCCTTTGTCTCGAGCATCTTATTGGCCAACTTGTTCCCGCTGGTGCTCGCACAGCTGTGCTATGGGTACACGTGGACTTGCGTGCCCATGATCCCGGTGTGCGCGTGGCAGGACTTCACAGAGTCCGTGAATGCTCTGCTACCTCTCTCCCTCGACGTCCCAGACGACCTGAAGAAGACAGGCCTCGAGTGCCGCGACTACAGCCGCTGCTTACCCTCCACGCCCTGTCTCTTTCTCCACCGCTACCCTGCCCCCGAGTGCCTCAAGAGCTGCCGTGACCCGCCATTCGCCTACACCTCCGCTTCGAGCGTCCTGGCGTGGGGCTTCGCGGAAATCTGGTTGCTCGACCCACGGACGACGCAGTATGCCCTCAACAAATCTCACCACGTACCCTTCTTCGACCACGCGCACTTCAATCGCCTGGTCAAATCGCACATCGTCGGCCTTCGCAGAGCCGGTCCCGAGTTTAACCGCGCCCAGCGTTTCTGCGCCGGCCTCAGCGCGTACTTGCTCATCCCTTACCTCGTCCTGCTGCTCTTCGCAATCGCCTTCCTCTCAGCCTTGATCCCCCTCCTCGCGGCGCAGCTGTATCCCTTCCTTCTCCTCGTCTTCTCCCTCTTCACCGCCGCCAGCGCCGATGCCGAACCTCTCGCATACGACAAACAAAGCTCTTAAAATTATTTTTTTTGCCCCTTTTGGGGGGGGCAAAAACAAAGGTTTTATATATTTAGTTTTTTCGCTCCCCTTCTTCCAACGTGAAAATTATCAGCAGAATTAACCTACACCTCCATATGCTCTTTCATCGCATTGAGCGGCGATCTCAGCATCGGCCTCAGCCCTGTCCTGCTGATCCCGCCATTTATTATCTTCTTCTCCAGGCTCTCTCGAGTCGTCCGACCATTCTTCAGAATCTTGGAAATCGATATCGTCATCTTCTCTGGCTTCACCGGTGGTGAAGTGTACAAACAGATCTGCATCAGGAATTTTTATTTCCAAGCCAGAGAATTTTGCACGCCATGTGTTCTTTTTTTTTAAGTCTCTATCTTGACAATGGACCCAATCGTTATCGCCATGATCTAATGCCCATTTTTTCATACTCTTCTTCCAGAAAAATTTATATAAATGCATGTCTTTCTTAAGTTTCTTGACGTCTAAACTATTGTGGAGTTGTACCCACGACTCTGTGTGATGTTGCCGCATATGTTCCAGCATATAACCGTCTTTGATAAGCTTTATCCAGTCCTGAGGTTCAAGGTGTTCCAAAGTGTTGATCGTTGACTGGCTAAAGATGTCTGTGATATGAATTTTTTTGTCACCAAGTTGGAACGTTGGTGTTGTCTGCATATTTGAGACGGATTTCACGCGAAGCAGATTTGTAATAGGTCCACAATGGTCAAAGAAGAATAAATATTCGTTTTTCCATTCAGAACACCAGCAGAGCAAGACCACGCTTTCTTCTAGCCCAAGCAGAAATTTGTGTAGTCCTTCACGTATTGTTTCGTTTGTTGATAGGTGTTCAAGTATCACTTTCTCGCACGCTAATCTTTTTTGAACTTCATACATCTCAATCTCTTTTTTTAAAAAAATTTGTAACTGCAATTGCAACTCACTATCAAATGCTTGAGGGTGAGTTTTTTTATCTTGACATCTGTGCCACGCACTGTAATAATGTAACACAAGTTCCCTCATATCATGACTATGTCGGAATACTCGAATGAAATAATGTGCCAAGTTCTCGTTCTTGTAATGACGACTGTGTTTATCAACAATGTGTTCATCACCACTTAATTTGTCGAACTCTTTTTTGGCAGATTCGTAAAATCTTGCATCATGCGAGTGCACAATTGTCTTGCACGCATTAGCAACATTATTACACAAATGTCGGAAGAACAAGACGACTTTTCTAAAGTCTTGAACACTTTCATTAACATTCATTGGAATGTCCCGAGTCCCATCAGTAGCAACAGCGCCAGCAACAAAGCCGGGGCCTTTGGTCACCATGAATCTAGAACACAAAGCTGAGTTTATGAGCATGACGAAAATATCTTTAATATTACTCACGATAAATGTGACATTGATTTCACCAACCTGTATATCAAATCAATGTCACATATCAAAACAACATCGTCGCTGACAAGAAAAACAACGATATAGAGAAAGGGGACATTACTGTCAAAAAAATGAGCATGTAAGTGTCTATAAAAGACGTTTTGTGTTCATGGATTATATTGTGCACGCCGTGACGAATTCAATATTATTTAAACCGCCGCCGAGGCAGACGAAGTCTATTTTTCCAAGGGATGCCAGAAACACGTTTGCGCGTGCTCTGTCTACCGAGCAGATCCACTGTCAATTGACGTGTCCGTGGGACTCATGTTCCACCTTGGAAAATTACATACCGACAACAAAAATTATTTTGTATCTTCATGGCAACAATGAAGACATAAACTCGAGCAGAACTTATAGACAATGGATCTGCAACCATGCCCATTTGAACGTTTTGACTTGCGACTATACTGGTTATGGTTTTAGTACCGGAGAGACTTCAGAAGAAGGGATGCATGATGCGGCATCAGCTTTATTAGACCTGGCCATGAGCAAATTAAATCACACCCCTGATCAGATTATAGTCATCGGCAAATCAATTGGCTCCACGCCCGCAATCAGCCTGGCTTCAAATGTACACATGAAAAATCTCTGTGGACTTATTTTGCTTTCGCCAATCGCAAGTGGAGCAAGATGTCTATCCTTCAGCCACCGCCTGCCGGCTTACGTATTGAAAAAGTTAGATGCTTTACTATTGCCTAATATCGATAAGATTAATGCAGTACAGTGTCCCATACAGTTTGTACATGGATTACAAGACCAAGTTGTCCCGTGTTCAAATTCGTATTCTCTCATCACAGCCCACGGGAAAAGATTGTACACAGATCCTTGGTTTGTAGAAGCCGGACATAATGACATAGAATCGCGATACACGTCTTCTTTCTTACACAAAATTAGCGATTTTGTAGAAGTTTGTACACAGAGAAGCGCAGTCACAGTGCCCTATCACGACACACACGAGCTTCTTGTGAATTATGAATAGTTATAAAACATTCATAATATATGGTGGTGGTACTAAAAAAGATGGTTCGGAACACGAAGGACTTGATGGAATTTGAGATCTCCTTGCGAAAACTTTATAACACAGCGTCTGGGGTGTATTGCCAGGCACTGATGACTACCGCGTATTTGAAGTGGAGCAAGGACTTGAGGAACCTTTTATGTGCAAATACTGAGAATGCTTGCATCGAGACATTCTTGCCAGGGTTCAAAATCTCCTATTGCGCCAATGAGTGCGTCGCTCATCAGATTTTACCATGTCATTTTCAGAAAAAATCTGCGGAGATAATGACTTTGAAACGAAAATTTTATTCAGAATTGGAGAACAATGACTGGGAGAAAGAGAAGCTGCTTTGATGCATACAATTTGTAATATGAAACGTATTTAAGAAGGTTGAACTATGTCTTTCTCAACTCCTGAAATGACCGGAGATGGTGTGATACCGCCCCTCTCAAAACAAAAGGGTAACCCATCTATAAATGCAATGAATTACGACAATCAACGGAGATTGACCATGAGTCCGTGGCATCTCGGAGCGCCGGCCACGCCCAGTCCGTGGCAGCTCGGAGCGCCGGCCACGCCCAGTCCGTGGCAGCTCGGAGCGCCGGCCACGCCCAGTCCGTGGCAGCTCGGAGCGCCGGCCACGCCCAGTCCGTGGCAGCTCGGAGCGCCGGCCACGCCCAGTCCGTGGCAGCTCGGAGCGCCTGAAAGTCAGATGTGCTCTTATGAAAACTACACACGTGGTGTTCCATGGCCTGGAGTTGTTCCCATGGCTTCAGGACTGGCACCTGTGCACATCAATGTAATATCTGAATCCGAAGCAAACAACACCGAAAAAATTATTCCCACAAAGTTGACAGGTGATGAGCAGTCTACGCAGAAATCATCCACTCATTGGCATTCAGCTGAAGAACTTGCAGAAGCACTATTTCCTATTCGACACGATGAACATTTCTCGCAAAGTATGCATGCCAAGATACTCGAGAACCACAAACTGGCAATCGAAGACTGTCATGACAGCATACATAAGTGTCATCAAGAACTCAGTAGTAGTAAGAATGAAACCCGTAGCGTTCGTCAAGAAAGCAATATTTATAGAGAGGCACTTCAAAACCATAAGACATCAATTGATATGTCTTGTGGACTATTGGAGCTCCAGAGCAAGAAACTTGCACTCACTGCCGGCTTTGCCGAGCATCAAGCAAAAAAACTTGTAAAATGTGAAACGGACCTCAGGCAAAACAAAAATATGACCGAAGAACTCACAAGAAAATTGCAGCATAATTCAAATTGTCTAGTAGAAGTCGAGAATAAGACTCAGAAGACCGAGGTCAAATTCAACGACATTCTTGCGAAGCAGCAGGTTGAACTTCAGGACTTCAAAAAACAAATAGACACCCATCAAAGTTTGAAGGAAAATCAAGCGCTAAAACGCGACTTTGAAAACGTCAAACTCCGGATCCAAAAAGACGGTCCTTTGACAGAAGCCAAACTTCGGGAGTTGCATCTCAGAACTTCACAACTCGAGCTTGACGGAAGGAAACTCGAACAAAAATTTGATACTCAACTGAATAGTTTTAAACACGAAGTGCTCTCCACATTGAACTCGCGAGCACGTGAAGTCACCTTCGATCATCTCACGGCGCCCAGACGCAAAGGTCAATGACGCACCCTCAACACTGATGCACTATCTCTGTGTCTGAACATTATCGCTTGTTGTGACGAAACGCTTCCAGCGTCTCCATCCTCATGTGATTCTTTCTTTTTTTGCATTTGGATCACTTGTATTGCAATAAAAAAAACTACAAGAACTATCGAGGCCAGAACAATCGTACTGTATATTGTCTTGTTAATTGCACATGTAGAGTCTCGCACTGAAATCTTTTCCAGAGTGTTATCGTACTCTAAGGTTAAGTGTGCGTCTATCAGTCCATTCTCGGTGGGCACAGAGCCCCCCAGAAACGCGAGGACGACTATTTTTGCCGTGTTTTGAAGCATTGTCTGTTTGGAAATCACGATGTGTGTGTCGTCTCTGTGTATTCCAGCAGTTGAGTTCATCAGTACACGAGAGTGATTGACAAATGTTTCAATGAGCTTCAATGACAGACATTTGCGCTCCTGCTCTTTGCAATTGTCAATTTGTATCAGATCACCGGTAGACCTCAGCAGATATTTGCTCAGCAATTCAAGAACGTCACAACATGCAATCCGAATATATTTTTCCCCATTCTGTAGATTTGTGTCATTCACTTGGGCCGATGTCCCACCAACCAAGAAGATAAATATCAGCAAACCAAACTGTTTGATTCGCATGATATCATTTTCGTTAATATGTCATGTTCCGAGATCAATATGTTGACTGATCAGTAAGCACGTCACTGTCAGGTATGTTGTCGACACGATTGCCCAGAACCAGATTCCAGTGCGAAGGTACACAGAGTCGCTGTCTTTTGCAGTCCACGTGAATGAGATAGAAAATACGACACAAAACAGAAATGAAGTGCAGACCCAGACCAATATTTCTGCGACATCAGTTTTCCGATTGAGGTCTCCGGGTTGGGCTTTCGGAGTGACAGTAGTTTGATTTTTCCGAAACGTCTCTTGCATGACGAAGAGAGAGTAGGCGTGCAAAAGGACTCCCATACATAGAAGAACCCACTCTGTAATGCATGCGTAAAACACGATTTGGGCAAACACCGAGTGTGCAACCCATAATATAAAGAAGAAGATCATCAACGTCAGATAATAATTCTTACAGATGCCGTACTCTGTGTGTTCACCACCAGACAAGTGCGCGTAGTAGCACATCATTGAGTGCAAAAGAAAGAAGATACTTATTGAAGTCACGGCCGAACAATAGTGGTAGAACTTTTCTGTCGGCGACGGTGAGATGCTTCGGAATTCTACTACCGAGGCCAAACTTATCACAAAGAAACTTGCCATCGATGCTGTCATCAAGGCCACCCTGTCTCGCTGCAAGCCGTGCACACAGTGAGCACCCCTCTGATCATATACCACACGCAGAAAGTAGTACAGCAGTAGGAGTATCTGTATTTGTATGGACGACACGAAGCCCCAACTGACATAAGCATACTCGTGCAGACAGGCAGCAATTTGGGTGCTGATAAATTGCAGTTGGTACTTATCAAGCGGGGGGTCGAAATTTTCATCGTTTGGAAAGACAGGGTTGTCGGTGATGCATGTGCCAGTGATGAATATGAGGACACATAACACGAATGTCGTGGAAGATAAAAACATCAAGAAGGCGTGAATAAATTCCCAGTCACGTGTGGTGAGGGTGACCCCCATGGTACATCTTCGCGTTTATATTGTTATTTTCATCGACTCGCTTAGAACATAAAAATATTATATTCGAAGAGGCGGTGTGGCGTTGCACAGACATGAAGTGGAATTTGCATGGCAAGCGCAACAAATGTAGCAGGGTTCAATCAAGTATCGTCAATGACTTTCGCATAGAACTAGACAATATTGATGCTTCAAGGACCCTGAACTCAGATGCCGCGCAAGTACACAACCTTGTCGGCACGTGTAGAATTATATCGACACTTCCGTCGTTCAATTTGCTCGCAGTAAGCAACTTGCTTCCAAATTCCATCTTTGAAAAACAAAAATTTGCCGCCATAACGATACGCCTCGGAGAGCCCACGTGCACTGTCCTTCTTTTCACATCGGGAAAGATGGTGCTCACTGGTTGTAAGTCCTTGTTCGATTGCATGCTCGCCAGCAAAATCGTGACTAATCTGCTTATTGACGGTTTTCCGGGCATAGTTTTCAAGCTTGAAGACGTCAAGATACAAAATATAGTAGGCAACGCCCTTTTGTCTATGGCAGAGAACGAAGTCCTCGATCTTGATGCATTCTACAAGGATTACAATATCTTTTGCACGTACCAACCAACCATGTTTCCGGGGTTAATTTACAGGCCCGTCCACCTGCCTGTCGTCTTCCTCATATTCTTCTCTGGAAAGATAGTAATCACTGGTGCAAAAACCTTGATGGATGTATACGGCAGCTGGAGCTCTTTCCGCGAAATCCTTCGTAATTTCACAAAAACAAACGTGCATTTGAAAGCGAATCACTCTGATGCAAGCATGGAACACCGAGGAAGAATGAATGTTAGTGTCCCCGTTGCCCTCAAGCATCAAGTGAAATTAATTAACATTTTGGAAAGTGACTTTACAACCGTGAACAAAAAGCTCGAAGAGCGTACGGTTTGTAACATAGTTACCTATTTGCAATTGATGTTATTGAAGCTCGACAGACAAGGGTTGAGATCCAAAAAATTAATACAAAAAGTCAAGCTCAGCGAAAGTATCAAAGAATATTCATCATTTGTCTCTGAAAGCGAAAGTATGGGGCAGCAGTAAAGAGACGCTAATACAACCACTTTGCTGATTCGTGGAAGACGAGGTGCTTCTGGATTTCAGACGGGTAGAGTGTGGCGCAGATGACGTGGAAGATGTCGTTGTCCAACGAGAGCAGGGGGCTGCGTTCGCCGAGGCGTTGGTGTAGGCCCATGGCAAGGAGGAGGAGTATGTTTTGAAACTGACCACATGAGAATACAAACTGATTGTCGTCGGTGTAGAAAGTGAAGTTTTTGACGAGGAGGCCAGAGACGAAGCCCAAAGACATGCTGTAAATGCCGAAGGGGCTTGCTCCGGAGAAACATTGCCGGACCTCCTGCTGCATGATGCTCGTCATTTTCGACATTTTATCTTGCGAAGCAAAATTTACGTTCAGACCGCCAGTCACAGGTGTGACTGACACCTCGTCGAAAATTCCAAGGGTATTGTATACTTCCTCAAATATTGTTGCGGCGCTTATGGCGCGCGTGCATAAGAAGTTGGACACGGCTTGGCACCACAGGGGCTCGTTTTGTTTTGTGAGACCCATGATGATATCTGGACCGCGTTTCCGAGCAAGATTAATGGTAAGCGGAAACCAGTGCATTCTGCCCAGCACTGGCGACATGTGCAGTAATTTGCTGTTCTCGTCCATCAACACCGCAGTCGACAAGCATTTACAGAAATCATCCGTTGCCTTGTACACCAATTCGACGAACTCTTTCCAGTTTTCATATTCGATTTCCGGGGTCGTTAGCTGGCTGGCTTGGCAAATGTTACGCATGAACGTAAGTTTTTCTCCGGAGGACCACTCGTCTCGTTCTCGCTCCCCTCGCACTGGCAGACGCGCGACAGTACGGGTTAACGAAAGGGCCATGTTCGGCTTTTCACAAATAGCCGTAAGGGTTTGAACCAAGAATGATTATGATTCTTGAATAAAATTCCAAAAACACGTGCGATATATATGGCGTAGTTGCGCATGAGTACACCCGTACCCTTGACAGGCTACCAGAGCGTGTCGCTCTTTGGCTATTTTCGCCAGCCCATACTTGTTCTGAGCTGGCAGGACGTGAAACAGAATCACTTCACGTGGAGGCAGCTGCGCCAGCTAGCACTTGAAGCAGAGACACTTAAGTGTCTCCAGCCGGACAAACAAGAGTGGCTGCAACGCGGAGGCATCCAACTTATCGACCTGCTTGACATGACGGTGTTCCCCGTGAATCCCCTCACAGACTTCGGCGTCGACATCGCCGAGCTTTGGTCAATGGGCTGTACCACCCCCCTGATGGTGAGCATGGGCATTAAATTCGAGCACCTGATCTCAAAGGGCATCACGCCACAGGTCATGGCCGCCTTTCAACTACCTCTCAGCAGCTGGACCGAACTCGGCTTCGGTGTACGTCACGCCGAGCATATGCGCCCTGAAGATACTGTTCTCGTCTTCGGCATCGAGAAGGCCGAATTTCTGCAAATATTGCACACATTTGAGACCCAGAAAATGGACTTAAATTGACGAAATCCTCTAATCTCCAAGTCGCAATTGCGGTGGAAAAAAAAAAGACAAGTACTAAAGTGGATCATACTCAACAACGAACGGGATGTAAATTTAAAATGACACAATGATCAACGGTTAGGGTTTATAGAATTGTGTGGGAGCACTCTGAAAGCTAAGAGCTCAAGGGTGAGGAGGGCTCCAGCTCCGACTCCATACCCTACGTGCACAACCGCAAATAAAGGAGGACGGAACATTATTTGGGCAGGGAACTGAAGCGAACATCCTTTTTGAGGAGAGAAGTCACAATCGCGGGCAAAACAAATGATGACGGGTATTTATGAACAAATGAAAGATATTTGCATTAGGATGCTTGCAGCAAAACAAAACAAACAAAATAATTAAATTCTGGGCAGCAGCTTTCATGCTGGCTGGGAGTGAGCTGTAGGCGCTCTGTTACCCGTACCCATGACCGGCAGTCGACGATTGTCACGAGCTTGGGTGGAGACGTCCACCTTTGAGAACGACGACAGTCTGCTTGACAACCGTGATTGGTACTACAGCAAAAGGCATCCTGTTTTTGCTGACGGGGTTGACATCACCTTTTCCAGTTTAAGAAGATTATCAGCAGGACAAGTACATACACGACTCTGATAAACCTGACAAGCAAACGAGTCAGGCTTGGTGTGCCAAGAGAGGGAAAGCAAAGCAAATAGGCCAGAAGGTTTACTAGACTGAATGCGACAATGACCGTGACGTAAATGATGCTGATGTAACCTTCGAACATGTGCTAATCTTTGTTTAATAAGAACGTTTTTCCGAAATCAAGACCGGAGAGAGCCCCGCGTAACCTGTCATGAAAGCGGCCATCTGGCTCGAGTGCTTGTCAATAGTGTCTGAGTTATGGTAGATCACAGCAACATTGCGGTTGTGTACCCCAGTCACCAGCATCATGTCTGTGAAACTGCCACTCGCGTTCATGCCCATCACACTGGGCATGCATTCTAAAGCAAACTTATGCTGGGCGTTTACCCTGCGTACTGCCAAGTTGCAACGCATGACACGCTGCTCGGCACTTTCTCCTTTCATTAACAGGGAGATATTGCGCTTCTCTGCTGGTATTTCATTCCACATCAGGTCTTGCATGCCTGAGGGCATCTCCGTCATTCTTGCTTGACTTACGTGGTAGAGTGAGCTTTTGTCAGGCGGTGGCGCTGTCGCACAGAAGATGCTGGCAAGAAATAGCAGTGTGGACGCATAATGAAATGAGTAAAAATTCGAAGTTTTGACTTCGCCAGAGTTCACAGCGTGTTTCGACTTTGGATTCCAATTTTCGTTCAGCATGTCTGTGACAATGCTGATAATGATTGAATTGTCAAGCATAAAACTATCTGGGATTTTTTTTTTGTACAAGAGAGGTTTTTCTGGGGAACTACAACCAGAAATTTTCCCGAAGCAATTTTGCATAAGGGACGACATCAAAACACACTGCGAGTACAACGGTATCATTTGTTTGTGAATGTAGAAACCTATTTTCAACAGCTCTGCTTTTATACGTTCAGTATCTTGTTGCCCTGCGTGCTCCCCTACATGTGCCTGCTCGTCAGAGAAGTTGAGGCCACTGGGCCTTATTGTCATTCCGAAAGAAACAAGGCAGGCGGGATGGGTGAAAGTCAACAAGAAATTATTCTCGCCGTAATTTGCAAGAGTCATCCGACCGTCGCTTGTGTCTGAAATGACAGTTTTTTCGTTTTTCACGAGCATCTGAATCCCAGAATCCAATTGCACTTTCGATACTGTTGGCGTACAGATGTACACGAGACCGTTATCTGGTGTCAACCGCAGTCTTGTTTTCAAATGCGTACTCGGTATCCGCTGCACCTTTTTCTTCAAGAGCAACATAAACATTGTATGTTTTATATTTCCTGGAGTCAGAACCCATCTTCAATTTTATTTCTCAGTTCACATTTGCGGAAATCAAACTACGACTTCTTCACTGAACTCCGGAAATACCGGGAACAAATTCCAGCCGAGTGTCAGATTTTCACGAGCTCGCGCAAGTTCATTCAAGGCGTCTGACAGCATCACCGTCAGCTCACTATTTTCGTTGCGAAGATTCCTGACCTCCTCGCTCATATTTACGTAATTGACCTCAGCCAACTGCATCCCAGTCGCACTTGACGCATTTTTTCTTGCGCTGCGCAAGCAAGACATGGTCTTGTACAGAATTCTAAAGTCTTTGTTCCACTCGCTTCCAATATTCGTAAATTTTGCCATTTTCGTAGAGTCGATCCTGTGCAAGCATGCCAACATCTGCGCGTCCATATATTTCTCGAAAAAAAACGACCCCGCAGACATGTTTATCAGTCCCAAGAAGGTTTCGAGCCACGTCTCAAAACCAGAACGGGTGATTCCAAGTCTCGAAAGTCTCACGATCATCATAGCTTCCATTCGGCCCGAGCTCACGATCGCAAACATTTGCATTCTCGGCTGAAAACACCAACACAGGAACGAGTGTAGTGTCTTCCACGAATCATCCGATTTTGGGAAGCACCAGATAGAAAAACACGCTTCTGTCTGGAATTCAGTGTCATAGGTGGCAACGTGTTTTTTTTTGGGGTGAAACAAAGAATCGATCGCCTTCCGCTTATCTTGTCCCAAATTCAATGATGTTGACAAGCGGGTCAGTTGCGACCGACTTCCCTCTGCTTTATGAATGGTGACGCTTGCAGGGTAGGGGGTTTCCATGACGTTCGCTGTTGCTGAAACGGGTGCGGACGAACTCATTTGAAGAAGACAGGTAATTTACGAGCTCCATCAAGAAGATTTATTGTTTTTTATAATTTTATATTGGATTTTTCCGGCGCAAATCGTGAAGTACTTGCTTGTAGGTAGGGGGTTTCCGGCGCAAATCGTGAAGTACTTGCTCCATGTCTTGATCATGTTTTTTAAGTGTGCTTGCAAATTCATCAAGTTCTTGATGAAAAATCTCTTCCAAATTCTCAAGTTTTTGCTTCAATTCATTGTTTTCTTGCGTCAATTCCGCAATCTCATCCCCTTGTTGATTCATGATGATGATCCTTTTATTGTTGTCTTCCTTATGTTTTTCAACCATTTGATGATACAGTTCTTCAATTTTGACGGCTTCTTGTTGTAATTCTTTGACGGCTTCTTGTTGTAATTCTTTGACGGCTTCTTGTTGTAATTCTTGCGTGTCTGGAAACTCCGCCACAATGTGCTTAATTTCAACAACCATGTGGCGGAGAGACTGTCATAGTCCAGAGCTAAAATCTGCGCTGGCGGCGGCTGCACGGGCGGCGGCAGCAACTTGTGTTTTTTGCCGGTTTAACTCGAGTATTTCTTGTTCCAACGCATCCTTCTCCTTCATCTTCTGCCACACACCATTTTCTTCGGCATTCTGCTCCTCAGTCAACGCGAGTATTTCTTGTGCCAACGTTTCCTTCTCCTTAACCAACTTCTCCTTCTCCTTAACCAGGTCTTGACACTCTGCCTCTTTTAGGGATAATGCAGCGTTCGCAATTTCGATTTCTGCCGATGCTTGTTTTTGTTCCTCAACCAACTTCTCCTTCTCCTTAACCAGGTCTTGACACTCTGCATTTTTTCGGGATAATGCAGCGTTCGCAATTTCGATTTCTGTCGATGTTTGTTCCTCAATTTTGATTTCTGTCGATGCTTGTTCCGCAATTTTTTTTTCCAATTCGTGCAGAAGACTTTTTTCTTTTGCGTATTCTGTCTCATGTTTTTCCATGACCTGCTCTTTTTCTTTTATGACCTGGTTCAGATTCTCGATTTGTTTTTTAAAACCCTCAACATCTATATTTGTTCTTTTTTTCAGCAAATCATCCTGTAATCGGACAACTTCAAAATCGGCATCGATTGCGCTTGCATAAAAATTTTCGAGAGTTTTTAAAAAGTCAATTAATATACATATTTTATTCATCGGTTTTTTGTCATCAAGAGTCTTCAATACAACAAGGATGTTTGACTGGTGAGTTGTCGAAATGGTCTTTGCATTTGCTTGACTTGCGGTACATTTGAGAAAAAAGAAAATTTGTTGATTGTCGTTTTGAAAAGCATATGGTCTTACTGTTTTATCTGCAGAATTCTTTTGCAAGGATTCCTTGTCGCGTTTCCAATTTGATCGCACAATGCTGCCCTTAATCCCATTTGACAATTTTTCGTCAAATAACATGTTTAACATACTCTCTATTAAGTAATCTAACATGTACGAAGTTTCAGGTGTAGTTCCATCTTCATGAATCATTTGTGACAGAATTTCCCAAAAATGTGACCTGTGGTCATGCTCCTCGTCCTTTTCAGGAAGCAAAAGTTCACTGGTCCAATACAATGCCTGTATATCTGTGCGTACTTCTATATCAGTCCACTTTCCTTTTTCTGTTTCACAACTTTGTACAATCTTGACTATAAAATCGTAATTATTTTTTCGAACGATATGTATAATTGCACTTTTCCGGAGTGCGTCTGTGTCTTTTTGCATTGCGTCGAGAAATTTTTTGTTTTCAGTGATTGCGTACAATACGCCATACACGTCGAAGTCTGGCACTTTTTTCAGATGTCTATTCATGCATGTGTCTCGAATGTACGCAACAAGAGGTTTGTTGTCTTGTTCGATATTATACGACAACAATTGAAGGTCGTCGCTTTTTTTTTGAGATTTTTGATAAACTGCGAGGCGATTTGCTAATGAAATACCAAATTTATTTTCCTGATAGGCAATGGTCGCCCAATGCAAGAAATTCTGATTAAATGTTTCTTCAGTAATTTTGTCCACTTTATCTGCTTCTTGCAAAACACTCCCGTGATCCTTCACGTGAAATGCTTTGAAAGAATTCTCGTCTTGGACTGCCATAATTCTATACTGATTTTCTAATTGTTCTTTTTCATTTACAAATATGAAACTCCAGCAAAACAATGTTTGTGAGAGTGCAAAGTCTTGAATGATAGCAAAAGAAACTTGTTTCACATGGGGGGTTTTCAAATTGTTGCAAATTTTCTGATAAATTGTCCACAAAGATTCCTGCGTCGATGTCTGGTCTAAATTAAAATGCAAAAAATTTTGGAGTGTAGAATTTTTTACAGACATATCGTGAAACATTTTGCACATAATGATAAATATATTCCACCATGTACTGTTTTCCGGAATCCAACCTGCACTGTGCGTCAATTCAACGCAAGGAATGTCATTGCACATGCGGTAAATGTCAAGTATATCGTTTGTCGCTTCAAAATTCTCTAC
>Ga0209769_1000159_pt1 | contig 26847 bp, 3 predicted proteins | sample LauGreSuBDMM15DN_2_FD_187569 | JGI IMG/M metagenome (GOLD analysis project Ga0209769, IMG submission 187569) | Freshwater lake microbial communities from Lake Michigan, USA - Su13.BD.MM15.DN (SPAdes) (version 3) | ecosystem: Environmental > Aquatic > Freshwater > Lake | place: Lake Michigan, USA...
GTTCCTGTTGTACCAGATGTAGCGGATGTACCACTAGTTCCTGATGTTGCTGATGTTCCACTTGTACCTGTAGTGCCACTAGTTGCACTAGATCCAGAGGTTCCACTAGTACCACCAGTACCATCTGTTGCTGACGTACCACTAGTACCAGACGAACCTGATGTGCCTGTAGTGCCAGAAGTTCCACTTGAGCCTGATGTACCCGTTGTACCAGATGTACCAGCAGTTGCGCTAGTACCACTTGTTCCTGAAGAACCAGAACTACCATCACCTCCAGAAGCACCATCAATGTTTACAAACCAAGAGCTGTAAGTTCCTGATCCTGTTAGTGTGAATGTAACAAAGTTTATTACACCTGTTATTGAGTTATAAGAAGTTACTTCGGCTTCATTATGGTTGTTAGCATCATACGCAATAATGATGGACTGAGCAACAGTGTATGCTAATCCTGGGTCTACAGTGAGTGTTCCTGGATTACCAGGAGCTTGTAATGTATATGTTGTTGTAGATGTTGTTTTAAATCTATCGCCAGACAAACCAGAACTACCTGACGTACCTGTACTACCGCTAGTCCCGCTAGTCCCACTAGTTCCTGTAGTTCCACTAGTGCCACTGCTTCCACTTGTACCAGTGGTACCAGAGCTTCCAGAGGTACCAGTAGTACCACTAGAGCCAGAAGTTCCTGTTGATCCACTTGTACCAGATGTCCCACTAGTACCAGTGGTACCGCTTGTACCTGACGTAGCACTTGTACCGCTAGTACCAGCTGTACCAGATGTTCCTGTTGAACCACTAGTTCCTGAAGTACCTCCTGTACCATCAGTACCACTGGTACCAGATGTACCACTGGTTGCAGAAGTACCTGAAGTACCAGTTGTTCCTGACGTTCCAGATGTAGCACTTGTACCTGATGTTCCAGAAGTACCTGTGGTACCACTTGTTCCACTAGTACCAGTTGAACCACTAGTACCAGATGTTCCTGGGTTATAACCAAGAATGTTTACAATGTCAGAAGCTGTTATTGGAGAAGCAGACGTAACTAGTCCTTTACCATTCACTGTAAACTTTAGAGGAGTGATTGTGGTGTATGGGTTTGCATTAACATTCTGCAATAGCAGAGTGATGTTACTTCCTGTCAATCCTGAACCAACAACATCACCAATAAAAGTTAATGATATAGGTGGTAAATTTATTGGTGTAGGGGTGATGTTTGTAACAAGTCCTTTTGCATTCACTGTTACAATTGGAATAGTGTTACCGTTACCAAATGTTCCAGAGGCAAAGTTAACAGTGGCTAACGTCATAGCTGCTACACCAGGACCTGAAGCTGTTGCATCTCCAGATAAGCCTGTGATGTAATTAGCTGCTGGCTGATATGCTGTTGGATCTAATGTTCCATCACCCTTTACAAACTGTGAAGATGATCCGCCAGTGGTAATGTGTCTAGCAGCTTGAACGTTTCCTGAGAATGTTAGTGTAAAGTTTCCACCAATAGTGGTGTTCTGTATTAATGCACCACCAAGCTGTACAGGTTGGAATGGTGTAGGTTGTATCAAGCCATTTGTAAATGCGTATCCAATTCCAGCATTTTGGAATGCTTGGTTAATCTTCTCAATAACTATCTCAAGATTGTCATTTGTTTGTACACCTATATAAAGAAGACTCTCACCTGTGTAGAACACACAAGTGGAGTTGAGGAATAAAGGACAAGGTTCAGATACGCAATTTACTTCTGACATGTTTTTGTTATGTTTTCAGAAAATACAAAACCTAGAGACTATTGTGCCTCTAGGTTTAGTTAACTTTCTGTAGTTATGTAAAACTAATGATTATTGAGCTATTTCTCAATAGGTTATCTAACTCCGTAGTTACTCTGTACTCTAATGCCAAGATCTTTAGCCATATCTGGATAGAACAAAGGTAGATATCCAACCATCTGGTTTGCAAATGGGAATGTTCTTGCCAAATACTTTATCACTTTAGTGTCTTCAACAAGTTCTTCATCACCTATTCCTAATCCATACAACTCTATAAATGAATTTTTCATTCCTTTAAAGCCATTGTTCAATATAGACATTGCTGGGAATGGTCCACTTCCTACAAGATTCAACACTGATGTTGGATTGTAGAAATAGGAAACTTCATCAGATAGTTTATCTGCAAGTCTTCTTGCATAGTTGTATTGGTTTTTTACTAAAGCATCTTCATCATCATCTGGTGCAGCAGCAGCCATTCCAAATGTAAGTGCTGTCAGAGCAAGTACAAACATTAAGTCACGACCAAATGCATTAACATTACTATGGAATAAATCCATGTACACTTCTTCAGTCATTTCTAAATCTCTTCCTGTTTCAAGTTTATACTTCTCAGCTCTCTTCTCAAAAGATTGTCTCATCAATTCTACACCACGATCATTACCTGTTATTAAGCCAAGCAATCCATCAAAATTTGTGAACAAATTGTCTTGAAGAACAGACATCATCATTCGTGTTCTTCCCCACTCATAAGCATCAGAAGCTGCATTGTATTTCAATCCACCAAATCGAACGTCAACAAGTCTAGGAATCCAGTTCTTGAACACCATGAATGACTTTCCAAGTATGTTCATGTTGATCAGTCTTACATCATCTTCAGAAAGGTTACCCATAGCATCCTTACTAAGCTGTTGCACTTTTCTTCTCACATCAAGAACACTATTAGACATTCTTTCTACACCAGGAATAACAAACTCATTATTCTCAATTGTAGCAAGTTTCATTACACCTTTTTCTTCAACTAGCTTCTTAACTTCTTCATCAAATCTTTCGTCAAATGATTTTCTGTCTTGAGAGCTTCCAGACCATCTACCTTTGTATTCAGGAAGTGATCTTAGATATTCTCTAGCATTCACCACCTTACCATCAATAACAACACTGTTGTTTATAAACGCTAAGAAGTTTGCTCCTTGTACAGTTCTATCAGCACTTCTCATCATCCACATTAGGAAGTCTTGAAATCCTTCGTCTGTTGCAAAGTTTGATGAAATCTTATTTGCCACCTTTCCCTCAGCTGCAATGTTGGTAGAGAGTCTATTAGCTAAATCTCTATTGTAGTTATCTGTTAAAGGTTGGAAGTATTCAAAGGCTTTGAAAAACTTAGCTTTATCTTCATTGCTGAACTTGTTTATAATCACTTGAGTTTCAGCAGAGATGAAATCATTCTTTGTAAAATACTTACCAGAGTTAATTATTGATTGGAATGTACCACCAAGTCCGTTGGATATTGATGATCCAAGGTTAAATCCTAATGTTGCAATTGAGAAAGAACTATTAAGGTTATCAACAACTTTATTAAGTGTAACTTGTCTTCCTTCTAATTCTTCTGGGAATACTTTCATTCCAAGCTTCTCATTGATTGTTTCTCCCCACTTACCAATCTTAAATAGAGCAGCATCGAAGTTTTGATTTTCAATATATCTCTGACCATAGATAATTGATTTGATCATTGAGTCTAACAACTCATAGTTACCTTCAGTGCTTTCTGGATTATAAATAGGCTCACCTGTAATAGGATCTCTTGCCACTTTGCCAAGAGAGGTGGTCATAATAGTTTTCTTGTTCTTCTCCACTCTAGCAATTGCCCTCACTTGAGCTTCAATCTCATTCACATACTTATACCTCAATGCAGCTTCATTGTACATTGACATAGTTCTAAACAAGTCTTCACTCAACACTGCTTCAAATGGTGTTGTAAAGTATCTTGGAATCGTATTGATTGGTTTACCTGTTTCTGGATCTATTTGACCATAGCCAACATCACCAGCATCAATAGATATACTTCTCCAGAACCTTTGTCCAGCACTAAGACTCTGCCCTTTTATTGCAGCTTCTATAAGAGAGCCCTCAACGTAAGGAAGGAATATTCTTTCTTTTTGTTTTGATATATATCCTAAGTCAGCATACTCCTTATTCTTCTCAACTATGTAATCATAGAATGCTTTAGCTGGAGCATTATCAGACCTTTTTAAATTCTTCCACGCATCAGTTTCCCACTTACTCATTGGGAACTTTTTAATAGTGTCATACAAAAACCATCCTTTGGATGAGTCTGTATTAATACTGTACAAGCGTTCTACATCACTAATTTCTCTAGTAATTTCTCTTAGTATTTCTTCAGGAGTTCCTCTTCTGTTTGGTCTATTTTTAATTTTTTCAATTTCTTCGTTCTTCTTTTTCTCAAGAGCTTCTGAAAATTGTCTAACATCTATATTATCTTTCACCCACTGAACATCACCATCTTTAGCTGCTTTCTTAGCCTGAGTGTAGAATTCTTTTTTAAATTGATCAATTAGCTCATTGCTATCCTTCTTCTTTATCATTGTGAAGAATTCCTTCTGACTAATGCCTTTTGATTTTGCCCAAGCTAAATAATCATCACGAAGCTTGTCAAGCTTTGCATTCTCCACTTGAGTAGATATAGTAGCTTTACCAAAAGCCATGTTAGCCTTCTTGAAAAGAAGCTGTATAGTTTTTACTTGAAGCGTGGATGTAGATGAGAAGAATTTTGCAATACCTTTTACAATCTTCTCTGGGCTCAATACATCATTGAAGTTCTCACGTTTTGCAAGAACATCGTTTACAAAGTTTTTATTAATCTCTGTAAGTTCAGATATGAAATCACTAGCAACATCTGATATGTCACGCAAGTCATTTCTAAGATCTGCATCATCAACAACGTCTTTCAATAAGTTGTGAATGTTGATGTATGAGTTGAATGCATTCTGAATACTTTCCACTTCATCAGAGAAGTTGTTTAGCTCTTCTTCAGAAAACTTAGTTACGTCTTCTGGATTTTCATACAGATTTTTATATCTCTGGAAAAGCTCTTCTGCTTTTTGTTCAAGAAGTTTAGCTTGTTCAATAAGAGGACGAACATCACGCTTCACTTGCAATCTTCTAATTGCCTTGAATAAGCTTTGTAGCTGCTCTCTCTTAGCGTCTTTTCTATCTGGTGTAACTTTCTCCTTTGCAAATCTTTCGTAAGCTGCATTTAACTTCTTAAGAAGCTCATCAAGCTTTCTGTTGTCTGTTGATTCATCTTTTGTAGGAACAGGAAGTAAAAAATCTTCATTCTCATCAATGTCTTGAACATTGACATCACCAATCTTTACACCAGTGAGTCTTGGTAGTTCAATCACTTTACCCTCTTTACTCTTCTTACCTCTAGAGTATTCAGCAAGAATAGGAATCATTCTTGTTTGTTTGAAGTCTTTTGCTTGCACACCATAGTTTGCAATCAAGATCTTCTTGTATTCCTCCATTTGGATGTTCCAAGAATCAATCTTATACCAAGGTACATCAGTGTATCTCTCTTGGTTAAGATTCATAAACTTCCAGTCAAGAATATCAATCTTTCCTTCTTTGTTGATTGCCATGAAGTCAACTGTACCAGCTAAGTTCTTACCATTGTATATAGCAACTTCTTTGAGGAACTTGGTTCCTTCTGGATATGATTCAAGTCTTCTCTCAAGGTTGTCTCTTAATGTTTCATAAAAACTTTGACTACCTATTTGAGAAACGTAATTATCATTTTCTTTTTTATTATCACGTTCAGCTTTATCTCTCAAGTATCCATTCTCATCTACAAATAGAGAGAATGCATATTCAAGATCAGCATGACCTTTTGTTCCTTTTTCTTTCTTAAGTTCTTTTACAGCTGTATCGTATTCATCATCAAGAAGCTCTTGATTCTTTTGACGATTGTCGTAGTATGTTTTTACAATTTCTGAAACTCTTCCTACTTCTTTACCATCAATTATATACTTCTCTTGTCCTTCTTTTGGTTTCTCAATTCTATTTGATAGTTCAATAACACCATCATAGATATTGTCTTGCTTACTCTTCTGTAAGAATGTAGCATCCTGTTCTTCACCAATCTGCTCAGCTGTTCCAATGTTTTTACCAGAGATGATGTCAATAGTCATTTGATCAAATCCAGACTTGATGTAAAGAAGATCCTTAATCCAATCAACAATACCTCTCCACCATGATTGTGCAATAGCTACATTTTCTTTAGTCTCTGCAATACCCTCAGACTTGTTGATAATCTTCTCAACCAACACTTTTGCAATAGCTTCTTCCTTAAGTTTAATAACATCAGGTTTACCATCCTTCTGATAGAGAGGGTCGTTACCATAAGTTTTAAATACTTGTGTAAGCATGTCATATCCATTAATCTCCTTCATAAGCTTTTGATAAAGCTTAGGATTGGTTTGTTTAATAATGGATACAGCAAAGTGCATAGCTTCTTCTGGAAGAGCCTGTGCTTCTTTTCCTTCTACAACAGAAATGAGTTGTTGCATAACTTGAGCAACACCATTAGCATCATACTTGACACCATTGACAACTATCTCTTTAACAATATTGACATTAACACCCACCTTCTCTAGGAAGTCTCTGATGATTTTTAATGTCTTAGGTGATGCATTTGATGGTAGAGTATCTTCAGCAGTCTTTTGTAAAGATGTTCCTTGCTCACTAATAAATTGTCTAAAGCCTTGAACATCATTCTCATTTCCTAGAATGTGAATTTGTTCTGGTTCAAATACTACAAGTTCAGTAGTTCCCCTTCCATATTCTAAGTTTTCAAGAACATCTATAAAAGCACTATCATAACCTTTTTTAATAGCTTCATTTACAGATTCTACTTGGTCGGGGAAAGTTTTTATATAAGGAAATGATTCTGTTAATTTAACTTTTGCTTTATAGGGATTTTTTATATTAAGTAATACAGAAATTACATTACTACCAAAATCTTCAGCTACATCTCTTTGATAAGTAAACCAAAAACCTTTAGTTTGAAGTCCTTCTCTAGTTTGTGAACCTGATAATTTACTATCAAATTTTTCAAACTTTTGTTGATATTCAGTACCGTGATAATTTATTCCTTTTATTTTACTATCAGGAAAGATAGAGTCTAGGTATTGAGAATATTGTTCTGGTGTACCAATATTAGCAAGCTCTGGGTTAGAATCAAATAGTTCCTGAACTCCTGGTTTAACAGCTGTAGGAGATTTTTGAAGAAACAAATCTCTTTGCTCTTGTTCCATAAGAGCTTCATCACCTTTGAAGAAATCTAAATCACGTTCAAATGTTTTTTCAGCATCTTGTTGTCTTTTGAATTCCTTGTTGACAGCATCATCGAGAGAATTGACAATAACTCTAGCTCCACCAAGACCAGAATACTGTTGCATTCTTGTTATGGCAGATGACCAAAGTTTATTCAGATAGTCAACAATTCCTTTAGCAGCATCTTGTGACATAACTGCCTCTGAATCAGGCAGCTTTCTGTCAATGCTCTTCTGGATTGTTTCTCGAATTTGTATAGGACAAGGCATTTTTAACAGGTTTTTTTATACACTACAGCTTTATCAAGAATCTGTTCTTTGATTTTAGGATCTGTAACTGTTTCTTTTCCAAGATTAGTTTTTCCACTACCTAAGATTCTACCATCTAAAAGTACGAAATATTCGCTCTTGTTGTAAGTGGAAACTCTTAAAGTCCTATCTTGTAACTCTTTTCTAATATCCACTTTGTTCTTAATGGTTTGGTTTGTCACTTCCTTACCATTATCAAAGAACATTTTTCCATCAGGTTGAAGAGTAATGTTAAACTGATCCACTTTAATAATTCTTGACTTTTGTTCAGGAGCAGCTTCTTGAATAGCTTCTTGACCCTCTGGGTAATAGAAATTTAAAGGATTATCTGCATTGATTCCAAGATACTCAGAAGCTCTAGATATACCTACGTAGAGAAGTGAATGTTTCTCTGTGCTCACTTCTTCACCATTCATCATCAGTTTTGATGAAGAGCCTCTTGGTAAACTGGATGCATCAAAAAACACGTTCTTTACTGTAGAGCCTTGAGATTTGTGAATTGTCACAGCATGTCCAAAGTCAATACCTTTTTCAATAACTAAATCTTTATCAATATTTTTATGTTGCTCATTAACATATTTTTCCATCACCCCTGATGCAGGATTATAAATATACATATCCCCTAAATCAACTATTCGTAATTGCATAGAGACTGCATCTTTTACATCATAATACTTGGCCCAGTCTCTACCAGATTTAGTTCTAAGTGCAATTTGTTTAGCTTCATGTAATTTGCTCATCATTCCTGAAAGCATTTCATTATTCTTTTTAAAATCTTCTTCTGTAAGATTTTCAAAATCAAATGAATCATTTCTAGAAAGTTGTGCATAATTGGTACTTGCAATTTCTTTAACATCACTAACTCCTGCATCCTGTAAAGACTTTAACTTTTTAGAAGAAGCAACAATTGAATACATTGATCCATCTTTTTGAACATCTTGAATTGTGTATCGAACACTGTTTGCTATATTTTGTTTTTCAATTTGTTTACTTGAATAACCTAGATAGCCAACAACAATATCTCCTTTTTGCAAATCTCCATATCTGCCCAAAGACTCTCTGATTTTTGTGTTGTAATCTTGAACTCCTTTATTGGTGTAAGATATTAATACAGTCTCTTCAGGATTCTTTTGGAAAACTTCAGCAAGCTTTGAATTGAATTTTGATATAGGTAAGTATTCAAGTTGATTAGTAGATGGTACTATTGGTATTTGATCATTAACATTATTTCTAACATTGGTCAACATATTCAATATTGCATCACTACTAGTTCTTTTAACTTCTGTCAACACTACTTGACCAACATCACTGAATGCTTTTGATACAAGTTTTTTCTCTGGGTTCCTTACATCCACTTCTGGGATCTGCATTACATCGCCCATGAATATAACTTTGATATTGTTTTTAGGAGCTACTTGTATCAAGGCTTCATAATCTTTGGAATTTAGCATTGACACCTCATCCAATACAATTATGTTATTACTCAATCCAAGTCTTCTGGCCAACTTTGCATTAATTGCTGGCGTTGATTCTCCTGTTGCAGGATCATATTTAGTTGATATAGCAGAGGCTACAGTCATTGGAAGTTGCTTATTTCCAGTTTTAACTGTAGCAAAAGCTAGTTCAGCAGTTGCAGCATGTGTTGGTGCAAGGAAATTAAATTTATAACTCTTCAAATACTTTTGTAAGTATCCAATTATAGATGTCTTACCTGTACCTGCTGCACCTTGCAAAGTAATGAATTTAGAATTTGGATCTGTAGAGAAGTCAATAAGTCTTTCTAATGCCTGTCTTTGACCTTCTGTAAGTTGGAAGTCAGTATCTATACTCGTTCCCTTGTAAGTGAATTTAGGAGTTACAGGAACATTTTTAATAGATTCATTGAACTCTAAAACAACTCTATTCCAAACCTTATCATTAGGATCTTGAATACCAGGAGTATTTGATTTTCCTTCATTAAAAGCTTTTGATCTATCTGCACCAATTAAATAAGCAGTGTGATAATCTTTTGCATTTACAATAGAATCATATTTTTCAGGAGCATATTCTTTTGCTTTTTCTGCAAAATAATACCAAAGTAAATTTTTAAATCCTTTATAAGGTTTTGACAATTGCTCTTTTGTAATTCCTTTATTTTCAACAGCATCAACTTCTTCTTCCACTACAGGTTCAACACCAGTAGATACTAACTTTTCAAAGTTTTCATTAAATACAATGTTAGATGGAATAGGACCAGCATTAGCAAACATTGCTGCCATCTCTTGTCCTGAATAACCATTCAAATTAGTTTCAGAATAATCAGAAACTAAGAACTCTTTGTCAGGATTATTTCTAGCATAGTCATATAATGCTTTGATTTCTGTAGTTATTTCTTCAGAAGTGCTGGATCTTTCTACATCGTAAAACTTCTTAGTGACAATAGCATAAGACTGGCCTTGAATACCTCTAGACTGGCCTTGTACAGCACCAAATTCATCCTTAGCTAATTTTGCAGCACCTGCACCATGTGTAGGAGCTTGTCCTTGAGAACCACCTTCATTAGAACCAAATACAAATATCTGATTAGGTTTCAAACTTGTAATTTTTCCAGAGTATGTTTTAGCACCAGTCGATACTTCTGTAGGAGCTATATCATAAATATATAACTTGCCTTTACCATTAACCCAATCTTTAGTTTGCTGGTACATGAATTCTTCCTCAGACTGAACACCTTCAGATTTAATCATGGCTTCTTTACCACCAGCTTCTTCAATAGTTAATTGCCCTCTATTTGTAACTTCAAAGTCTTGTCCTCCAAAGTTTACAATAGCGGATTCACCTACAGGAATATTTATTTGTTTAGCTTGAGATTCACTTCTTGTAGTTGTAGTTTTTGTACCAGCTTTGATTTTTTCAATATTATCTGGCTGCATTTGTATATTTACATTTGCAGTTTCATTTAGCACTTCAGAAGCTAGACTTTGTTGATCAGAAATTACAGAGGAAGTTGGTACAGCTTCTCCAGCAAATATTGAAATGATGAAGTCATCTGTAAGTTCTTCTGCCACTTTAAACGTATTGTTATCAAGTGGAGAAGGTTTCATTAGACTTGGATACTCAGCTACAATTCTTCCAGCACCATATAGGTTTACCATCTTAAATACACTAAACTCATCAAGTGACTTTTTTACTTTTCTTTGAATAGTTAATGGAACACCATCTCCACTCTTTACTTTCTTGTAGCCAACCATTTCATTTTTAGAAACAGTTCCTTCGTTTGAAAGTTTCGTGAAGTCTTTTACTGAAATAGTTCTTCCACTTGTAATGTCAACCACAATTGTTCTTGGTCCACTAGCAGTCATGCTTCTAACATATTGATATCTTCTCATCTTCACAAAATCTTTATTAGCTTGATTCATGAATGAGTATTTGTTATTCAGAGATATCAACTTTCCACTTCCTGGAGTTATTCCATTTACTAAAGAAAAAAGGAATGTATCTGTCTTACTATAGTCAATCTGTAATCCATATGGTGAATCTACAGCTTTGTATCTAGGACTAATCTCAGGAACAATATCATTATCAAAGAAATTGTTTCTGTAAAACAATCCTTCCTTATTAAACACTTCAAGCTCTGAAGATGGTTGTAATACATCTATAACAGGAGCAATGATTGCTGCTCTATCTTCAACAGGGACAATTGGTGCAATTGATAAGTTGGTGTCCATTGTTCCTTGTAGAATAGAAAGCTTCACCAAGTCATTGTAGAACTCTGGTTCTAGCTCTTTCAATTCTCTCATCATTCCTATGTGCATATCTATATCAATAGCATCTTTAGGCTTCACCTTTAGAGAAACTGTTACAGGACCATTCTCTTGTAGAGAACTTACAGGAATTAAATTAGATAGAAGATTTGATGTAGGATATTTCTTCTTAAGGCTAAGTAATCTAGAGGCTAAACTATTTTCTCCTGTAAATAAATTTTTAACATCATCAGGGAATATAGATGTAGATCTTGTTTGAATTAAGAAATCCAAGAACGAAGACTTTAACTTCTTAGCTACATAGTTGAAATCATCTTCTGACATGTATTCATTATCATAGAATGGCTCCATGACATCATCAATGTATTGATCAATACCTTTTGAATCGAGTTTCATTATAGCTCCTAGGGCCATCAATTCTTTTCGAATCAATCGCATTTGCTCACCAATAAATGTGTCATCCATCACCTTTTCAATAGAGGAAACAATGTTAGATTCTATAGCAGATTCAGTTCTTGTCATCTTTCTTTTGAAACCTTCATAGTTTGTTACTCTAGTGGTGTCATAGTTGTAAGCTTGTGTGAATTTGAAATTCAACTGTGCAAGCTTAGCAAGCTTTAGGAACTCATTGAATATAGCAACTTGCTTAGCATTAAACTCAGTGGAGAATTTAGTTCCTTCTGGTCTATTTGCATTCTCTCTAATTAAGTTTAATAGGTTTTGCTTTGACTTTTCAAAGTTTACATTTCCATCAGCATCTTTTTCAAACTCATTAGACAAGTCATAAGATTCATCTGGCTTACTTGGGAATTTAGAATAAGTGTATTCAAGATTATCCTTACCAAATAATGATCTACTCTTAATCCTATCAATGTTTCTTAAGTGCTCTATAATGATTGGTTGATTCAAGAAGTATGCTGTAAGTTCACCAGCACCAATTCTTTCCATCAACATTGCAGTTCCAACAACCAAGTCACTCTGAATAAGCTTTAGAATGTATGGATCGTTAGCAACATCTACAAATGATGTAGCATATCCAGATAGTCTGTCAGAGATGAATTCATTTCTTCCATCAGCAGTTTTTAGACCACCTAGAGAGATCATCTCTTTGCCATCAACAGTTGTAGTGTTATGAGGAATTGATAAGCTTAAATCGCCTAAGAATCCTCTGTCATAATCAGAAAGTCTGTCTATTAATGTAGAGTCAAAATACAATCCAACCTTCTGACCAATTGCATGACCAGTGATGTTTACAGCTGCAATACCCACCCACTTCTTACCCATCAAGAATGCTTGTCTCAAAGAAGTCATAAAGCTTCTAGAGATGAGTTTATTCTTAATGTCAGACTCTTTGTTGTTTGTAGCATCATCAAGAATATCAGCCACCTTTGATAATCCACCATCACTAACTGGTGACATTAATCTTTCAAAGTTTCCAGGAAGTGTAACAAGTCCCTCAAGAATTTCATAGTATCTATTCTCTAAAGACTTCTTGTACATCTTCTGTACATACCTATTCTTTAGGTTGCTATCGAACTTTTCTTTGGACAGGTTCTCAAACTTGGTAGCAAGTCTGCCCATTTGATTACCAACATAATCAGCAGGAGATATTCCTTCAGAAAGAGCTTGCTCTTCCATCTCACTAATTATTTCTCGATGTTTGATATAGAAATTATAAAGATCTTCACCAAGTAGAGCTTCAAGTGATTCAGCAGTTACATTAGATGGGTCTTCAATAGTTTCAGCAACTTCAAATATCTCAAGAACCGTATCTCTAAAATCATCATACCTAGAAATACTATCTAGTTGTTTTTGAATACGACCTTCATACACTTTAGTGTAGAAGTCCATTGTAGCTTCTTTGTCACCTTTGTATTCTACAAGCTTAACTTTTCCATTTACATCAATATACACTGACTTAAGGTACATGTTGAGTTTATCAATATCAAAGTCAGATCCTGCTTTAGCTACAATCTCAGAAGGTACAACAACTGTAGACCCCATAGATGCATCTAAGAATCCTGCAACTTTAAACACCTCTGTAGAAGACATTGCCTGATGAGGAATACGAGCTCCCACACCAAACAAAATCTTTTGGTTTTCTTCCTTATTCAAATATTCAAAAATAGCCTCATCATCAGGAAACTTAGTCTTGTCAGTAAAATACTTTCTCCAGAAGTTTGGAATCATTACTTCCATGTATCTCTTCCCATCCTCATCCTCATAGAACTTTAGAGCATCGCTAGAAAGTACAACACCTTTTTTATCTTGTTCAGACAAAGCATCATATTGTTTTCTAGTAATTCTTACATATCCATCCTTTGTCTTTCTCAACAATCCTCGTCCTTCTTTTTTATTCTCCCAAAGTGTAGCTGGAACCTGAACGTGAGGTTTACCATTCATCTGTGGAGAGATGAGAGACTTATTAATCATTGACACAAGAACACTTCTAATTTCTTCATATGCAGAAGATGCTTCAAATGGCATATTGAACTCACCATTCTCATTAAGACGTATTGTATCAATTACATTTTGTGAAACTTGTCTTCTCAACAATTCATACTCAAGCTCTCTAGATACTTTTACTTTATCTATAACATCGTAATTGCCACCCAAATCTACTAGACCAAGCTTGTTCAAGAACTCTTCATAAGCATTCTGGTGCATTTCCTTGAAGATTTTAATCTTTTCTTCAGCAAGAGCAGAAGCACCTTTCATACCTTCAACTTCCTTACCATTCTCGAACATGTCCATTGTATCGTTTTTGGTAAGCTGAGATACTCTAGTTTGAAGTTTACCCTCTTCGTAAGAGTTTTCCACTTGGATACCATAAGTTTTCCAAGCTACCTTCTCAATAGTCTCTTCTCCAAATTTTGCAGTGTTGTAATCACCATTTCCATTGTATAAATTATGTCCTTCACGAGCACCTTCTTTTCTTGCAGACTTGTAAACAACATAACCTACTTTCTCCTGCAACATCTGTACATACAAGTTCTCAAGATTTGTATTCTCTACCATCTTGTATGTAATAGGCATCTGAGAGAACTTGTCGAGCACACCTTCTATTCTATTCACTCCAAACTTAGAACCAGATACAATAGGCTTCATCACCTCTGTAACAAATGGAGGTTGTGGTTTTTTTATTAAGGCTGCATCATATTTTTCAAGTGATGTATTCTTATCATAATTATATACAAAATCTCCATTATCTTTTTTGATTTTAGAAAGCTTCTGTCTAGCATAGGATTGATTCCATTGGAACCAAGGCTCAGCAAGATCGTTTGACCATTCACCATTCTTAAGCTTAACTTCTCTGTAGGCTCCATCAAGCATTATTGAAAAACCATCAGATTCATCATATCCCTCAAACTTCTGAACAAACTCTGAAGCTGGGTTCACATCATTTAGTGTAATAGTCTTAACATATGACTTAAATGTATAACGAAACAAATCCTCTGCTTCTAGAGATATGTCTTCTGTTATATCATTATATCTATTATTTAAGAACTTATTGAATTCTGGATGATCAATAGTTACTCTTCTAGGTGATAGCCAAGACTTGATACGCTTAGTTTCATCTAGTTTACCATTTTTAATTTTGAATTGATAAGGATCACCAAATATAAATTTATGCATTTCAATGTTTGCAATCATGTAATTCATGTTTACAAACGAAAGCACTTGCATCATACTATCTTCAGATAATGAATTTCTATTCAATTCATTAGTTTGAGCAAACTTGCTATCTAAAGTTTCGTATGCATAACCTTCTGAATTTTCTACAACTTCACCAGCGTTAATCAAATCCTTTAGTGTTGTTTGATTTAAACTAGTTAATGTATTTCTAAGAGACTTTTCAAGAGCTTCATCGCTAACAAGAGCAAGAATGTCTTTTCTAGATTGGCCCTCTTCAATAGCTTTATGTATTTTATCAACAAGTGATGGATCAAGAATATCTTTGAAGAATCTAAGCTCTTTAGCATTTTTCTTTGTAGCAGAAAGTTTTGATCTTGTTTCCCAATCAAGAGCTAGATCAATTTCATCTTCTAGGTATCCCTTAAATGCATTTTTGATTTTTGTAAATGCTCTAGCACCATCCTCGTTGAATAATTCATAATCAACCATTAATCCTAGATTCAGAACTTTTTCTATAGAAGAGTCTCCTGGTATTAAGATGTAGTAGTTACCATTTATGTTTTGATTAATTCCAACAGTGAATCTATCACCCTTTGTTAAAGATGATATGGATAGTCCTCTATCAGTAGTCTCATCTTTCAAACCATCAATTACACCAATCTGTAAAACTTTACCCTCAATCTTATTACCATTATCATCAAAGAACATTCCACCCTTCTTAATCAATAAGCTGTTTGTTGAGAACGCATCTCTCAATTCTGGTCTTGATTCAAATAATTCATCAAGAGTCATTGCTTCATTGAATTCTGCTTCAAATACAGAAGGGGCATTACTATCTGTAAAATTACCAGTACGCTTGTTCTCTATGTTAAATCTAGTTGTGTCCTGGTCAGGATTAGTTAGTCTAACATACATATCTGCAAGAGTTCTCACATGAGAATCTACACCTGAGAACTTGTCTCCAGATAGTACAGCATATCCCTTTGGACCCATCTCATAGATCTTTGTTACAGCATTGTCAAATGCTTTCTTTTGTTTCTCATTAGTGTTAATCCTCTCGATGAAACTTAATGGAAATTCAATACCTATATTCTTTAAATAGTCTTGTACACGCTTTGGTTCAAGAAGACTTTGCTTAGATGGATAGTCTTTATTCTTATCATCAATTGCATAAATCATTACACCCTTATCATTTCTAACTTTTACAATGAATGATGTCTCTGATTTAGAAAGCTCTTTAATATTTTGGAACCACTCGTTTCTTGTTTTATTTAAAGCAGAAGTTCTATCACCAGGAGCAGTGAATGATTCTATACCATTCTCCCCCACTCTTTGAATTGCCACTTCAACAAATGGATTGTTCTTTGACATTGATTGAATAAACTGAACATAGAATCTCCAGTCAGCATCTTCAAACTTAGTGTAATCGAGAATTCCATTCTTAGCATCACCACCAAGTCTATTAAAGATTCTGTAATAGTTACCATCTTCTTTTACCAAATCAATAATCTTTTTATCAATTTTTCCTAAGCTTGTATTAGAAAGCTTATTCAATAGCGTTGCAAATGACTTATTAAAATTGTTCAGTAGTTTGAATCCTGGTAGTATTTTAGAATTCAAAAGCTTTGGAGCTTGTCCTTCTGGATAAATTGTTTCAGCTGCTGGGTTAGAAGCTAGTAAGAACTTTACAGAGAACTTCATATTCTTCTGAAAGTCAATTTCAAATGCTTCAGCAGCATATAGTCTATTAGTTTGACTAGCGTCATTTGTACTAATCGCACCATTGAAATCAACATTGATTCCCATTGTTCTAATCAAATCTCTTGATCTTAAGAACAAATCTTGGAAAGTCTTTTCACCAAGAATATCTATACTCTCAGTATATCTTTGTCTTAAATGATTGTATATGTCTTTTCCAGTGGTAGCTAGTGGATTAAATAGTTTTTCTAATCCATCAGTATTATTTCTATTAAAAATGTATTCAGACATAGTGATTGTCATGTCTTGAACAATTGCCCAAGCTTGATCTTCAGTTATCACAGTACCATCTGCTGAGTACATTATTCTATATTCAGGAGCAGCTGATTTAGATTCTTCTGAAACAACGTAATCTTTAAACTTACCTGTATCAATAGAATTGAACAAATCATCTTTAAGAGATGGATTTCCAACAAAGGTTTTGAAGAAGTCAACAATAGCCTTGAAGAAGTTTCTCACCTTCTCAGATAATGTTCTAGCTGGAAGCTTACCAAGTCTGTAATCAGCAAAGTCATCAGCAATACGTTCTTTAGCCTGTCTGTCTGTAGCATTGCTATATGCAATAAGCTCACCACTCTCTCTATCAAGGAAGCTACCCCGTTTAGCTTTGAACTCATCTAGAATAGCTTGTCTCTCACTTTGTGTCAAGAATGCTTTCCATATACCTTCAAATACTTCATGATATTCTGTACCACGCAAACCACTCTTAAAGAATTTAGCAACTCCATTTTCAAATACACCCCATGCTTTAGAACCATCATGCAATGTGATGATGCTCTCAAGAATTTCAAATGGTATGTTAGGAACATTCTTTGCATGCCAAGCTCTGAATGCTTCAATGTCTTTACCACTTATTCTTCCACCAGCTTCACCAGTGCGAGCTCTTCTAGTTTCATTATCTTCAACACCAGACTTAAGTCCTGATAGTCCTTTCTTTTCTCCAGTGGGAGTTGTCTTTTTTACAACAGGTGTAGGAGCTTCTTCTGGTTTTGTTTCTTTTGATAAAGTAAATGACTTCTTAACATCCCTTAGTTGAGATTCTAATTTCAATCTATATTCTTCAGAAGGCAAGTCTGAACTAATTTCCAATTCTAAATTTCCAATAGCATTCTCATATTTTTCAACTGTAGGGGAATCAAATAAAGATCGTATTTCAGATTCAAAATCAGTAATTACATTTTCTAACTCTACATAATTTCTTTTTATGAGAGTTGGTTTTTCAGGTTCTACTTGAACAGTAGCTTCTGGGGCAATAGGAACTGGAGTGGAAACTTCTTCTTTATTAATTGCAGCTTCTACTTTACTTGCTGCTTCACCAATGTAGAATACTGTTGCTGCATCAAAGTCATTTAATCCTTCTGTTGCTGTAGGATATTTCTTTCTAGCAATTGCCACCTTAGCAGCAGCATCAGCAAACTTCTGTATTGTCTCTGCATTAGTCTCTGGAGAGATTGCATCAATCTCAATTTCACCACTTGGTAGAATGTTAGCCTTGAAGCTAAACTCACCACCAAACATGGTTACAGTGTTTACAGTGCCATCATTAAGAGTGTATGGTCCCACAGTAACAGGAACATCAGATTCAATTATATCAGATGGTCTTACTGGTGCACCTGAGCTAGAAGGTTTAGGAGGCTCTTGTTCTTTCTCACTTGGTACATATCCTTCATCACCTGTCTCAAAGTTAATGAGCGTAGCATACTTACCTGCAAATGCGTAAGGTTGTGCTTCTGTAGGATTTGCAATTGTTACAAATGGAATCTCATCTGTAGTTCTACCCTTACCAGAAGCAAGATAGGATTGATAGTTTGGCCATTCTCTTTCTTGCAACTTACCATCTTCAAGGAAGTATTCAAAGAATGGACTTTGTAATCGCAATGTTTTAGCATTGGCAGAATGATACATCTCAGAAAGCTGAGCAATAATCTCCTCTTCCTTAGAAGCAATCTCTGAGAACTTATATGACTTTGAGCCAAGTTTAAGAGTTAGGTTTTCTGTATCAAACCAAAACTGATTATCCTTTGGATCTTTTGTAATTTTCTTATAGTTGAGAACATTCTTTAAGAACAATATTTTGTTCTTGTCAAACTGAGGAGTCTTTCCTTCGCTAGCATCCTTCTCAAGCTTTGCTACATTAGACTTAATAAGTTCGTATGCTGTAGCAGCTTTCTTCTTACCAAGTTTATTATTGTTTAGATATTGTAATAGATCACCACTTTGAATATAAACATATCCCTTTTTAGAATTTACAATTGCACCATTATGTGATATAGTATCAGTGGTAACAACATTTATAAGTCCTGGTGTAGTGGCTATTGCAGTTTCATCAACTAGATTGCTAGTAACAGAATTCTTCTTATATACATCACCATCCTTTTGTCTAACAGCAATACCCTTTGAGATTCTAAACTCAAGGGTTGGAGGAATTGTAGAAGCCTTCATAAGCTGCTCACGTCTGTTTCTCCAGATTTGTGCAAATCTTACAAATGTATCTTTCTCATTCTCTCTATAACTATCGTTTCCTCTACTATCTGTAATAGATGTACTAGGCATTGTTTGGAATATAACCTTTCCAAGATCAGTGGGCTTACCCACTTCACCAATACGTTTTCCATCTTGATCTACAAAGTATCGCTTCTTACCATCAAGTTCAACAAACACCATACCCACAAATCCATTTTCCTTATTCGTGACTTTGGTTTCGAAAGCAGCTTTATCAGAATCCACTTGTTCTTGTGTCATTTTAAATGACAAAGCTGTAACACCAGACAAGCCAAGAGATTCTTCTTGGTTGTATGTGAATACAATTGCTCTTAGCTTGTTTCTATTCTTAAACTTTCTAGCATTATTCAAGAACACTCTGGACCTAACTACGTGAGGTTGTGATTTGGAAGTATCATTATATTGTTCAGATTCTGTAGTGCTAGAATCAAAATAGTCTACAGCAGATTTCATCAAACCAGTTTCACCTGTATCAACTCTTTCTCCAGCTTCTTCTGGAAGAGTTCCTACAGGGAATGATTCATTATCAGAAATATCTTCTTGTTGTTTATCAAGAGAGCTACTAGATTCTTTAATCTTATCAGATATTTCTCTTGCCTTAGCTTGTTTTTCAAGCAATTCTTTAGTAAGTCTTTTAAATCTATTTACAACAGCTGCACTGATCTTTTTATCACCAAGAGAGTTAATGTACTCAAGTTTGTTTACGCCTTCTCCTGGCTTCTCAAATACATCCCTGAAGGCAGGATATTGAAGTACATCATCAATAGATTGATTCAATGCATCTTCAAATTCCTGAGAAGTATTATCTTCTTCAGATATGTTGTATTTATCAAACTGTTCAGGAGAGAAGAATGTAGCAGTGCCATCAGGTAGTTGCACTTCAAACTCTCCGCCAAGTGTACTAGATAGAACAGTAAACTTTGGTGCAAGAACAATCTTCCCTTTTTCTAAAGTGATTGGTTCAACAAGAGAATAGGTCCTACCCACTTCTAAAGTTTTTTGAACTTTCTTTCTACCTTCTTTTTGAGAAACTTCTACATCATCTATTTCTTCATCTGGACGAATGTAGTTAAGTGGGCTGTTCTTAATACCATCGTATTCTCCAATAAACATCTTTCTTCTCAAAGAAAGCTCAATAACATCATCTAATGTTCCTTTGAGTTCATCTTTAACATCAGATGTAACATCCATTGAATTAATCATTTCCAATGCTTCTTTAGTAGCTTGAGCATTTGGATTGCCTGTTTCGATAATGTCTTGTAGAATAGCTTGTGTATTTATTCCTGCCATTGTCAACTTAGTGTTGAGCTGAGGAATTCTTACATCATAGTTTGCAATCTTACTACCCGCATAAGCAAGATAATCGATTACAATTGGTGGATATTTTCTTTGGTCAGTTCCTTCTATTACTTCACCAGAATAACGAATATTCAATGCTTGGTAAAAGTCATTCAATGCGTTCGCAGAATTTTCAATGCTAGTAATTCTTTTTTGAAATGTTTGAACAGTATCATTGATGTTTGCCATTCCTTGTTCCTTAAGTTCAGTGAGACCTTGTTCAGTCATTCCACCAGCCTTAAGTTCACCCAAGTCTTCCATTACCATATCAAATCTTCCGTATTTGATACGTGGTGCTAGATAATTATGTAATGAATCATTTCTTAAATCTTTTGCTTCAAGCAAGTCTCCATTAATGATTGCATCTCTTTCTTGTTGTTGCAACACAACACCTCTATTAGCAGCAGTAAGTCTATCTTCAAATGCTTCTTTGAAACTTGGCGCATTGTTAATCATGTTCAAAAAGCTCTCTGTATTTTTTGCTAGAGCTTTTCTCTCTCGATATTTTCCTCTGGCTTGCATTAAACCACCAGTGACTGCTCCAAGAATACCACTTTCAATACCTTCTTTAGATACAAGAGCACCTACACCTTCACCAAACTTATCTTTGCCAAACAATCCATATAGAAAACCATCAACATACAAATCTGCTTCTCCACCCTCTTGAGCTTTCTTAAAATAGTTTTGTGTACCTACTTGTAATCCATATTGAAGAACTTCTTGAGCTCCTTCTTTTGGATCAAATACATAAGCTCCACCTCTCTTTACACCTTGGTAAATTTTACCAAATCTAGTTTTTGGTCCAGCTTTAGCTGCATACTTACCTGCCTCATCAACTACAAAATTATCAACTCTTCCTAACAAACTATTTGCAGCTTGTCTACTTGCTGAATAACTTGAACCCATCAAGTATGGAAGTTGTGAATATTCTGTAATAGACAACAATGCCATGTTACCAAAGAAAGCAGTTTTACCAACTCTCTCAGCTTCAACATTTATATTCTTTAAATCTTCACCAGTTGGAGCAAATCCATTTGTCTTGGTATACTCCTCAATTAAATTTTCTCTAAATTCTTTAGATGTATGCAAAGCTTCAAAAGATGCTTCACCAGCAGATGAGTTAATTGCTACAGCAGTTCTCCTAGCGTTATCACCAAATTTTGCAAACTGTGTAGTTTGCTTAGCTAGGTTAGCTAATGCAGAAGATCTTGTAGATAAATCTGCTATAGATGAAATCTGACTTTCTAATATAGAGGCTGCCTCTATATTTTTACCAGCTGAAAAAGCTCTTGATGTATTTCTTAAAAGAGGTGTGAATAGTTTAAATGCTTGAGAAGCTTCAGCAGCAGTTGCTGCTTTAGCAGCTGCACCACCTATTGCTGCTCCAGCTCGTAAAAGTCCAGCATTTGCAATGTTACCAGTAACCATTGCACCAACTGCATATCCAGAATTTTTGATTAGTTTATCAAAAAGAAAATTGGTTGTAAACCAGTTATCTGTAGAATACCACTCAGCATTTTTTTCAGCAGCTGTGTAATAGTTTGGAAGAAACTCATTATCAACTTTATTATTCCATTTATCTAAACCACGCATCACTTCATTGTCATATACATCAGACATCTTCTGTGTAAATAACAATGACTTACCAACACCATATAGCATACCAAACCCACCAGCTACAGTAGTAGCTGCAAGGTTGGCTCCTTTTAATACTCCATTGGTAGCTTGCTTATACCAAGCTTGTCCCTGTGCAGCAAAGTCTTCATAGTCTCCAATCGTAGGATTGAATGTTTTGTATCTCTTGTTTGCCTCAAGTTCTGCATTACTAACAAACAATCCCTTCTGAGAAAACTTTTGTCCAGCAGCTGCTAGTTCAGCAAACACATCTTCCTTCTGAGAAAGATCTGATAACCCACCACCTTGTCCAGAACTAAAGTTCATTGGAGGATCCTTTGGTGCAAATAGTGGAATATTAGAAGATTTGTAACCTGTTTCTTTAATAATGGGTTGTAAGTTTCTATCAAAATCAGCCATTCGAGCAATGATTACATGGTTCTAATAATTTTTTTAACTTCTTCTGAAATATTCGGAGATTGAAGATACAACTGTTTTACCTTTTCGTCAGTAAGGTTGCCTATAAAATTCATTCCTTCAGTTGCATCTACTGCTTGATCAAGCTGTAATGGATAAACTGTTCCATCAGGAAGTTTTGATCTAAGTGTTATATATTGTTTTTCTGGAGTTCCAAATGCTTGCTTCATATCAGCTCTAGCATTTATTTTCACTCTAGGCATGAATTGTCCTTGAAAGTAAGAGTTTTCAAAACTTCCAGTTGGATTTGTATTTCTACCACCCATAGCTTGTGCCTCCATTAGTCTTCTTAATTGAGGACTTGGAGCATCTTTATCAATTATTGGAAGCTGCTGTGCTTCTCTTGGATCTAGAGGTATTACAATCTCTTCGTTTCCTTTCAAAATAATTAGAGACGTTTGATCACCTTGTTCAAGTTTTTTGTATTGTAAATTTGATTTATCAGAGGATTCAAACCACAATAATGCTTCTCGTGCTCTACCAGCAGAAAGTCCTTCATAGCCACCTTCCATTCCAGACAAAGAAGATTCTGCTACCTTTCTTAATAAAGATGTAGATATGTTCTCCCAAATGTTTCTTGCAACGTTACCTTCCGCACTACTAATTATAATTGGTACCTCTCTTGGAATATATTGAATAGTTTTATCACTAATTTTCTTCTCTACAAGAGAGTTATATTGTTGATTGTAATCTTCTGTTGCTCTTCTGTAAGGTGCAAAGTATCCTCTCAAGATTGCTTTATTATCATAGATCAATTGCTCTCTTACTGTAAGAGGAGACAATATTTCAGTTGTTACTTTTTGACCACCAGTAGCACCTGTTCCAGAAGTTTGTGCACCTGTTACAGTTTCTTTAACTTTTGATAAATATTGTCCTATTTCAAAAGGAGTGAAGGCAAGGTCTCTTCCACCTATAGTTACAGCTAAAGCACCAACATCATTAAGTTGAGCATTGTATTGATTTTTAATCTGATTTCTAATCTGTTGAATTTCTGATGAATTTGCAGTTTCTTCTTCGACAGTTTTTAAGAATTGTTGTTTTCTATTTAAATCAGATTTTGCACTAAGTATTGAATTTCCTAAGTCTTTTAAATCATTAGGTATAAGATAATCATATCCAGTGGTATATCCTTTTGCATAAGCATCTAATGCATTTAAAACTTGAATTTTTTTAACTTTTGTTCCACCTCCAGCATTCAACGCATTCAATAGCTCATTAACTTGACTTTCAACTGCTAAGCTTGCATTGTCAATATCTTTAAAAAGAGCAACTCTTTGATTAGGAACACTTGTGCTTTTTCCACCATATACTTGAAATCCACCCAATGTACCATACATAGCTGCATTTGCTTTTTCTAATTCTAAAGCATAATCTCGCACATCTTTCTGTTTTTCCCAAGTAAATTTATCTGAAGCAAGTTGTAAGTTTGCTTGTGATAAACTATAATTTTTAGCCTTCCAGTCATCTTCTCGTATAGGATTTGTCAAAAGATTATTCTTTTGATTTTCCCAAGCATACGAACTGGCAAACTGTTCTATTGCACCGTTTTTATAAATAATTCCTTTTGCTTGTTCTGGATTACTTTTGATGAATTCTATCTCCTCATTCATCTGCGCAGCTAGCCTTTCATTTGCTTCTTTTAAGGATTTTATTCCTTGTTCAGTCTTGACATATTTATCAGGATCAGATTCATATAACTTCAACGCACCTTCGAGTTCTCCAATAGTTTTACTATTCTGTGCAATTGAAGACGCAGTTCTACTAGTAGCTAGTATAGCAAGTTGTGTAGGATCAGTAACATTTCTAAATTCATATCTACCATTAATATTCAATTGCTCAAGCTCATCAGGAGAAAGACTAGATCTCAATGCATTTTGAATCTTCTCAGCACTAACGCCTTCTTTACTGATTCTTTGCATTGCTGCTGTTGTCTTATTAATATTGAGCGTACCATCTTCATTGTATTCATACGGGATATCTTCTTCTAAAAGATCTGAGTGTAGAGTCTTCATGACATCTAGCCACTTCTTGTCAACATCAATATACTTTCTATATCTACCACTAAAGCCTGCACCTACACTAGACTCATTAATCCATCTGTTTGCTTGGGTATTAAAGTCGTATTCATTTTGAATAGAAGACTCACCTTTTTGTCTAGACTCTTCCATAAACTTCTGCTCTTTTCTATATTGAGCAGTGGACTGAACAGAAGATAATACATTACTATCTTTGGCAACACTACTAGCCATTCCTGCTACAGAGTTAACCAACTGATAACTAGAGAAGTCTCCAGCTGCAACAGTCTTTAACTTAGAGCCAAGATCATTGAGTTTAGATTGTAAATATTGTCTATCTACATCACGAACAATATCTAATCCTGCAACTTGATCTATCTGTGATTGAATCTTTTGTAATCCTTGATCATAGCGTTGTTGCTTCTCCATACCAACTTTAACCATAGCCTCAACAGGAAGCTGTTGAATGTATGGATTAAACTGTGGTATTGCATCTGTAAATGAAGCCATGTTGTTTATTTTTTTATGAAATTTAGTAGTAATACTCCAGATTACATGGATTTAATTGCTCTCACTAATCCTCCATTCCTAATGGTTGTAGTATTAGTTGTAGTAACAGGAGTTTGTTTTTTCTTAAGATCAGCTAATGCTTGAAGTTGTTCATAAGAAAGTCCTGACATATCAGTGTTGAACTGAGCAAGAGGATTCATATTTCCTGCTCTGAAACGTGGATCAAATCTATAATTGTAAAGGTTCTCGTATGTTTGAAGTTCTCTATTCGAAGCTTGGTTCTGTAGATATTTAGCAGAGATGGAATTAAGAGCAGCTTGTGCTGTAGCTTTTGTATTAGAAAGAGCCCCTTGCTGTCTTACATATTGTTGATCTAGACCTTGCAAGTTTTGCAAGTTAGCTTGATTCAAAAGATTTCTGTTTTCAGCATACACTTGATTTTTAACAGCTTGATTCATTCTGAACTGTTCACCAAGTACTTTTTGATTTGCCTGATACTTCTGTACATTCAATGCAGCTAGAGCAGCTGGATTATATCCAATCATTTTTTGAGCAGCTCTATAGTCAGATTGATTTTGATTAATAATATCTTGAAGAGAAATATCAAAAGGAGTAGTTAGTTGCGGCTGTATAGTTTGTGCTTGTACAGGCTCTAATTGATTTTGAGCAAGAGCTAACATCTCTCCAGATAGTTGACGTGGGTCAAGAGCTTCTGCATCACTTGGTCTTAGATAAGGAAGAATCTGATTAACTATATTCATCCAATTAAATTCTTCTTCACCAGGTGCAGCACCTTGAGCATTATTAGCTTGCATTGGGTTGCTTGACATATCTCTAAGTCCACTCATCTTAACATTTCTAGGAAGTTGAAGTGAAAAGTCTGGTTGTCTTTTAGGAACCATGTTATTCGCAGTAACATCTACTGGTGAAAGATTTGTTGTAGGAGGTTGTGTTACACCAGGTTGAGCTTTCTTAATAGAAGCTCCTTTCTTAGCTTGTTTCACTTTACCTTTTGCTAAAGCATCAGCTTCAAAACCATACTCTTCAGCAGTGTCATTGATGGCAGATTGTAGGTCAGCTAGTTTTATTTTTTCATCAGCAATGTTCTTGAGTTTTTGATTTGCCCCAAGAATATTTGCTTTGTATGATTCAAATTTAAGTAGGTCGTAAGGATTGTTTACATCTAGGTTATCAAGTTCTGTAACAGACTTATCAATAAGTTTATTTTGCTTCTGCTCAGTTTTGGATAGATCAGCAACATAGTTTTTAAACTTTCTACCTGTTGATTTAGGAGAGCCAATCATCTCAGCACCCATCTTTGGTATTACCAAATTACCATATACTGTAAGACTAGTATCTCCTGTACCATCTTTTAATTGAACAGCAGGTTCTTCCTCTACTTCAACACCTGCTTTTCCAGTAGCAGCATCTGTACCATATTCTGCATAGTCTGTATAACTATCACTTCCTGTATCACCATAAGAGGCACCTATTCCAGTTCTTCCTTTTCCATCAGACTCATCGTGAGAATTACCTCTGAACATTACAGTTTCTCCTTCTTCAGGAAGATAAGGATTGTATGAAATAGGTTCTGCATATCCACCCCAATGAGTTTTAAGTTTACCACCCATAGCAAATTGTTCTCTTCCTGTATACATTGCACGTTCACTAGGAGGAGTGTAGTTTCTTAAATGTCCACCTGCACGTAATGTATCCATTGTTGGATCAGGTCGCAACAATTGATTCATTCTGTAATCTCCAAACTGATTAATTATTTGTGGATTTGCCATACCACCATCTCTCATATAAGAGGCGTTTGCTTGTTGAAGAGACTTTGTTC
>Ga0209769_1000164_pt1 | contig 26631 bp, 18 predicted proteins | sample LauGreSuBDMM15DN_2_FD_187569 | JGI IMG/M metagenome (GOLD analysis project Ga0209769, IMG submission 187569) | Freshwater lake microbial communities from Lake Michigan, USA - Su13.BD.MM15.DN (SPAdes) (version 3) | ecosystem: Environmental > Aquatic > Freshwater > Lake | place: Lake Michigan, USA...
CCCCCACAGCGACCCCCGCCCCAAGTAGCGACTCGGGGACGACCTATGTGGTGAAGAGGAATGACACCCTAAGTGGGATCTGCCTGAAGATTGGGGGCGGGGAAGGTTGCGTCAAGGCGATCATGGATTTGAATTCGATTGAGGACGCCCGCACGATTCAGCCTGGCCAGGTGCTGAAGCTCCCCTGAGGCTGGCTCGCGGAGCCTGTGTTAGGCTCCCTCAACGCGATCGCGTGGTCACCCCACATGCTCTGCACCGTGGTGTCACCGCTTGAGCGCGAATACATGTTGAAGGAGAACCAATACACGTGATTGAAGACCAGGAGAACGCGTCCCTTAATGGAGTAGCTCCCGCCGAAGGTGGTGAGGCTCCCGTACGAAAGGCGAAAGCCCCAGCGAAGCCAAAGAGCGTCAAGGTGAAGGCCCCAGAGGTCGCCGGTGACGCCGCAGCATCTGCCGACAGCGCTACATCCAGCGCAGCGGTCGATGCCCCTACATACACTGCGCCAGTAGCAGCCGCCCCAGTGGCAACTGCGCCTGCAGCCCCAGTGTGGAGTGGCCCTGAGCCAACCACCATGGAGGAGCTGCTCGCGATCGCGGGTGCGCCAATCAAGAACCTCAAGTCGGGAGATGTGTTGGACGGCGTTGTCGTTCGCGTTGACCCAGACGAAGTGCTCGTTGATATTGGTGGCAAGAGCGAAGGTGTTGTCTCAAGCCGCGAGCTGCACGGCCGAAACGGCGAAGAGGGTCCAACCCTCAACGTTGGCGACACGGTGCTTGTCTATGTGATGCAGCCGGAGTCGGAAGACGGACACGTTGTCCTCTCCATCCGCCGTGCCGGCCTGGAGCGCAAGTGGCGCACCATGCAGGAGCAGCTGGACTCGGGCACCATCATTGAGGCCGCCGTCATTGATCACAACAAGGGCGGGCTCATCGTTGATTGTGGCATTCGCGGCTTCGTGCCGATCAGCCAGATCGTTGACTTCCCACGCCGTCCGCCTGGAGATGCACCGCGCGACGCGATCCAGGAGATCGCCGAGAAGCTGCAGCCGTACGTTGGCCGCAAGCTGCGCATGAAGATCCTTGAGGTGAACCGCAAGGGGAATCGCCTGATCCTCTCGGAGAAGGTTGCGCACTATGAGGAGCGACGCGAGAAGCGTGACGAGCTCTTCAGCACCCTCTCGGTCGGCCAGAAGGTGAGTGGCAGCGTGCGCTCGATTGCGCCGTTCGGCCTCTTCATCGACCTTGGCGGAATCGACGGCCTCATCCATAAGAGCGAGATCAGCTGGTCGAAGGTTGCGAACCCTGAGGCCGATTACAAGGTGGGCGACATGATCGATGCCGAAGTGATCGACATCAATACGGAGCGCGGCCGCATCAGTCTCTCCGTCCGCAAGCTGCAGCCAGACCCATGGCATGCCGCCATTTCGGACATCAAGATCGGCGACTTTGTGGAGGGCACCATCACGAAGTTGGTGAACTTCGGCGCCTTCGTGCGCGTGCGCGACGGCCTCGAGGGGCTCATCCATATCAGTGAACTCTCCAACAATCGCGTCCTCCACCCGGGCGACGTGGTGAAGGACGAGCAGACGCTCAAGTTGAAGGTGATCAGCCTCGACTCTGAGCGACACCGACTCGGCCTCAGCCTGAAGCAGGCAGAGGAGACGCCGGTTCGCGAAACCCCAGCGGAGCAGCCGAAGAAGGAGACGCGACGTGCGCGTCCTGAGCGCGGCTTCTCCATGGAGGGGTCGGTCCAGGAGCCAGAGGGTGGGCTTGATCTCACGCTCGCGGCGGCCTTTGCCGGCATTCGCGACAAGATGGTGGAGTCGGGTGACGCTGATGACGGCGATGAGGAGTCGGCTGGTGGCGATGGTGAGTCCAAGCGGAAGCGCGCACCGAAGAAGGAGGCTGAAGAGTCTCCAGCTGCGGTGATTGATGCTGCGCTTGAGGAGAGCCTGGCCCCCGAGACGGCTCCTGCACCGACCGCCGAGCCGGTTACCGAACTGGGCGGAGAGGCCTAAGGGTCGCTCCGTGCTGGCGCTTCGGCGCCGCACCGCGCCAGGTCGCGAACGGGGGCAGTGGTAGACTGATACTCCGCGGAGTACCGTTGCGACCGCAGCGTCGGCGCGGAGATCGGAGGAGCGCATGGCCACTGCTGACCGCTTCGATCGCTTTACGGACCGTGCCAGGAAGGTGCTGACGCTCGCTCAGGACGAGGCACAGCGCTTCAACCACAACTACATCGGCACGGAGCACCTCCTCCTCGGACTCGTCCGTGAGGGTGAAGGTGTCGCCGCCAAGGTCCTTGAGAACCTCAACGTTGAGCTCGTCAAGGTGCGCCAGGCGGTGGAGTTCATCATCGGGCGTGGTGAGCGACCAGTGCTCGGCGAGATCGGCCTCACCCCGCGCGCCAAGAAGGTGATCGAGCTCGCCATTGATGAGGCGCGTCGACTCGGACACAACTACATCGGCACGGAGCACCTCCTCCTCGGACTCGTCCGTGAGGAGGGTGGGATCGCCTCTGGCGTCCTTGAGTCGCTCGGCGTCAGCCTAGATAAGGTGCGACACGAGGTGGTGCGTGTCCTCAGCCAGTCGTCCGCGCCGGCAACAGCCCAGACGGAGCGTCGTGGCTCAGCAACAAAGACGCCAACGCTTGACGCGCTCGGCATTGACCTCACCGAGGCGGCTCGCGCCGGACGCCTTGATCCGGTGATCGGCCGCGAGCGCGAGATTGAGCGCGTGATCCAAATTCTCGCGCGTCGCACGAAGAACAACCCGGCGCTGATCGGAGAGCCCGGCGTTGGGAAGACCGCGATTGCCGAAGGCCTCGCCCAGCGCATCGTGAAGGGCGATGTCCCGGCACCACTCCTTGATAAGCGCGTCGTCACGCTGGACATGGGTTCGCTCGTCGCTGGAACAAAGTATCGCGGCGAGTTTGAAGAGCGACTGAAGAAGGTGCTTGAAGAGCTGCGCGCCTCGCGCGACGCCATTCTCTTTGTTGATGAGTTGCACACGTTGGTTGGCGCTGGCGCCGCTGAGGGTGCAATTGACGCGGCGAACATCTTGAAGCCGCCGCTTGCGCGCGGCGAGATCCAGTGCATCGGCGCCACCACGCTCGATGAGTATCGGAAGCACATCGAGAAGGACCCGGCACTTGAGCGGCGCTTTGCGCAGGTCATCATTGCCGAGCCATCCCAAGAGGAGACGATTGAGATCCTGAAGGGGCTCCGCCCACGCTACGAGGCGCATCACAAGGTGCGCATCACCGATGAGGCGCTGCGCGCCGCGGTCGATCTCTCCGTGCGATACATCAGCGATCGTCAGCTCCCTGATAAGGCGATTGACGTTATTGATGAGGCGTCGAGTCGCGTCATGTTGCGCCACGCTTCGCCGCCGCCAGAGTTGCGCGCTGCGCGCCGCGAGGCGGATGCACTTGAGCGCGATCAGCAAGATGCCGCCGCTGCGGGCGCGTTTGATCGCGCCGGTTCACTGCGCAGCCAACTTGATGGGCTCAAGGGGAGGATCACGGAGCTTGATCGCGCCTGGCGCGCGAGCCTGACTGGTGCCACTGCGCCAAGCGCTGAACTAACCACCCCAACTCCCGCGATGGCGGCTGCGAGCGGAGCTTCTGCCGCGAGCCCTGACGCTACGGTGGGCCCTGACGCTACGGTGAGTGGTGACACTACGGCGGCTGCTCTTCCAGCGCCGATCATTGATGCCGCATCGCGGACACTTGGGGGCTCCGCTAACGCAACGCGCAGTACTCCAACTTCCGCGCCAGCGGTGAGCAGCGCCGTTGCCGCTGAAAGTCCAAATCTGCAGCCAGCGAATCGCGCCGATGATCGTCCCGCCGTCACCGATGAAGAGGTCGCCGCAGTCGTTGCGATGTGGACCGGCATCCCGGTGATGCGTCTCGCCGAGGCTGAGACGGCGCGCCTCCTGAAGATGGAGGAGTCGCTCGGCGGCCGCGTGGTCGGCCAGGAGCAGGCGATCGGCACGCTCAGCCGTGCGGTGCGTCGCGCTCGCGCCGGCCTCAAGGATCCGAAGCGTCCGATCGGCAGCTTCCTCTTCCTCGGCCCAACTGGTGTGGGGAAGACGGAGCTCGCCAAGGCGCTCGCCGAGTTCATGTTCGGCACTGAGGACGCGCTGATCAAGATCGACATGAGCGAGTTCATGGAGCGCCACAACACGAGTCGACTCGTTGGCGCACCTCCCGGCTACGTTGGATTTGATGACGGCGGCCAGCTGACCGAGGCGATTCGACGCCGACCGTATGCCGTAGTGCTGCTCGACGAAATCGAGAAGGCGCACAGCGAGGTCTTCAACATCCTGCTGCAGATCCTTGAAGATGGCCAGCTCACGGACGCCAAGGGTCGACGCGTGGACTTCCGCAACGTGATCCTGATCATGACCTCCAACCTTGGGGCGCGACAGATCCAGACGCCTTCGTCGCTCGGCTTCCGCGCGCGCGGCGATGGGCTTGATTCGCGCGCAGAAGAGGAGTACGGCCTGATCAGCGCGAAGGTTGACGAAGAGCTGAAGAAGGTCTTCCGTCCAGAGTTCTTGAATCGCGTGGACGCGAGCATCGTCTTCCGACCGCTCAGCCAGGAGGAGATGCGACGCATCGTTGACCTCTTGGTGAAGCGCATCATTTCGCAGCTGCGCGACCAGGGGCATGCGCTCACGATTACGGACGCGGCGAAGGATCACCTCATCAAGGTGGGCTATGACTCCGCGTATGGTGCGCGACCACTGCGACGTGCAATCCAGACGCTCGTTGAGGATCCGCTCGCTGAGCGACTCTTGCGCGGCGAAGATACGGTTGATGCTGCATATGTCGTTGACGTCGTTGGCGATGCACTCGCCGTCATGCTGCACGAAGAGGGGGGCGCCTTCTCCTCCGCCGTGCCGGCTGAGCCGGTCGGCGCCGCAGACTGAGTCGGGGCGGCGCCCCGATGGCGAAGAGTAAGAGCGTCTGGCTCTGTCAACGCTGCGCCTTTGAGGCGCCGGCATTTGAGAACCCCTGCCGCAACTGCAACGAGTGGAACTCACTCGTTGAGACAATCAAAGAGCGACCGAGCGCAAGTGCGCGCGTGCGCGCCGCAAGCAGCACCTCAACCTCGGGGCCAGCGCGACCGCAGGCGCTGAAGCTCGCCGGCGCCGATCGCGCGCCACGTCTTCCACTCGGCGTTCCAGAACTTGACCGCGTTCTCGGCGGCGGCGCCGTTCCTGGGTCAGTCGTCTTGCTCGGTGGAGAGCCCGGCATTGGCAAGAGCACGCTGCTTCTTCAAGCGGCGGCGGGGATCGCTGCGGCGGGTGGTCGCGTCCTCTATGCATCTGGTGAAGAGTCGGCGGCGCAGATCGCGGATCGCGCCGAGCGGCTCGGCCTGATGGAAGGCCCAGCGGCGGAGGGGGTTGAACTCCTTGCGGAGAGCGAAGTTGGCGCGATCAGCGAGGCGCTGATGCTCGCACGGCCGACGCTCTTGATCGTTGACTCCATTCAGACGGCAACGCTCGGCGGACTTGAGGGTCCTGCGGGCAGTGTTGGTCAGGTGCGCGGCGCCGCCGACTGGCTCGCCGGCACCGCTCGCGCCACCAACTGCGCGGTGATCCTTGTGGGCCACGTAACCAAGGAGGGGAGCATCGCGGGGCCGAAGACGTTGGAGCACCTTGTGGATGCGGTGGTGATGTTGGACGGCGATCGCCACGGCACACTGCGCACGCTGCGCGCCGCAAAGAATCGCTTCGGCTCAACGGATGAGCTCGGCCTCCTTGAGATGGGGGAGCACGGCCTCACCGGCATTGACGATCCTGGACGCGCCTTCATTGATGATCGCGAGGCGCGTGCACCAGGAGCGGTGGTCGCTCCACTTCTTGAAGGGAGTCGTCCGATGCTGGTTGAGGTGCAGGCGCTCGTCGCTGGCGCCGCCTTCGGCGCACCGCGTCGCACCGGACGCGGACTCGATTCGGCGCGCCTCGCCCTCCTCGCCGCCGTGCTCGGTCGCCGTGCTGGCATTGCGATCAGCGACCGCGACATCTACGCAAATCTCGTTGGCGGCATCGTCCTGGACGAGCCGGCGCTCGATCTCCCACTGGCGCTCGCTCTCGCTTCGTCGCAGAGCGATCGTCCGATCAGTCGCGAGACGGTGGCGGTCGGCGAGGTTGGACTCCTTGGCGAGCTGCGACCGGTGGCGGGGCTCGGCCGTCGTCTCCGCGAAGCGGCGCGACACGGCTTCACGCGCGCCATCGTTCCCGCACCACGTCGTGGCGTAACGCCAGAACCCGCACCAGACGGGTTGAAGGTGATCGCCGTTGCCACACTGCGCGAAGCGATCAGTGAGGCACTTGATGCACGCTGACATCGTGGTTGTAGCCGCAGGCTCTGGCCTGCGCATGGGCCGTGTCGATAAGAGCCTGATCACCGTTGCTGGCCAACCGCTCCTGCGCTGGTCACTTGAAGCGCTCGAAGCGCATCCGTCTGTTCGTCGCGTCGTGCTCGTCACCGCGCCTGAGCGCGTGGCGGCCTACGGTGCGCTCGACTGGATGCCAGCGAAGGTGACGCAGATCGTTCCAGGTGGTGCGACGCGCGCCGCCTCGGTCGCCGCAGGGCTCGCCGCAGTTGCGGCGGCGCCTGGCGCCGCTGCCGACGTGATCGGCGTTCACGACGCGGCGCGACCCGGCCTCTCCGCCGACGTGATTGATCGACTCCTTGCCGCCTGCGGCAGCGACGCGGCGGCTCCAGTGATGCCGCTGAGCGACAGCATCACGCAGGTGGCGGGTGACGGCGCGTCGCGCGTTGCCGCTGGTGTCGTGCGCCGCGAGAGCCTTGCCGCAGCGCAGACGCCGCAAGTTTTTGCAGGCGCGCATCTCACCGCCATGATCGACGCGCTGCGCGGTAGCGCCGCGGACTCCGGTGCAAACTCATCTGCGCCAACCGATGAGGTTGGCTACCTGCAGCAGCTCGGCATCACTGTTCATCTTGTAGACGGCGACGCACGGCTCCGCAAGCTGACCGAGCCTGCTGACGTTGCGCTGATTGAAACACTCCTTCTCTCTGACGCTGCACGGCGACTCGGTTCGCTCGGAGCGGTTACCGAAGCGCTCCGCTCCATCCCTGCACTCGGCGCGCTCCGGATCGGCTGGGGTGATGACGCGCACCCAGTCGGGACGAGCGGTGAACTGCTTCTTGGCGGGCTCGCCTTCCCTGGGAGCCCTGCACTGAGCGGGCACTCAGATGGTGATGTGGTGCTGCACGCCGTTGCCGACGCCCTCTTAGGTGCGGCAAACCTTGGCGATCTCGGCCGCATCTTCCCCGCGAACGAACAGACGCCGCGTGGCGCAGATAGCGGTGACCTGCTCCGCGAGGTGGTGGCGCGCGCTGCCGCCGCGGGCCTCGCGCCGCGCTGGGTTGACCTGACGATCACGGCGCGGAGCCCACGCCTCGCCGATCGACTCCCTGAGATGGCGAGCAAGATCGCCGGGCTACTCAGCATCTCAGCCAGTGCGGTGAGCGTGAAGGCATCCACAGGTAATCTGGTTGGCGATGAGGGAGAAGGACGTGCGGTGCGTTGCACCGTGCTCCTCCTCGCCGAGCAGAAAGGGGGCTGACGTGACGAACCAGATTGTGAGCGGCCTTCAACTGCGCGACACACTCTCTGGTGAGACACGACCCTTTACTCCGCTTAACCCGAAGGAGATCGGGATCTACTCCTGCGGTCCCACCATCTACGGCCCCGCGCATATCGGCAACTTCCGCAGCTTCCTCTTCGCCGACCTCCTCGTGCGCTGGCTGCGTGCGAGTGGCCACACCGTCCGTTGGGTCGTCAACCTCACCGACATCGACGACAAGATCATTCGTGCCGCCGCAAAAGAGGGGGAGGAGATTCGTGCCCTTACCGATCGCTGGGAAGCGGTCTTCCGTTCGGATATGGAGGCGTTGCGCATGACGCAGCCGGATGTGATGCCACGTGCCACGGAGCACATCCCAGAGCAGATTACGCTCGTGGAGCAACTCCTTGAGAAGGGGCACGCCTATAAGACAGAGGACGGCTCTATCTTCTTCCGCATCGCATCGTGGCCGAACTACGGCACCCTGGCGCGCCTCGATCCTGAGGCGATGCGCGTGGGGGAGCGCGTGGAGGCGGACGAATACAGCAAGGATGACGTCCGCGACTTCGTCCTCTGGAAGGCGGCGAAGCCTGGAGAACCATCTTGGGAGGCCTCAATCGGTGCGGGACGACCAGGGTGGCACCTGGAGTGCTCGGCGATGAGCATGCGCTATCTCGGCGAAAGCTTTGACCTGCACACGGGCGGCATTGATCTTGTCTTCCCGCATCACGAAGATGAGATCGCGCAGTCCGAGGCGGCCACAGGGAAGCGCTTCGTTGGTACCTGGCTGCACTGCGCACACCTGCATGTGAGCGGCGACAAGATGTCAAAGTCGCTCGGCAATATCGCCCGTGTCAGTGACCTGCTCGCCGAAGGAGTTGAGCCGCGTGCGTTGCGACTCGCCCTCATCTCTGCGCACTACCGCACGTCGCTGAACTACACCTCCGACTCGCTCCCCGCCGCCCTCGCAGCGATTGAGCGTGTTGACGCATTTGACGCCGCACTCACCGCACGAACGGCTCGCGTTGACGAAGCACCTGGCGGCGTGAGCGCGGAGGGGGCAACACTTGCTGCGACCACACGTGAGCGTTTCGCCCTCGCAATGAACGGCGACCTTGCAGTTCCTGAGGCGCTTGGCGCACTCTTCGATTTTGTTCGCGAAGGGAATCGACTCCTTGACGCGAACTGCAGCGCCGCAACAGCGGCGGCGCTTCAGGAGGCGCTAAAAGATCTTGACTTGACGCTCGGCATCCTCCCCGCTGCAACCACACTTCCGGCTGGCGCTGAGGAGCTTCTCGCCGCGCGAGTGGCGGCACGTGCAGCGCGCGACTTTGCCGCATCGGATCGGCTACGAGATGAGCTCGCCGCACTCGGTGTGCTGGTCGAAGATTCGCGCGATGGCCAGCGTTGGCGCATTGGCGGTTCGCACTGATGGACGAACAGCGTCGACCACCACGACAGGCTCCGCGCCCAGCCCCTCGCCAGGCGCCACGACCGGGCGTCCGTCCGGGCCCGGCAGGAGCGCGCGGTTGGACGCCGCGACCTGATGGTCCGCGGCACTGGGCATCGAAGCGCACCATCCCGGCGCAGGCGCTCGCACTTGTTGGCCCAGATCAGGAGTTGATCGCTGGGCGCCATCCCGTTGAAGAGGCGTTCGCCGCGCGACGCGAGGCGATCAAGCTCCTCGTAGTGCCGCAGCGTCGCGCCGCACTGCAACAGGTGGTGCTGCACGCCACCACGCTGCGCATCCCCATCATCGAAGTTGAGGGGGCGCTGATCGGCCAACTCGCCGGGTTTGACGGTCATCAGGGGATTGCCCTGGTGGTTCGACGCCGTCCAGAGGTTGCCCCAGAGGAGATCCTCGCCCGTGCGGTGAGTCGCGGCGAGGCCCCCTTCATCCTGGCGCTCGATGGCGTGGAGGACCCGCAGAACTTCGGCAGCCTGATCCGCAGCGCTGAGGCGGTTGGGGTGCACGGCATCCTGATGGCGACGCGTGGCTCGGCGCCCCTATCGCCCGCCGCGATCAAGGCGAGCGCTGGCGCCGTGGAGCACCTCCTCGTCGCCCGCGTGGAGAACCTCGCCGATGAGCTCACGGCGCTCCGCCTCCGAGGGATTCGAGTGGTGGGGGCTGAGGCTGAGGCGGCACAAGACCACCGCAGTGCCGACCTTCGCGGGCCGATCTGCCTCGTGATCGGGAGTGAGGGGAAGGGCCTCTCCCCAGCCATCCGCCGCAGGATCGACCTCTACGTCCGCATCCCCATGGTCGGGAAGGTGGCGAGCCTCAACGCCTCGGTGGCCGGCTCGATCCTCCTCTTTGAGGTGCTCGGCCAACGCCCCGCCGCTGCGGCACAACCCGTGCCAGCCACGACCCCTGCCCCAGAGGGGTCCGAGGCGACGGAGTAGCTTCTCTGGTCGGCCCGTCCAGGCACGGACGAGGTTGACCCCGCACCAGACGGGGTCTATGCTGGCTTCTCACCGAAGGACCGCAAGGTATCCCGACGTGGGCGCCGACATAGCTCAATTGGTAGAGCAGCGGTTTTGTAAACCGCAGGTTCCGGGTTCGAGTCCCGTTGTCGGCTCCAGCAATGGGCAGGTTGAGCAGGTGGTGAGCTCCGCTGACTGTAGATCAGCCGTCTTTGACTGTGGGGGTTCGATTCCCTTTCTGCCCACCACAACACACGGGAGCGCAAAGGAAAAGAATAGAAGCGATCGAGTCATTGAACTGGCCCACGTAGCTCAGTTGGCAGAGCACGTCCTTGGTAAGGACGAGGTCACCGGTTCGAGTCCGGTCGTGGGCTCCACCACTTGGTGGAAAGCGAGAGCCGTCGGCGCTAATAGCGACGGTAGTAGAGACGGAGAATATTCGAGATGGCAAAGGCAAAGTTCGAGCGGTCCAAGCCGCACGTCAATATCGGAACGATCGGGCACATCGACCACGGCAAGACGAGCCTGACCGCCGCGATCTCGAAGTACCTCGCCCTGAAGGGGAGCGCGGAGTACCGCGCCTTCGACTCGATCGACAACGCCCCAGAAGAGCGTGAGCGCGGCATCACGATCTCGATCTCCCATGTGGAGTACGAGACCGAGGCCCGCCACTACGCGCACGTCGACTGCCCAGGGCATGCCGACTACATCAAGAACATGATCACCGGTGCCGCCCAGATGGACGGCGCCATCTTGGTCGTCGCCGCCACGGACGGCCCGATGCCCCAGACCAAGGAGCACGTCCTCTTGGCCAAGCAGGTCGAGGTGCCGTTCATCGTCGTCTTCTTGAACAAGTGCGACATGGTCGATGACCCTGAGCTCTTGGATCTTGTCGAACTTGAGGTGCGCGAGCTCCTCACCAAGTACGACTTCCCAGGCGACAAGATTCCGGTGGTCCGCGGTTCCGCCCTGAAGGCCCTGGAGGCGAAGGATGATCCAACCGATCCTGCCTACGCGCCAATCCAGGCGCTGATGGACGCCGTTGACGCGTACATTCCAACGCCAACCCGCGAGATCGACAAGCCGTTCCTGATGCCGGTCGAAGACGTCTTCGGCATCAAGGGGCGCGGCACCGTCGCCACCGGCCGCATCGAGCGCGGCATCGTCAAGGTTGGCGATGAAGTGGAGCTCGTCGGCATCACGGCGACCCGCAAGATCGTCGTCACGGGCGTCGAGATGTTCAAGAAGCTCTTGGACGAAGGACGCGCCGGCGATAACACGGGGCTGCTGCTCCGCGGCATCGAGCGCGAGGAGATCCAGCGCGGCCAGATCCTGGCCAAGTCGGGCTCCGTCACCCCGCACACCAAGTTCAACGCCGAGGTCTACGTCCTGACCAAGGACGAAGGCGGTCGTCATACGCCGTTCTATAACGGCTACCGACCGCAGTTCTACCTCCGCACGACCGACGTCACCGGGTCGATCGGCCTCCCAGCGGGCGCCGAGATGATCATGCCGGGCGACAACGTCGAGATGACCGTTGAGTTGATCACCCCGATCGCGATCGAGGTTGGTCAGCGCTTCGCCATTCGCGAAGGCGGCCGCACCGTTGGTGCCGGCTCCATCACGAAGATCACCGAGTAGCAGATGGCGAAGGCAGAGAACCGACCCACGCTGCAGCTCGCATGCACCGAGTGCAAGGAGCGGACGTATACAACGCGCAAGAACAAGCGCAATGATCCGAACCGCCTTGAGCTCAACAAGTACTGCCCGCGATGCCGCGTGCAGCGCTTGCATCGCGAGACAAAGTAGTTAGGGGTTTAGCAGTTAGGGGCGTAGCTCAATTGGTAGAGTACCGGTCTCCAAAACCGGTTGTTGTCGGTTCGAGTCCGGCCGCCCCTGCCAGCCTCTCGGCGAGTGCCGTAGAGGGATGAAGTGAAGAGAAGGAGCAATAGAACGTGAAGTCAATCAGGAAGTTCCTGGCAGAGGCGTTCTCAGAGTTGCGCAAGGTGGCGTGGCCGACACCGCAACAGGTGCGCGTCCTCACCGTGCTCGTCTTCGGCGCCTCGCTCTTCGTTGGCTTCTACATCGCCTTCTGGGATCTTATTTTCACCGAGCTGCTAAAGCTCATCAACCCCGCCTGATCAGCCTACGAGCGAGGAGTACAACGTGAGCGAAACCGCTGACATCACGACAGAGAAGAGCGCACCAACCGTCAAGCGACACTGGTACGCCATCCACACCTACTCGGGTTTCGAGAACAAGGTGAAGGCGAACCTTGAGCATCGCATTGAGTCCATGGATATGAAGGACCGCATCTTCCAAGTGGTTGTCCCAATGGAAGACGAGATCCAGATCCGCAGCGGCGTGCGAACTACCGTCCAGAAGAAGATCTACCCAGGCTATGTGCTGGTGGACATGTACATGGAGCCAGAGAGCTGGTACGTGGTCCGCAACACGCCGGGCGTCACCAGCTTCGTTGGCGGCTCCGCCATCCCTGGCATGAAGGCCGACCCTGTGCCGCTCACGGAGACCGAGGTGAAGCAGATCCTGCGTCAGCTCGGCGTTGGGCAGGCGCCAACCGTCAAGGTGGCGTTCGTCAAGGGTCAGTCTGTCCGCGTGACCGATGGACCATTCTCCGACTTCGTTGGCACGGTGGAAGATATCGACGCCGAGCGAAGCAAGGTGAAGGTCTTGGTATCAATCTTTGGCCGTGAGACGCCGGTCGAGCTCGACCTGCTTCAGGTCGCAAAGCTGTAACGAGAGAGCAGGAGGAGCGAGAGAATGGCACAGAAGATTCGCGCAACCGTCACGTTGCAGCTGCCGGCTGGCGGCGCAACACCCGCACCACCCGTTGGTACGGCGCTTGGGCCCCACGGCATCAATATCGTGGAGTTCACCAAGTCGTACAACGAGAAGACGGCCGATCGCAAGGGTGAGGTCATCCCAGCGGTGATCACCATCTTTGAGGATCGCTCGTTCACCTTCATTCTTAAGACGCCACCGGCTGCGGACATGATCCGTAAGGCGGCGGGGATTGAGAAGGGCGCTGGCGACCATAAGGCCGGCAGCGCAGGGAAGATCACCAAGGCGCAGGTCTTGGATATCGCCCAGAAGAAGATGGTCGACCTGAATGCCACAAGCATTGAGTCGGCCTGTTCAATGATTGAGGGCTCGGCCCGTTCAATGGGAGTAGAGATCGTCACTTGACGGTCGCCGCAACCCCGCGGTGAAGGGGGAGGCCGATAACGGCCGATAAGGAGGAGACACGATGGCAAAGCACGGCAAGCGTTATATCGAAGCGGCGAAGATGGTTGATCCCGAGAAGGAGTACGCACCCCTTGAGGCTGCGGCGCTCGTGAAGAAGACCGCCACCACAAAGTTTGATCAGACCGTTGAGGTGCACATTCGCCTCGGCGTTGACCCGCGCCAGTCGGAAGAGGCGGTGCGCGGCACCGTCGGCCTCCCGCACGGCACTGGGAAGCGCGTCCGCATCGCCGTCTTCGCCCAGGGCGAGAAGGCGCTGGAGGCGACCAAGGCTGGCGCCGATGAGGTTGGCGCCGCTGATCTCGTTGCCAAGATCGATGGTGGCTGGCTCGACTTCGACGTTGCGATCTCCACGCCAGACCTGATGGGTCAGGTCGGTAAGCTCGGTAAGGTGCTCGGCCGCAAGGGCCTGATGCCGAACCCGAAGGCGGGGACGATCACGATGGACCTCGCCCGCACGATCAGCGAGCTGAAGTCCGGACGCGTGGAGTTCAAGCTCGACAAGTCGGCGATCATCCACCTCGGCTTCGCCAAGGCGAGCTTCACCGAGGAGCAGATCATCGGAAACCTGAGCGCCCTGCTTGAAGCGATCAGTCGCGCCAAGCCAACCGGCCTCAAGGGGACCTACATCAAGGGGGTCAGCATCTCGGCCAGCATGGGGCCAGGGATTGCGATCGACGTCCCAGCACTCCTCGCCGTAGCGAGCTAGCCAACTGGCGGGTTTCCCCGACGCAGGGTAGACTCCGCCTCCGCGCCGATCCGGTTGGTCGGCCGAAAATTGCGCCCTGGTGGAGACGCCAGGGAGATGAAATACGACGGATCGCCGAAGAGAGCGTGTGATCCCAGCCTCACGGTTGGGAACTTAAGTCGCCTCACGGGCAGTCGAGTGATCGACTGGACGAGGGGAGGGCACGCAGAGGCAGGGTACCTAGCGCGTGGAGCGCGGCCCCCTGTGACGCGGACCGTTGCAGGGGTGCCAGCAGCACCCGCCGAGGCGCACCGGCCTGTGCGCCCAAGCTAGGAGGAACCGTGCCAACGCAGAAGAAGCGCGACACGATCGACACGCTCCGAACGGAGTTGTCGGGCAGCCGCGGGCTGATCCTCTCGTCCTACCGTGGACTGACGGTCTCGGAGTTCGCCGCGATCCGCACAGTGCTACGGGCGCAGGGGATCACGTATCGAGTGGTGAAGAACCGCCTGATGCGCGTCGCTGCGACAGAGATCGGCAACACGACGCTCCCGGACCTTTTGAAGGGCCCTACGGCGATCGCGTTCGGATCTGGTGACGAGGCGGTACTGGCGAAGACGGTCTTGGGCGCCCTTAAGGCGTACCCGGCCGTAGAGATCCGCGGAGCGGTGCTCGGTGAGGCGATCCTCAACCTGTCACAGCTCACGGCGCTCTCGAAGCTCCCGACACGCGAAGTGCTCCTTGCCAAGGTGGCGGGCGCCTTCCAGGCACCAGTACAGAAGGTGGCCTTCCTCTTTGCAGCACCGCTGCAGAAGGCGGCCTATGCCCTGGGTGGGCTGAAGAGCAAGCGCGAGGCCGAGGCGGCCTGATCCCGCCCATTTGGGCTTAAGTAGTCATTAATCAGCCGTACGGCTGAAAAGGAGAGAGAAATGTCGAAGCTCACAACCGACCAGTTGCTTGAAGCGGTCAGCGAGATGACCGTCCTTGAGCTCTCAGAGTTCGTCAAGGCGTTCGAGGAGAAGTTCGGCGTCACCGCCGCCGCTCCTGTCGCCGTTGCGGCAGCCCCAGCAGCCGGCGGCGCAGCCGCAGGTGAGGCTGCAGGCAGCGACTCCGTTAGCGCGATCCTTTCAGAGGTTGGCGCCAACAAGATCCAGGTGATCAAGGTGGTGCGCGAGCTCACCGGTCTCGGCCTCAAGGAGGCGAAGGATCTCGTTGACGCCGCTCCAAAGGCGGTCAAGGAGGGGATCACCAAGGCTGAGGGCGAGAAGATCGTCGCAGCCCTCGCCGAGGCGGGTGCCAAGGTCGAGCTCAAGTAAGCGCGATTAAGTACGCGCGATTCTGTAACAATCGCTGCTGGGGCCCCTCTCACCCCGCCCTTGGGCGGGTGGGGAGGGGCTTCTGCTTGCCAAGATATAGGGAACTAGGCTAGGCTCACCGTTCGCTCGATCGCGACCATATTGCCGAAGGAGCTGCCGCATGCCTTCTCGCACCAACCGCGCTGGCTCGACCGGAAACCGAAAGTTCTACTCACGCATTCCAGAGATCCTGGAGATCCCAAACCTTATCGACCTTCAGACCACGTCATTCGCCGCGTTTGTCGGCCCTGAGTGGATCCCTGGCGCGACACCGCTGCCGAAGGGGACCAAGACCTTCCTTGCAGAACTGCTTGAGGAGATCAGCCCGATCCGCGACTTTACTGGGAAGCGACTTGAACTCTCCTTCCTTGATTACGAGTTCAAGGATGCGAAGGTCAGCGAAGAGGATGCGCGCGCCAAGGATGCAACGTACGCGCGACCACTGATGGTCACCGCGGAGTTGAAGGTTCTTGAGACGGGCGAGATCCGCAGCCAGCAGATCTACATGGGCGACTTCCCATGGATGACGAGCCAGGGAACGTTCATCATCAATGGTGCTGAGCGCGTTGTTGTTTCGCAGCTCGTGCGCTCACCTGGCGTCTTCTACACCGACACGATTGATCCGGTATCTGGTCGCGCCCTCTGGTCGGCGAAGGTCATTCCGAACCGCGGCGCATGGCTCGAGTTCGAGACGAGCGGGAAGGATCAACTCTACGTCAAGGTTGACCGAAAGCGTAAGCTTCCCGCCACATCGCTGTTGCGCGCCGTTGGCTACGAGACGAACGACGAGATTGCTGGACTCTTCTCGCGCATGCCGAGCAACCCAGAGCATCCTTATGTCGCTAACACGCTAGAGAAGGACACCACCGCAACGCGCAGCGAAGCGCTTGTTGAAGTGTACAAGCGACTCCGCCCGGGCGATCCACCCACCGGCGATAACGCCCGCTCACTCGTAGAGAACCTCTTCTTTAACGCGCGCCGCTACGACCTTGGTCGCGTCGGCCGCTACAAGTTCACGCAGCGCCTCAAGGAGACGGCTGGCCTGATGAACCTTGAGCTTCCGGGCGACGCAACACGCACCCTGACGCGCGAAGATCTCGCCGCGATCGTTGGCCACCTCATCATCGCCAACGAGGGCGGTGCGCATCGCGACGTCACCGACCACCTCGGCAACCGCCGCGTGCGCGCAAACGGCGAGCTGATCCAGAACGCCTTCCGTGTCGGCCTCCTGCGCATGGAGCGCGTGATCAAGGAGCGCATGACCATTCAGGAAGACGACAAGGCAACACCGAGCGCGCTCGTCAACGTGCGCCCAGTCGTCGCTTCCATGAAGGAGTTCTTCGGCGGCTCGCAGCTGAGCCAGTTCATGGATCAGACGAATCCGCTCGCCGAGCTCACCAGCAAGCGCCGCCTCTCCGCCCTCGGGCCGGGCGGCCTCTCCCGCGAGCGCGCCGGCTTCGACGTGCGCGACGTGCATCACAGCCACTACGGCCGTATCTGCCCGATTGAAACGCCTGAAGGTCCGAACATCGGACTCATCGGTTCGTTGGCAACCTTCGGTCGCGTCAACAACCTCGGCTTCATTGAGACGCCATACCGCCGCGTGAAGGAGGGTCGCGTCACCACTGAAGTGGTCTACCTCCCAGCGGACGAAGAGGAGCGCTTCGCGATCGCCCAGGCGAACGCCGAGATTGACGAGAGTTCGCACCTGATCGGCGAGCGCATCTACTGCCGCAAGGGCGAAGGCTTTGAACTGGTTGAGCCATCAAAGGTGGAGTTCATGGACGTCTCGCCGAAGCAGGTCGTCTCCGTTGCCACCGCGCTCATTCCGTTCCTTGAGCACGACGACGCAAACCGCGCGCTGATGGGTTCCAACATGATGCGTCAGGCGGTGCCACTCCTTGAGCCGCACGCCCCAGTCGTTGGCACTGGCGTTGAGGGTCGCGCGGCGCGCGACTCCGGCCAGGTGGTCATTGCACGACGTGCAGGCGTGGTCACCTCCGTTGCCGCAGATCTGATCGTGGTCGAGCCGGATGAGGCGGCCAGCAAGAAGGATTTCGATCGCTACGTCCTGCTGAAGTTCGTTCGCTCGAACCAGGGGACCTGCCTCAATCACCGCCCATCCGTTGCGGTGGGCGACCGCATCACACCCGGCCAGGTGATCGCCGACTCCATGTCCACCGATCAGGGCGAGCTCGCGCTCGGCCAGAACGTGGTCGTGGCCTACATGTCATGGGAGGGCTACAACTACGAAGACGCGATCATCATCAGCGAGCGACTCGTTCGCGAGGATGTCTTCACCTCCGTCCATATTGAGAAGCACGAGACCGAGGCGCGCGACACGAAGCTTGGACCTGAAGAGATCACGCGCGACATCGCCAACGTTCCAGAAGAGCTGCTCGCGAACCTTGACGAGAAGGGTGTGATCTACGTTGGTGCCGCTGTGCGCCCAGGTGACATCCTTGTAGGAAAGATCACGCCGAAGGGCGAGACCGAGGTGACCGCAGAAGAGCGACTCTTGCGCGCAATCTTCGGTGAGAAGGCGCGCGAAGTGAAGGACTCATCGCTGCGACTTCCACACGGCGAGCGCGGCACTGTAGTAGAGGTGCGTGAGTTCCTCCGCGAAGATGCCGACCTCTCCGCTGGTGTGAACCAGTTGGTGCGCGTCTCTGTTGCCCAGAAGCGAAAGATCTCCGTTGGCGACAAGATGGCCGGCCGACACGGCAACAAGGGCGTCGTCTCGCGCATCCTCCCTGTTGAGGACATGCCGTACCTCCCAGACGGCACCCCAGTCGACGTCATCTTGAATCCGCTCGGCGTGCCGAGCCGCATGAACATCGGCCAGCTCCTTGAGACGCACCTCGGATGGGCGCTCGCCAAGCAGGGGCTGAAGGGGGCCACACCAGTCTTCGACGGCGCAACGGAAGAGAAGATCATCGCCGAGCTTGAGGCGGCCGGTCTCCCAGTTGACGGGAAGATCACGCTGCGCGACGGGAAGAGCGGCAAGGAGTTCGACCGACCGATCACCGTTGGTGTGACCTACATGCTGAAGCTGCACCACCTTGTTGAAGACAAGATCCACGCGCGCTCAACCGGGCCATACAGCCTCATCACCCAGCAGCCGCTCGGTGGAAAGGCGCAGTTTGGCGGACAGCGATTCGGCGAGATGGAGGTCTGGGCACTTCAGGCCTACGGCGCCGCGAACATTCTGCAGGAGATCCTCACCGTCAAGTCAGACGACGTTGTTGGCCGCGTCCAGGCGTACGAGGCGATCGTCAAGGGGGAGCGCATCCAGGCGCCAGGCGTGCCGGAGTCGTTCAAGGTGCTCGTCAAGGAGCTCCAGAGCCTCGGCATCAACGTGGAGATCCTCAACGCAAACGACGAGCAGATCGAGCTGCTTGAAGATCCGGGTGGATATGCAACGCCAAACCTTGGCATCAATCTGTCGGGCTTTGAGTCCGGCGCAGATTTCTAAGTAGCGGAACACAGGAGAGGAGCGAGAGATGTTGGAAGTCAACAATTTTGACGCGATCCGTGTTGCGCTTGCTAGCCCGGAGCAGATCCGCGGCTGGTCAAAGGGTGAGGTCACCAAGCCTGAGACGATCAACTACCGCACGCTGAAGCCTGAGAAGGACGGCCTCTTCGACGAGCGCATCTTCGGGCCAACGCGCGACTGGGAGTGCTACTGCGGTAAGTACAAGCGCATCCGCTACAAGGGCATCATCTGCGACAAGTGCGGCGTTGAGGTCACCCGATCCAAGGTTCGCCGCGAGCGCATGGGCCACATCCAGTTGGCGAGCCCGGTCTCGCACATCTGGTACTTCAAGGGGACCCCGAGCCGCTTGGCCACCCTTCTGGAGATCTCACCACGCAACCTTGAGCGCGTCCTCTACTTCGCGCAGTACATCGTCACGAGTGTTGACGAGGTAGCCCGCAAGGAGGCCCTGAAGGGTCTCGACGACGAGCTCGCCGGCCGCGGTGGCGGCGCAACCGCCGAAGAGGAGAGCGAGATCAACGCGCGCCTCAAGCGACAACTTACTGAGTTGGACCGCGAGATTCGCGCCCGCCTTGAGCAGGTTGAATCCGATCGCGCCGAGCGCGCCCAGGCGATGGGTGAGGCGGCGCAGGTCACCGAGAAGGCGATCAACGATCTTGGCGAAGCGGCCGCCGATGGCGCCATCATCTTTGAGCCAACCGCAGAGATCATCGTTGCCGACCGTGCCGTGGGCGGCAAGGAGGCGAAGGCGCGACTGCGCGCCGTCCTGACCCAGGCGTCACTGGACGCGGAAGAGGCGTTCACGAACCAGAAGGATCAGATTAATAAGGAGGGCGAGCAGAAGCGCGCCGACCTGAAGGCGCTCGCCGAAGGTGAGATCGCTGGCCTGCGCGCAAATGCGAAGACCTCTGCACAGAGCCGCAAGGAGGAGATCGCCAAGGAGAAGAAGGCGCTCCTCGGCCTGAAGCCATATCAGCTGCTTCCTGAAATTGGCCGTGACGACGAACTCGACAGCTTCCGCACCCTTGACGCGAAGTTCGGCAGCGAGCGCCCGCGTGGCGCGCGAATCTTCCGCGCCGGAATGGGCGCCGAGGCGGTGCGCGAACTGATCGAGCATATGGATCTCGACGCAGAGTCGAAGGAGCTCGCCGTTGAGGTGCGCAACACCGCCGGCATGCGCCGCAAGAAGGCGATCAAGCGCCTCCGACTCATTGAGGCCTTCCGCCGTTCCGGCGCGCGACCAGAGTGGATGATCCTCTCCGTCCTTCCAGTGATCCCACCAGACCTGCGTCCAATGGTGCAGCTCGACGGTGGTCGATTCGCCACCTCAGACCTGAACGACCTCTATCGCCGCGTCATCAATCGCAACAACCGACTCAAGCGCCTGATCGAACTCGGCGCGCCGGAGATCATCGTGCGCAACGAGAAGCGCATGCTCCAGGAGGCGGTCGACGCCCTCATTGATAACGGCCGACGTGGTCGCGCCATCTCCGGCACGGGCAACCACCGCCTGAAGTCGCTCAGCGACATGTTGAAGGGGAAGCAGGGTCGCTTCCGTCAGAACCTGCTCGGCAAGCGCGTAGACTATTCCGGCCGCTCCGTCATCGTGGTTGGACCAGAGCTGAAGCTGCACGAGTGCGGTATCCCGAAGAAGATGGCGCTCGAACTCTTCAAGCCGTTCGTGATGCGACAACTTGTTGAGCTTGGCCACGCCCACAACATCAAGAGCGCCAAGCGCCTCACCGAGCGCGCAACAGACGCCGTCTGGGATGTGCTCGCCGACGTGATCAAGGACCACCCGGTCCTGCTGAACCGCGCCCCAACACTGCACCGCCTCGGCATCCAGGCCTTCATGCCAGTGCTCGTTGAGGGCTCCGCAATCCGCATCCATCCACTCGTCTGTACGGCGTTCAACGCCGACTTCGACGGCGACCAGATGGCCGTACACGTGCCGCTCTCAGAGGCGGCACAGCAGGAGGCGCGCGAGCTGATGCTCTCCTCCAACAATCTTCTTTCGCCGGCGGACGGCACGCCGATCGTCACCCCAACGCAGGACATGGTGCTCGGCTGCTTCTACCTGACGCAGGAGCGCGCCCTCGAGGCGAGCGAGAAGCGACGCCGCTTCTCTGACGAGACCGAGGCCCTGCTCGCCTACGAACTCGGCCAGGTGAAGATGCACGCCCCAATCGACGTGGTTGCCCGCGTCTGGGATGAGGCGGCGGACGCCATCGTTGAGCAGCGCGTGGAGACCACGATCGGTCGCGTCAAGTTCAACCAGATCCTTCCAGACCGCCTCCGCTTCGTGAATAAGGAGATGGCACGCGCCGACCTGCGCAAGTTGATCAGCCGATCCTTCGAGTTGCTCGGCAAGGTCGAGACGGCAATCCTCGCCGACGGCATCAAGCGCGTCGGCTTCGAGGCGGCAACACGCGGCGGCATGACGATCTCCGTCTTCGACATCGCGATGGCACAGGGGAAGAAGGCGATCATCGCCGAGGCGGACAAGGATGTTGCCAAGGTTGACGGCCAGTACACCCAGGGCCTCATCACTGAAGACGAGCGCTACAAGAACGTGATTCGACTCTGGCAGAAGGCGACCGGCGAGATCGGCAACGCCATGATGACGGAGCTCAATACGAAGAAGGGCGACAAGGATCCACAGTTCCACCCGCTCTTGATGATGACGAACTCTGGCGCACGCGGAAACAAGGGAAACATCGGCCAGCTCGGCGCCATGCGCGGACTGATGGCCGATCCGTCTGGTCGCATCATTGACGTTCCAGTGAAGTCAAACTTCCGCGAAGGGATGACGGTGCTCGAGTACTTCATCTCCACGCACGGCGCGCGCAAGGGTTTGGCCGACACGGCGCTCCGCACCGCAGACTCTGGTTACCTGACGCGACGCTTGGTTGACGTTGCACAGGACGTGATCGTGCGCATCGCCGATTGCGGAACCGTTGACGCCACTGAGGTCACGCTCGTTGACACTGCTGAGGTGATCGGCACCGAGTGGCCAATCACTGAAGATCATCAGGACATGCCAGAGCTGCGCGCTGCCTTTGCGCGCCGCATGGTTGGCCGACTCACCGCTGCCGATACAAAGATCGGTGGCGAGAAGATTGCGCGTGGTACAGAGCTGACCGATCTCCTTGCCGCTGCCGTTGCTGCATCTGGCGCGCAGTCAATCGCCGTTCGCTCGCCACTCAGCTGCATCGCACCTGCTGGTGTCTGTCAGGTCTGCTACGGGCGCAACCTCGCTACGGGCGAGCTGATTGCGCTTGGCGAATCTGTCGGCATCATGGCGGCGCAGTCCATCGGTGAGCCAGGAACACAGCTCACGATGCGAACGTTCCACACCGGCGGCGTCGCTGGCGTTGACATCACCGCCGGGCTGCCGCGCGTTGAAGAGCTCTTCGAGGCACGCAAGCCGAAGGGGAAGGCCGAGATCAGCCGCATCGACGGCGTGGTTGAGGTCATCCGCAGCGAAGCGGGGACCGTGGTTGAGGTCACGCATCGCGAAGTCTACGAAGTTGAGCTTGATCTTCCTATTGACGCATCAGTCACCGCGCGCGAAGGCGACCTGCTTGAGGCGGGTCAGCTGATCGGCACCTCTGCAACACAGGGTGACCTCACCGCGAGCGTGAAGGGGCTCCTCGTTAAGTCGAAGGATGGCCTCGTCATCCGCGCCGAGGATGTGGTCCCAGCCTCCAAGTATCCAATCCCGCACAACGCCAAGCTGCTCGTAAACAGTGGCGACAAGGTGCGTGCCGGCGATCCACTCACGGATGGTCCGCTTGATCCACAGGAGCTGCTGGAGGTCCGCGGCCGCGCCGAGGCCCAGAACTACCTGGTCAAGGAGGTTCAGAAGGTCTACCGAAGCCAGGGTGTAACAATCTCAGACAAGCACATCGAGATCATCGTCCGCCAGCTCCTCCGTAAGGTGCGGGTGGATAACCCTGGTGACACCCGCCTCCTCCCAACAGAGCTTGCTGACCGCCTCGCCTTTGAGCGTGAGAACGCCCGTGTCTTGGCCGAGGGTGGCGAACCGGCCACCGCCCAGTCACAGTTGCTGGGTGTAACAAAGGCCTCGCTGAACACGGAGAGCTTCCTCGCCGCCGCCTCCTTCCAGGAGACGACCCGCGTGCTCACCGAGGCGGCGATCACGGGGGCCCGCGACCGCCTGGTCGGCCTCAAGGAGAACGTCATCATCGGCAAGCTCATCCCAGCCGGTACGGGCGCCCCAGACGCCGTTGCCAAGCGCAAGGCGGAGGAGAAGCTCCGCGCCGCCGCCGCCCTCGCAGGCGGGGAGCTCCCAGCCGACTTCGGCCAGGACGACTTCAACGTCTTCCTCCAGACCGAGGATGCGGCGGGTCCTCAGGACGACGTCTCCCAGCTGGTCGCCCTCCTCACCGAGGAGAAGCCAGCCCCCGAGGGGGAGGAGATCAATCCATTCGCCGCCGACGCCGCAGCCGCCAAAGAGGCGGATGGGGGGTCGCAGGAGTAACGAGCCGATCGGCCGCTGAGCACGGTGCTTTGACACCCTGAGCACGAGGCTGCTACGCTCCACCGTCCGTGCCACTGTGGCTCTGCCACCAGCGGCGATCAGCAGGGAAGCAAGAAGAGAGAAGGAGCGCGCGCGAATCGTGCCTACGATCAATCAGCTCGTACGAAAGGGACGCAAGGCCAAGGTCAGCAAGGTCAAGGCGTCCGCGTTCCGAAAGAATTGGAACGGCATTAAGCAGCGGCAGGAGCCGGCTCAGGGCGCCCCAATGAAGCGTGGCGTCTGCCTGATCGTGCGCACCATGACACCGAAGAAGCCAAACTCCGCACTTCGGAAGATCGCGCGCGTGAAGCTCACCAACCAGATGGAAGTCACCGCCTACATCCCAGGCATCGGCCACAACCTACAAGAGCACAGCGTTGTGTTGGTGCGCGGTGGTCGAGTGAAGGACCTTCCGTCAGTGAAGTATCACATCGTGCGCGGCGCCCTTGACGCATCCGGCGTGAAGGATCGCATGCAGAGCCGCTCCAAGTACGGCGCGAAGTCCGCCGTTGAAGTGAAGAAGAAGTAAGCGATGCCACGTCGTACTACAGTCCCACGAAAGCTCAAGTACGAAGTTGTACCTGAGAACAAGACGATCGACCGATTCGTCGTCAAGGTGATGCTCAGTGGCAAGCGCGGGCTCGCCGAGCGCATCCTCCGTGAGACGCTCGTCCGACTTGAGGCGCAGGCTAGCCGTCCGGGCCTTGAAGTGCTCGACCTCGCACTGCGCAATGCAACACCACTCATTGAAGTGAAGCCGCGCCGCGTTGGTGGCGCCACATATCAGGTGCCGGTTGAGATTCGCGGTGAGCGACGCCTCAGCCTCGGCGTCCGCTGGCTCGTCCAGGCGGCACGCAAGCGTTCAGGGAAGAGCATGGTCGACAAGCTCGCCGCTGAATTCCTTGATGCATCTAACAATCTTGGCGCCGCAGTGAAGCGTCGCGAAGAGACCCACAAGATGGCGGAGGCGAATAAGGCCTTCAGCCACTTTAGGTTCTAGGAGGCAGCGGACATGGCACGAGCAACTCCACTCGGTCGGGTCCGCAACATCGGCATCATCGCGCACATCGACGCCGGTAAGACCACCGTCACCGAGCGCATCCTCTTCTACACCAAGAAGATCCACAAGATCGGCGAGGTGCATGAGGGCGCCGCAACGATGGACTGGATGGAGCAGGAGCAGGAGCGCGGCATCACCATCACCGCCGCGGCCACAACCTGTGCCTGGAAGGACCACACGATCAACATCATCGATACGCCCGGGCACGTGGACTTCACCGTTGAGGTGGAGCGCTCCCTGCGCGTCCTGGACGGCGCCGTGGTCATCTTTGACGGCGTTGCTGGCGTAGAGCCGCAGTCTGAGACCGTCTGGCGCCAGGCTGACCGCCACGCCGTCCCACGCTTCTGCTTCATTAATAAGTTGGACCGCACCGGTGCCGACTTCTGGCGCTGCTTCGACATGATCAAGGATCGCCTCGGTGCAAACGCCGTTCCGCTCCAGCTCCCAATCGGCCTTGAGGACAAGTTCGAAGGGGTGATCGACCTCGTCGCCATGGAAGAGATCGTCTACCTGGATGACAAGGGCGAGAACAGCGAGCGACGCCCGATCCGCGCTGAGTTGAAGGCAGAGGCCGACAAGTGGCACGCCTTCCTTCTTGAGCAGGCGGCTGGCCAGATTGACACGCTGACCGAGATCTACCTTGAGACGGGGACGCTCTCGCAGGAGCAGGTGCGCGAAGGGGTTCGCGCTGGCACCTTGAGCTACAAGTTCGTCCCAGTCCTCACCGGTTCAGCGCTGAAGAACAAGGGTGTCCAGCCGATGCTTGACGCAGTTGTTGAATATCTTCCAAGCCCACTCGACGTCCCTGGCGTTAAGGGGACGAACCCACGCGACATCACCGACGAACTCTCACGCCCAGTTGAGGACGAGGCGCCGTTTGCGGCGCTCGCCTTCAAGATCGCGGCGGACCCATTCGTTGGAAAGCTCGGCTTCTTCCGCGTCTACTCTGGCGTCCTGAAGGCTGGCTCCTACGTCCTCAACCCTGCGAAGGGGAAGAAGGAGCGCATCGGCCGCCTGATCCGACTCCACGCGAACCATCGTGAAGAGATCGACGAAGTGCGCACCGGCGACATCGCCGCCGCGATCGGCTTGAAGGACACCTTCACCGGCGACACGCTCTGCGATCCTGAGCACCCAATCGTCCTCGAGTCGATGACCTTCCCTGATCCTGTGATTGAGCTCAGCGTTGAGCCGAAGACGAAGGCCGACCAGGAGAAGATGGGTGTTGCCTTGCAGCGCCTCGCTGAAGAGGATCCAACCTTCCGCGTCCACACCGACCAAGAGTCGGGCCAGACGCGCATCGCCGGCATGGGCGAGCTCCACCTGGACATCATCGTTGACCGCATGGTGCGCGAATTCAATGTCGCCGCCAACATCGGACGACCATCCGTCTCCTATCGCGAGACGATCCGCAAGCGCGCCAATGGCGAGGGTCGCTTCGTCCGCCAGTCCGGCGGTAAGGGCCAGTACGGTCACGCAGTGATCGTTGCCGAGCCTGGTGAGAAGGGGAGCGGCTACGTCTTCGTTGACAAGGTCGTCGGCGGCTCCGTCCCGCGCGAATTCATCAAGCCGATCAACGAGGGGATCCGCGAGGCCCTCCAGACCGGCATCTATGCGGGCTTCCCGGGCGTTGACGTCACCGTCACCCTGGTCGACGGCTCGTACCACGACGTTGACTCTTCAGAAATGGCCTTCAAGATCGCTGGCTCCATGGCCCTCAAGGACGCCTTCCCGAAGGCTGACCCATGCGTGCTCGAGCCCGTCATGGGCGTCGAAGTGACCATGCCGGAGCAGTTCATGGGCGACGTCATGGGCGACCTCAACAGCCGCCGTGGCCAGGTCCTCGGGATGGAGAACCGCGGCACCACGCAGGTGGTCAAGGCGAACGTCCCGCTTGCGACGATGTTCGGCTACGCTACGGATCTTCGATCGATGACCCAGGGACGAGCAGCCTTCTCCATGGAGCTCTCCCACTACGCCGAGGTCCCAGCGCACATTGCGCAGGAGCTCGTGGCGAAGAACAAGTCCGCGGCGCAGGCATAGTAGCGTCGCCCTGTCGGCTGTAACAAAGCAGTAGTAGAGAAGAAGGAAGGAGTTCGAGATGGCAAAGGCAAAGTTCGAGCGGTCCAAGCCGCACGTCAATATCGGAACGATCGGGCACATCGACCACGGCAAGACGAGCCTGACCGCCGCG
>Ga0209769_1000165_pt1 | contig 26607 bp, 43 predicted proteins | sample LauGreSuBDMM15DN_2_FD_187569 | JGI IMG/M metagenome (GOLD analysis project Ga0209769, IMG submission 187569) | Freshwater lake microbial communities from Lake Michigan, USA - Su13.BD.MM15.DN (SPAdes) (version 3) | ecosystem: Environmental > Aquatic > Freshwater > Lake | place: Lake Michigan, USA...
ATCTAGCAGTTACAGTAGAAATTGTTGGGGTAACACTGGTTACAACTGGGCTTGCAATGATTTCAGTTCCTATTGCTTTAATTGTTTGCGGTAGTTTTCTAGTATGGTTAACAGAAAAGGCTAACTAATGAGTTTATCTAAGCGCCTTAACAACGCATCAGGCGAAAAGCGTGCTAACAATCAATATATCGAACCATTGATTCCAGGCCGCCCTGCGTTTGAAACACTCGCAGGCGTTGTTGTAGATTCTGAATCTGCAATTCGTATGTCCACTGTTTATGCCTGCGTTCGCTTGCTTGCAGATACAGTTAGCTCATTACCTGTTTCGGCTTATGTACGCCGTGGCCGTAATCGCCTGCCTTATGCAACAGTTTATGGAGAGCAGCCTGAATGGGTAACTCGCCCAAACCCTGAAACAACACGCCTTGAATTCTATGAGCAGATTGTTACCTCATTTAAACTTGAAGGCAACGCTTACATCCTCACAGTGCGTGATGATATGGGCGATGTAAAAGAGTTATATGTTATTGATCCGCGTTATGTTCGCATTGAACGCCGTGGCCCAGGTGAACCTTTAATTTATTATGTAAAGATTCGCATTGAAGGCGGGGGAACCTACGAGCAAATTCTTGATGGCCGCGAGATTATGCACATCCCTGATTTCCGTTTGCCAGGTCAACGCTACGGATTAAGCCCAATTGCGGCTTGCCGTACAACAATTGGTTCAGCGATGGCTGCAGATACTTATGCCGCTTCATACTTTGGTAACGCTGCTAATCCAGGCGGGGTTATCTCAGTTCCTGGTGAAATGACTGAAGAGCAGGCAGCAGATATTGCCCGTGATTGGAACATTAGCCACACTGGCCCATACCGCGCAGGCAAGATTGGCATCCTTTCAGGTGGCGCTTCATTCTCTCCACTTCAGATTAATGCCCAAGATGCTCAACTTTTAGATACACGCCGTTTCTCAGTTGAAGAAATCGCCCGTATTTTCCGTGTTCCACTATCGCTACTAGGCCACCCTGTAGCCGGTGCAATGTCTTTTGCATCTGTTGAAGCACAAAACCTTTCATTCGTGCAGCACTCATTGCGCCCTATATTGGAGCGAATTGAGCAATCACTATCAACATTGCTACCTGAACCTGATGGATTCATCCGTTTCAACCTCGATGCCCTACTGCGTGGAACAACAATTGAGCGTTATGATGCCTACACAAAGGGATTGCGTGAAGGTTTCCTTTCAATCAATGATGTTCATTCTTACGAGGATATGGCACCAATTGAAAGTGGCGATGAGTACCGCGTTCCACTACAAAACATTGATGCAACTGATGCCAAGGATGTTGGCCTCAAGCTACGCACCGAGATTGCAGCAAGTTTGATTCAGGTTGGCTTTGATCCTGCAGCAGTAACTAAGGCAGTTGGTTTGCCTGATATGAAGCACACCGGATTGCCTTCAAGTCAATTGCAGCAGATTGCAACTATTGATCCTGCAGATCCTGCAGCAGCCTATGAGGTTAAGTAATGCCTTTTTCTGCACCTGAATATATGCAAGAAAATGCAGCACGCGGTTTGCAATACCTAGATGAAGGCTTTGGGGGAGATGGATTAACTGAAGGCACAAAGCGTGAAGCACGCGAGATGGCTGCAGGAAATATATCTGATAACAAAGTTCGCAAGATGGCACCCTGGTTTGCCCGCCATCAAGTTGATGGGCAAGCACCAAAAAATAGCAATCCATCAGATCCCGAATATCCAGGTGCAGGTTTAGTTGCCTGGTTATTATGGGGTGGAGATTCCAATTTCAGTGATAGAGCGCAAAATTGGGCGCAAAGCAAGATAGATGCACTAGATGCTGAAGCCGATTCAAGGAGCAAAATGAGTAAAAAAATCGAACGCCGTACATTTACAGTTCAAGATGTTGAGGCACGCCAAACTGAAGATGGAACAATGCGCTTACGCGGTTATGCCGCAGTATTCAATGATGCAAGTGTTCCCCTACCATTTAAAGAAACAATTGCCCCTGGTGCATTTCGTAAGACTTTGAGCGAAACACCAGATGTTCGATTGCTTATCAATCACGAAGGTTTGCCTTTGGCTCGCACTAAGAATGGAACTCTTACACTCACTGAAGATGAGCGTGGCCTATTTATGGATGCAGTAATTGCAGATACAAATGAAGGCCGTGATTTGTATAAGTTGGTTGAGCGTGGAGATGTTGATCAGATGAGTTTCGCTTTCCGAGTTATTCGCCAAAAGTGGAATGATGATCGTTCAGTTCGCACCCTTACTGAAGTTTCACTAGCAGATGGAGATGTTTCAGTGGTTACTTATCCTGCCTACCCAACAACAAGTGTTGAGGCACGCGAAGCATTACGCAATGCAATTGAAGCAATTAAGGAAGGCCGTGAAGTAACAGGCGAATCTTTGGTTGTGCTAAATACCATTTTTGAAGATTTGAGCGAAGGCCACGATTACATTATGAAGGCCGTTGAAATGATGGCAATGCTTACAGGTGGAGAGCCTGAAGAGGAAATTGAAGTTGAAGAGCCTGAACTTGAGCTAGAATCTGCAGATTCAAACGCTACTGCAGGCCGTTCAATTTCCCTACGCCTAGCAAAAGCGATTATCAACAACACAAAATAAGTTTCTGTTAGCAAAGCGTTAACAGATTGAAGCCGGAGCGAATCCCACACCCTAAAAGCGCCGTGGAGAGCATCGCCACCACCTCACAAATCAAAACACTCATTGGAGAAAAATGTCTAAGTCATATCTTGATATTGCTCTTGAGCGCCGTGATGCAGTTAAGGTTGAAATGGATGCAGTTCTAGAGGCAGTTGCTGCCGAAGAGCGCACCGATCTTACTGCAGAGGAAACCGAAAAGGTTGATGCTCTCGTTGAAGAGGCACGCGCACTTGATGCAAAGATTGAAAAGTTCTCAACACAGGCTGCTGCAGATGCAAAGGCTGCTGAAGTTCGCGCTTCAGTTGCAGCAGTTGTAGCACCAAAGGTAGGCGGCGCAACAGTTACACGCGAGGCCCGCACATACACACCTGAAGCAACTGTTTCATTCGTTAAGGATGTTTACGCTGCTCAGATCCGTGGCGATTACTCAGCGCAGGAGCGCCTAGCACGCCACACACGCGAAGAATCAATTGAGCGCCGTGATGTTGATACATCAAACTTTGCGGGCCTAGTTGTTCCTCAGTATTTGGTTGATCTCGCTGCACCTTATGCACGCGCAGGCCGCCCAACTGCAGATTTCGCAACATCAAAGCACGCACTTCCAGCTTCAGGTATGACGCTAAACATTAGCCGTATGACCACTGGAACATCTACTGCAGTTCAGGAAACACAAAACACTTCAGTTTCTGAAACTGATTCAGATGATACTCTGCTCACAATTCCTGTACGCACAATCGCAGGCCAGCAGGATCTATCAAAGCAGGCAATCGAGCGCGGAACAGGTATTGATACATTCGTTGTAGCAGATCTCATTCGCTCTTGGCACACAACTGTAGATGCTCAGATTCTTAACGGAACAGGCTCAAACGGCCAGTTCAAGGGAATCCGCGCTTCAGGTGGAAACGCAATCACTTACACCGCTACAACACCAACAACTGCACTTCTTTACTCAAAGTTGGCAGATGCGTATCAGCAAATTGAGAGCAATGTTTTCATCGCTCCAACACACTGGATTATGCACCCACGCCGCCTTGCAGCAATTCTTGCTTCAAGCGACACAACAGGCCGCCCATTGGCAGTTCCAACAGGAAATGGCCCAATGAACGCTACTGCAGCAGGCGCTGGCCTTCCAGGATATGGCAACTCAGGTTACACAATCCTTGGACTTCCAGTTATCACTGATGCAAATGTTGGTACAACATACGGCGCAGCAACAAACCAGGATGAAATCTACTGCGTTGCAGCACCAGAAATGCACCTTTGGGAACAACCAGGATCACCTTTTGCACTCTCATTTGATGCAACAGGCGCTGGTTCACTCACTGTAAAATCTGTTGTTTACGGCTTTGGTGCCTTCTCAGCAGAGCGTTACCCACTCGCTGCCTCAATCATTTCAGGCACCGGTTTGGTAGCACCAACTTTCTAATCTAGAGAGTTAAAAATTGTGAAGGTTGGGTTAGTTTCCCCCAACTAGCCCAACCTTCACTTCTCAATTAATCGGGGGATTATGAAAAGCGCACATAAAGTTTCAATTGGTAGTTGTGATCCAGGTACTGTTGATGGCGGGTTTGCATTTAGCTTGATTCAACTTACTCAATCTAGGGCATCTCGATTAGGCCCCTTTGTGCGAATCAAGGGTTCAGGGCTTTTATCAAAGCAACGCAATCGGTTGGTTAAGCAATTCTTGGAAACCAAATCTGATTGGCTCTTAATGATGGATTCAGATGAGCAACTGCCAGTTTCAAGTTTTGATAAATTGGTTGAAGCGGCTCACGAAAAGGAACGCCCGATTGTGGCGGGATTAGTATTTGCAAGTTTTGAAACAGGCTTCCCATATCCTCAACCGGTTCCAACAATCTTTCAAGATGCACCTGAAGGCTTTTTGCCTTTGAATAAATACGATAAAGATTCGCTATTTGAAGTAGATGCAGCAGGCACCGGTTGCCTTTTGATTCATCGCAGCGTGCTAGAAAAAATGCGCGATGAAGCTGATGAACACCAGGGGCAAGATTGGTGTTGGTTTTGGGATGGACCTATCCACGGCAACTGGATTGGTGAGGATTTACAGTTTTGCCGGCGCGTTAGATCACTTGGCTTTCCTATCTACGCCCACACAGGCGCGATTCTGCCTCACTCAAAGAATTATTGGCTAGATGATAGGCAGCACGATATATGGAACGCATAAAAAGAATTTTAAGAATTAAGGTAAAATCAAAGGAAACTACTACCGCCGTTCCTGAATTGGAACGCGCAATGATTCCCAAAGTAGAAACGAGAATAAAGCGTGGCAATCACTAACGGCTACACAACGCTTAATGATGTGAAATCAGCTTTGAACATTGAAGATTCAATGGAAAATGCGAGTATTGAGATGGCTATTGCCACCGCAAGCCGCCAAATTGATGATTATTGTGGCCGTTTCTTTTATACAGATGGAACAGTTCAAGCCCCTGCAACTCGATACTACACACCTCAAAACTATTGGGTTTTACCAACTGATGATTTTGTGAGCATCAGCGAGATTGCAACAGATGATAACTTTGATCAGACTTACAACACTATTTGGACTGCAACAGATCGAATGGTTGAACCAGTCAATAATCCTTCACGCGGTTGGCCTCTCACCCGAATCCTTGCCGTAGGTGCCTATGTTTTCCCTGCGTACTTGCCTCAATCAGTGCGCGTTAAGGGTGTTTTTGGTTGGTCTAGCGTTCCTTTTGAAGTAAAAACGGCTGCAAAGATTCAGGCTTCCCGCTTGTTCCTGCGTAATCAATCACCATTTGGGATTGCCGGTTCAACCGATATTGGAACAGTTCGATTGGCTGCAAAGCTAGATGCCGATGTTGAGGCTCTACTGCGCCCAATGCGCCGTAACAATGGCTTGGCTAAGTAATGATACCTAGCGAGGTTAGAAACGGCTTAAAAGCCAACCTAGAGGCTATCAAGGGTATCCGAGTGTATGAATTGATACCTACACCGGCGGTTGCCCCTGCTGCAATTGTTGGCCAATTGGATTTCACTTTTGACCTGAACAACGCCCGTGGCTTGGATCAGGCAAACCTGGATGTAATAGTTTTGGTACAACGCCTTAGCGAGCGCACTGGCCAAAATGAACTTGATAAATACCTAGCAGGTTCAGGGGATTACTCAATCAAGCAAGCGATTGAATCAGATCGAACTCTTGGCGGTGCCTGCAATACATTGCGAGTTACTTCAGCCGAGGCAGGCAGTTACGCATCAGGTGATATTGAATTCCTTTCATATCGTTACCGCATCACAATTTGGGGATAGGGAGAAAAATGAGCTACACAGTTACTTCAGATAATTTTGAAGGCAAAGTAAAGGGTGATTCAATCACCGAAAAAGAGTTGCTTGAATCAGGCTTGAACATTGAAGCACTGATTGCAGGCGAGCATCTCAAGGATGCAAAGGCAACAATCAAACCGGCAACAGTAGAGGAAACCAAATAATGGCCCGCTTAGTATTAACAAATGCTTTTATCACGATCAATGGGGTTAATCTTTCTGATCACATTGGCAGTGTTACCCTAACAACAACTGATGATGTAATTGAAACTACTGCATTTGGAACATCTGCGCGTACCCGAATTGGTGGCCTTGCAGATAATTCTGTTGCTCTTGAGTTTCATCAGGATTACGCAGCAGGTTCAGTTGAAGCAACAATCAACGCAGCAGGGGCATCCCTTGTTGGAACAGTAACTGCAATAGTTGTAAAGCCAAACGGCGCTACAACTGCTGCTGATAACCCTGCATATAGTTTTAACGCTCTAGTTGCAGAGTGGACCCCACTTAACGGCGCAGTTGGAGAGCTAGCAACTGCATCAGTTACTTGGCCAATTGACGGAAATATTACAAAGGCGGTTATCTAATGGCAAGAATCGTATTAACAAATGTTGCAGTTACATTTGGAACAACAGATATTTCAAGTTATGTAACTTCAGTAACTTTATCTTCAACACTAGATGTTGTTGAAACCACTGCATTTGGCAACACTGCTCGTACAAGAGTTGCTGGCCTTGCGGATAATTCAGTTTCATTTGAGTTTAATCAGGATTACGCAGCAGGCGCACTTGAGGCAGTAATCAATGGAACAACATCAACAGTTGGAACTGCAGTTTCAATTACTGTACGCCCAGTTGCAGGATCATCTCCTGCGTATAGTTTCTCCGCTTTGATTTCAGAGTGGACACCGCTTAATGGAGCAGTTGGCGAACTAGCAACTGCATCTGTTACTTGGCCTATCAGTGGTACAATCACAAAATCCTAATATAACAAGGGGGAAAAAATGGATGGATTAGCAATCAAGGTAAAAACAACAGATGGCGTTGAGGCAACTTACAAGTTAACCCCACGCGTGATTGTTGGATTTGAGCAACAGTATGGCAAAGGTATGCCCAAGTTGCTTGGAGAAGAGCAAAAAATTGAACATATCTATTGGCTTGCCTGGAAATCTATGCAGACCGCCGGCATTATCGTAAAGCCGTGGGGGCCAGAATTTCTAGATACGATTGTTAGCGCCGAATTGGATGCTGATGATTCTTTCGGATCCACCGAAATAGCCTAACTTACACAGTAGCGGCTATTTCGGTGGAAACCGGAATCTCTCCCATAGATTTGCTTGATGCCCCACCAGGGATTCTTGAAGCAATCACGATTTATATGAAAGAGCGAGCTAAATCAAATGGCTGATGAAGTAGTTATTCTTAATGGCGTTAAAGAAACGCTTACTGCTCTTAAAGAGTTTGATAAAGATGCAGTTAAGCGTTTTAACAAAGTTATTAATAATGAACTTTCAGGCGCAGAGCGCGATGCCAAAGGTTTGATTAGCGAGGATCCACCTATGAGTGGATGGCGCAAGGCAGATGCAGCCAAGGGGCGTACTCGCGGTGGCGCAGGTTGGCCAGGTTGGAACGCTGCAGAGATTCAATCAAAGATTACAAAAACTAAGGCTAAGGGCAAGGTTCGAGGCGATTACACAACAAGCGCCGGTGCCTTGCTTAATAAGTCTGCAGCAGGATCTATCTTTGAAGTAGCAGGCCGTAAGACTAAGAGCAGTATGGGCGGTGGTAGTAGCGCCCAATTTTTGCGTACCTTGGGAAACAGATTTGGCAAAGCATCCCGTGTAGTTTGGCGTGTGGTTGATAAAGATAAAGCAAGAATTGAACAAAATGTGGCAAGGGCGCTTGAAGAGGCCAAAGCTGAATTACAAAAACACTTGAATAGAGAGCGAGTTTAAAAATGGCAGTTGGCTCAATTGTCGCTCGAATTCTCACCGAGTATTCAGACAAAGGCACAAAGCAAGCAACCAAAGACATTTCCAAAATGGAAAAAAAGTTTGGCGATTTTGCAAATAAGGCAGCCAAGAGTTTTGGAATAGCAGCACTTGCAGCGGGCGCTTTTGCAGTAAAAGTTGGATTTGATGCAGTAAAGGCAGCAACAGAGGATCAAAAATCTCAAGCATTACTTGCCAACTCTTTGCGTAATACTGTTGGTGCAACAGATGCTGCGATTGCAGCCACTGAAGAATTTATTTCGGCAATGCAAGCGGAATTTGGCGTTGCTGATGATGAATTGAGGCCATCGCTAGCCCGATTAGCGGCAGTAACTGGAAGCGTTACTAAGGCTCAAAGTCTTATGGGCGTTGCTTTAGATATTGCAGCAGCAAAAACTATTAGTGTTGAGCAAGCATCTGCCCTAGTTGCAAAAGCCTATGGTGGCAATATTGGTGCGCTTAAAAAGTTATTCCCACAAATTTCTGCAGCAACAGTTAAATCTAAAGATTTTGCAGGCGCTCTAAAAGAGATTTCAAAAGAAACTACAGGCGCGGCAGCAGCAGCAGCCAATACTTTTGCTGGTCAAATGGAAAGAATTAAACTTGCTTTTGGCGAGGCTTCAGAATCTCTTGGCTATAAGTTATTGCCACAAGTTAAGGCTTTTGCTGATCTCATTATTACTAAGGCAATCCCTGCAATTCAAAAATTTGTAGATGAGAATGGCGATAAAATCGCTAATGGTTTTAAAACTTCAATTCAGTATGGAATTGCCTTTGCAAAGCTGATGTACGATATGTTTAGTTTTGTTGCTAGAAATATCAAGGTTTTTGCAACTCTTGGCGCAGTTATTATTGCTGCGTTTTTTGGTGCAAAGGTTGCCGGCGCAGTAACTGCTCTTATCGGTGGTATTAAAGCCATCATAACTGTTATGAAGGCTTTGCGTACAGTATCTCTTGCATCTGCTGCTGCAACTGCTCTTGCAACAGGTGGTATATCTGCTGCTGCGGGCGCTGCTGCATTTGGTGTTGCTTTAGTTGGTATCGGTATTGCAGCCAATAAATTTAATAAGGATTCAGATAAAGCTGCAGATTCACTAAGCAAATTTGATTTTAACGCCAAAGGCTTTGCTGCAACTGCTAATGATTATACTAAGGGCATTGATGGAATGACTACTTCCACCAAAAATTTAACTGCTGCTCAACTTGAAGAAATTAAAGTTACAAAAGGCTTAAAGGCTTTGCAAAAGTATGGCTTAGGTGGAAAAGATTTAAAGGCGCAAGATCCAATTACACTTGAAGCAATCCGCAAGAATCAAGTTCGACAAGCCAAACTTGGCCTTTCAAGCCCTACAATTTCACTTGCTGCATCTGCAGGCCACGGAAATATTGCAAAAAATACAACAATGAATGGGGGGAATATAACAGTGAATGTAGCGGGATCAGTTGTTTCCCAGGGTGATTTAGTAGCAGGCATCAAAAATGGCCTTGAGGTAATCTATCGCCGGCGTGGCGGTAGTGGTTACGCGGTGTTGTAATGCCTGCTAACGCACCTACTATTACAGTTGCTTTTGGCATTAATGGCAGTTTTACCAATGTAAGTGCAGATTTAATTCTCACTGTTGATATTCGCCGTGGCCGTATGTATCAGGATGTATTCATTGATGCAGGCACTGCTACTGTTGTGCTTAACAACCAATCAGGCGCTTTTGATCCTAGCAATACAAGTAGCCCCTGGTATAACACTTTGATTGCGGGTATGCAGATAAGAGTTACTGGCAATTCCACTGTTATCTATACAGGCTATCTTGAAGATAATATGGTTAACCAGGGCATTTACCCAACTGTTTCCCTTACTTTTGTGGATGGCCTTGCTACTTTTGGAAAGACAATTGCACCTGCTCTAGCAACTTCAGCTTTTTCTGAAACTGCAGCAGCAAGAGCAGCAAGAGTTTTGGACATTGCCCAATGGCCTGCAGGCTCGCGCAGTCTTACAGGAACTACTGTAATGCTTGCTACTGGCCAAGGCATCAGTTGCCTAGATATGCTTGAGCAGTGCGCCAATGTAGTTGGTGGCCGTTTCTATGTAAGCCGTACAGGCGTTGCAACCCTAGTTCCCCTTGCAAATAAGTTTTCACGCCCAACGCAGTTACTTTTTAGTGATCAAGGTGATGCCAATAGCGTTGGTTATGATGGCATTATTACCAATCCAGGCACTGATTATGTCTATAACCAGGCGATTGTTGATCGTGGGCCAGGCTTGCTTCAATATTCATCAACTTTTAACGCAAGTGTTACAACTTATGGTTTGAAATCAAAAAAACTTGATGCACCTTCAAATACCACAACTGCTGCAACAAATCTTTCACTTTATGCAGCTCGAAAAGATGCAGATGCTGCCGTTTTGGTTGAGCAACTTGATTTCACCCCTATCGGTATCGGCGCTTTGGCTACAGATTTCTTGGAAACCGAACTTAACGATTTAGTTACAGTTAAGCGTGTTACCTATGATGGCCGTAGCATCTCAATTAACTGCGTGGTTGAAGGTATGGCTCACTCAATTACTGCAGACAATTGGCGCGTTAGTTACTTTACCTCACTTGTTGATCCTTACACGATTGCACTCTAGGGGGAATAATGCCACTTTGCCCACAAATTACGATTACACCGGTTACTGTAACTACTTCAGGAATGACTACTGCATCAGTTATTGCAGCAAACGCACCTGCAACTACTGAACAACTAAGCACAACTAACGCATCAGCAGCAGCAGCACAAGCGGCAGCAGCAGCAGCACAAGCTGAAGCGGCAACTGCCCTTGCAAATGCAAATACTGCATACAATGCGGCAATCGGTTCGCTTCAGCCAAGTGCTAACACAATTGTTAACGCAAGTAATCAAATTACTGCAATTAATGGCACTGGTATCACTGTTTATTCAGGTGCATCTGCAACCAGTGGTGCGCGTGTTGTGCTTAACTCTGTTGGCCTTGCAGGTTTCAATTCAAGTGGCACTGCAACATTTTCGGTAAGCGCATCAACAGGCGCAGCAGTATTTTCAGGTGATGTTACAGGCGCAACAATTACAGGTGGAACGCTCAACATCGCTGGCAACGCCATTATCAATTCAAGCGGTTATCTCACCGCTACTGGTGCCACAATTACCGGCACAATTACTGCCACAAGCGGTACTTTTACAGGCACCATTAATGCCACTTCAGGCTACATTGGCCACCCAACTACGGGTTGGCAATTTAGATCGGCTGGAACTATTGCCAATAACGATAACAGTACGATTTTTTACCCAACTGGTAATTTCTACGCACTGATTACAAATCAACCTATTGCGACAAAAGGCATACAGTGTGATGGCAATATTGAAACAACAGGCAGTGCCATAATTAGTTCAAATGGCAGCAACTTTAATAGAAACTTTTTTAGTTATTACAACACAATTAGTTTGCAATCTATTTCAGGCGGTTATGGTATAGATTCAGACTGGGCGCCAAATAGCGATAATACATATAACCTTGGCCAAGCAACTTCAGCCGGTTATGGCGCAAATAGACGATGGCAACGCCTTTATTCAAATAATACAACAATTAGCACATCTGATGTTCGACTAAAAACAGATGTTTCAGATTCTCCCCTTGGCCTTGATTTCATCAACGCTTTGAGGCCGGTAAATTACAAATGGATTGTTGGCCGCCAACAGGTTGCAGTTGATTCTGAAGGAAAATCTATAATTATTGGTGAAACCGCAGAGGGTAAGCCAATATTTCAAATGGATGAAATACCAGGTTCACGCTTGCATTATGGATTTATTGCACAAGAGGTAAAGCAAGTATTGGATAGTACCGATGCACCTGATTTTGCAGGTTGGGTTCAAGATGATTTATCTGATCCTGATTCAACACAATCTTTATCTTATGAGCAGTTTATTGCACCGCTAACTAAGGCAGTTCAAGAGCTAACCGCAAGAGTTATAGCACTAGAAAATAAATAGGGGGAATAATGGAAAAGGAAATCAATATTGATGCAGTGCTTAGAGCAATGCGTGAAATTATTGGAAATCAAGCACAAGAAATAGCAATTCTCAAGGCAACCCTTGAGGCATCAACCACTAACTGATAACGGGAGATCCGCGCAAATGACCCCAGCAAATTGGGCAGGTTTAATAGTATCTATCATTGCAATCGTAACTGCATTTGCAGGGTCGGTAAGATGGTTGGTAAAACACTACCTTTCTGAACTTAAACCAAATTCTGGCAGTTCAATGCGTGACTCGATCAATCGGCTTGAAGTCCAGGTTGAAACAATCCTCAAGTTAATTCAGAGCAAATGAAAGCATCACCTGCAGCAATAGCCGTATTACGGCAAGCAACGGCCTTGAGGCCACTACGCAAAAAAATCAGTGATGGCCTTTTGCCATCTGCTGCGCATTTAAAGCAAAGCCCTAAATCAGATCACAACACGGGATTGGCAGTTGACTTAACACACGATCCTAAGAATGGGATTGATTGCGCTGAAATCTTTGAAAAGCTGAAAGAGGATAAGCGCGTTGATTACCTCATTTTCAATTCTAAAATTTGGTCAAAGGCAAAAGCCAAGCAAGGCAACCGCCCATATACCGGTTCAAATCCTCACAATAAGCATCTTCATATTTCAATCAAGCAAGAGTTTGCCGAGGATACATCGCCCTGGTTTTGGTGGTATAACCAACCAAAGATAGTTACTCAGATTGGTGCTAAAATCGTGCCAATTCCTGCAAAAAAAGCATATATCACGCCAACTTGCACCTGTTGCAAGGTTCATAAATAAGGGAGTTACATAATGGAACAAATGAAGCAAATTGGCCTTTCCTGGTTTCGTGCGGCAGCAGCAGCAGCAATTGCGCTCTTTCTAGCCGGAGAAACAGATTTTAAAACTCTTGGAATGGCAGCCCTAGCAGGCGCTGCAGGTCCAATTCTCAAGTGGCTTGATTCTTCAGCCGTTGATTTTGGCCGAGGCTCAAAGTAACCCTTACTATTTTTTGGAGCAAATAAATGGCAGCAGGTACCTTAGATTTTACGATTGAACAGGGTGCAACTTTCAATCTTCTCTTAACTTGGAAAATTAACAATGTTCTAGTTAATCTCACTGGTTATACTGCTCGCCTTTCGGCTCGCGTTGATGTTGAAGATACTGAAGTGATCCTTTCGCTTACAACAGTTAATGGTGGAATTACTCTTGGCGGTGCAGCAGGCACAATTAGCCTTGATCAGACTGCAACACAAACAACAATCTTGCCTGCCGGAACCTATGTATATGATCTTGAATTGATTGCTCCAAATGCAACTGTAACCCGTTTAGTGCAGGGCGAGCTACTTATTAGCCCAGAGGTAACTCGATGAGTTCAATAGTCTATGTATCCTCAAGCACAACTGATGTAATTGCAGAAATTGCCTCAACTGCCGAGGTAATTATTTCTAACCTTCAAGGCCCGCAAGGTGCTTCAGGTCCTGCCGGTGCAACCGGTGCAACAGGTCCAACTGGCCTTATTGGTCCAACAGGTGTTACTGGCCCGGTAGGCGCTACTGGCCCAACCGGTTCAACAGGTCCTACTGGTGCAACCGGGCTTATTGGTCCAACAGGTGTTACTGGCCCTGTTGGCTCTACAGGTCCTACAGGATCAACAGGCCCGCAAGGAATTCAGGGCATCCAGGGTATCCAGGGTGAAGTTGGCGTAACTGGTCCAATCGGTGCTACAGGCCCAGTTGGTGCAACCGGCGCAGTAGGCGTAACTGGCCCTATCGGTGTTACTGGCCCTATCGGTGTTACAGGCCCCGTTGGATCAACAGGCCCCGTTGGCGCTACAGGTCCACAAGGTATTCAAGGCGTTGTTGGTGCAACAGGCCCCATTGGAGCCACTGGCCCAACCGGTGCAGATTCATTTGTTCCTGGCCCAACAGGTGTAACGGGTCCAATTGGTGTTACTGGCCCAACAGGTCCAATTGGTGCTACAGGTTCAACTGGTCCAACCGGTGCAACCGGTGCAAGTGGACCTGCAGGCGCTAATGGTGGTTCAACTAGCTTGTTTGATTACAGTGCAGATACAACTGCAACTTCGGGAGACCCAGGCCCAGGCGATATTCGTTGGAGTAATGCAACTCAAATAAATGCAACCACATTATTTATTGATCATAACGATACAAATGGCAATGATATTGATGTGTTTCTTGCTCTGCTAGATGCAGAAGATTTTGTAATTATTCAAGACCGCGATGTTCACACTAATTTTCAAAAGTTCAAGTTAACTGCAGCAGGCACTGTTTTTGGCGGTTATACCTCTTTGCCAGTTGTGCTTGATTCTTCAAGTGGCACTGGCACTACTAACTTTTTCAATAATCAATCGCTTGCGCTATTACTTATTGCAGTTGGTACAACTGGTGCTACAGGCGCGACTGGCCCTGTAGGTGCTACTGGACCTATTGGCGCTACAGGTAACACTGGTCCAACTGGCCCAATTGGTGCAACCGGTGCTTCAGGCGCGGATTCAATCGTTCCAGGTGCTACAGGTCCAACTGGCCCTGTTGGTGCCACTGGCCCTGTTGGTGCTAGTGGATCAAATGGTGCAGTTGGTGCTACAGGTGCCACTGGCCCTGTAGGTGCAACCGGTGCTACTGGCCCTGCAGGTATTGATGGTGCCACTGGCCCTGTTGGTCCTACAGGTGCAACTGGTCCTATCGGTGCTACTGGACCGCAAGGAATTCAAGGCATCCAGGGTGATGTTGGTGTTACTGGTCCTATCGGTGCTACTGGCCCTGTTGGCTCTACTGGTCCTACAGGTGCTACAGGATCTGCAGGAATTGATGGTGTTACAGGTCCAACTGGCCCAACAGGTGCTACAGGTCCTACGGGTACTACAGGCCCAACAGGTGCTACAGGAAATGTTGGCCCAGGTGGCGCAGATGGTGCAACAGGTGCTACAGGTCCAACTGGTCCTACAGGCTCAACTGGTCCTAATGGTGCTACTGGTCCAACTGGTGCAACAGGCACTACCGGTGCAACTGGTGCAACAGGTGCAACAGGCTCTGCCGGTGCGAGTGCTGCAATTACCTATTCATATTCTGCAACTAGCGGCCAAACAACATTCTCAGGTACTGATCTTAATTCTCTTACCTTGGCTTATACTGTTGGAGCTGAACAGGTTTATCTGAACGGCGTTTTGCTTGTTCGAGGCAGTGATTACACTGCAACAAACGGCACTAGCGTAGTTCTAGCAAGTGGAGCAGTTTTAGATGATGTGTTGCTTGTGGTGGCTTATGGAACATTTAATGTTGCAGATGCTTACACAATCGCACAATCAGATGCACTTTTAAGTTCAGATCAAAACATTCTAGCAAATCAGATATTCGGATAAGGAAACCTAAATGCCATCATATTCAAAGCAATTACTTAGCGGTTCAACAAACGGCAGAGGTATAAAAGTTGTAGCAACTGCAACTGCAGGCACACTTATCCATACTGCCGTTGCTGGCACATCACCTGAAGATGAAATTTGGCTTTATGCTCACAATACTTCATCTGCTGCAGTAAAACTTACCCTTGAATGGGGTGGAACAACATCACCTGATGATCATATTGAGGTAAATGTTGGAGCTGAAGGAACAGGCTTAATTCTTGTTGCACCGGGTATTCTTTTACAAAATGGCCTTGTAGTGCGTGCGTTTGCAGGAACTGCCAATGTTATTAATATTTTTGGTTATGTGAATCGGATCGCTTAATGAGTCGCTACGGGCAACGCACTAGATTAACTAACTCTGCAACATCAGATGTTGTTGCAAATTGGTTTGGTAATCAACAAGCAACTTTAACTTTGGAATATTTAATTGTAGCCGGCGGTGGAGCCGGCGGTGGAAATATTGGCGGCGGTGGTGGTGCAGGCGGTTATAGAACCTCTGCATCATACTCATTTTCTCCATTGATAAGTTATGCAGTGCAAATTGGCGCCGGTGGTACAGGTTCAAGTGCTGGTGGTACTCAAGGCACAAATTCTTTTTTTGATGTAATAAGTTCGGCAGGCGGTGGTATTGGCGGTTACGATTCAGCCGATAATGCTACGGCAGGCGGTTCAGGCGGTGGTGCCGGTGCTGGTGGTGGAACAATGGCAGCCAAGGCTGGTAACACTCCAAGTGTTATTCCATCACAAGGAAACGCAGGTGGAGTTAATTCTACTGGTGGCACTAACTTATCTTCAGCAGGTGGCGGTGGTGGTGCAGGTGCAGTTGGTGGCGATGGTGGTGCCAATGTTGGTGGCGCTGGTGGTGCTGGTGTTTCTAATTCAATATCAGGTTCAGCTTTATTTTACGCAGCAGGCGGTGGTGGTACAACATTCTCAACTACAGTAAATGGTTCAGGTGGTTTAGGTGGTTCTAGCATTGGCGGTAATGGTGTAACTGTTACAGGTTTTCCAATTGCAGGTACAAGCGGAACTGCAAATCGTGGCGCAGGTGGTGGTGGCGGTTCAAGAGGTTCAGGCTCAGGTGGAAATGGTGGTTCGGGTATTATTATTTTAAAATATTCTGATTCTCTTACAATTACAATTGGTGCAGGGCTAACTGCAACAACTGCCACACCAGGTACTGGATTTAAAATTACAAGTATTACTTCAGGCACCGGAAATGTGAGTTGGGCATAAATGACTAAAGCACGCGATCTTGCAAATGTTCGATACACAAAGGGTTCAACTGCTAACCGGCCAACAGGCAATCAAGGTGATCTTTACTACGATACAACTGAAGATAATTTGTATCAGAAAAATGCAACTACTTGGGCAGTAGCAGGTGTAGCAAATGCCATAATTGCTGAAATGTTAGTTGTTGCAGGTGGTGGCGGTGGTGGAACTTGGACTGGTGGCGGTGGTGGCGCTGGTGGCGTTGTTGGATATACAAGTCAAACATTTACAAGCGGTACAACTCACACAATCACAGTAGGATCTGGTGGTGCAGGCGGTTCTTATGCTGGACCCCCTAGAGGAACTCAGGGAATTAACTCATCTTTTGGTGTTCTTACTGCCTCAACTGGTGGCGGTGGTGGCGGTGGTTTTAATGGTTCTTATGCTGCACCTACAACTGGTGGATCAGGTGGTGGTGGAACAACAGATCAACCTGGTGGTGGCGCACAAACTGGAGCAGCAGCATCTCCAACTGGCCAAGGTAATGCTGGTGGTTCATACACAAGAGATAGTAATTACGCTGCTGGTGGCGGTGGCGGTGCTGGTGCCGGTGGTGCTAATAACTCTGGAACAACTGCGGGTTCAGGTGGTGTTGGAACATCCGCTTATTCAGCTTGGGGATTAGCAACAAGTTCAGGCCAAAATGTTGGTGGAACTTACTTTTTTGCAGGTGGCGGTGGTGGCGGTAGCAATGGAGCAGGTTCACAATCAACTGGTGGATCAGGTGGTGGTGGTGCTGGTCGTGTTAGTTTTGGTCAAACACCTGATGCTGGAACTGCAAACACAGGCGGCGGCGGTGGTGGTGGGCCAACAGGTTCAGGTGCAACATCTGCAAATGGTGGCAATGGTGGCTCAGGAATTGTAATTATGAGATATTCAGATGCTTCACCTGATTTAACAACAATTGCAGCAGGCTTAACTTATACTAAATACACAACAGGCGGTTACAAATATTACAAATTTACCGCAGGAACAGGATCGGTAACTATCTAATGGCACACTACGCATTTCTTGATGAAAACAATATCGTAACCGAGGTTATCCCAGGGCGAAATGAAGATGAAGTTGTTGATGGCATCTCTGATTGGGAAGCACATTACGGCGCATTTCGTGGGCAGGTATGCAAGCGCACCTCATATAACAATAACTACCGAAAGAATTATGCGGGAATTGGTTTTTACTTTGATGAAGCACGCGATGCCTTCATTGCACCAAAGCCATTTGAATCTTGGCTTTTGAATGAGGAAACTTGCATTTGGGAAGCACCTACACCAATGCCTGCAGATGGCGCTTTTTATCGTTGGGTTGAGGATGATCTTAACTGGCAGGTAGTACCAACCGAATAACGCACTAACCAGGGGGAATAATGCGGTTTCACATTGTAGCTTTGCCTCATACTCAAGTAACAAAAGAGTATGCAGGATGTGCCTTTACTGAAAAGGTACGCCGTTTTGTAATGATGATGAAGGCTCAAGGCCATACTGTTTATTTGTATGCCGGCGAGCAATCTGAAGGTATTGAAGATGAGTTAATCACCTGCATATCTGAAGAGATGCGAGCGCAAGCCCAAGGATTTAATCACTACACAAGCGTTTCATTTGATACATCCCTGCCACACTGGCAAACCTTCAATGGCAACGCTATCCGAGAGATAGCAGCGCGATTTGAAGAGCAAGATTTCATCTGCCTTATCGGCGGTGGCGCACACAAGCCAATTGCCGATGCCTTCCCAACTGCGATAGCGGTGGAATTTGGCGTTGGCTACGGCGGTGTTTTCAGTAATTTCCGCGTGTTTGAATCCTACGCTTGGATGCACTCAATCTACGCAGGGTGGAAAAACCCAACTACTGCCGATGGCCAATTTTATGATGCGGTTATCCCAGGGTATTTGGAACCCGAAATGTTCCCACTTGGCGATGGCAAGGGTGATTACTACCTATTTATTGGCCGTTTGATTGATCGAAAAGGCTACAGAATCGCCCAAGAGGTATGCCAACGCTTAGGAAAACGCCTCATTTTGGCAGGTCCAGGTGAGCAAATCGGCTACGGCGAATTTGTGGGAAGCGTAAATCCTGAAGAGCGTGCTGCGCTTATGGGCGGTGCAATCGCCACCTTTGCGCCAACTCTCTATGTTGAGCCGTTTGGGAATGTAGTTATTGAATCTCAGGCTTGCGGTACCCCAACGATTACTACCGATTGGGGCGCTTTTACAGAGAATAACCCCCACGGCGTTACCGGTTTCAGGTGCCGTACTCTCAAAGAGTTTATGGATGCAGCCGAGAATGTGAAGCAATTGGATCGCGCCGCAATCCGAGAGCGTGCGGTTTCTCTCTATAACCTTGATACTATCGGCGCTCAATACAATGATTATTTCCAACGATTGCTTACCTTATGGGGCGATGGTTGGTATGAATTGGGGGAATAGTGAACCGCAAAGAGATTTTAGCCGAGGCCGATAGGCTCACTCACGGCGATAGAGAAAAGAATTATGGTTCAGCTTTAAGCAACCATCAAAGAATTGCCTCTTTATGGTCAACATTTCTACAAACTGAAGTAACACCGGCGCAGGTTGCAATCTGTATGGGGTTGGTAAAGGTTGCTAGATTGATTGAAACCCCTGATCACCTTGATAGTTTTATTGATTTGGCAGCCTACGCAAGTATTTCAGGCGAGATTTCAACAGAATAGATTTAGGCGCTCACACGCCCCCAATAAGTAAACCCCGCGCCTGCCGTTCCAGGTGCGGGGTTTACTTGCTTTTTAACTACTTTATATATTCCTTGAGTGCTTCAATAATAATTTGTGAGGCGCTTTTTCCTTCATCTGTAGCTTTTGCGGTTACTGCGCTCCACAATTCTTGCGAAACTCGAACACATCTAATTGGCGTAGGGGTCATTTTTCACCCAATCATCAAGCAAAACTTTGGCCATTTTGCGGTGCATATCTGCCTGATCAGGTTCATTGCAAGCGATTGCCTCAAGGCACTGATTAATGTGATACATAACTACATCTGTAAAAGTCATTTTGTAATCACCAAATCAATCATTTTTGAGCAAGAGCCGTAGCCAAGGGTATTTCCAGGCATATTGCCTACATAACACACATCACGGGTTAGGTAGGTAAAGCCAAGCACTACAAGGATTACAAGCGCCCACATCACGATTACACCGCGTTTGTTGAGTTTCATTCTTAATTCTCCAATTCTTCAATAAAGGCAATAGTTAGGGCAGAGTTCACAATTGCACCGCGTAGGGCAAGTTTCATTTGGTCAATGTCGCAATCCTCAATTGATTGCTCAAGGTTTTTGGCAATATTGCAGATTGAATCTTGAATCTCAATGAATAGTTCCTTATATGCGCCCATTTTAGTTTTCTCCCACTCTCACGATAAAGCACTCATAACATTCGGACATTTTGGCAACGCCATCAAACTTTTTGGCGCATAGGTAGCAGGTGTTTTCATAAGTCATTATGCACCTGCCTTAATTGTGTTGTATGGATGGTTTGGTGAATCCCAAGGAACGCAAGTTTCGCAAACTAGATTCTCGCCCCCTAGTAGGTGAGTGAAGTAAAGCGCCCAATTGCCAAGAGGTGTTTTGTGTTGCTTTGCTTTTGGCTTTGCTTCAATTGCACATCTCAAATACATACCTGCGTGTGCTTCACAAGTAACATCTCCATTATCGGAAACCCAAAGTTTTTGTGTAGTCATTATGCAACCGCCTTTCTTAGTTCAGCCATTGCTTCAAGTGCGCGGTTAAATGGGCGGTTGATAAACATTTCATTGTAAGTGCTTGATTCAACCTTTTTTAAAACTACCCAAACAGAGCCACCGAGATTTAAAACTGTAAACTGCTCATCTGTTGTGATGTAACGATTGCGATTAATCTTCACAAATTCAATTGCCATTTTTTGATCCGTTCCTTGAAGAGCCGTTCCCTTCAATGAGATAAATCTAGCACCTGTATATACAGATACTCGCCATTTGAGCTGAATTCGTGGCTAAATTTGATAACAATTTGATAACGGGATTTGAGCGTGTTAGGCTCCCCCTGAAGGCCCGCCTAAAGGGGAAGTAGGCGGGTTTTCTCCATTGTCTAGGCTAAACCCCTACAATCGGCCAATGACCACCATAATCGCCTTCCAGGGCGCTGATTTCGCCATCCTAGGCGCTGATTCCCAAATCACCGATGGCGATAAGCGCACCCTTTCCCCTAGTACCCCCAAAATCGTGAAAATCGGCAAATATCTCTTTGCCGTGTCCGGGGATTGCAGGCCAGGCGATATTCTTATGTATAACTGGAAACCGCCCCTTTATGATGGCACTGATCCTGTTAAGTTTATGGGCAAGAAAATTATTCCAAGCATTGTTACCGCCTTTAAGGCCAACTCATACGATTTTGAGAAAGATGGCGTGAGTTTCAGCTTTTTGATTGCTTTTGCAGGCAATGTATTTGAAATTGGCGATTCGCTCGATATTAGCCAAAGCATTGATTGCCTTTACGGCGTTGGTTCAGGCTCGCCTTACGCCTTGGGATACCTTGCCGGCACCTTGGCCAACCTAGCCAAGCCTGAATGGGCGCAAGGTGAGTTTATTGAGGCGCTACAAATATCTGCTAAGTACGATATAAACACTGCCGCGCCTTTTCAGATAGAGATTCAAAAACCTTAGCGTGTCGCGCAGTTCAAAGATGTGTAGTATGTGCCATCCTACTCTTTGAACGGAAAGGTTAAATATGAAATTATTTCTAATTGCATTAGGAACTGTTAGTTCGTTCCTATTTATTATGTGGATGATTATTGAGAAAGATAGTTTTCTTGATAATGAAATCAAGGATCCTTGGGTGAAGAAATGAGCCGTTTACGCGATCCTTTGTTTTCAGTCCACACAACTGATTCAGGCAAAATTTGCCTTTATCTTGAAGAGCGTGATGCCTGCGTTGATTTGGTTGAAGATGTAGTTGGCCAAGTTGATTTGAGTTGCCTAGATGAACTTCAGGCTGCAAACCGCACTTCATACAAGGCTGAAGGTTATGTTGAGCAACTTGATCAGGCTAGGGATGAGATGCCTGAAATGGCTCTGCGTATTGCCGTAATGTCTGAAGATGAGGCTTACAATCTTTGCCAAGATATTATTACCTCAATCAAAAAGCGCCGTATTTTTAACGCTGATGAGATGAGTACCAAAGTAGCCAAACTGCGAGTAGTCGAGTAGTGGCAAATCCAAACGGGCGCAAAGGCGCACAATTTGAAACTGATGTAATGCGTTGGCTGCGAACTGCAGGCGCGTTATGCGAGCGTTTGGTGAAGGCCGGAAAGAATGATGAAGGCGATTTAGTCGCAATTGTCGGTGGTAAGCAATATATTCTTGAACTGAAGAATAGAAAAACAATAAGTTTGCCTGAGTTTTGGCGTGAAGCTGAAATTGAGGCAGAAAACTATGCAAAGGCTCGCGGTTTATCCGAGGTGCCTTTTCATTACATAATCCTAAAGCGCCGAAACGCAGGGATTGATAAAGCCTGGGTAATTCAGGATTTATCACAGTGGTTGGAAGAAAAGCGTTGAAATCTCTTGATTTCTTTGTTGATCTCCCAAAATTTCCACAAGCAAAATGTGCCGAGGTTGAGGATAAAGATTTATTCTTTCCCGATAACCGAAAGCAAGAGGCAGAAAGACTGCTCCAACTCAAAGCGATATGCGAGAGTTGTATTCACAGAATGGAGTGTTTGGAGTACGCACTAGAAAAACAGATTCCTCACGGCATTTGGGGTGGAACCACACCTGCAGATCGAGATGCCAAGGCAAGGGATAAGGATTACGCCTTCAAAGGGATGGCACTTTCCATTATCAAATTGCACCTAAAGGGGAAGCCTGTTAACGAAATTGCGGCACAACTTGGAACATCGGGTGGTTACATCCGGCGTGTATTAACAAAGTATGCTGCAACTGAACAAGGAGCTAAACCATTACACCAACAGACAAAAGACTCATCAAAAGGCTTGCACTCATCGTGAGCGTAAGCATTGCAACATCGCTAGTGGTTCAGGGCATAACCGCCCAACCTGCAATTCCTGAGTTAGTGATCTACAAGGATCGCCCACACTTGATGCAGGTAAATCCAAAAGAGGTGGCGCGTGAGTTACTCACAACTCAACAGTTCAAGTGCTTTAACGCTCTTATGAGCAAAGAAAGCGCCTGGCAAGATAAGGATAATCCAACAAGTTCGGCATCAGGTGTTGGGCAATTATTGGATGGTACTTATCGCAATCTAGGAATGAAGCGCAGTGATTCCACTGTTGCCCAAACGATTGCAGCACTTGCCTACATAGGCAGAAAATATGGCTCCGGCGGTCCTTGTGCCGCTTGGAAACATTTTCAGCGCAAAAACTATTACTAATGGGGGTTAGTATGAGCGTAGAAATAGAGAAAGGCATTGTTGATTTTGATAGCAACATTGCTGCGTGGCTTGAGCAATACAGAAACGCACTTGGGCAGATTAAACAACTGCAAGAGGTAGCCGATGTAGCTCGATCACACATTGAGGCGGCTTTGGGTGATAACCAAATTGGTATGTATCACAATAAGCCGGTAGTTCGTTGGTCATTTGTTGAGTCCACACGATTCGACACGAAACGCGCACGGGAATTGCTACCACCACAGGTAGTTGAAGCCCTTGAGGTAAAATCTACTTCACGCCGTTTTACTATCGTTAATGAGGATGATTAATAAATGACTTTTGCACCTTTGAACAGTCCAAGTAAAGAATTGGCGAATGAAATCACCAATATCATTACAGAGGCTTCACGCTATTCGCCACGATCACAACAGGTTTATATTGGACCTAGCGAGGTTGGGCAAGAGTGTGTACGCCGATTGGCTTACAAGTTATTGGATTGGGATAAGGCTAATGAGTCGGGTGGCGGTTCCTGGGCAGCCAATGTTGGAACCGCCATTCACTCATTCTTAGAGGAAATTTTTAGCAAGTACCCTGAAAAGTATGAAGTAGAGCAAAAGGTTCAGATTAGGGCAAACCTATCTGGAACTGTTGATCTCTTTGATATTGAAAAAGGGTATGTGCTAGATTGGAAAACCACTTCACCTGCAGGTGTAAAAGCCAAGCGCAGTGAAGGCGCTACATCTCAACAGATTACCCAAGTGCAGTTGTACGGCTACGGAAAAGCCCAACAGGGCGCGGTAGTGAATAAGGTTGGCCTTATTTTCTTGCCTACAGGTGGCCAAATAACTGATATGCACATTGAGTTATATGATTATGATGAGAGCGCAGCACTTTCAGCTTTGGCTCGATTGGATTCAGTTTATGAACTGCTATCAACAATTGATGTTGAAGAAAATCCTCAAATGTGGCCTTTAATACCGGCAACACCATCTAGAATGTGTATGTATTGCCCTTATTACCGCCCATTTAGCACCGATTTATCTATTGCCTGCAACGGCGATACAGGGAATCAATAATGTGTGATCGTGAAGGCTGCGATTGCCAACCTTGGAAAACAATCAGCGACATTAAAAAGGAACTGATTGAATCAAATCCACCAACAGAGTTAGAAAACAACTAACACCAAAACCAAACACAAACTAAAAGAAACGGGGGAAAGCCAAATGGCTTTTTCAGCACCAGTAGTAAATGAAGGCGTTAAGGTTGCAGACTTTAACGGCCACCTTCTCATTGTCGAACCGATTGAGTTCAAGGCCAATATCCAAACAGTTAACGGCCCTGCAGATGCAATTGAAGTAAATGTTGTAGATCTTGATACAAATGAAGAGCATCTCTCATTGCTTTGGTTCAATGTCGCACTCAAAAACGCACTGAAGCCCTTGATTGGGCAAAAGGTACTTGGCCGTATTGGCCAGGGTGTCGCAAAGCCAGGTAAGAATCCACCTTGGCTTCTCAATGATGCAACAGGCGATGCAGATGCCGTTGCAAAGGCGAACGCTTACATTGCAGGCGCGTTGCCAAAGGTTGCAGCACCTGCCACCGCCTCATCTGCAAATATCAATGATCCTGCAGTGCAGGCTCTACTAGCACAATTGGGAGCAAAACCAATTAACTAATTCTTGGCTACACCAGGCCAAGAAAGGCGTTGTGATGGCTCACTCACGGGGCAACTAGCAATAGTTGGAGCAGGTTCGATTCCTGCAACGCCGCGCAAGATACAACCGAAACGGGGGAGCAGTGCCGATTTACCAATTCAAGTGCGAGTGCGGTATTGAATTTGAACGCGAATTCAAGATGAATGATAAACACTTAGCTTTATGTGAGTGTGGCAAGTTAGCCAAAAAATCATTTACTGCAGTACCTGCACACTTTAAAGGAACGGGATGGGGGAGCAAATGAAAACTGCAGTTAGTTTATTTGCAGGTGTTGGTGGCTTTGATTTAGCACTACAAAACGCAGGTGTGAAAGTAGTTGCATCTGTTGAGATTGATAAAAAAGCGCAGGATGTGCTACGCCGGCATTTTCCTGAGTCAACTATCTTTGGCGATATTACGGGGGTAACAGGTGAGCAACTTAGAGCAGCAGGATTTGAACCAGAAAACGGAATTATCACAGGTGGATTTCCTTGCCAAGATCTTTCCGTTGCTGGAAAGCGAGCAGGATTGGATGGATCGCGTAGTGGACTTTTCTGGGAAATCTGTAGAATCCTTGACGAAACAAGAGCGCAAAACTTTATCCTCGAAAATGTGCCTGGTTTACTTTCCTCAAATGGGGGCAGAGATATGGCCGTTGTACTTGAAGCGTTGGTCCAACGCGGGTATAGCATCGCCTGGCGGGTACTTGATGCTCAATACTTTGGAGTACCACAACGCAGGCGTAGAGTGTTCATTGTCGGAAATCTTGGAAACACAGGGCGCTCACCTGAAGAAATACTCTCTATCAAGCAAGGCCGCGCAGGGTATCTTGCGCAGAGCATCGCGCAGGGAAAAAACACTTCCCGAAAAACTACAGGCAGCACTGCAGAAATTGGCGAACTTGTAGGAACTCTGCAGGCACGCGATTACAAAGGTGTTGGAAATCAATATGTTCAAGAGAATAAACTTGTTGTTGCAAATCCCGTTTGGTGGGATGGCAGTGATGTAGCTTCAAGTTTAACTGTTTCAAGCAATGAACAAAGGATGCCGGATAAAGGCCGTTTGCAAGTAGTGATTACTGATGTGGTTCACGAAAGCTAAGCGGGCGCAAAATGTTGAAGATTACGAATCTTGGGTTGCGGGGGGGGTGGCTCCCACTTTGAACGCAATGGATAACAACGGCGAGGCATTTGCTACTGTATTGATTTTAATGGAAAGCGGTAATCCTGTAGTAATGAGGAACCGGGAAGGCTGCGCAGGGGGGGGGAAGGGATTAATGTATTCTGATAAGAGTTTTACTCTTGCCACTAGCAATGATCAATTCTTAATTATTGATGGCACACGGGTTAATGATGTGCGTGTGTATGAAGATGGCATTGTGCCAACAGTTATTTCTAGATATGGAACGGGCGGGGGGAATGTACCTATGGTATTTCCAATAGATGATGCAAGAGAGATTGAAAAGCACCAAAACGGAACAGGCATTGGTGATGAAAATGCACCTGCATACACTCTTGATAGGCAACAGGTGCCAGGCGTTGTAAATGAATCAGTTGTGCGCCGTTTAACCCCAACAGAATGTGAGCGCCTTCAAGGGTTCCCTGATGGTTGGACTGATGGCCAAGCCGATTCAAATAGATATAAGCAAATGGGCAACGCGGTAGCGGTGCCTGTTGTAAGTTGGATTATTAACTCAATGGTTGCCGAATGATTGAGTTTCCAAACAAAAAATACAAAATCATTTATGCCGATCCGCCGTGGTCATATCAAGATCCTTCAGCCAATCGTGGGGGAGCAATTAGACATTATCAGACTATGAAAAAGGCTGATA
>Ga0209769_1000178_pt1 | contig 25326 bp, 22 predicted proteins | sample LauGreSuBDMM15DN_2_FD_187569 | JGI IMG/M metagenome (GOLD analysis project Ga0209769, IMG submission 187569) | Freshwater lake microbial communities from Lake Michigan, USA - Su13.BD.MM15.DN (SPAdes) (version 3) | ecosystem: Environmental > Aquatic > Freshwater > Lake | place: Lake Michigan, USA...
AAAAAGAGAGTAGAGCGTATTCAGGTTCATTTTTTTAAAAATCTAATACAAAATAAAGCAATCAATACATCTTTGTAGCCCGCGACACGTTTTATTTTAAACGATTGTGTCCCCTGCCAAGCAAGCATTGTTTATAGATGCGGGTATCCTTGCTCGCGGGCTTTATTTCTTACAACTAGAAACTGCCGTTCAGCAGATCCAGGTGCGTAAAATCTGGGTAAACTAAGCTGCGGCATTTTTTAGGGATACGTATTTTTGCTTTAGGGACCCTTGTGGCATTTTGCATCAATTGTATAGGCGGTTTGCCAACATAAATCAAATAAGTTAGATTAGAAATTCAATTCTACTTTCCATGAAAAACATTCTTTTTGCAGTCTTTATCCTACTAATCCTTTGGAGTTGCCAATCTGGCCCTGCGCCTGCCGATCAAGTCTTTATCAATGGGATCGTCTATACTGTGGATGAAGCCAATCCCAAGGTGGAGGCCGTGGCCGTCAAAGACGGATTGATCCTCGCTGTCGGTACCACAGCAGAAATTCAGGCCTATGTGGGAGGCAGTACCGAGGTGATTGACCTTCAAGGTAAGACCATGACACCAGGAATCATTGAGTCCCATGCCCACCTGATGGGTATCGGGTACAACAAACTTGAAATTGACTTGATGGGTGTGAAGACCTACGAGGAGCTCATCCAAAAAGTAGGGGAAGCAGCAGCCATAGCCAAGCCTGGGGACTGGATTACAGGGAGAGGATGGCACCAAGACAAGTGGCTGAAAATGCCTGAAAAAACGGTCAAAGGTTTTCAAACCCACGATGCGCTCAGTGCAGTGAGCCCCAACAATCCCGTCTACTTAGCACATGCCTCAGGCCATGCCTCCTTTGTGAATCAGAAAGCTATGGACCTCGCAGGCATCACGCCTTTGCGCAGCGAAAATCCCACACAAGAAGTGGAAGGTGGAGAGGTTTTGAGAGATGAGCTAGGCAATCCCACCGGGGTATTAGTCGAGCGTGCCTCCACTTTGGTGAGCAAATTAATTCCTGAAACTACCCCCGAAAAAGACGAGGAGGCACTAACCCTTGCCTTGAAAGAACTTGCTGAAAAGGGAATCACCTCCTTTCACGATGCCGGTTCAGGACAGGAGGTTATCGACCTCGTTCAGAAGTTTCAAAAAGAAGGCAAATTGACCGCCCGCATGTACATCATGCTTACCGGCAGGCAGCCCGAATTGTTGGAAGCTTGGTATAAAAAAGGACCAATGATCGATCCCAACCATTGGGTGACGGTTCGCTCGATCAAACTTAATTGCGATGGGGCATTGGGCCCTTGGGGAGCCTGGTTGTTGGAAGATTATTCGGACAAGCCAGGCCATCGCGGCCACGAGACCTTGCCCATGTCTGTGGTGACAGAGGTCTCAGATAGAGCGCTACCGCTTGGATTCCAGGTATGTGCCCATGCCATCGGCGACCGTGCCAACCAGGAAATTTTGGACCGATTTGAAGCCGCTCTGGCCAAAAATCCAAAAGCTACCGACCATCGCTTCCGCATCGAGCACGCGCAGCACCTGCATCCGGATGATATTCCTCGCTTTGGGCAACTTGGCGTCATTGCTGCCATGCAGGCGATTCACTTGAGTTCTGATCGTCCTTGGGCCATCGGAAGGCTAGGCGAGAAGCGCATCATCGATGGGGCCTATGTGTGGCAGAAGCTCTTTCAAACCGGTGCGCGCATTTCCAATGGGACCGATGCTCCGGTGGAGCCCGTAGATCCTCTCCCATCCTTTTATGCTTCCGTGAGCCGCAAGACCCTTCAAGGACTGCCGGAAGGGGGCTATGAGGGAGATCAAAAAATGACCCGAGACCAGGCGCTCAAGTCCTATACTCTGGATGGTGCTTTTGCTGAGTTTGAAGAGAAGTTCAAAGGCTCTATCGAGGTAGGCAAAGCTGCTGACTTCACCGTGTATGATAAAAACATCATGGAAATTCCGGAGGATGAAATCCTGCAAGCCAAAGTACAGTTGACTGTGGTAGGAGGAAAAGTGGTGTATAAGAAACTGTAAATGTGAAATAATTTTAGGAGCTAAAAATCATAACTAAAACAAGTCCCGTCTCTATTTTAATTAGTCTTAAATGAAAAAAATCCTACTCCTCTGTGTACTTGCGGTCGCTTCGATGACCTTAGTCCAGGCTCAAGTCCAGGCCCCAATCTCGATGTCTTGGAAAGACGTAGCCACTTGGAAATCCATGCCCAACTCTGGATTCAAACTTTCCCCCGATGGGCAATGGATGGCCTATGTGCTCACAGGTATCGAAACCGACGGGGAATTGATTCTCCAAAAAGTGGCTGATCCAAGCAGCAAAAAGTCTTTTCAAATCGGAAATACTTCCTTTGCCAGCTTTGAGTTTAGCGACAATAGCCAGTGGCTCGCCTTTAAGGAATTTCCCAAATTCTCCGAAAAGCAGGCCAACGAAAAAGCCAAAGGCAAGCCCCTCAAGGAAAAACTCCACCTGATTCAATTGGCCTCTGGAGACAAAAAGACCTTCGAGGGAATTTCAGGTTTTAATTTCACTGGTGAGGCTGCTACCCACCTCCTACTTACCCTCCCTAAAGAAGGAAGTGGAGACGCCAAAGGATCTGATCTATTGATTCATCACCTCGCCACGGGCAAGTCCCAGAACCTAGGCAATATCCGCGAGCATGCAGTGAACAAGGCGGGTACGCACCTGGCCTATGCCGTAGATGCAGCCAACTCCCAAGGCAATGGTCTCTACTTACTCACCTTGGCTAGCAATAGCGTATCGGTTTTGGATTCGGATGAGGCAGGATACCAAAGTATTAACTGGACTGAAAAAGGAGATGCCTTTGCAGCGCTCAAGTTTAAAAAAGACAAAAAATACACTCAGGAAAAAGGAGCTGTACTAGGTATAAAAAATCTTTCTAGTCCACAGATAACCCTATATGAGCCCGCTAAAGATTCTACCAGTTTTGACTCCCGCTACACCATAAGCCCCAACCGTCGACCTCTCTGGTCGGATGATTTGACTCGCCTGTTTTATGGCATCCACCCACTGGTTTTGGCTGAAAAAGTAAGCCCAAAAAAGGAAATCAATCAAGACTCAGTCAAACAGTCAGAGGTAGCGAATCTTGAAAAAATTAAGGCAGATTCCACCATCAAGTCTGTTTCAGATCTTCAAAAGGCCATTGCCAAACTCAATACCGGCGCCTCTCCCGAGAAGAAAGCTTCTGATGCAAAAAAACCAGAAATGACGATTTGGCACTGGAACGACGAGCGACTGCAGTCCCGTCAGCAAGTGATGGAAGGCATGGACAAGAACTACAGTTTCTGGGCTATGTATGACGTTGCAGGTAAAAAACATACCCCACTTCAGGACAGTACTCTACTCGAACTCAACCTCCTTCCCAACCAGCACTATGCCCTAGGAGCAGATCAGCAAGCCTACGAATTGGACAACAACCTCAACGGGCAAACCTACGATGATTATTACATTGTAGACCTAAAATCGGGAGCTAAAACCCTCCTGTTTGAGAAGTTTTACCAGCCCTCCTTCGCTTCCGTGCCACGAGCGTCTACGGATGGAAAGAAACTGCTCTATGGCAAGGATGGCCATTTTCACGTGTATGACATCGCTACCAAAACCCACAGTAACCTCACGGAGAAGCTTCCGGTTTCCTTTGTGGATGTAGAAGACGACCACAACGTGGTCAAGCCCCTCTACAATTCCTTGGGATGGAGTAGTGATAGCCGTTATGTACTCATTCGGGATGGCTGGGATATTTGGCAAATCCCCCTTTCTGCCAAGGAAACGCCCCTCAACTTGACTCAAAATGGCAAGGCTCAAAAAATTCGCTACCAGTACCGCGTCAGCCTTGACTCAGAGGAAAAGGGTATCGACTTGACCAAAACCCTGTACCTTCGCATCTATGGTGAACGGACCAAGAAAAGCGGGTATGCTACCCTTGCTCCAGCAAAAGCTGGATTGAATGCCGGTGCAAAAGTCTTGCGCTGGGAAGATGCCAATATCCAAGGCCTAAGCAAGGCGAAAAAGGCGGCAGTATTAACTTTTACCCGTGAAAATGCCAACCAGCCTACGCAAGTGTTCTTGACCGATGCTACACTGAGCACGTCCAAGCAACTTACTGAAAATACGCCCGATGCGGGCAAATATGCCTGGTCTGCAGGAGTTAAGTTGGTGGACTATGTGACCACCAAAGGAGATTCCCTGCAAGCAGCCCTAATCCTTCCTGCTGGTTATGTGGAAGGGAAGCAGTATCCTACAGTGGTGTATTACTACGAAAAGCTTTCTCAGACCCTGCACAATTGGTCTAATCCGGCCTACAGTGGAACTGGCTGGAGTCCTAGCGTCTACACCAGCAACGGCTATGCGGTGCTGATTCCAGATATCGTGTACAAAATGGATGATCCAGGAATGTCGGCTGTTTGGGCGGTACTCCCTGCAGTAGATGCAGCCATTCAAACTGGCGTGATTGATCCCAACAAGATGGGGCTACATGGCCACAGTTGGGGAGGCTACCAAACGTCCTTCTTGATCACCCAAACCAACCGCTTCAAAGCTGCAGCGGCTGGCGCACCCCTGACCAACATGATTTCCATGTATGACTTAATCTATTGGAATTCAGGTAATGGGAACATGTCCATTTTTGAAGCTTCACAAGGTAGATTTTTGGGAGGTCCTTGGGAAAATTGGGAGGCTTACGAGCGCAACAGCCCTATTTACCACGTCAAAAATGTACAAACCCCGCTGCTGATGTTGCACAATGACAAAGATGGTGCCGTTGATTTTACCCAAGGGATTGAATACTACAATGCCCTTCGCCGCCTAAAGAAGCCAGTGATCATGATGCAATATCTTGGCGAAAATCACGGCCTCGGCAAACTCGAAAACCGAAAAGACTATGCGGTACGGATGATGGAGTTCTTTGACCATCACCTCAAAGGACTACCTGCACCAGCATGGATGGAAAAAGGAGTGCCTAGATTAAAGTTGGGGGATCACTTAGACGAAAGAGTGTTTTGATGTTTTGAACCTAGATTTCGCACTAGACATTCCAACAAATAACTCCATAAAAAAAATCCTCGGCTTTAGCCGAGGATTTTTTTGTGTAACAAGTAGATTGGTTTCAATTTTATATCCGCAGGTTAGTCCGGTAAGGCAAAAGCCACATAGGCGTCCCCACTTTTGGTGCCCTTTCCACCTCCGCAGGCAATGACAAGGTATTGCTTTCCATTTCTTTCATACACCGCTGGGGTAGCATGGCCTGCTGCTGGCAGCTGCGCTTCCCAAAGGAGTTTGCCAGTTTCCTTATCAAAAGCTCGAATTTTCCCATCCTTGGTGGCTGCAATAAAGAGGAGGCCGCCGGCAGTGACCACTGGCCCTCCGTAATTTTCGATGCCGGTATTTTCAATCCCCATTGCCTTTAGCGAATCCACAGATCCAAGAGGGATTTGCCATTTTTTCAAGCCCGTTTTCATATCGATGGCCGTCAACAGGCCCCAGGGAGGGTTGGAACCATATATTCCCTCTTTGGTGATAAGCTGTTTGTATCCCTTCATGTAGTAGCGGGGGTAAAGTTTGGAGCTTTCGGTCTCCAATTCTTTTTTGTTTTCAGAATCGGCCTTGCCAAACAGGTAATCCACTAAAATTCCTCGCTCTTCTGCTGAAATATGGGAGAATGAAGGCATCGCCCCTCGGCCTTTTTGCAGCAGTAGATTTAGAGATTCCGAAGTATAGGTTTCCTTGAGTGCGATCAAACTTGGAACAGCCGGTGGATTTCCCTTTCGATCCAAACCATGGCAATTGCCACAGTAATTGGTATAAATGGATTGACCTATCCCACCAAAGTTGGCATTTGGAGTCATCTCAATGAGCCAAGGAACTTGATTGGCATTGACGTAGAGGGTTTGGGATTCGGGATCAAAGGATGCACCACCCCATTCACCGCCTCCATCCATGCCTGGAAAAAGCACTAGCGACTTTTCCGGGTGTGGAGGTGCCCAGGTATCCCCAAAAATGGCATTTGAAAGCTGGTCACGAATGTCTTTTTCCCATTCAGGCTTCAGATTCAGGATGTTTTTTTCGGTATAAACCAGGTTCATAAACGGTTCAGGTAAGGAAGGGATAGGCTGGGTTTTCGAACTCACCTCTCCTGGCATTTGTGTTTGGGTGACGGGAGTTTCAACGATCGGCCAGATGGGTTTTCCTGTTTCCCGATCAAAAACGTAGGTATATCCTTGTTTGGAAATTTGCGCTACGGCATCTATCCATTTGCCGTCTTTTTGGATTCGAATCAGGTTGGGGTTTGCAGGGAAGTCCCGATCCAACACATCGTGGTGAACCGCTTGAAAATGCCAGATTCGCTTTCCAGTACGGGCATCAAGGGCAAGAAGAGAATTTGCATACAGATTATCGCCGTTTCGGTAGCCCCCCCAAAAATCATAGGTAGCCGATCCAGTCGGTACAAAAACGATCCCCCTACCATAATCCACGGTCATTCCTGCCCAGTTGTTGGCCCCGCCGATTTTCTTGATGTATTTAGGATCCCAGGTTTCATACCCAGGCTCACCGGCTTGTGGAATGGTATGAAAAATCCATTCCCGCTTCCCGGTTTTTACATTGTAAGCCCGAACATGTCCCGGAGCTGCATCCAGTCCTTCAGACAGGCGCATCCCCAGAATCAATTTGTCTTCAAATACAACACCTGGTGAATTGGATACGATCAGAAAATCTTCCGAGTCGTGATCTAGATCTTTCCGTAGGTCTACTTTTCCTTGATCCCCAAAAGTCAATATTGGCGCTCCAGTCAGGGCATTTACTGCCATCAACCAGCTGCCGGCCGTAAATAAAATTCGCTTATCATCTCCCTCTTCCCAGTAGCTCACCCCACGGTTGGTACCTGCCCAGGAGTTTTCACCTCCCAAAACGGTAAACGGATCAAAACGCCAGATTTCTTCTCCTGTGGCTGCATTGAGTGCAAAAACATTCAGCTTGGGTGTGGTTCCATACAGCAGGTCACCCACGAGAATGGGCTGGCATTGAATCTGGCTTCGCTCCGTGGCGTCACCAGTATGGTAGGTCCATGCTATTTCGAGCTGGGCAACATTTTCTTTGTTGATTTGGGTTAATGCGGAATACCTCGAACCATCTTCAGGCCCACCATAGTGCGACCAATCCGTATAGTCTATTTCTCTAGCTTTTTGGCTACAGGATAAGGTAAAAAGGCAGAAGACGACAAAAAGAGATTTTTTGAAGGCCATTTGGGTGAAATTGAAGTTTTAAATTAAATACTCTTCAATTACCACAATTTTGATAGAAAAAAATTTAATCCAATTGATTATTTTAAAAGACAAACACTTGAAACAAAGGGTATTCGAAATGAAAATGTGCAATCAAACCACCAAATTCCTCACAGTACCAAGAAGATTTTTTTTGAAATTTTAATTTCTCAGCCCTTTTTTTCTGAAGCTTTTAGGGTTGAATTACCTAGGAAATCGACTAAATAACCGTTATCCTAACTTTTTTCTCCTTCAGTTTTTGATTGTTCACCTTGGGGAGGACCTGCTCCAGAACAGCCGATTTTACCGCGACAAAAGCACAATCAACCTTAAGTTCAATCGCACCAAGTTCGGCTGCATTGATCCCTCCTTGTTTTAAAAACAAGCCTGCAATATCTCCCTTGGAAATTTTATCTTTTCTTCCTCCTGAAATCAGTAAGGTGCTCCAAGGCGAGGGGGCGGGCAGGGTGGAGGGAAGCAATTTTTCAAGTGCGGGCTTTCCTACAAAATCGGGCAAGGGTTCTTTTTCGTACTGCAGGATGTAGGCAGTTCCTTCGCTATTCATGCGAGCCGTACGGCCATTTCGATGGATAAACTCTTCTGCACGGAGGGGAAGATGGTAGTGAATGATGAAGTCGAGTTCGGGCACATCGATTCCTCGTGCAGCCAAGTCTGTAGCCAGGAGTAGCGGATAGGTACCATTTCTAAATTTGATAAGGGATCGTTCCCGATCGATCTGCTCCATGCCCCCCGAAAAAATTCCGTGGGAAATTCCTCGATCACTGAGGGATTCACTCACCCGTTGGATGGAGTCCTTGAAATTGCAAAAGATGATCCCATTTTTCGAACCCAGCTGACCCAGCAACTGTCTCAGCGTTTCGAGCTTGTCTTTGGTCGGGGAAACAACCTTTTTGACTTGGAGCTGGGAGATTTTATCCGTTAGGTAATCGAGTACTAGAGGGGCATTTAGTCCTACAAAACTGGGGATTTCTACTCCTTGAGTGGCGGAGGTTAGAATTTTTCTGCCCACTCGTGGCAGCGCGTAGAGAATGTCTCGCATTTCCCCTTCAAAGCCGATTTCCAGGGATTTATCAAATTCATCCAAGATCAGACTTTGAATAAAGGTAGTGTCAAAGGCTCCTCTTCTCAGGTGGTCTGCCACTCGTCCAGGAGTGCCAACAAGCACCGCAGGGCGGTGTTTGATTTCCATTCTGTCCTTTGATCCTGCGCGGCCACCGTACACTGCATTGACCTTGAATCCTGTTCCCATCTGTCGAACGACTTGTTCGATTTGGATGGCCAGCTCACGGGACGGAACCAGAATAAGGAGTTGAACCTCCTCACATGCGGGATCTAGCTTCAAAAGTAGAGGTAGCAGAAAAGCCAAGGTCTTTCCTGTTCCTGTAGGTGATAATAGGATCAGGTGGGCCGACTTCGCAAGTGCCTCTTGCGTGGCGAGCTGCATGGGATTGAGCTGGGTGATGCCTAGTTTGGCTAGGATTTCCTCCTGATTTTTGACGCGAGTGGACATTTGACAAAGGTAGCCATTTTGTTTGGCTCCCCTGCCCCTATAGATGGAATCTACCCATTGGTAGCAGGAGTAATTCCTATTCCCTTATTTTCAATTTTGGCAGGTTCGATGCTTGAAAAGGATTTTGCTACCTTTGTGGCATGTGGAAGGAAATTGCGATCCTTATTCGTAAAGAGATTACCCTGGAATGGAGGCAAAAATATGCCCTCAACGGGATCTTGCTTTATGTGGTGTCCGCCGTATTCATCACCTATCTCAGCGTGGGAGCCAAGATGGGAAACCTTTCTATTCCCACCTGGAATGCCCTTTTTTGGATCATTTTACTTTTCTCTTCTGTCAATGCAGTGGCCAAAAGTTTTGTGCAAGAGCAGCAGGGACGGCAGTTGTATTACTACATGATCGCTTCTCCTGAGTCCATCATCCTCTCAAAGATCCTGTACAATTCAGGTCTTACCTTAATTTTAGCGCTCCTGGGTTATGGGGTGTTTTCAGTGGTATTGGGTAACCCCGTTCAAGATCAAGGTTTGTTTTTACTCAACTTGGTGTTGGGTGCAATGGGATTTTCAGCCAGCCTAACCATGGTCTCTGGCATTGCTTCCAAAGCGGGTAACAATGCTACGCTGATGGCAATTTTGAGCTTTCCAGTGATTATCCCCATCTTATTGATGGCCATCCGCATCTCTAAAAACGCGCTAGATGGACTAGATTGGAGTGTCAGTAGCGACAAAATCCTCAGCCTCTTGGCGATTAATGTCTTAGTTGCTACCACTTCTTATCTTCTTTTTCCCTATTTGTGGAGAAGTTGATTATCCGTTAACTGTACAAAGTACGAAGTACAATGTACCAAGTACCTACATAAGTAACATTTGTGTACAAATTGTACTTTGTACTTGCCTGTCTGCCGCAGGCGGGGTACCTAGTACATACATCTGCTACTAAAAACGTATTTAAATTTAGATTCGAAACATGTTGCCAAACGATTCCGCTGTCAACAGTGGACCGTTGACCGTTGACATACTGCCGATCCCTTGGAATTTTTCGCTAGTTGAAGTCAACAAGTTTTCCCATTCCTACTATCTTGTACACATGAAAAATAAAATTGCCTTGGTTACAGGGGCAACCTCTGGAATTGGTAGAGCATGCGCCTTGACCCTAGCCAAGATGGGCTATGACTTGATTGCTACAGGCAGGAGGAGCGAGCGTTTGGAGGAATTGAGGCTAGAGCTTCCTGAGGGAATTCGATTTTTACCCCTGCTATTCGATGTGCGCGATCGAGCCGAAGTGGAGCAGCTTTTGACTAACCTTCCTCCAGAATGGGCTTCAATAGATGTATTGATCAATAATGCGGGCAACGCACATGGATTAGATCCTATCCAAACTGGAAAAATAGACGATTGGGACGCCATGCTCGACATCAATGTGAAGGGCCTTCTCTATGTTTCTAAAGCCATTATCCCAGGCATGACGGAGCGAAACTCAGGCTTTATTATCAATATTGGATCTATAGCGGGAAAAGAAGTATATCCCAATGGAAATGTGTATTGTGCTTCCAAACATGCTGTAGATGCGCTTACAAATGGCATGCGTATGGATTTGAATCCCTTTGGTATCAAAGTGATGGGCATCCATCCTGGACTGGTCGAAACAGAGTTTTCCCTGGTTCGCTTTAAAGGCGATGAAAAAAGAGCGGAAACAATCTACCAAGGTTATACTCCCTTACTTGCCCAAGATATCGCTGATATTGTGGAATTTGCACTTACCCGTCCACCTCATGTCGTACTCGCCGATGTGGTTGTCCTTCCTACCGCTCAAGCTTCTGCAACTGTAATCAAAAAAAATCTAAGCGTATGAAAAAGTTAAGTTACCTTTTGCTAGGACTGATATTGGCTTGTTCTGCTCCAAAAACTGAAGAAAAAACGGGGACAGGGACACAGTCTGATAGCCTTCAAAATGAGGGGGATCCTTCCCAAGATTCTTTGGATCAATCGATGCCAGCTTTAGAGCAGAAGCTTTTGGATCAGGGTTTGGTGGAAGTTACGCAGGTGATACCCGGAATTCAGGTGGAATTGAAGTATTCCACAGAGGACAATTTCTTTCAGCAAGATGTTTACGGGGACCTACTTCGTTGTTACCTACAACCAGTAGCTGCTGAGATGCTTGCAAAAGCCCAAAAGGCGCTGCAAGAGGAATACCCCAACTTGAGTCTATTGGTTTACGATGGGGTACGTCCGCTAAGTGTGCAACAAATTTTGTGGGACGGTTTGGAAAAGCCAGACAGCCTCAAGACCCTGTATGTTTCTGATCCCAAAATCGGAGGCCTTCATAATTTCGGAGTGGCCGTCGACTTAACCATCATGGACTTGAAAACAGGGAAGCCACTGGATATGGGTACTCCTTTTGATTACTTTGGCTATCCGGCCTATCCTGACCGCGAACTACAGATGCTCGCGGAGAAGAAAATCACCAAAGTGCAAGTGGCCAACCGAGAGATTCTCAGAAAGGTGATGAAAGGTGCAGGATTTACAGGAATCGGTAGCGAATGGTGGCATTTTAATGCATTTTCACGAAAAGAAGCAGGGGAAAAATTCCCGCTTATCCAATAACCTATTTGTAACTCAATTAAAATAATAACCCATGAATCGCTACAAATCCTTTCTTTTAGTCATCCTACTCGTTTTGAGCAGTAGCCTAATGGCCATTGCCCAGCAGGGTGGACAGTTTCGCGTATTAGTTTTTTCAAAAACTACAGACTTTCGGCACCAGTCTATCCCCAATGGGGTAATTGCCCTCAAAAAAATGGGCGAAAAACATGTGTTTTCAGTGTTCACCTCTGAAGATGCTACTCAATTCACAGATGAAAACCTCGCCAAATTCGATGTAGTGGTGCTGATGAGTACTACAGGTACGATTTTTAACGATTCCCAAAAGGCTGCCTTCCAAAAATTCGTTCAATCGGGTAAAGGGGTCGTAGGAGTCCACTCTGCTACGGACACGGAATACGAATGGCCATGGTACAATCAGATGATTGGTGCGTACTTCCTTGCGCATCCACGGCAGCAAACACTTCGTCTTCAGGTGGTGGACCGTACGCATCCGGCTACTTGGCATTTACCTGAAAACTTGCTTTGGACTGACGAGCTGTATGAGTTTAGAAACATAAACCCGGCCATCAAGGTCTTGATCCAAGCTGATGAAACTACTTACCAGCCTGCAAAACCAATGGGAGCCAACCATCCTATGGCCTGGTACCATGAGTTTGATGGAGGGAGAGTTTTCTACACTGCCCTTGGCCATGTGGATGCAGTTTGGGAAGATGCAGATTTCTTGAAGCACTTGTATGGCGGTATTTGGTATGCAGCCAAAGGTAGCCTTCCAAAAAAATAAGCAAATTTTACCCGCTTTGGAACTTCTACCGCCAAATTTGGTTTTTCCTTCTAACCTATCTTTTCTATCATGTTGAAAGCGCAAGCTAGACCCGTTCACCTCTATATGGAGGCCAATCCCAACCCCAATTCACTCAAGTTTGTGGCCAACTTTATGTTGGTGGAGGAGGGAGTAAATTATGATTTTCCCGATGCGGCAAGTACCGGAGCAAGTCAGTTGGCGAAGGAACTGTTCAATTTTGCCGCTGTGCAGCGCGTATTTATCGCTTCCAATTTTGTAACCATTACCAAGTCGGAAGATGCGGAATGGGTAGAAGTTCAGACGATCTTTCGGGACCATATCCGCCAGTACCTGGAGTCCGGCCAACAGGCGGTGCAAGTATTGATTGATAAGGACCCATTGTTTGATGAAAACGATTCGGAGATTGTCAAAAAAATCAAGGGAATCCTAGACGAATACATCCGTCCTGCAGTAGAGCAGGATGGGGGAGCCATTGTTTTTCATTCCTTTACAGATGGTATAGTGAAGGTACTTTTGCAAGGCTCCTGCTCGGGATGCCCTTCTAGCACCGTTACCTTGAAGGCTGGGATTCAAAACTTGCTTACCCGAATGCTTCCAGAAGTTAAGGAAGTACAGGCAGAGGGCGTGTAAGCGCAGGGGGAGATGAGAATTAAAGACTGGACCTGGGCCTTTTTGGGGCTACTGGCACTAGCAGTTCGATTTCTGGCTGGACAGTTTCCTGAGGCTACAGATCAATTCTATTCTCGAACTTTTTTTCCAGGCATTCGGAATTTGATTGACCTTAGCTTGGGTAAGCTGCCTTTTCCTACTGCCTACCTGTTTATGGTGGGGGTACTCGTGCTTTCATGGATAAGTATTCGCAGGCTTTTGGCTAAAGTAGGTTGGAGACAACGGGCACGTTATACCTTGCAAGCAAGCTCCAATGGCTTGGGCGCCTTGGTTTTCTTTTTCTTATTTCTTTGGGGTTTTAATTACCAGCGAACGCCCATTTTTCAGCAGTTGAACCTGCAACCCAAACCTCTGGATGCACAGAAGCTGACCGCTGAGCTAGACCTAACACTGCAATTGGCCTCCTTGGATCGGGGGCGCATCACCCAGGACACCACAGCCCTCACCGAAGCCATGGCGTATTCACCCCTTGAGGACCTGGTGCGTATCACGATGCAAGCAAATTTGGAAGTCTTAGGGTTGAATTTTACCGGACGCCCACGAACGAAGGAGTTTCCACCTGAAGGATTAATGCGAAGAATGGGCATTCTGGGCATTTACTTCCCGTTTACGGGCGAAAGTTACCTCGATCCTAGTTTACATGCCTTAGAAAAACCGTTCACCATTGCGCACGAAATGGCCCATAGCTATGGGGTCACGGATGAGGGGGAGGCCCATTTTATTGCCTGGGTGATCTGTACCCGTTCGGAGGAGCCGATTTTGCGCTATGCTGCCCATCTTTTATTGCTTCGGTACCAGCTTCGGGATTACTATGGGATGGATCCAGATGGAGCGTTGTGCTGGATGGAAAATCTTCCGAGAGGAATTATCCAAGATTTGATTTCTATTCGAGAGTCAGCGGAAGATTATCCTCCGATTTGGCTTGCCTTGAGTCGAAAGTCCAATGACCTATTTTTAAAATCTCAGGGAGTCAAGGCGGGAATCAAATCCTACCAGCAACTCCCCATGCTTGCTTCTGCTTGGAGGCAGCGGATGAATCTGAAAAATTAAACTACAGGTCTTTCGCTTTACTTCCGATTCCCGACCCAAACACCCAAAATTACGGCTGCAATCCCTAGGTAGTGTCCAAAAAGGAGCACCTCCCCATCTAAAACTCCCCACATGATGGCTACAATAGGGATCGTGTAGGTGACCAAACTTGCAAAAAATGGGCTTGCATTTTTGATCATGATGTTGAATAAGACCAAAGCCGTAGCAGTGCCTACCATGCCAAGTAGGGTGACGTAACCAAGAGCCTCCCAAGCGTCTGGATGAGTGGCCAGCTTGTAGGAAAATTGGGTACCACCAAACAAATAAATCAACGCAAAAGGGAGAATCATCAGCAAGGAGATGGAAGAGATTTCTATGGACTTCAATTTGGTGAAGCGCGCCTTGATAAAGTGAAGGTTGAAGCTGTAGCAGATACAGGCGGCAATCACATACAACGCGTATGCATTGATGTCTGACAAGGAGTCCCATCCGCCACCTTCCTTGAACGTCACCAGTATAAGCACGCCCAAGAAAGCGATCGCCAAACCGATTCCATTTTTTCTTGTGATGGAAGTGTTGAAGAATAGTGCACCTGAAATGACCACAAATAGTGGCGTGAGCGCATTCAAAACACCGGTTAGGGAGCTGCTAAGCTGGGTTTGAGCAATTGGAAATAGAAAAGCAGGAATAAAACTTCCTAGCATACCGGTGACCAACAGATTTTTTACCTGTGTTTTGCTTAGCTGTCTTAGGCGAGGAAGGGATAAGGGGAGGAGTAAACTTGCGGCTGCCACCATGCGGTAGGCCCCAACTTCTCCAGGAGAAAAAACTTCCAACCCCCTTTTGATCAGGATAAAGGAGCTCCCCCAGATCAAGGTGAGCACCACCAAAAGAATCCAATTTTTGAGGGAATTTTCAGAGGTGGTGGTGTCCATTGGAGGGGGTTTGGATGCAAAGAAACTCATTTTCTGCTCGAACTACCTCTGATTTTGGGGCCAGTCCTAAGAAAAGGGATAATCGGTTGCTACATGGGTTGAAATTCGTAATCCGCATAGACTTCTTGTACGCGATCCAAAATACTGAGGACTTCGGTGTAGCGCTCCGCTGTTACCATCTCTGTGCGGAAGGGCTTGAAATTGGGCATCCCTCTAAAGTAATTCGTGTAGTGACGGCGCATTTCAAGGATACCTTGCTTTTCGCCTTTCCACTCGATCGAAAAATCCAAGTGTTTTTTGGTGACCGCAATACGTTCGTTCAAATCTGGAGCGGTGAGCTTTTCACCAGTGGCAAAGAAGTGCTTGATTTCGTTAAATATCCAAGGATAGCCAATCGATGCTCGACCGATCATCATGCCGTCTACATTGTATTTGGCACGGTATTCGGCTGCTTTTTCGGGGCTATCAATGTCTCCATTGCCAAACACAGGAATGTGTAGGCGAGGATTGTCTTTGACTAGATTCAACCAAGACCAGTCCGCCTCTCCCTTGTACATCTGTTGGCGGGTACGGCAATGTATAGAGATGGCCTGAATACCGATGTCCTGGAGACGCTCAGCCACTTCTACAATCCGAATCGTATCCTGGCTCCAGCCAAGACGCGTTTTTACCGTCACGGGAAGGTTGACTCGCTTGACGATTTCCGCAGTCATGGAGACCATCTTGTCGATGTCCAGTAAAATTCCTGCTCCGGCACCTTTACAGGCCACCTTATGTACGGGACAGCCATAATTAATATCCAAAATATCAGGACCAGCAGCCTCCGCAATGGCAGCTGCTTCACGCATGGATTCAATTTCAGCTCCAAAAATCTGAATGCCTACAGGGCGTTCGTAGTCGTAAACATCCAGCTTTTGCACACTTTTAGCGGCATCGCGGATGAGTCCTTCGGAACTGATAAACTCCGTATACATCAAGTCAGCACCGTTTTGCTTGCATACTGCCCGAAAAGGAGGGTCACTCACATCCTCCATGGGAGCGAGTAAGAGCGGGAAATCTCCCAATACTATATTTCCAATTTTTACCACCTGACAATCTAAATTTCGTGTAAATTTAGCCCAATTATGGAGATTTACGAAACCCAGGCTGAAATAGCCTCTCGAAAGAACTGGTTTTTGTCACTTGTAGTCATCACTTTAGTGGCATTTGGCACCTTAGTATTACTTCAAGGCATTGCTGTAGTCCTCATTCCTCCCCTTTTTCAGATCAGTGTAGATGATTTGATGGGCCTTGTGGGTGGCGACTATTCGGTTCCCAATGGACGTATGGCCTTGCTTTTTGCCCAAGGGCTAGGTTCTGGTTTGGGATTTTGGGTGGCAACCTGGGGAATCCTACGATTTTTGGAAAAAGCGGACTTGCATTGGTCCAAACAAATAGCTCGGGTTACTGGGAAAAACCTGGCTATAGTCTCCGCTATGACGGTAGGAGGCATGCTTTTCAATGGATTACTGATGTATTGGAATTCGCTATTGATCTTGCCTGAATTTCTATCAGGAGTTGAACAATGGATGCAAGAAATGGAAGCCCAGCTCATGGAACTCACCCAATTTCTGACAGATTTTCAATCTATCCCAGAGCTTCTTGCTGGAATTTTGGTGATTGGAGTATTTGCTGGGGTAGGGGAGGAATTGTTTTTTAGAGGATTGATTCAACCCAAATTTCAAAGATATTTAGGTTCGCCACATGTAGGAATATGGGTGACTGCCCTGATTTTTTCAGCCATTCACGTGCAATTTTATGGATTCCTTCCTCGGATGTTTTTGGGAGCCTTATTTGGATACATGTACCATTACACGGGCAGCTTATTTTACCCGATTTTGGGTCATATTTTAAACAATACATTAACCCTCCTCCTAGTTTATGCTTCAAATAAAGGCCTAATAGAGATGGATATTCAATCCACAGATGCGGTTTCTTACCCCGGTGCATTTGCAGGAATTTTGGTTCTTATCCTTGGATTCCTTTATTTTAAAAAAGTCAAACGGGTAAAGGATGAAAAACTGGACCAAGGTGTTTGAGGATCAAAATCAAATCCGAGTTGAAATTGTGAAGGGGGTGTTGGAAGAAAAAGGAGTAGCTGCTTTTGTTCTCAACAAAAAAGAATCGATCTACCAGGTCATTGGCACCTATGAGGTGCTTGTTCCTACAGACCAAACACTTTATGCACTTCAACTCATTCAGCATGAGATCACGTTTTAATATCAATAAGTACAGCAATCTTGTGCAGCGGGCCATTACGGCCTTGGTAGGAGGGGTGCTAGTATTGGCTGCGAGCATCTATTCCGATTGGACTTATTTTTTGATTTTTGCAGCGATCTTGGGATTTTCTCAAATGGAATTTTACAAGCTTTCTGGCCTAGATGGCATGCTGCCTTTGAAGAGTTTTGGCACCATCCTGGGCCTATTGATTTTCACCTTGACCTTTTTGGTAGAAAAGGAGCAATTTCCATACGAATACCTCTACTTGATTTTTCCGCTGTTAACCTTAACACTCTTCATTAAGCTCTACAAAAAAACGGATAAAAAACCGTTTACGGGCGTAGCGTACACCTATCTGGGCCTTTTTTATGTTGCCGTGCCTTTTTCGCTTTTGAATTTGGCGGTATTTTCCGTGGATGCAGTATACCATTACGAGATCCTCGTAGGCTGCTTACTCATATTATGGGCCAGCGATACGGGAGCATACTTTGCTGGAACGCGATTTGGTAAGACCAAACTTTTCGAGCGCGTTTCTCCCAAGAAATCCTGGGAAGGATTTTTGGGAGGCGCTTTTTCAGCACTTATTGTCGCCTTTGTCTTATCCCAGTACTTTGTGGTACTGGAGGATTGGAAATGGCTCGTAATAGCTGGAATTATCATCATTGCAGGCACTTATGGGGATTTGATTGAGTCACTTTTTAAGCGCTCCATCGAAATTAAGGATTCAGGCTCTGTGCTCCCTGGGCACGGAGGATTTATGGATCGCTTTGACGGATTGTTACTTTCGGCACCGTTTATCACCGCTTTTTTGAAAATCTGTTAATTCTACCCCTCGGAATTAAAAATCTGCTTAAATTTACTTCACAGTTTACTACCTAACGACCCAATATGGCTTACATAGAACCGGCACCGATAAAGGATAGAGAGAATCCTTTGGAGTCCATGATGGAGAGATTCAACATCGCAGCCGAGAAACTCGGACTTTCCGATGAAGTATACAACGTTCTAAAAAATCCAGCTAAGCAAGTGATTGTCTCGCTGCCCATCACGATGGACACTGGAAAAATCCAAGTTTTTGAAGGCATTCGAGTGATCCATTCCAATATTCTAGGACCTGCAAAGGGGGGGATTCGATTTGCACCAGATGTGCATTTGGATGAAGTGAGGGCACTCGCAGCCTGGATGACCTGGAAGTGTGCGGTAGTAGATATTCCCTATGGTGGTGCAAAAGGTGGCGTAAGATGCAATCCCCGTGAAATGTCCAAAGGAGAGATTGAGCGTTTGGTACGTGCCTACACCATGTCCATGATCGATGTGTTTGGTCCAGACAAGGATATTCCTGCGCCCGACATGGGTACTGGGCCTCGCGAAATGGCCTGGTTGATGGATGAGTACTCCAAAGCACATGGAATGACCATCCCTTCTGTAGTCACAGGTAAGCCTTTGGTATTGGGTGGTTCGCTTGGTCGAACCGAAGCTACTGGCCGCGGTGTAATGGTATCAGCTCTTGCTGCCATGCAAAAATTAAAAATCAACCCTTTCCAGGCCACCTGTGCCGTGCAAGGATTTGGTAATGTGGGCAGCTGGGCTGCACGGCTTCTGGAGGAAAGAGGTCTCAAAATTGTGGCTATTTCCGACCATACCGGCGCATTTTACAATGAAAAAGGAATCAACATCGTGGAGGCTATCGCCTACCGAGATGGCAATAACGGCACCTTGGAAGGATTTGTAGGTGGAGATAAAATGGAAAATGCAGGTGACTTGCTAACCTTGAAAATAGATGTTCTGGTGCCTGCCGCAGTAGAAGATGTGATTACCATTGCCAATGCAGATCAAATCAATGCAAGGCTAATCGTGGAAGGTGCCAATGGCCCAACTTCAGCAAAGGCAGATGCCATATTGAACGAAAAAGGAATCATGGCTGTGCCGGATATCTTGGCGAATGCTGGCGGTGTAACGGTTTCCTACTTTGAATGGGTTCAAAACCGATTGGGCTACAAGTGGACTGCAGATCGTGTGAATAGACGTTCAGACCGAATCATGAAGGATGCATTTGACAATGTGTATCAAGCTTCCATCAAGTACAATGTTCCGATGCGAATAGCCGCTTACATCGTGGCAATTGACAAAGTAGCGCAAACCTATACCTACAGGGGAGGTTTCTAATTCGGTTTTTCCTAAAAAATGATAACTTTGGGCGTGGAAATAATTTTTCACGCCCTTTTTCATGCAAGGGATTCGCGTTAAAACCCTTTTCTAGATTGGTTTTAATGTTTTAATCAACTGAATATGATGACAATTCATAAAGAAGGAAGAAGCCTATTATTTTGGATGCTACTGGCGCTTTCTCTAGCCAATTACCTTATTTATTATTTTTTTCCTGCCGAAAGGTTGCTATTCAATCTCGCGCTAGTTGTAAGTATTGTGCTGTACTTGATCGTGCTTCAATTTTTTAGAAACCCAATTTTTGAGTTGCCTCAGGAAGAGGGAATAGTCTTTGCACCTGCAGACGGGAAAGTAGTGGTGATTGAGGAGGCAGTAGAGGATGAATACCTCAAAGAAAAGCGCAGACAGGTTTCTATTTTTATGTCGCCCATCAATGTGCATGTGAATCGATCCCCGATTCAAGGCACTGTAGACTACTTTAAATACCATCCCGGCAAGTATTTGGTTGCTTGGCACCCCAAATCCAGTACCGAAAACGAGCGTACTTCTTTGGTCCTCCGTGACGCGAAAGGAAATACCCTGATGATGCGTCAAATCGCAGGTGCTTTGGCAAGAAGAATCAAGTGGTATGTGGACAAAGGTTCTTCACTCCGGCAAGGAGAAGAATTTGGCTTTATCAAATTTGGTTCTCGAGTAGATTTATTTTTACCGCTGGATGCAGAGATCCTCTGTGAGATCGGACAAGTGACGAAGGGAGCACGGACTCCAATAGCACGGTTGAAAGGGTAAAATTTGTCAACGGCTAACTGTCCACGGTCCACCGTTGATTCTGCGCCGGCACCAAAGTGCGTAGTCCAATTCGTATACTTAACGAATCCCCACTTCTTCCTTCATCACTCAGCGTTGGACATTAGAAAGAAGCAAGAGCCGAGATACAAGAACCAAGACTTTATTCGTGGTGATACGAGATTCTTATGATTCACGAATGCCGTATTTCGTACTTCGTATTTCTACTTTGTACTTCGTACTTGGTACCTTGTACATTGGTTAAAAATCACTAAACGCCCTTCCAAGCCCTCGTCATCTCCTTTTTACCTGGAGGCCCTGGAGGGGTCTCCACCTCTAGCCCTAGATCTTTGAGGTCACGTTTCAGTTGGCCCGTGGCACAATAGGTGGTAAATGCAGCTCCGGGACGCATGGCGTCTACCACTGGCGCCAATACCTCCTTTTTCCAAAGTTCAGGCTGCTTGCTCGGAGAAAATGCATCATAAAACACCAGGTCGGCAGGATAGAGATCTGACTCTTCCAAGGTAGTCTGGTCCTTCTTGAAGTTGAAGTACTCGGAGACCGGGCCCCCTTCATTCCATGGGAGTTCATGCAAGGCTTGAAAATATTTATGGTAATGCCAGATGCTGTGGTCATGCTCGGTATAGTTGAGCTGGCTGTAGATTTCTGCTTCCAAAGGAAAAGGCTCGATTGTGTGGTAAAGTACCGGAACCTGGTTTTGCTCCGCCCAAACCAAGGCAAGCCAGGCATTCAGACCCGTGCCAAATCCCACTTCAAAGACACGGATAGGGAATTTATTGGAATTACGTGCGAGCCAGGAATCTAATCCGTACAACATGAATACATGTATGGACTCACGGAATGCTCCATGGGAGCTATGGTAAGTCTCCTGAAGCTCTTCGTGGTACAAGGAATGGGAACCATCCTCGGTAGTAATAATTTTTACTTTGGGCTGACTCATACTTTGTAAATCAATGCAGTGCAATAGGCAGCAATTCCTTCTTCCCTGCCCACAAATCCCAAATGCTCTGAGGTGGTGGCTTTTATGGATAAGGCCTCCTCTTCTACCTGCATGACTGCTGCTAGGCAGGTTTTCATGGCAGGAATATGCGGATTGAGCTTGGGAATCTGCAGGCAGACGGTGCTGTCCAGGTTGCCTAGCTCATAGCCTGCGCCTCGAATCATCTGCATGACTTCCTTCAAGAGGAGCTTGCTGTCGATTCCCTTGTATTTTGGGTCTTTATCTGAAAAATGATAGCCAATGTTACGCATATTGGCTGCGCCAAGGAGGGCGTCGCAAATCACATGGATCAGTACATCCGCGTCAGAATGCCCGACTGCTCCTTTGGTATGGGGTACGGAGATGCCTCCCAACCAAAATTCATGGGTTTCACTCAACTGGTGTACATCGTAGCCAAAGCCGATTCGAAATGGAGTCATGGTTAGGTGGATTGGTGGTAATATAAAACGGATGCTTGATCCTCCTGAAGCAAGCGCTTCGACCAAGAAGCAAGTTGGGCGGTGGTACAGGAAGCCTTTTGTTCAAATTCTTGCCAATATAGCTGAGGATCACCTAAATGCGCATAGTAGGCGAGGTTCATCGCACGATTCAAAAGTTGAATAGACTCGTAAGTCTTCATCGCCTCGGACTGATTTTTGATTTTTTGCAGCGAAGTATCCGAGATTTCTTCCTGAAGAAAATCATTCAAAACTGCATCTAGAGCCTGCTCCGCCTCTTTGGCGCTCACCCCTTGTTCCATTTTACCAGAAAAAACCAGAAGGCCCGGGTCCACGGAGCCAGTGATGTAGGCGCCTATGGAAGCAAATATTTTCCCATTTTTCACCAGGCGCTGCTCCAATGGGGAAGATTTGCCGCCACCCAATAAGTCGCTGATTAAATCTGCTTCAAGGTAACCTGAATCTCCCTTGGCTGGCATTTTGAAAGCCTTGTAAAGGGCGTCTGTAGGTACTTTGGCCTGAATTTCTAAACTTCTCTTGCTAGTTTGAACTGGTTCTTGGGAAATGGAAAAGGGGCTTTTTTTCTTTCCAGGGATAGGCCCAAACCATTTTTCGGCTAGGTGAGCCACTTCTTTTTGGGTCACGTCCCCAGCAACCACAAGGATGGCATTGCCTGGGTGGTAGTGCTCTTGGTAAAACTCCCAGATCGATTCCCGAGTGTAGCCTTCAATATCACCCAAATTCTCCCCGATGGTTGGCCAGCGATACGCATGTACTTCGTAGGTCAATCGGCGAAGGTGATGCCATACATCTCCATAAGGAGGGCTGAGGTAGCGTTGCTTGTATTCCTCCAGTACCACCTTCCGCTGCGTCTCTATCGTTTTTTCGGTAAGGCTAAGGTGGGCCATCCGATCGGACTCTAGCCAAAAAGCGGTCTCCAAGTTACTGGAAGGCAAGGTCATGTAGTAATTGGTGATGTCAGGGCTAGTAAAGGCATTGCAGGAGCCCCCCACGCGCTCGAGCTCTCGGTCAAATTCCGGAACATGTGCCGAGCTGCCAAACATCAGGTGCTCAAAAAAGTGGGCTAGCCCAGTTTTTCCCGGGGTTTCAAATCTAGATCCCACCTTATAGAGTAGGTTAAACACCGCAACCTTGGAACTGGAATCCTCGTGAACGATGACCTCCAGTCCATTGTCTAAAAAAAAACGATGGTAATCAAACATGCTTTGTAGGTGTAAAAATGCGAGTAATCGATTACTTGGGATAATTTGAAGTCAATTCTGAACCGCTCCTCAAATTTTGTTTTCCGCCATTGCTGTAAGAAGTCCTAATTTTTACAAAAAAGAACGAACTTTGAGCGTTCTTGCTAAGTTAGCGCTCTGATTCAGACTTCTCAATCACCCTGATGAAAAAACACTGTGTAGATCTGAAAAAAACAGGTCAGTTTTCCAATTTTTTTCTGGATTACCTAGAGGGCAAGGAGCCACTTCGTCCGTTTTACTCCCATTTACCCAATTTGGAGAGTTTTGATGCCGCAATTAAGGCCAAGCAATTTTCAGCTGACAAGCGCCAAATCTTGGTGGAGGTATTGGAAAGTCAGTATGCAGATTTGCCACTTTCTCCTGCTGCAGCACAGCAGCTTGATGCCCTCCGTGATGAAAAGACATTTACAGTGACTACGGGGCATCAGCTCAACTTATTCACTGGTCCGCTTTATTTTATTTACAAATTGATTTCTACAATCAACTTAGCCAAGCGCTTGCAAGAGCGGTATTCGGATTACCGCTTTGTGCCGGTGTATTGGATGGCGACAGAGGATCATGATGCAGCTGAGATCAATTATTTTAAACTCGATGGCCAAACCTACCGCTGGGAGACCTCTCAAAAGGGTGCAGTTGGGGATTTTGAACTGGATGCCAGTTTTCAAAATTTCTTAAAGGGTTTGGGATTTGCTCCCGCAGTGTTTCGGGATGCCTATTCCCAAAGTGCCACGCTCGCGGAGGCGGTTCGAAAGTATGTAAATGAGTTGTTTGGTGCCCAAGGCTTGGTGGTGGTAGATGCGAATAATGGGCGACTGAAGTGGGAGTTTGTGGAGGTGATGTCGGCTGACTTATTTACACAGCAGCCCTTTGCGGCAGCACAGGCCAGTACGCAGGCTTTGGAGCAGCTGGGTTATGGCTCACAGGTTTACCCTAGACCGATCAACTTATTTTACCTCGATAAAGGCATTAGGGAGCGAATTGAACGGGATGGAGATGAGTTTGTGGTACTCAATACCGAGTTGCGCTTTTCTGCCGATGCGATCAAGACCTTGCTTCAAGAGCATCCAGAGCGTTTTAGCCCAAATGTGGTACTGCGACCTGTTTATCAAGAATGCATTTTGCCTAACCTGGCCTACCTAGGCGGCCCTGCAGAGGTCGTGTATTGGTTGCAGCTTAAAGGAATCTTCGATCAATTTGCAATTCCTTTCCCCGTGTTGCTTCCCCGGAATTTTGCAGTGCTGATTCCTCAAGCGACCCAGAAAAAAATTACGCAGCTTGGATGGGATACGGAGCAGCTCTTTCAGAAATTTGAAGATTGGAAAAAGAGCTTTGTTCAACGCTCCTCCACGTTTGACTTTACACTGGCAGGGCCTCAGGCTCAAGTTTCTCAGCTATTCAAAGATTTGGCCAATCAATCCCAAGCATTGGATGCGGGCTTACCAAAGGCCTTTGCGGCAGGAGAGGTGCGCAGCTTAAAGATTTTGAAGCAGATGGGGGTGAAGCTCCGCAAGGCGGAAGAGCGAAGGCTGGAGGTGGATTTACTTCGTGCCAAGTCCGTGTTCGAATTTCTTTCCCCTGGAGGCAGTCCTCAGGAGCGAGTGGTCAATTTTATGCAGTTTCAGTTGGAGCAGCCAACTTTTCTGGAGGAATTGACTGCGGTTTTTGATCCTTTTGATTTTCGAATGCAAGTACTTTCTCTAGAATGAAAACAAAAAACGAACTCCGACAGGACTACCGACAACTTCGAAAGCAGTTGAGCGGGGATGAAGTAAACGACCTGTCTCGAAAAATCACAAAGCAGCTAGGCACTTGGCTTGAAGGTCAGGAAGGCCTCACGCATTTCCATTTGTTTTTCCCCATTTCCAAATTTAAGGAGGTCAATACCTTTTATATACAGCAACTTTTGGAGCAGCAAGGCAAGACGCTCTTCACTTCTCAGGTCAATCGGGAAGAGAATAGATTAGATACACTCCAACTTCCTCCAGACGCCGCCTTTTTTCTAGATGAGTGGGGAATCCCTGTACCTCAAGAATCGGTACGTGTGGCGGCAACAAAGATTCAGGTTGTATTTGTGCCGCTACTCGCCTACGACAAGGCTGGGCATCGCTTGGGATTTGGAAAAGGATTTTACGATCGCTTTTTGTCTAGTTTGGAACAATCTGTTCTCAAGGTAGGGCTGAGCTTTTTTACCACTGAGGAGACAGTACCCGTGGAGTCTCATGATGTTCCTTTGGATTATTGCATTACGCCTGAGCAAGTCTTTAAGTTTAAAAACCACTAACCTACGATAAGGGATTAGTTGCGTGAGCTGATTAAATAACATTGGCCGGTGATTAGTTAGTATTCTTAGCTGGGAGCGTTTTATCATCGAAGAGTAAATCATCATTTTAAATAAAAAACCACAGATTATTTGGCGTGCAACTTCAAGTCTAAGGAGTAGGATTTAATTATTCGGTACGAAATCCTTTGAAAAAAATCGAATTATCGAATTATCTGCGGTTTGATTGATTTTTTTGT
>Ga0209769_1000179_pt1 | contig 25297 bp, 25 predicted proteins | sample LauGreSuBDMM15DN_2_FD_187569 | JGI IMG/M metagenome (GOLD analysis project Ga0209769, IMG submission 187569) | Freshwater lake microbial communities from Lake Michigan, USA - Su13.BD.MM15.DN (SPAdes) (version 3) | ecosystem: Environmental > Aquatic > Freshwater > Lake | place: Lake Michigan, USA...
ATATAAAAGAGGGGCAGGTCACCTACCCCCCTTTTATTTTCCGTAAATCGCTAAAAAAAGTTTTCCGCCAAAATCCCAAAAATCTCCGTTCTGTAAAAAAATCTCGGCAAAAAGTTTTCCGCCAAAAAGTTTTTAATTTCTCGGTCGCCAAAAAATAATATACAAAAATATATATTATTTTTCACACAAGTTTATTTTTTTATTTTTTCGCCAATAACTTTTTTTCTTTCTTTCGTTGGATTTTTATTTCATCACTCACAAAAGATATTGCCCTATCAAACTTTTCCTTGCTTTGAATAGTCATATCTTTTTTCATATCAAACTTCGGTTTTACCGCAAGTAAATTAAATATCAATTCCTTTCCATCGTATAAATCTTTATACATCTTGATTACATCACTATCATATTCTTTTTCCGCTTTATATAAAATACTATCTTCTGGAACTCCTTTCATTCTAATATGATAATCATAAATATCCTTACCATCAGCATCTACGGATTTTAGTTTATCTACATAACACTTCTTACCCAAGAAAATACTTTCTACCGCATAGATTTCTCCTTTTGCTTTTTCCATATTAAAGTCAGTATGGAATTGTCCCATACCTTTTCCAATTAATTCTTTGTTATGGATATTCTTATATTCTTGTGCTAATGTTTGAATGTCTTTATCATCAATATGGATACTATCAGTATCTTGGTAATAAATATTTAATTTTAAATCTTCTGCTAAACACATAACTTCATTCATAATTCGTTTGGTAATACTTAAAATCTCAACACCTATGTGTGCGTTATTGTAATGTTTATTTACCGGTTTCATCATTACGATTTTATATTTTTTACCATTCGCTAATAGAGTTGCTTGTTTAATGTAATTAAATTGTCTATTAACAAACTTAACAAAGTCATCGGTTTTTACATACTGAATATCACTATCAATAGGTTTCATATAACTCTTACCATAAGAAGAGTTCATACATTCTTTAAAAACCAATTGTAAAGGGTTGTCTTCCTTTTTGTATTTTAATCTTTGAGTAAATAGATATTGTATGGTTTCTTTTATTTGAGTATTGTGTCCTTCATCATAATAGTAACCATTAATAAACTCGTATTCTGCTTGTTGATAGTGGATAAAATCTTCTAATCCAACTTTATCTATGTAGATAATTCTACCATCTAAATCATTAGTAAATACTCTAACACCTTTTTCATCAATATAAGAGCATAGCGGAAATTGTAATCTTTTATTTATTTTCTTAACTCTAATACAGATGAAATAACCATCGTATTTATGAGGTTCAAAGTTGGTAATAATTTTTGGTTTTCCTTTTAGAAATCCAGTCATTCTCGCCATACCTGATGGATATAATGAAACCGCATCAAAATCAGCAAGTAGTTTATCCTTGATATGATGCTTCTTATTTTCGGCACACATAGTTCTACCACCTACGATACACTTTTGAATAAACGCTCGTGGAATACCACACATCTTTAATACTTCTTTGTAACAACCTTGTCTAACTAAATAATCGTGGGACATACTTGCTAATGAAACATAATTTATTGGATTTAGTTTAATTGCTTCTTTACATAAAAATTGGAACTTCTCGTAACCTGCTTTTAATGTAATACAATCCATATAACAATACTTACCGGCATAACGCAGAATATTTATTTTATTATCTACGATACAATCCCATTCCTTACAATTCTTTAAATATTCTTTATGTTCTTCTGGTTTCACAAAAGATAAACATTCTTCTTTATCAATAAATCCTAATACAATATTCTCCTCCGTATAAAGGTCATAAGGCATAATTTCTTTTTTAACTTTTAATTTGAAAGCGTCACCAAACTTTCTCAAAGGCATATTAATCATCTTCAAACTATCACGAACTTCAATCTTAATTCTTTTACCAAATCTATTCCAGTAATCACAAGTCGCCCACATTAATCCGTTTCCTTTTTCTATGGTTTCAACATTATTTAAATATTTGAGAATAAATCTAAAATCATAACCAGAGTTGTGTGCTATTAATATTAATACTTCATATTCCCTTTCTTCCGGTTCTTCACTTGGTTTAAATCCATATCTGTTACATAAGTCATCTAATAATTGTTTTCCGCAATTTTCACCCCAATATCCTATATCGTTTTTATTTGTAAAACAACAATAAGGAGTATGATTAACTACTACTTTATCGTTTCTTTTAGTAGTGGTTTCAAAATCAAAGTAGATTATATCAGCAATAATTTTCTTTTTATTTTCTTTGATTTCTTCGTTTAAAGTTAATTCACCATCAGGGTTTATTTCTTCTACTTCTTGTGTGTGTTTATTCCAACGCTTTTCATAAATACTATTATTATATTCTAAACTGGTAAATATATCTTCTTCATATTTCTTAAAGTTATTCATCTTATAAACTTCTACACCTACAAAGATAGATAAGTGAGTTTCTTTTAACTCAACTAATAACTTGATAAGGTCATAACTACTTAATCTTGGAAGAGTAGATACTCGCTTAATTTTACCATCTTTTTCAAAACTGGTTATTTCATTCCATCTCGGTAAATCTCCAACCATACCATTCTTATGAGTGTTAAAATAGTTACGAATGGAAAAACTTGTAAAGTTAGTTGGTTCAATCAAAAAGTAATGCTTCTCAATCAAACCTAATTCAACTAATTTGTTTTCAGGATTTCCGTATTTTCTTATAACCTTCTTACCTCCCAAAGATTTTAGTGTAATATAAATATTTAGTTTTAATGCTATGTCTTTCAAGTATCTAATTGGAACAAACTGATTTTTAACATATTCTTCTGCTTTTGATGTATCTATACCGGCACACTTTAAACTGGTAATAAAACAATTATTATCATTCAATTCATCACCCCAGTTAGTATCCTTATGATATATAGCGTATTTTTTTATATCTAAATTATTAAGATTATGAGTATAAGGAAACAAACCACCTTCTACCATTCCATTACCAACCTGTTGCGGTAGGATATGTAAAGATAGGTCACCGCTTTCTTCAATAGCAGTAATAATTTCTCGCCCACTTTCATATTCAGTAGTAAGGATAGTAACCTGATTATTAAGTATATCTTCTAACTTCTTAATTGTAGCAGCATTCAACATATAAATCCTTTGTCCGCTTTTAAAATAATATTTTCTATTTTGAGGTCTTAATTTTGCTAATAGATATTTAATATTACCTAATTGGTCTAAATCAATTGGAATACCAGTATCAGCAGTAGTATTTGATGCTTCTACCTGATTAATTCTTTTAGTTACACCCCTAATATATTTATTACGATTATTAGTTTGCTGTCTTGCTACTGCTTGTGCTTGTCTTCTATCTTGTTCTGCTTGTTGATTAAGTTGGTCTATCTGTTGGTTATATAGGTCTAAAATATCCCTATAAGCAGCATCATTAGTAGTATAAGCATTATCACGCCTAAAACCCCTTATACTATTGTATCCAACATAAGTCAGTAAAGTTCTTCGGTTATTCGCTAAACCTCTTAATCGTTTGTAGTCCTTTCTCGGCATCTTATACTATATATATATATTATATATTATCTTTAAACCCTTTTTTTATTATAATATATTAAATATCCTAAATATATAATATATCCCTAAATATTCCTAAATAACACAATTTTTTCTTGGTCTTCCTCTTGGAAGTGGCGGACTTTCTAAACGCTTTCTTTCACGATACTTTCTGTTTGCTTCTTTACAGCGTTCATTAAAATTAGTTTTCCATTCTTCGTCCTCTTTTTTAGTATGGTAATATTGGCGTTGAAACTCATTATATTTAACAATATTTTTTGCTCGGTAATTCATAATTGCTTTTTTAACACTTGGTCTATAATATGACTTGTTTGGAGTTTCAACATTCTCGTTTTCTCCTAAATCTTGATTAGTATTTTCGGTTTCCATAGTATATATAATATATTACGATATTATTTTAAGTCCTTTTTACTAAATAACATATTATTTAGACATATTAAAATCTCCTAATAATATATAATGGAAAGGACAATAAGTAGTGATGGTATGATTAAAGAAGGTGACGATAATGTTATGGTATATTACCACTCAAAATATTTATTCTCTAAATTGAAATATCGTATTGAGAATGATGAGAAAAAGATAAAAATTGGAGAAACAATAAAGGTAAAATTGGAAGTAATTGATTTAGGCAAAATTGAATAAAATAATATCTTATGTAATTATATAAGACATTATGGAAGAAGTATCTTTTGAGAAGAAGATTGAGAACATAGTTGGTTTCAAAAATCTAATAGACCAAGACACAAGCAACGATTTTTTCCTATACCCTTTTATGAGTATGGTTCTTAATCTAACTGATAGTCAAGGTTTTATTACTGAACTTGGTTTGAAGTGTTTATTTAACGAAATTAACAAGGATTTTGATATTATTAATCAATCACCTGAAAAACCATCACAAAAAGCAATTGTTCGTCTTTGTTTATATTTTACAATCTGTTATAATGTTACACTCTTTTTTGGTGGGTTTATTGGAGGTCTTGAAACGGAAGAAGGTAAGAAGTATGCTGAAAAACTACCAATAGAATTAATTGATTATTTTAAAGGTATTATGGAAAGAGCAGATAAACTCCATCCTATTTTAGAACATCAACTAAAAGTATTAACAAATAAATTAACTAATAAGTATGCTAAAATATTTAACGAAGAAAAGCGTAAGCACTGGACGAAAGATATATTCCAAACAAGCGTCCATATTCCATCGCATCCTGATGATTTACCAGAAGGTTACAAACCTGAAAATTGTATCAATATTGATAAACCTATTTCTTCCCAAGTTTAACTTTACCAGTCGCACCGAGATTTGCTTGGTCGTATAATTGTGCTATGTATTCCTCCCTTGATGTTGGAATACCTCGCCCCTTCATTAACGCTGGACCAATTACATCGTGTCCTAAATCATATCCAAAAGTGAATGGATTTAAACCGGTTGTTGCTTTAAAAGGTTCTCCTACTTTTGTTCCTACATCAGTAATACTTTTTAGCAAGTTAAACTTACCGCCCTTTTTGTAACCTGCTTTACACTTTGGGTCTTTAAGTGCTTCGTTGTATTTCATATTGTTCTTTTTAGCATACGATTTAACATATTCTATCCAAGAGTTCGCCATCTTTGTATTAACAGGAGATTTTTTATTATCACCAGTTCCAATTTTACTTAATTCTTTTTTAGATTTAATCGTTTTTTGTAGCATACTTCTTAACTCTGCTTCTTTTGTGGGTTTATCTTCAATCGCCATTAATATATTTTCTTTTCTTTGATTTACCTTTTGATTACTTCGCCTTATATATTCTTTGGTTAATTCATCATCTTCATCTTCAATTTCAGGTTCAGGTAATACTTTACTTGTTTTTTTAACTAAATTAGAAGGAGCAACTTTACTTTGTTTTCCACCAGTTCCAATTTTACCTCCTTCATCACTTTCAACATCAGTAGCACCATCATATTCAAACGCCAATATAGCATCATAAATCCGTAAATATCTATTTACTTGTTGAGGATTGCTAAAACCTGAAACCCAGTTTCTATATCTTTGTCTAACATTAGCACTTCCTCCTCCAATATTATCAATAGCGTTTTGTAGTAGGTTTAACCTAATTTGATGAGTTGCTCCAAACTCGGCATTCAAAATAGAATTACCTTGTGCTGGTGTTAGAGGTATAGTAGGAGGTGGAGTTTCATAACCCTCATCAATCATACCACCTTTTTTCGGTAAAGTTTTTTTATAATCATCTTCCAATTGTTTATATTTATCTTGCTTATCAAAATAATTCTTTACATCTAACTTCTCAAAATAATCCTTTAAAAAATCAGGAATAGCACCACCTTTTTTCAAAATTACATTAATATAAAATCTTGCTCTTTTTATGGTTCTTTCTTTGAACTTATCAGGATTAGCAAGTATCATCATAGCAAAATTATGTAAATCAAGGTTCTGTTTATGTTGAGTATTATACACTTTCAATTGTTTGCTAAAACTTCCCCACTTCATATCTTCAAAATCAATAACACCAGCACCTTTTAAAACAACATCAAATCTCGCTCCTATATCAGTAAGAGTATTAGCAATCTTTCTTAATCTATCGTTTCCTTCAAATAATACTTTGGTTTCCTGTTTTACCCAAGAAACATCAGTTTCACTACCAATATTATTGGAATGTAAAAAAGAAACGATGAAATCCTGGCAGTTATTATCTTTTGCGGAATAAGTAAAATATTTTCCGCCCATTCTTTCTTTGGTCTTATCAAGTGCTTGATTAAGCGTTAATCCACCAGGAATATCGCTACTTGTAATAACTCTTGTTTCAGTATCTTTTGGTAATTTACAACCAATTTCAGCGTTAATAACTTCATTCTTTTCTAAAATAATTTTACCATCTCCAAACTCAATACAAATAAATAGATGAAAAAGTTTATCATAAGGGGTATTTTCTAACTTTTGACTAAAAGTATTACCACTTGCTAATTGTAAAGCAGTCATAAGAGGTTTTCCAAGAGGAGTTCTACCAATAGTAATACCGGTAATAGTTTTATCTCCATATTTGCTAATTATATCACGAACTTTTGGTGGATAATCATTACGCCCATAAACTACGGCAGAAGCAGTATCTTTTACTTTTTTAACTACTGATGTAGCAATATTAGAAACTGATTTAACTGCTCCTTTTACTTTTTTAATTACACCGCTAAATAATCCATATCCTCGTTTTTCTAATTCATCGTAAATAGATTTATTAGGTTCTTTTTCATTATCATAATTACCTTTATCGTGTTGTTCTCTTAAAAGTTTTTTAAGTTCTTTAAGAGTTTTATTAGAATGTGGTTCATCAGGATTTCCTAATAATAATTCCTCAACATCAGCAGGAGATAATCTATTTTGTAATGAAGATAAATCTGTTCTTTTGCTTAATTTTTGTATTTCTCTAATACCTTTTCCTTTGCGTCTTTTAGCACTCGCAATAGTATTAGCAATCTTCGCTTTTCTTGCTTCTTCTGCCGTAGCGTATTTCTTTGGACGACCTCGTTTTCTAATTTCATTAACTTCCATAGTGATATTCTCCATAGGAACACTAACAAAATTACCTGCTAAATCTTGAACTGGAACAAAATTATTCTTTTTAACCATTAGTATATATAATTAATATATATAATAATTTCAGTAACATAATAATTTAAGGAAAATAATATTACCATAATAATTGGTCTGCGTAATAAGACGCTGTCCCTAATTTATGTCTATTTTTCTCGTGTCTAATTTTATATAATCGTCTTCTTGTATCAGCATATTCCTGTCCCCTTTCTTTTATATAACTTCTGTAATCATTATATCTTGTATCACCAACACTCATAATAAATTGATTATTATAATCAAAAATATCTATTTTTTTATATTTATGAGAAGAAGGAGCAATCTTTATACCCAATTTTTTTGCTTGTTTATAGGCATAAGGGTCTATTTCGTATTTACCAAAAGCAAGAGGCACACCTTTTCCTTCAAAAGCAGGAAGGTTTTTATCACCTTTGTATTTCTGTTTCAAAAGTATTTGTTGTAATAGATTTTCAGGGTCAATCTCGTCAGGAATTAATGGAGTATTTTTATTTACTCTTTTTGTTGGTCTATAAACTGGATATTCTAAACCGCCTATATCTTTCCAATTTTCTTTGAACCATCTTGTTAAACCACTATTGTCTTTTTTTCCACTATAAGTTCCACCCATCTCTTTATATCGTTTAACTAATTGTCCGCTACGATACGCAGAATGCTGTGGATATTCTTGATACACAATTCGTTTTGCTTTTTCATACAATTCAGGATTATCAATTATACTCGGCATTATATATTAGAGGAGGAATTATTTTCATCTTTATTACTAATTTCAGGTTTATGTGTTGCTAAAAACTCTGTTTCCTTTTCTTCTGCTTCAATATCACGAACTATTTTCATACAACAGCAACTAACCTCTTTACACTTTGACTTATACGCCATAGAACATAATTTAATTAAGCAACCTGTTGTCGTTCCAATAAAAGCAACCCAAAATACTTCACTTAACATACTATTATATAGAAAGAAATTAACCAGCACGGAAATAAGCAGTTCCATTCACATCAACAGCAAACATACCAACAGAACCAGCACCACCAGTAGGGGAAACTGGAATAGTAAATATAGTAGTTCCTGATGGATATTGAATAGCAATTGTCTGTGCGGTAGATTTATTACATATTTTATACCACCAACCAATTCTCCCAGCGGTAGGTGCTGGTAAAACAAATATCCTTCCACTCGTAGAAGGTGTGGAAATAATAGTTTGAAAAGCAGTTGCGGTAGTCATAGTTGTAGTTCCTGTTGCTGCTCCTATTGTTGATATTTCCTGAACTCCTGCCCCAGTCCCAGCATTATTATTAAAAAGAAGAGGTTTATAAAAGGTCATATGGTCGGTCGTAAAAGAAGCAATATTAGTTTGACTATCCATTAAACTCCCTGAAAACATCTCAATACTATTATATATTATTCTCATAGCAGTATAAGTAGAAGAGGGTGCTTCTTCTAAAAAATATATCATCGGTTGCGGTCTTTGTGCTGGGTCAGCAGTAGTTTTAATTCCTGCTGTATAATTTACCTCTCCGTCGCTGTTATAATGGTATAAATTAACATTCGCCATCGCTACATCACAATAGGAATAATTTAAAACATCTTGTTGAGCGTATAATTGTGCTCTTGAAGGAAGGGTATTACTACCTGATAGAAGTTGTAATTGACCGAATATATCTGTTTGTGTCGTATTAATAGAATATATATTTAATTGTTGATTAGTTGATGCTGTCCCTGTCTTTCTTTTTATATTTTGTGTTCCAAAGTTCATATTACCTGTTTCTGTTGTTTGATTACCAATAGTCAAAGCATTATCAGTTGTATTGCTTAAAGAAAGAGTTGAGGCACTCGTAATACCAAGTGTAGAAGTTCCTGATACAATAAGGTTTGGTATGCTTTCTGTTCCTTGACCTGTTGGAAACTTTAAATATAGTGCGTCTGCTTGTTCTTGTGTTAATGCTCCTCCTCTTGCGCTCTCCCAATAAGCAGGAATAAATACACTTGTTTTTGGAAATAAAGGTGCGACTGAACTACTCATATTATTATATAATAACAATATATAATAAGTTTAGATGAATAATTCAATAACTAATGACTTCTATATTTATACTATAAAAAACTCTTTGTCTAAATCTTTATGTGAGGAAATCATAGATAGATTTGAAAAGGAAGATAAGAAGAGAGCAGGTATTACTTATAATGGAGAAGATAAGAATGTTAAAGATACTTTGGATTTTCACTTATCAGTTAATCCTGAATGCTGGAAAGATATTGATAAAGTATTGACTAACGAATTAGGTAAAGCATTAGAAGAATATTTCGCTCATATAAATAAGGATATTAGTATATTGCTTTGTAAGAATGTAAGTGACTTGGGATTTCAAATACAAAAATACGAAAAAGGTGTTGGTAAATATATTTTCCATAACGACCATCAAGTATATCATAAAGAACGATTAGATAGAGCAATTACTTATATTTGGTATTTGAATGATGTTGAAGAAGGGGGAGAAACAAGTTTTTTTAACAAAGGTAAAGTTAGACCAGAACAAGGTAAATTAGTTTTATTTCCTTCTTGTTGGACTTATCCACATTCAGGTATTATGCCGGTTAGTCACCATAAATATATCATAACAGGTTGGGTTCTAAAAGGTGTTGGTTCTAATTTTGAACCCTAATAATATATTTTACAACACAAAAAGGGGGTAATATATCTGCTGAATTACCAGCATTACCAGCAGTAATAGATAGTGTTTGAGTAGTATAATTTAAAAAGTTTTTAAAACTTGGGTCATTACTGGGGTAATTTTCACCTCTATTTGCTTCGTTAAATTGTGCGTTTTCTATCATATTAGTAGGATTAATTGTAACAGAGTGATTATGACTTACTAATTGACCTTCTGTAAGATTTCTATTACCACCAGTAGCAACAGAAGAACCTTGATAAGTAGCGGTTAAAACACCTGTATTATCTGCTCCATAAGGAGATTTACCCAAACAATTAGGAACATTAAAATTAGCACCTGAACCTCCATAAGTATATCCAATAAAACCGAATAAATCAGGAAAAACAGAAGTAGGATAAGAAGTTCCATCACACCAAACCCACTTATTAGGTGGAGTTGAACCTTCAAAAATAGTAATTTGTCCTATAAAAGCAACTTGTAAAGAGGTTGTAGAAGGAAACGATGATGAATTAGTATCTCCAACATCTCCCCAATTTTCAGGAATAAATACTGGTAAGTCAAATATAGGTGCTGGATTTGAAACTGATATTGTCGCCATATTGATTATAATATATAGATATATTAATTTGCTCTAATAACATAATTACAAACAAAAAAAGGTGGTAAATAATCTGCTCCACTACCAGCATTACCCATACTTCCATTCACGCCTAAACTTGAACCATTCACATTAATAGGAGCAAGAGGATTAAAAATATACGGACCAACTCCATTACTGGTTTGATTAAATCCAACATTAACCGCCATATTTAATGGTGAAATAGTAATAGAATGAGAATGTGTTGCTAATTGGTTACTTGTTATAGTTTTATTTCCTCCTGAAATAACCGGTGTTCCTTGATAAGAAGTAGTTAAAGCAGAAGTATCATCAGCACCAACAAAGGTTTTATTTATAAGATTAGGCATATTGAAATTATCACCTGAACCTCCATAATCATATCCAATTATAGCAAATAGAGAAGGATAAGCAGTAGTAAGATAAGAAGCACCATCGCACCATAAAAAATTAGATGATGGTAAAGTTGTTCTCGCAACCATAAGTATTTGCCCTAAAATTGCTGTTGTAGATATAGTTGTAGTTGTTGCTGATGTAGTAGTAGTAGAATGTATCCAGTATTCAGGTATAAATATAGGTGCGTTAATAATAGGTGTTGGATTTTCAGGTTTAGTCGCCATATTGATTATATTATAGATAGATATTTTTATTAGTTTGCTCTTATTACAAAATTAGAAACATTAAAGGGAGGTAATAAATCTGCCCCACTTCCAGCGTTTCCTGCTGTTCCAGTAAAATTGTCTTGTCCGTAAAGTGCGGTTTTAACAATATCACCACTTCCAGCAGCAATACCTTGAATAGCATTATTTTGAGTAAAACTTTGAAGCATAGGAGTAGTTGGAGATATACTTATGCTATGAGAATGCGTTGCTAATTGATTACCACTCATAGTTTTATTTCCTCCTGAACTTACAGAAGAACCACCATAAGAAGTTGTATAAATATTAGTAGCGTCACTACCAACAGGAGTTTTACTTCGTAAATCAGGAACAGCAAATAAACTTGCTCCATTCCAAGTAGCACTCGCAGTAGATAATCCTGTTGCTGCTTGTGTTGTAAAACCAGCAGTTCCACTACTCGGTGTAATACTACGCACAAGATTAGTAAGGTTTATTTCCATTCCAAAGGAATTACTCCAAGTTGTAGACATACCAGAATAAGCACCCACAGAACTATAACTTATAATATACCTCATCGTATAGGTAGAACTTGTTGCTTGAATATCAGGTGTAAAATAAAAATAATAATTACCAAAAGGACTTTCCATAGTCCAAGTAGTAGTAATTGATGTATTTTCAACACTAAATATAATATTAGAAACTGACCCTGCCTCTGCTATTGCTGTTCCAGTATCAAAAAGCACACCATCTTTATAAACCTCATATCCTACATTATCTAATTGAAGTGTAATAAAAAGAGTAGCAAATCCAAAAGGAGAAAAACTCCCTGTTCCATCAGCGCCAATTGGAGAAGATATTTTAAAATTATTAGGTGACCCAGATGAAGTATTGCTTGGTATTACTATGCTCCAAAAATAAAGGGCAGCACTACTTTGATTTATAGTGCTTCCAGAAGGAGATAATTGGGTTGTATCTAATTTGGGAGAATAATTTTGATTGGGTATATTAACAACAGAAGACGATGCTGGATTTGCTACGGAACTACTACCATAATTAGTTCCAATAACAGCGTATAAATCACTATATAATGATGTAGCATAACTCGCTCCGTCACACCATAACCAATTAGCAGAAGGTAATGAAGTTCCTTGATAAGCAATAATTTCTCCAACTATACTGGTATTTACTACGGAAGTTGATGTTGATGATGTGAGTGAAGTAGAAGTCCAATTTTCAGGTATAAATACAGGCAGATTAAATATTGGAGAAGGATTTTCAGGTTTAGTCGCCATTCTTGAATATAATATATAGTTATATTATTTTCTATTACTAATATATATAATGCCTCCAAAAGAGAAAAAGAAAGCAGAGTTAGTAGATTGGTATAAAAAAATACCTGAAAGGTTCTTGCTAAAAACTCATAATCCACATTACGAAACACACCATATTAAATTACCATTCCGTATGATTATTATGGGTTCTTCTGGAAGTGGAAAAACTCAAACACTTATGTCCTTGATATACAATATGCCTGATACTTTTGAAAATATTTATATCGCAACAAAAAATAAAGATGAACCTTTGTATAATTATATTGATGAGAAACTTGGTAAGAAAGGGTTAAAGATGATGGAAATTGATAAAGATGGATTACCTGATTTAGACAAACTTAATAAGGAACAACAAACTTTAATAGTTATGGACGATTTAGTAGGAGAAAAAAACCAAAAACCGATGGAACAATTCTTTTTAAGAGCAAGAAAGAAAAACGCAAGTTTGGTCTATATTACGCAGTCCTATTATGCTGTGCCGAAGATGATAAGAAATAATATGACTTATTTAATAATAAAACAAATTAGTTCTATGAAAAACCTTACTATGATAGGTAGAGAGTTTGATTTGGGAATGAGTAAAGAAACTCTTACTGCTATGTATAAGGATGCTACTGCCGAAAAGAAAAACTTTTTACTTATAGATTTGGAAACAGAACAGCGTGATAGGTTTAGAAAGGGATTTAATGATATTTATGATATTGAAGATGAAGAAGGTGATAATTAAGATACTATTTAGGAAGTTTTCGCATAATTTTCATATTATTATTTTCTCACTATATAATATAAAACAGAATGAGCGGAACTGGTAGTTTAATGATTAGAAACTTGCGGAAACCGAGTGATTATTCAAAGGGAGTTATGACCCAAGATGAATTGCTCCGTATTGCTATATCTAATGATGCTAATGTAGCAGGAGCAAGAGCAGGATTTCAGCGTGGAGAAATACCGGCATTATCAGCACAGGAACTTAAATCTCCTGCGGAGTTACAAGCGGATACAGCACTCCAAGAAAAAACTGCTTTGGATAATTTGCTACAACTTTTTGCTTATAGGGAAGCAGCAGCAATTACGAATGAACTTAATGCTGATGAATTGTTTATATTTAATACTACTTTTCCTCAAATTAAGTCACAAATACAAAAGAAGTTTAATCCAAAACTTTTATCACCTACTTTTTTTATAGAATATTTGAGAAAGTTTATTGAAGAACTTGATGAAAGTAAGGGTGTTTCTACCAATTTAGCGTCTATTACCAATAAGTTTAATACTTTAACAGATAATATTAATGATTTGAGAGCAATTCTACCAACAAGAAATCAATTTGCTAATTTACAAAGTTATATTGAAGATGAGTTTGATAGATTGCCTCGTTATGTTGTAGCACCACTTTTAGAAAGAATACAACGATTACAAAACGCAATTCCTTCTAATGATGATTTAAGAAGGGTTAGTAACGACCAAGAAATATTACAATACGAAACTCTTAATATGCTACAAAATATTACTGCTGATATGCCTACACAAAATCAATTAAATATGATTATGGAAGATATTAGAAGTGGTAGAGCAACACAAGCAGAAGGAATACAAAGAATTGAAGACGCTATTTCAGGTGTAAGTGACGGACAATTAGTTATGTTAGAAGATTTACTGCGTGAAATACGACAAGCAGCACCAGGAAAAGAAGTTCCACTTGAAATATTAGCACAAGTAGATACAGGTATTAAAGAAATCCCCTTTTTAGCAATTGAACGAAGAGTAACTAAAACAGGAACACCAGCAAAGCAAGGAGATATGTATATTATATATAATAATGGTAAAAACGAACCAATAACTTTATCAATATTACAATCTTATGCTGAAAGAATACCTACTTTTAGAACTTGGTATAGTGCTAATGTATCAAGAGGGGCAGTTAATCTTAAAGATTTAAGAACTCATATTTTAGCACAAGGAGGAGGACAAGCAGAAGGGTCACCAAGAAAGGATGTTGCTTTTGGTCCTGTAAAAGAAGGATTTGGTATGAAAGCAAAAAACGGAAGAATTGTTGCTACAAGAAAAATAGGTAAAGGTGTTGCTTTTGAACCTGAACCAACTTATAGGCAATTAGGTAAGTATGTAATTAATATGCCTCAACTTAAAGAGCGTGATATTTTGAATGTAAAGTTTCCAAGTTTAGGACGCATTCCACAATTTAAACCCACACCGGTTAGTGATGTAATGAAGGAGTTTCTTTTAGAACTATTAGATAGTGGAAAAGTAAGTAATCGTATTTACGAACAAATACCTATTGAAGAACGCCAACTTTTTGAAAAGATTGCTACTGGTGCTGGTATATTGAACGCACTAAAATTAAAACGAACTTTAAGTAACGAAGATAAAGAAGATAATGATAGATTTACTCTTTTGAAAGGGGAATATTTAGCAGGAAATAATAGTGTTGCTTTGTTAAAAGAATTAAGGAAATTAGTAGTCAAGTTTATGTCGCAAGGTAAAATATCAAAACAGGATGGAATGAACCTACTTATTGAATTATCTGTTTAGGGAAATAAATAGTTTAGAAAATAATTATATAGTAATATATTATATAAGTATGAGAACGCTAATCGTAAATAGTAGTAATGTGGTTGCTAATACAAACAATTCAGTTTTTAAATACAACTTCCCTGCCGGTAATGTAGAGTTTATGAAAGGACAAAAACTTGCTCTTGGTTCAATCCAGATGTATTATTCAACATTCAATATTACAGCAGCACAAGGTAATAATAGTTTTAGTTATGTGTGGGTTGATGGAAGAGAAATTACAATTACTATTCCTGATGGATTTTATGAGATTGCTACGCTTAATGATTTTTTACACTTTGTTATGGTTCAGCAAGGTCACTACCTATTAGATAGTGCTGGAAACTATTATTATTTTATTACTCTTGTTGTTAATTCTTCTACTTACCAAATTGATGTAAATTGTTTTCCTATTAGTTTAGCAACCTATCCTGTTGCTACTTATACTATTGGAACTTATACTGCTTCTACCATCACAACTTCTTCACCAACTACACCTGTATTATGGAGCAGACCTACAAGTCCTATTACACCTATGTTTAGAGTATTAGCAACTAATTTTAGAAATATTGTTGGATTTCAGGCAGGTTACTATCCACAAGGACAAACTGGTTATGCCTCTACTATTCCTACCACACCACTCGCACAAGCAGCAATTACTATTACTGCTACTTCTACTTTTTCTATTACTTCTATTGTTGGAACTACTTTAACTACAACTGGTTCTCCTGCCCTTTTAGCAGGTATGGTTATTTCAGGAACAGGTATTACTACTGGAACTTATATCGTATCAGGTTCAGCAAATACTTGGTTGGTTTCTGTATCACAAACTATCGGTGCTATTACAGGAACTTTTTATTCTATGTCTGCTTCTCAATCTCCAAGTTATTCTACAATCCAATCTTTTAGTTCTACTTCTGTTCCACAAGTATCTCCATTATCGTCTTATGTTTTAACCTGTAACCTATTGAATAACAATTTTGCTATTCCTAACTCACTTTTATATAGTTTTTCGCCACAAGCAGTTTTCGGTTCTCAATTTACTATTGCTCCAAATCAGTATAGTTTTATTGATATTCAACCAGGACAATATAACTCTTTTGAAGTATCCTTTTTAGACCAAAATAATATCCCAACTACACTACAAGATAATAATTTAGTAATATTGTTAATCATAGCAGACAAGGGAGAATTAGAAGGTTTAGCAATTTAAAAAAATATCTTATCTATAATATATAAGTATGTATATTCACAAGTTAGGTTCAACTACAAGTGGAGCAGGTTTAAGAACAACTATGGGTATTAGCAAAAATCACGCCATAGCAAGAAACCATAAAAGAATGATGGGTTCAGGTTTAGTAACTGAAATCTATGATAATGGAAAAGTTCAAAGAAAAAGTGATATTCTGCGTAATTTGAAAATAGCACAACCCAGAGTTCCCAAAAAATATATTTCGTTTGATGTTTAGGAATATCCAAGCAATACAATTCCGCTTGTGGTCGGTAAATATCCAAGCAATTCTATTTAGCAGAACTTTTGGAAAACTTTTAAGGAATACAATACAAAAAAATATATTTGTATTATATATAATGGATAATCTTGTTTTTGAAGAGAGTATCAACACGGAGGTCACTTCAAGTGAGTTTGTGGATAAGCAGTGGTTATATGTGAATGATAATAACAACGGCAGTTATTCAGGACAGATTGTTTTAGACACAACTTCGCTTTCAAACAGCGGTTCTTATATAAATTGGAGTGAGGCATTCATCGCTCTTCCTTTGGTCTTACAGGCAGAGGGTTCTGCTACTGCTATTACCGCCAGTAATAGTTTAGATTATTTAATGGGAATGAAAAACGGATTTTGGCAGATTTTACACAGCATGAGCGTTGAGTTTAACAACGGAAGTATTATTCAGCAAACTCCTTTCCTTAATGTGTTCTGTTCCTTTAAGAACCTTACAAGTTGGTCGCAGAATGATATTCAAAATTGGGGTGCTATTTGTGGTTTTTGTCCTGATACATCAAGGTCTTGGTTGTATAACAACAACTCTACTGCTAATTCTCTTCTTAACTTTGAGAATACATCAGGACAAGGGTTCTGTAATAACCGCACTTGCCCTTATGTTACTCTTTCTGCTTATGGATACTGGACTGGTTCGCTTGTAACGGCAACTGCTACTGCTGTTACAGCAATTACAACTCTTACCGGTCAATTACAAGTTGGTATGATGATTAGCGGACCAAGTGTTTCTGCTGGAACTTACATCACGGCAATTGTTTATGCTGCTGGTGTTCCTTCTACTGCTACTCTTTCTGCTGCTACTACTGGTGCTACTACGAATGTGATGCCTATGGTTGGTATTTCTCAAATATTACCTTACAATCCTGATGCTCCTTGTGGTGATGATAGTGATAATCTCCGCCAAAATTACAACGCTGGTCTTCAACAGCGTATTGCTTGGTTGAACTTTTCTCTTTCCAACTTGGGTTCTGCTGTAACTCCTACACTCGCAAACTCTTTGACTTCTAACCAATCTTCCCTTCTTGCTGGTTCTTCTGGAACGGCAACTACTTCTGTTGCTTCTAACTCTGCTCTTAACCAAATCTTCCAAAGTTACATACAGAAAGCATCAACAACTCGTTCTATTATTTTTGACGCTGTTATTCGTCTTAAAGATATTGCTGATTTCTACCAAAAGTGTCCTCTTCTTAAAGGTTCTACTATGCGTATCTACCTTAACACTAACCAAGTTTATTTCACGATTGGTGCTTGTGCTGGTGTAGTTGCTGGTGCGGTTTCTACAACTGCTCTTTCTGCTGGTGCTTCCACTTCTCAAACAAATACCGGTTGTATCGCATTAACTTCTACTCCTGTTATTTTGGGAGGTGGTGGAACTAATCCTGTGATGGTTTCCTCTATGGATATAGGACAAGGTGCTTATAATCTTGTTCCACTCGCACAAACTCTTCCTGCTGCTCCTGAAAGTGTTAAAATTGGTCTTTCTATTGTTAGAACACAATTCTTATCAGGACAATTTACTACTTCTGTTTCTGCTCCTGTTACAAGTGTTCGCCTATACGCACCAGCATACACGATGTCGCCAATCGCAGAACAGCGTTATTTGTCGCTCACACCTACAAAGAAAATCGTGTATAATGATTTGTTCCAATACTCCTTTACTGGTGTAGCATCAGGACAAACTTTTTCGTTCCTTGTAACTAACGGCATACCAAATATTCGTGGAATATTGGTAATTCCTCTGCTTCCAAAGGCATCAAACGGCGTTGCTTCTACTTATCCTACTACAACTCCTCTTGCTGGTGTAACAACTTCTACTCTTCTTTCTCCCTTTGCTACTACTGGTGGAACTCCTGACCCTGTTTCTCTTACAAACTTCCAAATACAGATTTCTGGGAAAAACTTATTTATCAATAATCTTCAATATGATTATGAAACTTTTTACGAACAACTTGTTTCTTCTAACCAGTTGAACGGCAGTTTGACTACTTCTCTATCATCTGGTCTTATTGGGTTTGCCGAGTTTGAAAATCTTTACCGCTACTATTATGGTAATGCTGGTCGCTCTATTCCAAGTGAAGATGGTGTCGCAAAGGCAGTCCAAGTTTCAGGTGTTAATAACTCTCCTAACACAATTGACTTTATGGTATTTATTGAGTTTGAACGCCAAATTGTTGTTGATGTGAGAACCGGAGCAAGAGTTCAGTAAAAACCAAGCAAATAAGTAATAAATAAATAGAACTTTTTTTAAATATTTTTTTGTTAAAAGTGTGAGAAAACAATAGCATATCTCGTGCTTTTAGGAATATTTTTTTAGATTTTTATATATACTAATATATATAAGAATGGAGGTTATGAATGTTCCCCAGTCACGCAGTCGCATAAGTTTAGCGCCAAGTATGGTTAAGGGTAAAGGAACAAAGAAGGGTATGATGCGTAAAACCGCAAGAAAGGCGTTTGAACCTTCTATGGAAGGAGAAGGAGTTATGGATGTTTTAAAATCCGTAGGAAAAGCAGTTGCTCCTATCGCAATTGATTTAGCAAGTGACTACGCCAAGAAACGATTGAGTGGTGGTATGGCGTTGCCTTTGATGATGTCTGCCGCACAAAAACGCACTCTTAAAAAGGGTGGTGCTATTACTATTAAACCAGAGATGATTAGTGATGTAGCACAACAGGCACTTGCTATGCTTCCTGCTACTGCTAAAAAAGTATTAGGTTCTTTAAGTAAGAATAAGGGTATTAGAGTTGCTCTTAAACAAGGTGAAGATGTAATTGATAGAATGACCGGTAAAGGTCTTTTTGATGTAGTTAAAGCAGTTGGTAAAGTTGTTGCTCCTATCGCAATTGATTTAGCAAGTAAGGAGGCAAAACGCCGTGTTTCAGGAGAAGGTCTTTTTGATGTAGTAAAAGCAGTTGGAAAAGCAGTTGCTCCTGTTGCTATTGATTTAGCAAGTGACTACGCCAAGAAAAGAGTAAGTGGTGGTGCTATGAAAAGGGTTAGTGTGATGAATGGTTGTGGTTCTCCTTATGTATCCAAACCTTATAAGCAAGTTATGGATAGTTATAGTGAAGGTGGTTCGTTTGTCGCTGCTGGTGGTGGTATTTATCCTGCTGGAAGTTATGGTAGAGGAATAGATATGCCTATTCAACAAGGTAGTCCTTATGCTAATATTAATAGTCCTGCTATGAACCCTTTTATACCCCATCGTGGTATTCAATCTTATAACCCTATTAATAAGAAAGAAGGTCGTGGTCCTATCGGTTCTGTTATAGGACAAGTTTTAGGTAATTTTTTACCTATCTAAAAGATTTAGGAATATATTAGATAGTTCGTTTGATTTAGGAAAAAATAAAATAATTAGTATATATAAGAGATGAATAAATATCCTACTCCTCCTTCTTCTGCTTTTTTATCTACTATTAAGAGTTCTAACTATCCTTATGTTTATATGGGAGAATTGAATGAAAAACATTATAATAATGATATTTTGGAAAGATATAATGGTGTTAAAAAAACCGGTAGTAAATCAACCTTATTACATTACAAGATTTATGATTGGGTAAATAAAGATTATTATATTGAATTGAAATCAAGAAATAATGATTATAGTGTTTATAATACTACGATAATAGGTTACAATAAATTAGAAGAATGGAAAAAAGATAATACTGATAGAAAATACTTCTTTCTATTTGCCTTTTTAGATGGATTATATGAATGGGAATTAACCAAAGAAAATTATGAAAAGATTGGTGGTGATAATGCCGTTAAGAAAACCTCTTTTAAAAAGACCAATTCTTATTCTACTTTTAATGAAAATAAAGACCACTTATATATACCTATTAGTCAATTAACAAAAATTAATGATAAAGGTTGTTTAGTTCCTGATGATTTACTTTGTAACTCTAATAGAAGTATAACAAGTCGTTGTCTTATAAAAGCATTCTAATAATAATAATATATCTATACTATATATTATGATTACTAATTTTGATATTGAGGAAATAGCACAAGGATTAAAACTACCTATCGTTGGTGTATTTAGCAAAGATAAATTACCACAAAAGCGTAGTATTGGTTCTTATTATGTAAATATGGAAGATAGTGATAAAGGTAATGGAACTCACTGGGTTTTTATGAAAATATTTCCTTGTGGTTTTGCTTGTTACTTTGATAGTTTTGGAATATCACCGCCAGAACAAGTAAGAGATTTTTTAAAACCTTTTACACCATTCCCTTTTTCTAATAGACAAATACAAGATATTAAAAGTGAAAATTGTGGTAGATTTTGTATTCTTTGTGATTACTTTTTTACTCATCAAGTTAAATCTAAATTAAAAACGAATGATATGGTCGCAGAATGCTTTGATGATTTTTTAAACTCTTGGGTTATTAATACGAAAACGAATGATAAAATACTTAATGAAAGATTTAATAAACTTGCTTAAAATAATGTATCCATCTCAAAAATATCATCACTTTTATCTCTGGTCGCCAACGCATATTCGCTTACTTTATTCTCAAAGAAATTAGTTTTTGATTGTAATGATATTAAGAGCATCCAATCATAAGGATTTCTTACATCGTATATTTTATCGTAACCTAATTGAACTGAAAGGCGGTCTGCTACAAACTTTATATATTCAGTCATACTTTTACTATTCATTCCAATTAATCTACAAGGTAAAGCATCACAAATAAACTCACATTCTATTTCAACCATATCCATTATGATTTCTTTTATTTCTTTGAACGATAATTTATTAACTAATTTGGAATAAAGTAAAATAGCAAACTCCGTATGTAACGCTTCGTCCCTGCTAATTAATTCGTTACTGAATGTTAAACCTTGTAATAATCCTCTTTTCTTACACCAAAATACCGAAGCAAAAGCACCGGAAAAAGCAATCCCTTCCACACAAGCAAAGGCAACTAATCTTGTAGCAAAAGATTTATCACTATTAATATATTTCTTACACCAATCTGCTTTCTTCTTGATACAAGGAAATACAATCATAGCATTAAAAAGTTCTTGTTTATGTTTTTTATCCTTAATATAAGTATCAATAATTTTAGCATAAACTTCTTGATGTATCCCCTCCATAGCAATCTGGAAACCATAAAATAATCTTGCTTCACTATTTTGAACCTCATTATAAAACCTTTGACCGAGATTTTCGTTTATTAATCCATCGCTCCCAGCAAAGAACGCTAATATCATACTGATAAAGTAACGCTCATCTTCGTTTAATTTTTCGTTCCAATCTTTTAAATCTTTTGCTAAATCAATTTCCTCCTCCACCCAAAAACTACTTACTGCCCTCTTATACATATCAAAAATATCGTGATGTGTTACAGGTAGAATAGTATATTTACTATCATCTCCAATCAATAGTGGTTCTTCCATAATATTAATATATATTTAATATTATAGTTTAATTATTTTTTAAATCTCGTAATGCTTGTGAAAACCATTCAATAATAAAACCAATTACAAATCCTAACATACTTATAATGTATATATATTTTTAATATCCAAAATACTTCTTCTTACAAATAGGACATTCTTTTTTGCCGTGATTACAGATTTGTTCTTTACAGGATTTACAAATTGTATGACCGCAACTTGATATATCCATATTATCTTTTACCAAAGTTTCAAAACAAACCGGACAATCCGTTAGTTCTCCTACCTTTTCGTATAACTCAATAAATTGTTTTTTTAAGAACTCCAAATCTACTTCTCCACCAGATTTTAATTGTTCTACCAATTTTTTGTTTTCCTTCTTTACATCACTAAAATATTGTGCTAATTCATCATAATCGTCACGCATAATGTAAAAACTTTTCCAACCGACTTTTGCTTTGTTCTCTAAAACCTTCTTCTCCTTCAAGGACATAGTGATAGTTTGATTACTCATTCTATTATATATATACTATATACTTTCTTTTTAAGTTCTTTTTTAGATATATTATATATTTTAATATAATATATATATTTAATTATTCTTTTTAACTTTTCCATTCTCCAACTCCATCCCAATAATATTCAACCGCTTTTACTGCTCTATTCGTAGTCATAAAATTAACCATCGTATAATAGTTTGCTTGTAATGCTTTCATACCACCACGCTTATATATTCTGTTTCCGTATTCTTTGATTTGATTTTTTGGTTCTTCCTTAATCATCATATCTCCGTCTTCATCAAAATCAAAATTATCTTGATTTTCAATTATCTCAATAATTTTTTTAAGGTATTCGTAATTGAATACTCCAAACTCCGCCATCCATTCAAATACTTCCATTCTAATCCTTGCTGGTTTAGGAATATCGTTAATAACCGAAATCATCTTTGCGTTAATCTTATCGTAGGATGCTACACTCATTCTATATATATACTATATACTTTCTTTTTAAGTAGTTTTATATATTATATATTTTAATAAGTTAATAATAAGTATTTAGGAAATAAATATCACAACCAATTGTATAATATGGAAAACATTAAGATGTTAGAATTGTTTAAGGGAACTGGTAGTCAAAGTAAAGCAGCAATTAAATTAGGTATATTAGAGAAAAATATTGTAAGTTTAGATTTTGATAAAAAGTTTAATCCTACTATCTGTTGCGATATTATTGATTTGGATTATACTAAATTGGATACTCCTGATATTATTACTGCTTCTCCTCCGTGCGAAACTTTTTCAATACTTATCCAAACGCATAAAAATAAAGTCCGTGATTATAAAGGGGATATGCGACCATTAAACGCAAAGGGCGAAAAAGGTGATGCCGTTTTGTTTAAGACCATAGAAATTATCAAATACTTTTTATCCAAAAATCCTAACTTAAAGTTCGTTATTGAAAATCCAGTTGGATATATGAGAAAGATGCCGTGTATGACTGAACCACCAATTACTTTTATGGGCGTTGCGTGGTATAGTTGTTACGGATATACATACCGAAAACCAACTAATTTTTGGAGCAATATTAATTTGGATTTAAAGAAAGGCAAGAAAATAGAAACCGAAGTTGGAACAAAAAGCGATAAGACCAATATGCTTGATTTCCGTTTAAAACAAAGGTATTCTATGCCGGAACAACTTTGTAATGAATTGATTATCCAATTATTAAAGAATTAAAAAAAATTGATTTATATATACTCTATATCTCAATATATAATATATTCCCCAAAACAACTTAAAGATAATACAATATCTAATGTATAATAGTAAGATGACTGCTACTACTGAAACCCCCTTTGCCTTAAACGCTCACTTTGTTGCTCTTAATAATGAACTCTCTAATCACTTTGGAGAAGTTGTTTATGTAGAAGATAATAAAAACGAAAAGAAATTAAATAAGATTATAAAAGATTGGTATTTAACCATTAAAACCGAATACAAAAATTACTTGGAAACCAATAAGATTTCAACCAAGAACTATGTTAAGAACTTGGACGAAAAAATAACCGAAATTAAAAATATTATTATTGATTGGTATGTGAATGATGAATTAACCGATGAAAACCAAGAAAAATTAATTGCCGTAGGAATTGAGTTTGAAGAAGAAGAAGAAGAAATTGAACTCTGTAAGGGTTGCGGAGAATGCGATGGAGAAGAGCAATATGATTGGTATTGTGAAGAATGCCGTGCCGAGAACTTGGGTCACTATAAACAAGCAACCGAAGTTGATGAGGAAACGGACGAAGATGAAGATGAAGATGAAGCGGAGAATGAAATAATATATATTGATAATGGACTTAAAGATAATGCGATATGTAATATATCAAGTAGCGAGATGAGCGAACCAGTTTTAAGTGAAAAGCGTATTACGATTAAGGTTAAGAAGACCAACTTATTGGTAGTTGAACCTGAAAATATATATATTGATAATGGACTTAAAGATAATGCGATATGTAATATATCAAGTAGCGAGATGAGTGAATTAGACCAACTTAAAAAGCGTGTTGCTGAATTGGAAGCGGATAATAAGGAAAAGGAACGCCAACAAAAGATTGCCGAGAATAAAACTGAATGGTTTGAAAAACAATATCCTGAATGGATACAAACCAAGAGTTTAGAATGGCAAACCGAAATCTTGGAGTTTATGGAAAAGAAAAATATTCCTGATATTTTTGGAATTAATGGTGGCGATATTGATGCTTATGGAACTTATTACTTGGACGAAGAACAAAAAATAAATACCTATGTTACGGATAATGAATGCTTGGTTAAACAAATAAATAAGGCGATTGGATTTAGACCAAAGGAAGAAAAGAAAACCGATACTAAACGAGCAACTCCTAAAAAAATCTGCCGTGATAGTGATAAACTATTTAACGATGGAGAAGTATTAAAGCATACTGCTACAAAGGATAAGATTGCCTTAAATCATATTTATTGCTACTACGATAAAACCGAAGATAAGTTTGAATTATGTAGTGTAGTATTTAATATGTTGAATGAAATTGTAACCACAAATAAGTTGGGACATACCTTCAAAAATCTTAACCAGTTTATTATCTATAACAATAAGCAATATGCTCCTGAAAAAGTCCAGAAGGAAACTGCTTGGAATGGAAGCGTAAAATTGTGTAGAAATAAAGTATGGATTAATACCAAAGATTTAGAACCACTATAAAAAATAAAAAAGCGAAAAAATAAAAAAATAAACTTGTGTGAAAAATAATATATATTTTTGTATATTATTTTTTGGCGACCGAGAAATTAAAAACTTTTTGGCGGAAAACTTTTTGCCGAGATTTTTTTACAGAACGG
>Ga0209769_1000180_pt1 | contig 25188 bp, 18 predicted proteins | sample LauGreSuBDMM15DN_2_FD_187569 | JGI IMG/M metagenome (GOLD analysis project Ga0209769, IMG submission 187569) | Freshwater lake microbial communities from Lake Michigan, USA - Su13.BD.MM15.DN (SPAdes) (version 3) | ecosystem: Environmental > Aquatic > Freshwater > Lake | place: Lake Michigan, USA...
TTCTGAGACTACGTGATGAGGGGCGGGAATCTCCATTTAATTCCTAAAAGATTTTATTCCGTTATTCTCTCATACCGGTTACCGGTATTGACCATACCGGTAAGAGAATAACGGAATAAAATCTTTTAGGAATTAAATGTATTAAATAAATATCACTGGGGGGATTTTGGCTGACACCCCCCCCCCTTTTTGTTAATCTGAACTAAACCTTCCCGGAAATGGAAATTAATTCGCCTCGCTGGGGCGAATTTTGCATGGTTTTCTGCCGGACGGGACGGAGGGTTGGAAACGCAGGGTTGGGGTAAAGATGCCACGCTCGAACAAGAAGAACGTAAGAACCAGACGGCCGGCCCGTATACTCTTTACCACATATAAAAGAAAAAAGGTGCATGTCGTCTGCCGAGGACGGCGATCGTGATGAACATCGTGATCTGCATGCGCGCATGGGCGTGGCGCTGAATGCGAGCAAGGGCATCAACCCGTACACAGTTGCTGTCCAAAACCTCCAGGCAGGCGTTCGCTTTGTCGATCTGCCTCCAGAGGCACGCGCGCTGATCCGCCACCACACTCGCTCCCACTTTGTTGTGGAGCAACGTTGGAACTCCAACGTCCATGGTATTTTAGACAGTGGCGGCCACGTAGTGATACCAGTAATACAAAGCATTGAGTTTCAGCTGGCGCCCAGAACAACATATTCACACCCAACATTTTCTATGAAAATGACACAGCGTGTGGACCGACAATCACCCGAGTTCACACGATTGATTGCAGGGTTGTCAGTTGCAGGGTTGTCAGAGGAGGGGTTGACGACGCTGACACAGGAGGAGAGACAGCGACTAACCAACTGGGCACTTGAACATGAGAAGAACTGTGAAGAAACATTCCACGCGATTGCGCGGCTCGTCGTGCATTCGGGGCTATTGCTAGTCGTGGAGCCGGAGGGCTATTCCAATCACGAGAATTGCAGGTGCCGCAGGCGCTTTGTCAGAACCCCCGGGAATCCTGATCTGTACGTAATGCAAGTGCCCGATTGGTTTATTGTATCTACACAGGCGTTGCAAGAAATAAGCCAGAATCTGCAGTCGAAATTCCACATGCAGCTCGAGCAGATACCCTGACTCTTCTAACGTGCAGTGTGCATCTTTAACTGACATTGCTTTGAATAAAAATTTATTTTGCTCAAACAAGTTAGTAATGCCTCCTCATTTGCTCACGTGTATGCTTGTCTAGTGCTTCCAATTTGCCGAGTTCCCTCCCTCCCCCCACAGTGTACGTTTGACTTTGACGCTTGGCCCAAAAATTATAAGGATGATTCCTTGCTAGTTTTTAGGCAACGAGTCGCAATATTTGAGCGGGGAGGGGATGAGCAGAGGGCGCAGAACAAAATTATATTTTGTCTTCTGTCCTGCTGCTTCGTTGATACGAAGCATGTAGTCCATGTCGAACGGGAGAGTTTGCAAGAATGCACTGTTGCTCATGTGCTGGTGCAAGCTTGCTTCCTCCCCCACCCAGTGTGCTGTAATCGGCGCCGATGTGGTTTTTTGTGAGAACATCGAGAACAGACATTTCTGTCTGTGAAAGATATTATGATCTTCGTAACTTACTCCAGATGCTCGTAGCAGATCGTAAATGCCCATTACGAGCTGCTCTTGCTTATTCCTGTAAACAACTGCGAGCGCGATGCTGTCGTTGCATATGATATGCTGCAGCTCCGTCCACTGCTCTTGTAGAAAGAAAAGTCTGTCTTCATCGTTTGTGCGCACAAAGGCGATCCCATTTTTGTCTGTGTACAATGAATACAACTCCGAACCACGAGGAAAAAGCATTGCTGGGACACTGCTGCTTGTGTTGCTGCTCCTTTTCTTGCCGAGTTCTATGCTTGCAACATTATGCATCTGTATGCATTCCTTATCACTACTGTCGAGCATGAAAACAATTTCCAGGCCAAGAACATGCTGAGCATGTGCGAGCATGGTCATCTTTTTGGTTGTGTCTCCTTCTGAATTGATAACAATAAAACCAGAGCAAACCCGAGCAAATTCACAAACCCGAGCAAATTCACAAACCCGAGCAAATTCACAAACCCGAGCAAATTCACAAACCCGAGCAAATTCACAAACCCGAGCAAATTCACAAACACGAGTAAACACGAGCAAATTCATAAAAAATTTATACATTTAATTTGTTGCGAATTATAAACAAAATACAACAAAAATGCAGGATGTTCCATTCAACATGCAAGCGGAGGAAGTTTACAACTTGCTCAGAGTCCCTGACAAGACTGATAAGGAAAGCATACTAAGGCAAGCATGGAGTTTGACACACACTTCCTGCAAGGACGTTGTGGCTCTCGCGTGCCCTTTGAAGCCATTGCCCACCTCTCTCGAAGCATTCAAAAAAATGATTTCTGAGAACTCCAAACAGCAAGATTTTGTCATGGCCTCTTTTTATGTCATATACGTTGGTCTCTGTGACGGCCAACAGTACGGCTGGAGCAAGGCTCCATATGATGCGAAGAACAAAAAGCGAGAAGAGCAGAAGCCGCTTTATACACTTGACATGAACGACGTGGTTTACAACGAAAATGCTGCTCCTGTTTTCGAGAAAGCACAGACGAGATTTTGGTCCTTCAAAAAAGTTAGCAACAACATGAACAAAGGTCCTCGTATTGAAAAGCTTGATGATAAGGATGATTTGAGCTTTGTCTTGAAGGGAGGAATTTCCTTTTCGATATTCCTTAGAGAGGAAAATTTTGAAGAGCAGAAGAGTATTTTTGCTGGAACTTGGGAGTCAGAAAACGATCCAGGAGTTCTTGCCACATACAAACCTATATTGCTACAACTGAGCGGAGCCAATGAAGATCAGGCTCTCAAAGGCAACGGCTTTAAAGTTAGAAGTTTTGCTCCTGCTCCTCGCGAGCTCATCATCGACTTTTATGATTGCTTTTTCGACAGCACATCGGAACTTCTCTCTTGGCAAACAGAGACAGCCCAGCACATTTCTCTGAAAACGATTACAAAAGCGAACAAGAGCAGCCCGATCGTTGGTAAAATCGACCCAAACGCATTTGTTTACAGAGAAGCAGGCTCACAGCTGCTTGAAATTGTCAACAGTGGCTGCAGCAATGGCAAAAAAGTGCTAATGCATGAGCAAGTGCTTCTCGAAGCAACAAACTCGGAAGACGTGGATCGTGCACTGAGAATGCTTTCTGTAGCAATTGGCCACAACGCTGTTAAGTGCCTCATAGCCCCACAGGAGTATACACATGGCATGACCTCAGACGCGATGATCGTTGTCCATTTGAAAGTGGACTTAGCAGAAGCAATGTGGTTTAACATGCTTCACAAATGCAAAGCTGCAATCAGCACGAAGGATTCTCTTAAATCTTTGCCTAAGACATCCATGTTGACTATGTGCTTCGGAAAATCAATCTCCGAAAACACTCAGGAAGGTCCATTTCTACAGTGGTACTCACCGAAAACCATGGTAACAGTTGCGGATGTAAATGGTCAAGAGTTTCTCTGCAACGTCGTGTTTGAAATGATGTTAATCACCAAACAAATGGCAGGACAGCGCGATGTGAGCAACAAGCTTCTTTTTATGGATGAAGTGTCTGGATTCCACTATGTTATCAAAGTCTTCAACGCACACAAAGTCACGTACTCAGACGAAGATGGATTGATGTGCACAAATCCAACGTTGCTAGTTACCTGGCAATTTCGTCCGGGATCCAATACTTCTCAGAGAGTCACTGGAAGTGGACGAAAAAGAGTCCAAATGCTCGCAGACTCACTAGATCTGATCAATAGCGGAGAGTGTGTGAGTGAATATGAGAAGATCAACATTTTCCAGGAGGAAAATAACGAGGAAACACAGCCTTCTAAGATTTCTAAGCTTGGAAATTCTTCTAAGAAATGATTCAGAAATGCTTCTCAGAAATGATTCTGAAGAAGGGCTACGAGAAGAGATAAATGTCAAGGCATTCAGAATCACACTCTAGCAGCTGCTCGAAATCAAATCGCGCCAGCCAATCAAGAAGCTCAAACTGGGTTTAAAGCTGCACACAGAGAGTAGAAATCCCTATTTAATCGTTGCAGGAAGACGAGGAGGAAAATTGAAGGACTAGGTATTAAGCATGTTTATTATTATGTCAAGAAACAAAATAAAATCAGTTCAGAGGATATTTATTTTTATTTTTGTTTCCTTGAGCTTTGTCTGGGCAGAGAATGAAGTTACATTGACAAGCACTATAAAGAACAAGTGCAATGATAAAATTCTTAGCTGGGACATAAGCCCTGCTACAATGCAAAATCTAGCTTATATGTGGACGCATCAGCAGAAAATGGAACAATGGCACTACGAGGAAGACAAATCACGTCCAGTGCCTATGACATTTCTTTTGTTTCCTGATGCTGAATGTAGATTGATTGAATATGAGACTATGGTGCTTGTGCCCAGAGGGTTTTCAAGAATAATTCCAGGAAAAGTCTTAAGTACACACATTCTGAAAAAAGTATGTGCAACAAGCAAAGATCTCGAAGAAAACGTTACATTCTCGAACATTATTCTTCTTGGTTCATTCAAAATCAAAATGAAGGCAAATATAGACAATGAAAAGAAACAAACGTTGTTTATTTTGAAATGTGACCTAGTCCTTCCTTGGTTCGCACTTCCATTCAAGTCCAAAATACATGAACATATTCAAAACAGCATGCTCGAATATATTGAGTTGCTGAGCAATTCGCTTTGTACATGAGAGAGATTTGTTCAAGTATGCCCATGAAAGTTTCAGTATTTAAGAATAAGAATATTCCGGTTCCTCCTTGCTGGAAAGCAATGGAAAACAAAAAGCTCGCAGCTTGCCTGCAGCGCAAAAAGGAGAAACGTAAGCACATTCTGAGGAATGCTAGGGAACTCGATCAAGTTTTCTCACCACCCACCGAAGCAGCAGCAATACCGACCAAAGCCGAAGATCTAAACATGGAATCCATCAATCTGCACGAACACCGGTGCAAGATGCAGGAGTCTTCAGCGGGAAAGATGGCACCGACAAGACCTTTTTGGCTTCCTGTCATGAAGTCTGGAACAGTCCAGTCCCCTCGATGGTTTAACGATTTGGGGGGTGAGAAGCTTCAAAGACAGAAAGCAACCGCCAAGGAGGTGTCGACCGAGTTGCCTGAAATGTCGCATGAAACGAGTGAAACCTTGTGGGCGGCTGGCACATGGCAGAAGCGTGCTTACCAGCCCCTCGCCCGCTCCCAACAGCCCCTGCCCTGGTATTATAAAACTCCCTAGGCGCGACCCTAATGACCGTCAACATGCACAGGTTGGGGGAGAGTTTTGGTGAGAAGTAGAGTCCCTGTTGGTGAGAAGTAGAGGTCAAAACATTTTAGCCCTCCCTTTACTTTCAATAAAAATACTAACAAAACGTGAAGACCTTACCGAGCAGAATATACGATGTTGCTAACATGCTGCTCACGTTTGATAACCACTATGTAATTGCGGTTATTGTGTTTATGGTTGCAATGCTTTTCTGTAAGAACCTGCTAGAATGTATCAACGCGTGCATACAGGTTTCACAGGTGTTTATGTGCGAGGAGTGTATGATCTGCCCGTGCATACACTTGACAAGCTTAGAACTACTGCGCTCGTTTTTGGTCAAAGCACTGCTTCTGTTTTCCATTTTCCAGCCGGTGATTCTTCTTCTTGTAAAAAAAACAGCGGAGAGTTTTCAGGAACACAAAAGTATGTGGACTGTAAATGCTGTGAATGTTATGTTGCATCCAAGTGCATTCAAACACAGCATAAACAGCACTGAGGCGCTTGAAGTATCGGCGAGCATGACACAAGAATCCTTGAGTTTGTCCTTCTCAGAGATTGACGTCGTGCTGCTGGTTATGCCATTTACTCTGATATCAGCAAGCAGCACATGGACATGGGTCAGTCTACAACATCAAGATTTCTTTAATGGAGACCCAGAGTGGGGCCCAGAATTATTTTGTGACCAGCGCATGTTACTATATGAGCTTCTGTACAGTGTAGAGGTGTTCACGCTTTTGTGCTCTCTTCTCTTCCTTACCGCAGACCCAGCTCCGGTAGACTATACTATAGTGTACTCACTTCTCATGACAGTTCTTCTTCTTTTCTTCTCCTCACACAGCCGTCAACCAAAGAATGCTGATGCAACAGACAACGCAATACGCATGATCATATTCTCTATACTGAGCTCTCTTGTTAGTTTCTTTGTTGTACAGCACTGGTCAGGGCCCTGTCCCACAAAGCGCAGCTCTGGACTTCTGCTGGTTTTTGTTGTGCTCACATTGGCTATATTGCACTCGAGCGCGCGAGAAGAGACGCGAGCTGGTAGTATTATCCTGCTGCGAACTGTTGTTTCATTCACCTGTTCATTGTACTTTGTTCTGCTCGTAGGCCAGAACCCGAACGCATGGTGTAGACAATTTTAGGAGATCTGCTGCGACCACGGGGTGCAGAATCTTTTTCCTCATTTTCCTCTTCCAGGGAGAAAGTGAAACATACTACAAATATTAATACAATAAGAGCAATGATAAGGTAATTCGGTATCATATATTTGCTGCTCATATATATTTCACACTGGTGTGTTGCAAACTTCCAACTCTTTACAAACATTTAAATTTCTGTTTGTACTGACGGGGACAATAAACATATTTAAGACAATTTATATTCAGAACATGCCCAAACGGCACCCCAAAAGCCACCTGCCCAAACGCAAACGATGCAAGTGGGACTTGAAAGTCGATGATCGATCAAGTCCATTTGGGCAATGCTGGACCCTAGGATGCTCCTTCCATAGCAACCACTGGTGCAGCGGGTGCATGCACGAGGCGTCGTTGGGGTGCGAAAAGTGTGGAAACTGGCGCAAAGCATGCTTCTACTGCCCGTTGTGCTGGAACGACCACAAGAAGGCCTTTCCTCGTCACGAATCACAGATCATCCCGAACTCCAAGGTATAATAGCGAGTAGCTTCTTAAATTCGGGTTTATTTTTGGACAATGAACATCATTAGCACAATTTACTTTCCTAAACAAAATCAAACAGAGCAAACACCTTGCTTGTACTGACGGGCGCTGAATGGTTTTGCAAGTCGTGCCACTGTGATGATTTGGGGAGAAATGCACGCGTGTTCACGAGCGTGATTAGAAAGGCATAGTGAGGAGGACTTTGTCTGGCAACAATGTTGCACAGCGCCATGACGTGTGCAGCATCATGCACCACCCCAAGCGAAACAGTCAGCCATGCGCGTGCTGCGTCCTGCGAAGCCGAGTCGCAGCTTGTCATGAAATGAATTTTTTGCAAACCTTGATACGCGTGCTGGAAGTGGCAGAGCGGCGTCTGAAGGCAAGCACTGCGGAAGTCTTCTGTGAAATCTAAAACCCCCATATGCATGTGTGTTGTGTTTGCGGGAATCAGAGTAGGAGGGAGTGCGAAAGCTAAGAGCATGCTAACTATGTTCACAGAACGCACGTGTGCGTGTGTGGACATTGCAACAAATGATGTGAGGCCGCCGACAGCACCATGTACTGTATCTGTGGGTTCTAATAGACGGGTTGCTGATGCCACTGCATCGTGCCCCAGACCACTGCAGCTGACAACATTTCCTGTGCTCACTTGTAAATGCTTCTCTTGCACTTGCACACACACAGCTTGAGTCGTAGAGACATTTCGCCACACAGCTACATGCATTATGTTCTTGACAACTGTTGAGTTCATGATTGTTGATGATGATTCTGTTTCACGTTCGCGTAGCCGTATAGTATAGAAAAGCTTTATAAATCTTGTGTCGTGTATGAGTTCGGAAGACCTCAAATCCCTGAAAAATGTTGTTACATAAGGTCCCTCTCCCTCCAGTGCCCATGTATTGGAAGTTACGTTACGATTCTTGCTCGCAAACATGCGAGAACAGTTGACTTCAGGCGAAATTTGTATAGGAACAAGTCCAGTACCAACCAACTCAACTTCTGTCTCTCCTGCTCCAGGCAACGGCTTCAAATCGCTATTTACTACGAACACATGAGTTCCATCAACCTCCTTGTACGCTAGCTGCACTTCAACCCTGACTCTGTCAAGAGGCACGTATGTCTGTGTTCCCACAGCAGACAATGCTCCAGCACGTTTCAGCTGCAGATAAACCAGCACTGAGAAGTGGTGCACCAGCTTCGTGTCCACAATGCTTACATACAAGGAACAGGAGAGTCCGTCTTGGACTTGCGAGCAATTTGCCAACTCTTCAATCCTCTTGTCTGAAACCTCAAAAGCAAGCTGTGTGTTGCTACGGAGCTCACTCCACGGAGGGTGTTGTCGAGAGCACAATTCTGGCGCCGTGCTCGCAAGTCCTAGCTGTGATCTGGTAGATACTCTCCAGAGCTCAGAGAAGCAGCATGCTGCGCGGGAGGGAGCCCTGAGCTCCACTCTTGCGCGTCCAGAGCACGTTGGCTCAGACTTGCCTACGACCACAGCAAACCTGCCATGAGCAGTGTGGCTCACTGTTACGAAGAATGCACCACTACCGCTGTTGTTGTGCTGCTCTTCTCGCTGCACATGTGTCACGTTGAGAGAGTGGTTCCAGAACGTATTTTCGTCTGCTGACATTGGACCAAGCACACAATCGCCATTTAGCACTACATACCCATGCAAGCACTCGAATTTGCATTCTAAGAGGTGTTGTGTAAACTTCTTAAAAAGCACGTTTCCAGTCTCACATGTTGTGCAACCGAAGCTTGAATCGGAATTTTTGGCAAGGCGTGAGAAGGGCAGACATTTGAGCTCACAAGACAAACTGTCGTTATATCTTGCGCCTGCTGATGTGAACTCGTGAAGCCACATTCCTTGGTACGGCATGTTGCGCACAGTACATGGCAAGCATTTACTGTCCGTATAGTATGTGTCGCCGCCGGCATAGAATCCAACAGGACATTGACGCCCGTAATTTATAGGAGCACATATTGCGTCCTCTGTCTCGGAGCAAGGTGTCAGCTCCCATTCGCTTGCGTTGCACGTGGAGCAGTTGCCACACCTCGTGTCGAAAAACTGTTGACATGCGTGAGTAGCATATTCTGACCTTGCTCGCGGTTGCACTTCTAAAAGACTAGTGTTATGACACACACTACATGTGTCGCAAAGAGAGTCTTCTGCAGGCGTACATACAATTTGAGTCCAGGTAGAGTGTGTTTGTGGTAGACACACAGAGCATGGCGTGCAAGCAGTATTTCCAACACTACTCTTGAATGTTTCTGAGTTCAAACATTTTTGACAAGAGTGTGGCTCCGACATGTTACTACTGAAAATAGCTTGAAAGCTTACGTCACACAGACAATCTTGAACATGTGTCGCAGAATGGGAGACAGCATTTGCTGGACAAGCATGCTGTGCGTCGTCTGTTCCGTCACAAAAATAGTTGTCAGTGCATGGAACACACAAGTCTGAGGAATTTGGACGATAAAACCCTGGTTTGCAAAGACAAACATCTACTCGTTCTTGACCAGCTGTCCACTCATTTTCTGCACAACCCAGGAGCAAGCCATTCTCACAAAAATATCCACCAGGACAGTTTTCACAACGAGAGCCATTGTTATAATAACCACTGACACACGTGCAGTTGTCAACAAAGCCCGAACCTGGCTCAGAGTGCATGAGCTCGTCGCTGCAGTTGTACGCTGAGTTGTTGAAACAGAAGTCGCCAGGGAGGCATAACGAGCAGTTGAAGGAGTTCTCGGCAGAGGGGGGGTCTCGAAAGTACCCCACCTGGCAGTGGCAGTCCATGCGCATGGTGCTTCCTCGCGCAATTGTGCGGGACATGGGAGGGCATGATATGGCGTGCTGCACTTGCTCGCCAGGACAGTACGTGTCCAAGAAACACTGCTTGCACCCGTCCACGTCCCGGAAGTAGCCAGGATCGCAGTCGCACGCGTCGTCAGAGATGCTGCCTGGAAGGCTTTGTCCGTTGTTCGGGCAGGGGATCGGTGGCCCTAGGCCCGTCGGACAGTAGGACCCGGCAGGACAGACAGCACACTGTGTGTCAAGCCTTCCATTGCTGTAGTTCGCGCCGCAGGTGTTGTTGGCGAAGAACCCCACGCCACACGTTTGGCACTCCTGGCAGATCACGTCGCGCGAGGCGTTGCACTCCTGCTGTACGTAATTCGGTAGTGATGGTAGTCTGAAGACCGAAATTTTGATTGCGTACGTTATAACGCCCCACTCTTCAGAAAACCGTACTTTATCCCCTGGTATGTATGGAGCAATAACTTTACATTGACTGTTGCAAGCATACCGAACACCACTAATATACAGTTCCTGCGTCCCCCTACCTGGCGCGTCTATTTCGACAAATGAGTACCCAGAAGGCAAGGTAAATTCTATGTAACCTAATGTTATGCCTGATGCTCCAAAATTACCAAATACTCCACCCCAGCCTTCACCATTGATATTAAAATATGTTGCACCAATGCTGTTAGCATACGCCAACCATGAAATTCTACTGTCGCCGGAGAAAGTAGTAGAATAATAATCAGTTGTGCTGTATGTACCTGTAAAATCAGCTATTTTTTTGACAAGTGGAATATTAAGTTCACAATTTGCTGAGCAACTTCTGCAGACTGTGGTGGCTGTCTGTGTTGTTAACGTGCCCGACGCACACGTCTCACACATGATGCTATTGTTGTAATTGGCCTGCCGGGCCTTGCCAACGGGGCAGGCGATACACAGCACCCCCTGCAGATCGTAGCCCGCGTTGCACAGGCAGGGCCCGAGTTCTGTACTCCCTGCGTAGGACCAGCTGTTCGCCTGGCACGCCTTGCACGTGACGTTGTGCGTTGCATTGCACAGCGTGGCCACTTGCTGATTGCCAGCGCATTTAGAACATGTGCTACAGGTAATATTGGCAGACACAGACGTAAAAGTTCCAACAGCACATGTTTCGCACACGATGCTGTTGTTTGCGTTGGCCTGGCGGGCCTTGCCAACGGGGCAGGCGATACACAGCACCCCCTGTAGTTCGTAGCCCGCGTTGCACAGGCAGGGCCCGAGTTCTGTCCTCCCGGCGTAGGACCAGCTGTTTGCCTGGCACGCCTTGCACGTGACGTTGTGCGTGGTATTGCACAGGGTGGCCACTTGCTGATTGGCAGCGCATCTGTTGTCAGCACATGAAATAGCAACCCTCCCGCCAGGACAGTGGTACCCAGCAGGACACGCAGCACACTGTGTGTCGAGCCTGTCGTTGCTGTGGTTCACTCCACAGGTATTGTTGGCGTAGAACCCCAGTCCGCACGTCTGGCACTCCTGGCAGATCACGTCGCGCGAGGCATTGCACTCATTCTTTACGTAACTTTCGCAGTTTCGTCGTAGTGTGATTTTAAGTGCTCTCCCTATGCCTCCCGATCCTGATTCAAGTAATTTTAATGTTCCTGTTATAACACCAACCTGCTTGTATACTGTTGGAAACATTGAACTACCATATGCGCCTGCACTTGCTTTCAGCTGATCATCGATATACAAAAGCGCATTACCATCACCTGTTGAATAAAAAGAAACCTCGAGATTATTAAAGGGAGGCGAATTTCCAGGCAGCCCAAATTGCACCCACCCCGCTTGCGAAGGACCAGCGACGCCAAATCCGTCCCCACTCTGTTCAAACAACCTGTGTGTCATCCCCCATGCTTCAGCGGCCGCTTTCCATGCAGCTACACCATAGTATGGCGAAAAATCGAATATTTTCTCAGCACATGGTTTGTCACAGATGTCAGAACACACTCCACAGGTGATGCTGGCAGACACAGACGTAAACGTTCCAGCACCACACGTCTCACACACAATGCTGTTGCTGTTGTTCACTTGCCGAGCCTTCCCAACAGCACAAGCGACGCATAGCACCCCCTGTAGTTCGTAGCCAGCGTTACACAGGCAGGGCCCGAGTTCTGTCCTCCCGGCGTAGGACCAGCTGTTTGCCTGGCACGCCCTGCACGTGACGTCGTGTGTTGCGTTACACAGCGTGGCCACTTGCTGATTGGCCGCGCAGCTGCTACAGTTTACGCAAGCTCGGTTGGCGTACTTGTCTGTGCTTGTGGCTTTGTAGCGGCCGGCCGGACACGTCACACACTCCCCATCTGTGCCATGCTCCGTGCCCACGTCACACACACACTCCACCTGTCCAGTGCGCCTGTCAGTCGTCTTCCCCGCAGCACACGCCTCGCAGGCCAGCACACCGGTGTTGTTGGTTGCTGTATTCTGAGGGCATGCGCTGCATCTTCCCAGTACTGTTCCTGTCGAGACAACGTCGGTTTTCCACTCGTTGGCTGATTCGTATGTGTATGCTTCCTTGGTACCATATATCTCGACTTCTCTAATGCCTAAACCACATTCAGTGAATATTTGCAGCGTAAACCATCTGCCTTTCAGCACACAAGGAAAGTCCTTGACATCCACAAAATGTGGTCCATTTGTAACACATGCAGGATTTTGTGCAATATTTTGTTTGTTAAAAGTTAAATCTCCTAGACGAATTTCAAAATTGTTCAAGCACTCATGGCAACACGACTTTCTGTTGTAAATACGCACCATTGTTACAGACACAGATTGTTGCATGTCGATCATTAACCAAGAACCTATGTGTTGCGGCGAGGATAAAAACGTGTTGTACTCACTAATATCTCCGTCTACTGCCCTGTCTGGGTGAAATCGAGTCTCGCCGTCCCAATAACCATTTGCCTGCGTAGGACAAGGTCCTCCGCTGCATGTGCGCGCCAAATTTTTGATTTGTGAAGCGACAAAAAGTTGATTTGACAAGCCAATTGTCGTGCTTTCATTCTTGTATTTCCCTGTTTTACAAGGAGCACACAAAAGTGGGTTTGCTTCATGATTCGCAGAGCACGAGCAATCCCACGGCACTGTGCCTCCAGCAGGTCCGAAGGAGTTTGCTGTGCATGCATTGCACGTAGTGTCTAGGTTAAAGCCAGCCTTATACATGTTTTCGGGGCATATTGTGCACTGGTCATTGCCGTACACGTACCCTGGCTGGCATACACACCCTGATGCGTTGTTTGTGCCTACTTTACTTGTGGTGAATGTTGGCGCGCACGCTGTGCACATATCATCACCTGTGTAAGGCTTATAGCTGCCCACAGGGCACAGTGTACACAGATTAGCAGCGGAAGCATTGGGCTCGAACCCCGCTGTGCATAGGCAGTCTGCTAAAGTGGTGTTAACATTGGTCAAGTTCGGGCGAACTTGGTTAGCTGGACAGGCAGTACAGGCTGTCCCTACGTTGCCGTAAAAGTCTGCATCACACACGCAACTGCTCACGCCGAGGTTCCGCTGACTCTCCGTTGTAGGCAGAAACAATGACGACCTGGAAGGACACTGTGTGCAGACTTCCACGCTAGAACCTCCGCAGCCCAAGCCCCCCCTTGCGGCGTCATAGTGGTCGGTGAAAGCCGCGTTCGTCGAGGTGTTGCAGAGCTTGCAGACACGGCAGTCGGATGCTGTGTCCCACGGATGAAGAGCAGGATCCGTGAAGGTGTGCTCTGGACATTTCGTGCACTCAGGGACATCCTGAGTGAGACTGTAGTACCCGCCCGCGCACGAAGGACACAAGGTGCTGCCGTTTTTGAAGGACCCTGCAGAACAGTTACACTGCGACTGACTCACAGACCCAGGGTGCGACACGGAATTAGGCTGACAGGCATCACACGTCAGACCAGATGTTCCGGCATATTCCTTGTATGTGTTAGCAGGACATGGAGAACAAGTATCGGAGACAACCAATACACCAGCGCGCATTGCAATTCTATACACCCAATTCCAGACACGAATTTTTACATACCGAGTCATGACAGGTTCCATGAAAATGTTGTTACTGCGTCTTTTTGCGCACGCGCAGCCAAGTCGTGCTAGACATTCTTGTGTTTCACCAATGTCAACAGGATAAAACATAGTATTGCCAGTAGCCAGGTTTTTTGCATTGACAAATCCCGTATCCCGGAAATGTGAATACTCCACGGAAATTGCAGTGGGACACACCAGGCTGCCACCACAACCACCAGTATTGTCAGGACTTTGGATCACAACACCGTACACTCGTCTCACAACCCCCAAGTCCATTGCCAGCCATGTTCCGGCAGGGGCATTTGAATGTAATGCAGGCCACCACCCCGCCTGTGATCCAATTGTGTCAAGTCTTGATTCAGAGTATTGAATGCCAGAATAAGCGCCCAATAATTCCTGTGAGAAGTATCTCATATTATCGGGTGGGTTAACCTCTACAATGTCCGATATGAACCCGGATTTACACAGACAAAAAGAGCGGGAATGATCGTGATTAAACGAAGCATTGTTACATTGCGTGCACATTTGTGTATTCACTTCACTCGCAAATGTGTTGTCGAGACAGTTGTTACAGGTGCTATTGGATAAATACATGCCGAGCCCACATCCCCGGCACACACTCGCATCACTGCTGTTAGTGTCTGTGTATGCACCCGCATTACAAGAGCACGACGTGCTGTTTGTGGCTGTGGTGGAGGACAAGTACGGACATGATTGGCATTCACTAAGCGCGGTACGATCATACGACACACTACGAGTTCCCGTGTAGTTTTTGAAAGTATTCATGCGACACGATGAGCATTCGAGGTTAGGCCAGATAATCACCCCAGATCTGAAAAAAGCTGAATTGTAGACTCCAGGCAGCATTGGATTTAATCTTATGTATCGAGCCCTCACAGGACTTGCAAACAACTGATAAGTTTTGTCGAATGTATTCTTGTAGGGTTTAGCTGCATGATTATTTGGATAAAAATCGACTCCCCCATCATATGAGGACTTTGCTGTTATAAATCCAGAATCTTGGACTACTGAGTATTGCACTTGTACTCTGTTTACATATTGTCCGCACTTAGTACCCCCGTCGCATGAGTGCTGAATTACGAAACCAGCCACACTTTCGATCTTCCCAAGATCTATTATTGTCCATGCACATGCACCCCCTCCACACCAGCAAGCGTCACACGCAAACCAGCCATAACTCAAATAAATTTTGTTGTTCGGGTAACCCCAAGGCGAGTAGAGAGCTGGAGGCGAGTCCAGCTCTCCACGAAGCTGCACAATATTGCTTTCGGAAGTAGCTGAATACCATCGTGTCGCTCCGTTGGTCACTTGATACGCTGGCTCGTAACCTGCGTGGCATTGACACGACGCTCGAGGATACTCATAGGTGGCGGTCCCGGGAGGACAGTGCGTGCAATTAAGACTATTGCGATCCGAATAAAAGTCGACGTGGCATTCGTTACATCCAGTGGCGGCGATACCGGCCCACCCGGCGTTGCAAAGACACGCCGAGATATCTGTTTGCATCGTGCTGGTATGCGATGAGTTGCCTGGGCATGGCGTGCACTGGCTTGAGTTCGAACCTTTGGTGTAAGTGTCTGCCGGACACGGCAAGCACGCAGTATATACACTAGGCCCTTGACTGGCGTACCCCGGCAGACACACGCAATCTTCCACACTTGCAGACCTGTTTGCCACAACGCCCTTGTTCGCGGGACAGGTGTTCCTCTGACCGTACAAGTACCAATGAGGGGACAAGCCGAGATCGCACGCAAAGGGAATCTGTGGATGAGTAAAGAGAAACTTCAGGTTTTCACCAATGAAAACAACATCACCATTACCTCTCAATTCTAGGATCGAACCTGGTGAATATGCTGTTGTGTAAATACACTCCTGCGGAACTGGTGTGGACCAACTATTAATTTGCGGCGACCCACACGATTGCTGTAGGACATCATTGATGTACAAATGTATGTATTGCTTAAATGCTTTGTAAATTACTGTTACTCTTGTGTATTCTCTTGAAAGTCGTAGTCTGAAAAACAAGGCATTAGGTGGTGTGGCCTGGCCATTTGCATATACACCAGTGAACCCAAAATCGTCATAATTTCCGACACGTGAACCAATCGCATTAATATTAGTAGTTGCGCCAATGCTTGCTGCGTAATCAAGCCACAATTTTAATCGAAGGGGCATATCAAAAGCGTATTGTGGAAAGGGAAATTGTGCATCATTAGGACAGTGTCGGCATGCCGGAAACAAGCTGCTGTAAAAGTCGTATGTGAAAGTAGGAGGAATTTGCCTGGGAGGACCTTCCCCCACTGCTACATAGCCCGGATTGCAAATGCACTCTTGTAGTTGGTCAGCATACTCGATAGCGAGGGAGTTGGGGGGACACGGGTAGCGGACTCCAGCACTGCAGTAATAAGAGGCGTTACACACATTGCACTGAAAGCTGTCTACATCTCCTGTAAGATTTGAGTGCAGGGCATGTATTTGCAAAAAATTCAATGAGAAACAAACCACAAACATTGTACCCCAATGTTTCAGCATTATAGGTATATCTTGTATATACTAAATGCACACATGAGCAAGTTTCCAAGAATTTTTTCTAGAGTAATTTTCTATAGTTTTATACGCTGTGTACGAGACGTTGGGCCGGATTCGTGCAGCAGAGGATACGACACAGCGTCGGTGTAAAACCTGACGTCATGGGACTTCCCCGGCAGATGTCGAGCAATATTGAGAAATATAAGAAATACAAAAAAGGCGCTAGCAGCAACTGCCGCCAACAACAATATACCTTTACCAAACACCCACTGTAGTGCTTGTTCAATACGATTTATACATGGCATATCGCCACACACGTAAGTATTGTCAATAACATCACGTAAGGCATGCAGCCACAAGGAGTCTGTCTGTTCTAGCACAACATCGTCACACAGAGTAGAGTGTTGCTTCATATTGCTGTAAAAATTTGGAGCTTTGCATTGCTCCACCAGCCACATGTTATCGAGTTTAATCTGCTGTCTAGACATCAGCGCCCTATGAAACATGTGTGTTCTTGTAGCCAAAAAAGCAAAAACCCCCAGAATAATCGCAAGGAAGACAGAAGAAAAAATCACGTTACACAATAACACATCCAGACGTCGTGGATTTCTATAGCGGGGTTCATTGCCCCTTAGAGCACGCATATGTAGTATTGCTTTTATGCTCTCATATCTTCACATTTAATCTTTGCGGGTTGTTTTTGGATGTTTAACAAGCTGCGTACACTACAAAACTTCATTAAAACGTTGGATCCCCCGCGTCCTCCTCACTCACACGTTTCCAGAGCGCGCTGCCAAGCTTGCTCAGGCAGGGTGACACACCCTAAACCCTAAACCCAAGCAACGTACCCATCATATATTATATAAAACACAAAAAAATTATGGAATCAGCAAACCCTCATTCATTTGATCCGGAATCAGCTCATTCATTTGATCCGGAATCAGCAAACCCCGATCCCAAGGAATCAGCAAACCCCGATCCCAATGAACCACCCGTGAGGGGTGCGGGCTTTTGGAAACATGATGAAAGATCAGGAGAAAACCCACTCCCGGGCGGGTTCCAACAGGGCGACCGTGTGCGTAGTCTGATTGCCTACCAAAATGTGAAGGTGGGTGACCAGGGGACTGTCATTGGGCGGAGCCAGAAACAGGAGTTACGGATCGGGGAGGGGTGGACACCGAGCTCTGCAGACGAGTACAAGCGTGTGTGTGTGGACATGGGGCCTGGCAAGGGCAGGGTGAATTTTGTTGCTAGCTCTCAGCTTGAGCACGCACCACAGGCTCTCACCCTGCGCGACAAGGCTGGCGAGCGCTCCGCCACCACGCAGGGGACGACGCGCGGCAAGCTGCGGGGCGGACCACAGGCCGCATGTATGCCGAACCCGTATTTGTTAAACAGTGACATGATTTATTAAAATGCAAGGCACCAAGGCGCATTTGCAAGCATTTAAAGCGTCCCAAACATCAGCACACCAGAGGTTTAAGACCTCTTATTACGACGCTGGACGTTCTTAAACGGGGACGTCCTGGGCAGATCTGCGCCTTCTCGCCCTGCTCGCCATTGGCAGCGCCTAGCATGTCGCCGGCGGGGTTCATTGCCCCTTAGAGCACGCATATGTAGTATTGCTTTTATGCTCTCATATCTTCACATTTAATCTTTGCGGGTTGTTTTTGGATGTTTATATAAAACGAAAACAACTTATTCTTCTGTATAAATGCTACAGAGTGCATGTCGTCGGACGGTGTTAACGAATATTATAAAGAATTTACTCGCGATGAATTAGTAAAAGAATTATCCAACATTGAAAAGTGTTGCAATGAACTGATAGATGAAAACCGTGAACTGAAATTGCAAAACAAAGAACTGATAGCGCATCAGAATGAACAAAAAATAACAGATTGGACATTACGGGCATTACGCGAGCAGATTGCGAGTTTGGAAGAAAAATACAAAGAATATAAACTCGAGACTGTAACTACTCCCCGTATGCTGATGATGATGTCTTGTCAAAACCCATATATCATCGATATTTAAGCTCTGTAAGCTTCACGTATGCCTCTCATCTCAGACGCAGTATTTAGCTCAGCATCCGTGTATAAAACAAAAACAATTCAGCAATGAAATATATAACATTTGATGGTGTATGCTGTTCAACCAGTACCTAATCAATACTGGAGCAGGGGAGTGGAGAGGTCCTGGCAACAGTCTTTTTCAAAAAAATTTGAAAGATAATTCTGCTGCTCCACGAATCGACGACATGCATTTAAATGACTCCCCCGTCACCAAACCCTCCCTTCCCAACACACAAGCACGCGCCTGCCCCGTCACTAAACCTTCCCCTGCAAATACAGCAGAACGACAGCCCACTAAACCCTCCCCGCCACCTGCAAAGGCGCACACTTAGGCAAGCTGATTGATCTCTCGCTGTATCTTGATCTTTTTCCTTGCCTTCGTGAGCTCGGCGTTGGCCTTCCTGAGCTTGGCGTTGACCTTCTGTAGCATCTCCTCACGCTGCTCTTTAAAAAAAGCAGAAGTTTCACGTATGCATTGGATCGTGGCCTGGCAAGATGCGAGCTCAGCTCGCGCCTCCTGCAACTCTTTCACGGTCTTCTCGTGAAGCAGGGCGGTGCACTTCGTCCTGTCGCAATACTCATTCAAGAGGGCGGGCCACGGGCCGTTTGAATCTTCCGTGCCAAAGCTCGCAGCAACAAGGGAGCCAACTTGATAAGGTGGGCACACTATGTCGAGTTGCGCCACCGGCGTACCAGAAAACGTACCGTTCTGCACAAGCAAACAAACATGTAGTTGGCTCCGAGCACGACAAAACATCTTGCCCTTCTGCATACGCGTCTGGCTACGCAAAAATTACAAGGATCGGCCAATGCTGAACAAAGTTACACACCTTTGACCCCTCTGCAGTCGGGGTCGCGCTCGCCTTCGCGCCCGAGAATGTGCTTTCGTAGGCCCAAGCGAACGTGGGAAGCGCAGCCACCGCAGCGCAGGTGGCATACACCACATTCTCAGCTTCGTCCATTTTCGCCCCCTCTCCAGCTGGCTTGAACGCATGCAGAGGCAATTTGTAGGAGCAGCCTTGGACAGAGCGCCCTTCCACCGCCTGCACAAGGAACGATATTTAGTTGAATCGCACACGGCCCGGCACGCCGCTCGCCAATTGCACGTGCACGCGCCCGCCTGCACCGCTAGCCACGTTCTCCGTCCTATGCCTCGCACCTTTTCGCTCGGAGAAACAGTGATTGTACCCGTGGCTTGGCCAGCATCGAAAGCAGCCTTGGCAGCAGGCGAGTTGAAGAAACAATCGACAGCAGCCTTAGCAGTAGCATGTAGTCCCAGCTCAAAAGCCAGTTCGGCAGCCCGCTTGGCAGTGACCGCCTGCAAGCTCTCTTGCACGGAGCGCCCTTCGACCGCCTGCACAAGGAAGGATGTTTAATTGAATCCCACACCGCCCGCACAGGCTGACGCGGTGCAGCCGGCGGACAGCGCCGCTCGCCAATAGCACGTACACGCGCGCACGCCTGCCACCTTGTCCGTCCCTCCCATGGACATTGTTAAAACACAACTCACGCGTGAGTTCAATGAAAAAAAACTCTCTGTACTGTTGGCGACAAAAGCTCCCGGTACCGTAAATTAGTACGGATCGTATTGACCCGGGACCAGTCAAAAAACAATTAGTACAGTACCAATAAAATTTGAAATTTGGAATTAGTACTGAACGGACTTCACGCTTTACCTCGTGCCGGTACAAATGAAATTTGGTAGTCGGGGCCTAATATGTTTCATTTTACAACAGAGTGCGTGTTTCATTTTACCACAGCGTGCGACATGCATGTTTCATTTTGCTGCGGCGTATGGAGAAAAAAAAAATTTGTTCCCGATGACAATTCGCAACGTTTCGGATTGTTGCCCCCGAATGACGAAATGAGAGACGTATTTACAAATGTGTGGCGTTTGGAGAAAAAAAAAGTGACCGGACCTACACAAAACACAACAAAATGAAGCGTAAAAACGAAGGCGCCGGTGGCTGCGCGGCCGCAGAGCCCGCTGCTGAGCTGCGTGTCGAGCGGCCGGTGCAGCGTGTCGAGCGGCCCGTGGCCGGTCGAGCAGCCGGTCGAGCAGCCGGTCGAGCAGGAACTAGTTCGCGACCTTCATCGCGAACTTAATCTATATATATAAGACCAGACTATTTACGCGAAAACCTGTCGAGCATGAGCGCGTCGTCGAAAGAGCCTGCCGCCAAGAAGGCAGCAACCATGCCGCCGGAGGGGGGGGAGGAAGAGAAGCATCATCACTCATGCGGCGGGCGTGCAGGCTACAAGAGTTTGAAAAAAAAGGTTCAATGCATTGCCCCGGAACAGGTGGCGGCAGCGAGAGACTTTGGGCGGGAAGCGGGTATCGACGCGGGACGAGTGCCTGCGCCCGGAGCGCCTGGCGCTCTGGTCCTTCAGGCGGCCGAAGAGGCGGCGGCGAATTTGCTGCACACCATGCTGAAGGACAAGAACAGTTCTCAGGCGGCCGAAGAGGCGGCCGAAGAGGCGGCGGCGAAGTTGCTAGACACCATGCTGAAGAAGAAGAACAATTCTCAGTCAAACCACCTTCTCAATCCCAGCGAGTTCCCTCGAGTGTCCCGCGGGGGTGGTGCCATAGGCTCTGTCTCTGCCACAAAGAGGGTCCTGGAAGTGTCCACAGACACTCAGGGCATCGCCCAATACGTGCCAACCGACAGGTACTTGAACCTGGCAGACAACTTGCGCAAGCTTTTGAAGCAAAAGGAGATCAAGACGACACATTGCAAATATGTGCACCCCTTGCTCCTCTGTTCGGGTGCGGAGCTCACAGAAATCCAGGTGCACAGCATTGCCAATGAGCTCTTGAAGCATCAGAAAAATCCGGTAGTTGGCTTTAGAAAATTGCTTTGTGATTTCGCCATCCGCTCGAAGACGGACATGACATCCAAAAATGTCACCTGGACCTTCGACCCCGAAGCCTGGAACCGGAAAGGCTACCGCATCACCGTGGGCGGGGACTGTAAGGGTGGAAAGCCACAGGTTAAACTCGTCCCGAGTGATGCGCGTCTGACCACACCTGCGGCCGCGCCCGTGCTCCCCGCGCCGCACTCCCGCATCCCGGGTTCAGCATTTTCCCGTTACGTGCGTGCTCAGGCCCTGCCTCCAGAGTGATGCGCGCGTCTGAGTGATGCGTGTCATGAGTGACACGTCTACAAAAATTAGTACTGTTTGAGGAAGAAATAAATTGATCGTGCTTGTTACGTGGTGCATTATCTCTTTGTTCATGCGTCCGGACTTTGGCTCATCAGCCAGTTCTTATGAATGGCGACAGTCTGCTTATAAATGGCGAGAAGACTGTCGCTCAAGAATGCAATTTGAAATGCCTGCTTCTAGGCCGCTGTGCGCTCCTTGCCAAGCTGTGATCGACCATGATGCTGCAGCTGTGATGGTTCGACGAGACTTGCGGGGAAACAGTATACTGTGTAGCTCATGTCGCCAACAAATTTTCTCAGAGAATTCAAAAGTTGAAAAGTCACAAAAATCATTCGTGTTTGAAAACCCAGCAAAACCACTCACACAGGCACTGACACCAACACTGACACAGACACAGTCACAGACACAGACACAGTCACAGACACAGACAGCTCAAGATGCTATTTGGAACTGTAAACGTTGTAGCGCTCGAGTATGGGCGAAGCCTCGTGCATTTCTCGGAGACATTGAGCCAGAAACGTGGTGGTGGTGTCGCGTGTGCATAATTGAGCACGAACAAGACCAAGTTGCCAGTAGGTTATATGAAGAAAAGAAGGCAAGTGAAAATAAGAATGCAAGGCAAAATAAGAACGCAAGTGAAAATAAGAATGCAAGTCAAAATAAGAACGCAAGTCAAAATAAGAAGGCGGGTCAAAATATGGCCTTTACACAACGCCAGTCAAGCAAAAAAAAGACACACGAAGTTCAATCGAACACACTAGACAGTTGGTGCAAGAAAATTCGGCAATCATGACACTAAATTAATACCAAAAAGTACTTACAGCACTATTTAAGCACAGCAAATGCCATGGTAGCGACCAGCTCGCAGGAGAACAAACCCGCTGGCAATATCATATCTCGTGTTTTCTGTTGTAGTATTCGAGGAAGTTTGAATCAATTTGCCCACTGCGGTCAAGAAGCAGCGTGTTGGTCGACACAAAATGGAAGAATAAATGACATTCTTGGAGTCACAGAGTTACTCGACGGAGCCGCTGACAATGCTTCGGCTACAGCTCTTATCAAGAACGCATATTTGCATAAAGTGACCTTGTTGGAATATCTCAACGGATTTCCCTTGCCACTTGGGGTGTCGATTTCATGTGTGCCTAACAGAGAATGTACACGGACTGGTTCTGCTTATGCATTTTCAACACTTCCTGAGGTAACAAACACAACTCCGCAGATTATCTATCAGAATGAAGCAAATACTCACGAAAGCATGTCGTGGCGAGTGCAATATCCAGAGTACAACGTCAATAATTTGGACTCCCACGGTGTATTGAACGTGCAGGGTGAAAATTTTGTTTTTGTGTCCAAAGCTCATCCTGTGATTGACCTGTTGCGTATCAATAAAGACATCCTCAACGCAGACATTGACACCCAACCACTTATTGACGACATGTGGTACAAGGTTACTAAGCAAGTGATGTCCACATGTTGTAATCAACTCAAAACGAAGGTGCTGAGCAAGGTGGGTACTGTTGATCTTAATCAACTAAGTGTCCAGATCTCACGCCTCGACGGTATTCATTGGCTAGAAATGACTGAAAATGATGAAATTTATTCGAAGATTCCTTCGCATTTGACCACATCTTTGGCTCGGCCAACTGATGCAGATGCACTTGCAGCATATGAAACTGAAAAGGCAAAACGGAAAGAAGAACTTACGCAAGCAGCGAATATGCTTATCAGAAAGCCATACTCGTTCCATGCTCGCATTCAGATCGATTTCGAGCTGATGCCCACAGCTGTGTAGTGCTATAATAAAGAATGTCATATAAGAGAATTTTTGACGAGGAAATAAAATGCCTGATGCGCAATTCGACTTAAGCTCAACGCGCATGCGCAAGCATGTCATAGAGAAAAATGTGCATATCTGGAAACTGTTGCGTTCACCATTCACTCTTCCTACCTTGACATGCAAAACCCACATTTGTGACTGGGAGATAATTGACCTTGATGTTTATGGATGCTGTACATGCAGTCAAGTACATGTGTGTGCGTACGGTTCGTGTGAAACAGTAGAAACAGAAGATGGGCTTGTATGTGCTCTTACGGGGGTAGTTGTGCATACAAAACGTTTTGTTGAAACTGAATTTGTAGACACTGTTTGTTTGTTTGGTACGGAAATATCAGATGCACACGAATCTATGCATGCTCAAGTCAACACCATTGTTACTTGTATTTTATGCTCAAATACAAGCAATAGAATTCGCGATTTGTCACTAAGTGTTGTGTTGAGAAAAAGCTCAGAGATTTGTTTGCGGAATTTTCGACAGAATAAGAATTTGGTTTTAACATGTATTCTGTTGCTACAAAGCTTCAATAAGACGCAGTATATATTTACGTATATGACAAAACAAAAACGCCAAGAGCTGGTAAAGCATGTTGTCATCAGCACCCTACAAATTTTTCATTTGCTTATCGCACAAGGCATGTGTATAAGATCTAATGAGGTCCAACGTCTCGCTGTTGGAGCTCTGTACCTTATGCGCCACGGCGTCTACAACGACAGCTGCGTTGTTTTGGAGAGAAAAAAAGAGCTCAAGATGTTGTTACCACCAGAATCGACACTCTTGGACAATTATGGCATACACCCAAAGTACATCACCGAAATGGAAAACCGTCTCAAATTCTGCTTGCGCCACAAATCTGCGGATGCTCACGCTTGAACGCGAATTTTGTTTATTTTTTTGTTTATTTTTTAACGAGTTTCAGTAAAGCACACACTCAGTAAATGCTCTGTTTGTGGAGACTGTGTTCCAGTGCCTCGTCAATGCTTTTTTTAAGAGCATGGTTGGGGGTGAGATGCGTGTGTGCGAATGGGCTCTTGGTTATGGGTGAGATGAGTGCATTTTTGAGAAAAAGTTCAATGCTTTCTTTTTCATAGCTATGACCGTCGGCAGCTATGACCGGGTCTTTCATCAACTTGCAGCTGATGGGGCACACAAAGCCCTTGAACTTGCTAGCTACTTCTTTCGATGCGTCGTTAAAATGTTGCTGGGTACCAACACGTTGCAAGGCAACTTCGAGATCCTCGCGAAGCTGCTGCAGATTATGTTCAGCAAGTGCTTCGATGTCGAAGCCATGCATATATTCGTAGCGCTGTTTCAGTAAATCGTAGCGCCTCGTCAACCATGCATAGTCTTCCACCAGTTGCCTGTATGCGCTCTCTAGCACGCCCCCCGTGTCGTCGACGCATGCTTTCTCACTCATGCTTCTTCTCCAGAGATGCGCTGGAAGAGTTCTGGTGAAAGTGTTTCCGGGTCAGGCTAATCTAATCGTTTCCGGGGAATAATCGTTTCCGGGGCGAAATCGTTTCCGGGAGAAGATCAGTACTGTTAGCTAATCGTTTCCGGGGAATAATCGTTTCCGGGGAATAATCGTTTCCGGGCGAAGATCAGTACTGTTAGCTAATCGTTTCCGGGGAATAATCGTTTCCGGGGAATAATCGTTTCCGGGGGATAATTGTAGGTCTCTTTTGACATCTCTTTTGACATCTCTTTTG
>Ga0209769_1000184_pt1 | contig 25021 bp, 24 predicted proteins | sample LauGreSuBDMM15DN_2_FD_187569 | JGI IMG/M metagenome (GOLD analysis project Ga0209769, IMG submission 187569) | Freshwater lake microbial communities from Lake Michigan, USA - Su13.BD.MM15.DN (SPAdes) (version 3) | ecosystem: Environmental > Aquatic > Freshwater > Lake | place: Lake Michigan, USA...
TTGAAAAATGAGGACTTCTTGACGTCGTGAATGGAGAAGCTTTTGCGAGAAACGCTGATTTGTACGTCGCGCTTCTAGGATTTATCTTCCAGCAGCTAACTCCGTCATCAAGCTGCTGGAAGAATTGGGTGTTCAGAACGTGACTTGCCCAACACACCCAACTCAAAAGTCAATGTTTTAAACAGAGACTGATCTGAATTTATTCCACTTTGCCAATTTTTTTGACCACGTCGGTCATGCGTTTGGCATCGGCCTGAACATATTTTTCAAAATCGGGACTGTCCAAATACTGAACAGGGCTGCCGGTGTTTTGAATCACTTCGCGGGCTTTGGCATCTTGAGCGGCCATTTTGGCGGCAGCACGCAATCGCTGAGCAATCGGCTCGGGTGTACCGCTTGGGACGAACAATCCTGACCACTGCGCGTACTCGGCATTGAAGCCCAAGTCTTTCAGGCTGCTGACCTCGGGCATAGAGGCCAATGCACCGGTGCCCCAATGGCCCAGCACACGAATTTTGCCAGCTTTGACATGTTGCAATACCGTTGCGGGGCCTGTTGATAATGCGTCAATTTGACCACCCAACATGGCCACCACGGCAGGACCTGCACCCGTGAACGGAATGTGGGTCATTTTGATGCCGGCAGTTTGCGCCAGAATTTCCATGGGTACGTGCATGGTGCCGTAGTTACCTGACGAGCCATAGTTGATGGCCCCAGGACGTTTGCGCGCATCTTCAACAAACTCTTTAACAGTCTTCCAAGGCGAGTCAGCGCGCACAGCCAGCACCGTTGGGTCTGCGGTGTAACGCGCAATGGGGCGCAGCTCGTTCAGCAAGAACATGGGGTTGCGGCCGAGCAAGGCATCGGCTTCAGGGATGACGGTCAATGAAGACAAGGCCAAGAGAACCGTATAGCCATCGGGCTTGGATCGCGCGGCTACACCCATGCCAATACCGCCGCCAGCGCCACCTTTGTTTTCAATGATGACGGGTTGACCTAATTCGCGACTCATGGCTTCTGCCACCGGGCGAGCCACAATGTCCGCCAAGCCACCGGGTGGGAACGGCACGATCATGGTGATGGATTTGGTCGGGTAGGGGGCAGCTTGCGCCGAGGCAGAAACTTGTCCGGCCATGTTCAGAAGCAAACTGCTGGCCAGAACACTGGCTGTACCCAGAAAACACTGGCGAGCAGTTTTTGATGGACGCATCGATTGAAAGAAATTCATGAGGTCTCCTACATTGTTTTGGGGCGCGTCGGCTTTCGAACGGACTCTAACACCGCCGTCCATTTTCTGCATGAACCTGTGTCACAGCGGGGAATCAATCAGTGAGTGGACTTCACCGATTAAATTCTTTGGAGGCGTCACAATACGGTCTGATCAATCTCATTTCAAAGTGCCCTTCATCATGCGCATTGCTGCTTTCTTTTACAAAGGCCAACCCCATGTGGGCTTGGTGTCGCAAGATTCATCTGCAGTCACACCGTTTGACTTGCCCCTGGCCGATCGCGAACTTGGAGCGCTCACACTTGTAGACACCCTGTCTCGTGGCGAGGCTTTACCACCCCAAGGTGCCGCCATTGCCCTGAAAGACGTGCAATTGCGTGCACCCTTGCCCCACCCCCGCCGCAACATCTTTTGCGTGGGCAAAAACTACCACGCACACGCCAAAGAGTTTGCGCGCAGTGGCTTTGACAGCAGTGCCAAAGCCGGCGGCGAAATTCCAGCCGAACCCATCATCTTTACCAAAGTGCCCGAGTGCGTCATTGCCACCGGCGAAGCCATTGAAATGCCCAAAGTGTCAACGGCCATTGACTACGAAGCCGAGTTGACCGTGATCATTGGCAAAGGTGGCAAAGGCATTACCAAAGCCAATGCCATGCAGCATGTATGGGGTTACACCATCGTCAATGACATCACGGCACGCGATTGGCAAAACAAGCACATGCAGTGGCACATGGGCAAATCATTTGATACCTTCTGCCCCATGGGCCCGTGGCTTGTGAGTGCCAACGAAATGGACGGCACCAACACCCATGTGCGTTGCTATGTGAATGGCGAAGAGCGCCAAAACGCCGCCACCACTGATTTGATTTTTGACATTCCGACGCTCATTGAAACTTTGAGCGCGGGCATTACCTTGTACCCCGGGGACGTGATTGCCACGGGCACACCCGTGGGTGTGGGCATTGGCTTCACACCGCCCAAATATTTAAAGTCGGGCGATGTGGTGCGTGTGGAAATCGACGGGATTGGCGTTTTAGAAAACCCCGTCAAATGATCACTTAAAGCCAGCGGCCGCACGCAGCGTGGCGGCCAAGTTGGTGCGCTCCCATGTGAAGTCTGGCTCGTCGCGACCAAAGTGGCCATATGCCGCTGTTTTGGTGTAGATGGGGCGCAAGAGGTCCAGCATTTGAATAATGCCTTTAGGGCGCAAATCAAAGTGCTCGTTCACCAAAGTGGCAATCTTGTCATCAGAGATCACGCCAGTGCCTTCGGTGTTGATCGTGATGTTCATGGGACGGGCCACACCAATGGCATACGCCACTTGAATTTGGCACTTGGTGGCCAAGCCCGCAGCCACAATGTTCTTGGCCACATAGCGCGCGGCATAAGCAGCAGAGCGGTCGACCTTAGAAGGGTCTTTGCCTGAGAAGGCGCCACCGCCGTGAGGGCAAGCACCGCCGTAAGTGTCCACAATGATTTTGCGACCGGTCAGGCCGCAATCACCTTGAGGGCCGCCAATCACAAAGCGGCCTGTTGGGTTGATCAAGTACTTGGTGTCTTTCAACCACTCTTTGGGCAACACAGGCTTGATGATTTCTTCAATGATGGCTTCCTTGAAGCTGTCCTTCATTTTGGTGGCCGACTCGCTTTGGTCGGGGCTGTGTTGGGTAGACAAAACTACAGTGTCAATGCTGTGTGGCTTGCCGTCCAAGTAGCGCATGGTCACTTGGCTTTTGGCATCGGGGCGCAAGAAAGGCAAGCGGCCGTCTTTGCGCAATTGCGCTTGGCGCTCTACCAAACGGTGCGCGTAGTAAATGGGTGCTGGCATCAGGTCGGGGGTTTCGCTGCAAGCGTAACCAAACATCAAGCCTTGGTCGCCGGCACCGGTGTTCAGGTGGTCATCGGAGGCATGGTTCACACCTTGGGCAATGTCATTAGACTGCTTGTCGTAACAAACCATGACGGCACAACCTTTGTAGTCTATGCCGTACTCAGTGTTGTCGTAGCCAATGCGCTTGATGGTGTCGCGCGCCACTTGGATGTAGTCGACGTGGGCGTTGGTGGTGATTTCACCTGCTAAAACCACCAAACCGGTGTTGGTCAGCGTTTCGGCGGCCACGCGGCTGCGTGGGTCTTGTTCAAAAATAGCGTCGAGAATAGCGTCTGAAATTTGATCGGCAACCTTGTCGGGGTGGCCTTCGGACACGGATTCAGAAGTAAAAAGATAGTCATTCGCCATGAGGGGGCTCCTAAAGTTTGGCATGCATGTTGATCTGCGTTGCCTGTAGCTTAAGTGCCTCTGGCGAACGCTTTAGCAGATTTGTCCGAAGACAAGGCACAATCCGATGCAAGCTTGGCATGCTAAAAGATTGTGTGTGTCGCCCTGCAAGTTGCTCTGTTTAACTCAGCGACCGGCTTAGTTTACCAAACATAAAATGATTTTTTGGTTTCGTTTTTTTTCCCATTGGCCTTTATGGGCTTTGCACGGCCTTGGGCAGGCTGTTGGCTGGCTGGCTTGGCTGTTGTCCAAAACCTATCGCCAACGCTTTTTAGCCAACGTCAAAACGGCGGGTCTAGGCTTTTCACAGGCGGTGGGCGCAGTGGGGCAGGCGGGTTCGATGTCGACCGAACTGCCGCGTTTGTGGATGGGAAAAAGCCCCAGCGTGCAATGGGCTGAGGGGTCTTATTTACAAGCTGAAAAAGCCTATGCCGCGGGCCAAGGCGTTTTATTTTTAACGCCTCATTTGGGCTGCTTTGAAGTGAGTGCGCAGGCTGTGTGTGCCTCCTTCAGTCAAAAATACGGGCCCCTGACCGTGCTATTTAGGCCTGCTCGCAAAGAAGGTTTTGGCAAGGTCATGGAAGCTTCCCGCGCGCGTCCTGGGTTAGAGACGGCGCCTACCACCTTGGCGGGTGTGAGGCAGATGATCAAAGCCCTGCGCGCTGGCAGATCGGTGGGCCTGCTGCCAGATCAAGTGCCGCCGCAAGGCATGGGGCAATGGACGCCCTTCTTTGGTAAGCCTGCCTACACCATGACATTGGCAGCCAGATTGGCTTTGCAAACAGGGGCCAAATTGATTTTGATTTGGGGCGAGCGCCTACCTTGGGGGCAAGGCTATCGCATTCATGCCAGTGAACTAAGCACCCAAGATGCGAATGACGTGGAGGCACTGGTTTTGCAAATCAACCAGGCCATGGAGCGCTTGATTTTGTCGCGCCCCGGTCAGTACCTTTGGGGCTATGCCCGGTACAAGCAGCCTAGGCAGGAGTCCACCGAGTGACACTTTTGTTTATGGGCCTCTTGCGTTTGTTGTCGCACATGCCTTTGCGCGGCATCCGTGTACTAGGACATTTTTTAGGTTGGCTGCTGTGGCTCAAGATGAAAAATCGAAAGCACATTGTGCAGACCAATTTGAGGCTGTGCTTTCCTGAAAAACCCATTGAAGAAATCAAACAACTGACCCGCGCGCATTTCGTTCAATTTGCACAGTCCTTGCTAGACAGAGCGTGGCTCTGGCATGCCCCTTTGTCGGTTGTTGAATCGCGCTTGAAATGGCTTGGTACCCCTGCTGCTTTTTCTCAATTGGCGGCCGACACACCTAAGATTATTTTGGCGCCCCATTTTGTTGGACTTGATGCAGGTGGCTTGGCGCTCACTTTAAAAGCCAGCAAACCTGTGGCATTTATCTTTGTGCCACAGCACAACAAAGTGATGGACGCTTGGGTGAATGAAGGACGTCAACGCACAGGCAATGTGAAGCCTTATTTTCGCCATGAGGGGGTGAAGCAAATCATGAGCGGCTTAAGGCGAGGTGAAATTTTGCACTTGTCACCCGACATGGACTTTGGGCCAGATGAATCCCTCTTCGTGTCATTCATGGGTGTGACCGCGGCAACAGTTCCTTCATTGTCACGATTTGCGCGTTTAGGGCGTGCGCAGGTGCTGACACTGGTCACGCGCATGACGCCGCAAGGTTATGAAATAACTTTGCATGAGGCTTGGGACAATTTCCCCACAGTCAATTTATTTGACGACACCCTCAGAATGAACGCTGAATTGGCCGAACACATTCGCGCTACGCCATCGCAGTATTACTGGGTGCACAAGCGTTTTAAAACACGCCCAGAGGGTGAAGCATCGGTCTATAAAAAAGCCGCAATTTCACGCTGAACAAGTTCAGGGTGTTCGTGCACCACCCAGTGCGAGGCGTATTCAATGGGCACATAAGTGAGCTTGGAAATATAGGCGTCTAAGCCAACATTCAAATTGGGCAGCAAGGCGACATCTTGCAAGCCCCAAAGCAACAAGGTGGGCGCCGTGATGCGCAACATCTCGTCAGGCAAAGTCAAATTTTGCAAGACATGCTCACCAGGCTTGCTGGGTTTGAGGGGCGATGCCGCGTAGAAATTAAGGCCGCCCTGCAAGCCACACGACCAAGCCGCTTTGTATTGCGCTTTGACTTCGGGCTTTAACCAAGTGGGCTTCACGCCTTTTTCAAAGAAGGCAAACAGCATTTCAAATTCATTGGCACTGAGTTCGGCAGCAGCTTGCGGCTCACAAAAATAATTCATGTAAGCACTGGCCTCAATTTGCGCTGGATGGTCTTTTAGATCGCGCAGAAAAGTACCAGGATGCGGCGAGTTGATGATGATGAGTTTGTGCATCAACTGAGGCATTTGATTGGCAAGGTTCCAAGCCACGCCGCCGCCCCAGTCATGGGCGACCAAGGCTTTGAGGGGTGATGTGCCAGATTCAATTTGAATCAGCGCAGCAATGTCTTGCACCAAAAATTTAGCACGGTAGGCAGACACCTCGGAGGGATGACTCGATTTTTCATAGCCGCGCAAATTCGGCGCCACGCATCGATAGCCACCATTTGCAGGTTTCGAGAAGTGCAGCAACAGGTCGTCCCAGACAAAAGCCGCTTCAGGGAAGCCGTGCAAGAACAGCAAGACGGGCGCACCCTTGGGCCCTGCCGCACGGCAACTTAAGTGAATGCCGTGAGGCAATGTTTGCTGCCAAGTTTCAATCATGGGTGCCATCCGGTTCCGGTACATGCGTCCAATCCCACATCAATTGGGCCAAGTCCTCAACGCCTTGTTTCTTAAGGGCAGAGAAAAGTTTGGCTTGTCCACCGCCCGCTTGCAATTTGGCAATCGACAAGGCCTTTGCGCCTTCTGATCGGGTGAGCTTGTCTGATTTGGTCAGCAGTACCAAAAAGTTCAGACCCTCTTCGACCCGGGGCCGAATGACTTCGAGCAAGACCTCGTCAAGTTCGGTCATGCCCAATCGCGGGTCGCACAACAGGACGATGCCTTTGAGGTTTTCCCGTGTGACCAAATAATTGGCCATGACTTTTTGCCAGCGCAATTTGTCTTGTTTGGGCACCGCAGCATAGCCATACCCCGGCAGATCGGCCAAAACGGCGTCTGTCACCCCTTGTTTACCCAAAGAAAACAAGTTGATGTGTTGGGTTCGGCCAGGCTTTTTGGAGGCAAAGGCCAGCTGTTTTTGTTGGGTCAGGGTGTTGATACAGGTGGATTTGCCGGCGTTGGAGCGTCCTACAAAGGCTATTTCTGGCACATCGAGGGCGGGCAGGTGAAACAGTTCAGCAGCGGTGGTTAAAAACCGGGCGGTGTGCATCCAGCCCATCGGCGTGATGACCTTGACTTCAGGAACTTCTGGCAATGGCCCTGCTTTGACAGGTGTTTTCCTGACTTTGACAGCGCTTGAGAGCGAGGGTTTTGGGGCTGGAGGGGAGCTATTTTCGGTGGCCATACGGTTCAAACTTGAAGGGCGCCAGAAATGGCGCTAGCAGGCATTGTAGAATCTCATGGTTTTGCGCTTACTATTTCGGATGTCGACCATGAAGTCAATGACTCAATTTTTCTTCGCTGCACTCACTTCAGCTTTGATGGCTGGTTCTGTTTTTGCCGCTACGCCTGCACCCAAGGCTGAAAAGCCAGACTTGGCCAAAGGCGAAGCCATTGTGGGCGGCGTTTGTGCTGCTTGCCACATGGCAGATGGCAACTCAAGCACCCCCGTCAATCCCAAGTTGGCGCAGCAGCACCCTGAATACATCATCAAGCAGTTGCAAGAATACAAATCAGGCAAGCGTGCCAACGCTGTCATGATGGGTTTTGCTTCCCAATTGAGCGACGCCGACATGCGCAATGTGGCGTATTTCTTGGCCAGCAAAACGGCCAAGCCCGGATTCGCCAAAGAAAAAGAGTCTGTTGCCTTGGGTGAAAAGATTTACCGCGGTGGTATTGCCGATCGTCAAATTGCCGCCTGCTCTGGTTGCCACAGCCCGAATGGTTCAGGTATGCCTGCGCAATACCCCCGTTTGTCAGGACAGCATGCCGACTACACCACCAGCCAACTCACCTATTTCCGTGACGGCATTCGCAAAAATAATTTGCAAATGACACAAGTCGCTGCCAAATTGAACGACCGTGAAATCAAGGCTGTTGCTGACTACATTGCAGGTTTGCGTTAACAGCAACACACAGAGTTAACGCTCGTGAGTACAAAATGGGCCTTCAGGGTCCATTTTTTTTGAGCCTTTAACCCTTGCGAAGACGGGGTTAAGGCTGAAGTTTTCCAATAGTTCATCTTCTTTGAAAGTTAGACATGCTGATTCGCACCCAACAAGACGGCTTCATACACCCCCTGAGCAGTGAAATCACCGAGCAGGCCTCTTATGCCAACCGGCGGCAACTGCTGCGTCAATGGTCTGCAGGCGCAGCTGCCCTGGGCATGGGCTCGTGGGCGCAACGTGAGGCGTTTGCGCAAGGCGGTGCCGCCGCGGTCAAATTGGCTGCCCTGCCTGCGGCGCAATCAAGCGTGCAAGGCGCCATGACCGTTGAGAAGGCCACTTCTTACAAAGATGCCACGACCTACAATAATTTTTACGAATTTGGTGTCGATAAATCAGACCCTGCCCGCAACGCCCACACCTTGAAAGCCGCTCCATGGACCATTGAAGTTGAAGGCCTGGTGAAAAAACCCACCCGTTTCAATTTGGAAGATGTCATGAAATGGGGCGCCATGCAAGAGCGTATTTACCGCATGCGCTGCGTCGAAGGTTGGTCTATGGTCATCCCTTGGATTGGCTACTCATTGTCTGATTTGATCAAGCGCGTCGAGCCCTTGCCCAATGCCAAATACCTTGAATTCGTGACACAAGCCGACCCTCAAACCATGCCGGGCCTGCGCGGTGGGTACATCGATTGGCCCTACCTTGAAGGCTTGCGCATGGACGAAGCCATGCACCCTTTAAGCTTGCTCACATTTGGCATGTACGGTGAAGTTCTGCCCAAACAAAATGGTGCGCCTGTCCGCTTGGTGGTGCCGTGGAAGTACGGATTTAAGAGTGGCAAAAGCATTGTAAAAATTCGCTTTGTTGAAAAACAACCTGTGATCTCTTGGGCCAAATCCGCGCCTCAAGAATATGGTTTTTTCTCCAACGTGAACCCCACGGTGGATCACCCGCGTTGGAGCCAGGCCAATGAGCGGCGTATTGGCGAGGGAGGCTTGCTCGATAAGAAGCGCAAGACCCTGATGTTCAATGGCTATGAAGCCCAAGTAGCTTCCCTGTATTCAGGCATGGACCTAGCGAAGAACTTTTGATGCTGCGCCAGGTATTGCGCAAGCCAATGGCCAAGCTAGGCTTGGTTTTGGTTTGCTTGATACCCTTTGCTTGGCTTTGCAGTGGCATTTTCTTAGACAGCTTAGGCCCCAATCCTGCAGAATATTTAATTCGTTCGACGGGTGATTGGACGCTGAGATTTTTGTGTATCACTTTGTTGGTCACGCCATTGCGCGTGATTTTCAACCTGCCAGAGTTGTTGAAATTCAGGCGCAATTTAGGTGTGCTCACATTTTTTTATGCGCTGACGCATGCGCTTTGTTACAGCGTGTTTGACATGGGCCTGGCGTGGGATGAGATCGTTGCCGACATTGTCAAGCGGCCCTTCATTGCAGTGGGTTTTGCAGGGGCTGTCATGCTCAGTTTGTTGGCGGCCACTTCGTTCAATGCAGCCATCAAAATGCTAGGGGCTGTGCGCTGGCGCATGTTGCACCGCCTGGTCTACGCCATTGCCTTGCTGGCCATTTTGCATTTCTTCTGGATGAGGTCTGGCAAACAGGACTTCGCAGAAGTTTTTGTGTACGCCGGAATCTTAGGCGTCTTATTGGGCTGGCGAGTCTGGCACGCTGCACTGAGTAGGCGTCAGGCACGCCTTTGATAGCGGCCAAAGGCCGCTTCTCCATCAAGGCACCAAGTGCTCGCCTTGAAAAGTATCTGCTGCTGTTTCGCGCTTGCGAATCAAATGCACTTGATCACCATCAATCAGCACTTCGGCGGCGCGTCCTCGGGTGTTGTAGTTGCTTGACATGCTCATGCAATATGCGCCGGCCGATAGCACGGCCAAGGTGTCGCCTGCTTGAACATTGAGTTCGCGATCGCGGCCAATCCAATCGCCACTTTCACACACAGGGCCGACCACATCGACCAATGTCATGGCGCCAGCGCGCGGTGTGACGGGCACAATTTGGTGAAAGGCTTGGTACATGGCTGGGCGAGGCAAGTCGTTCATGGCGGCATCAATGATGCAAAAATTCTTTTGCTCGCCAGGCTTCATGAACACCACATCTGACAGGCACACACCGGCGTTGCCCACCAAGGAGCGCCCCGGTTCAATCATGAGTTGCCGCTGGCCAAAACCACGCGCATCTAACTTGGCCAACAGTTGTTGCCACAAGGCATCGGCGGCGGGTGGTGTATCGCCGTTGTAGTCAATTCCCAAACCACCCCCAAAGTCAATGTGGTGAATGGGAATGCCTGCCGCTTCAATGTCGGTGACCAAATCAAGAATCCGGTCCATGGCGTCCAAATACGGCGTAGCTTCTGTAATTTGCGAGCCAATGTGGCAATCGATGCCCACCACGGCCAAGCCTGGCAAGGCAGCAGCGCGCTTGTAAGTTTGAACAGCGCTCTCGTGCGCAACGCCAAATTTGTTGCCTTTGAGGCCCGTCGAAATGTAGGGGTGTGTCTTGGGGTCGACGTTGGGGTTGACGCGCAAACTCACGGACGCTTTTTGACCCAGCGACAAAGCAACATCGTTGAGCACTTCCAGCTCTGCTTCGCTTTCGACATTGAAGCAAGCAATGCCAAGCTCGAGTGCTTGTTTCATCTCTGCGCGTGTTTTGCCAACACCCGAAAAAATGATTTTCTCGGGTGCACCACCTGCTGCCAAAACGCGGGCTAACTCACCGCCCGACACAATGTCAAAACCACAACCGGCTTTGGCAAAGACCTGCAGCACAGCCAAATTGGAGTTGGCTTTCATGGCGTAGCAAATTTGCACTTTGCGGCCTGCAAAGCCACGTTGGTAGGCTGCCAGGGCCGACAACATGGCGGCTTTGGAATAAGCAAAGACCGGCGTGCCAAATTGGGCGGCGACATCGGCCAACTTCACGTTCTCCATGCACAAGGCATTGGCTTGGTAAGCAATGTGAGGCTTTCCAGGAAGGGTGTTAGCGGTCATGGTTTTGTGGCAGAGGGTGTCTGGGGTTGGGGTGCTTCGCTTTGAAAACGAGGTGTCAAAGTTTGGAGTAAAGTGGCTCGGTCTGCCGACAAGGGATCTTGGGGATGAACCAAGGGACCTTTTTGCCCGCAGGCAGTCAAACCCACCGCACAAACGCCAAGGGTTTGGGCAATGACTAAAATTCTCAAAACTTTGAACATGTCACGGATTGTAATGACCGACCTTGAATTTCTGGATACGGCTGAACACCTTTTGTCTCGCATTGAGACCAGTTGCGATCGAATCAACGATGAAACCGATGCAGATATCGATAACCAGAGAGTGGGCGGCATGATTACCATCACTTTTGGCAACCGCAGCCAAATCATTGTGAATTTGCAAAAACCCTTGCATGAAGTGTGGCTTGCCGCTAAATCAGGGGGCCATCACTACAAATTCAAAGACGGTACTTGGCAGGACACCAAAGGTGAGGGAGAGTTTTTTGAAAACCTGTCACGCTTTGGGTCAACGCAGTCGGGCCAATCGCTGAACTTCTAATTGAGCTTCTAACTGGACTTGCTCAATTACGGAACAAATCCAGAATTCGTTTTTTCTCATCGGGTTCTGGCAGGCTGCCGCCTTTTTCGTTGCCCAAGCCTAGGCTGGTGACCCCATTGCCTTTGGCATATTCCTCAAAGTACCAATCGCCATTCACATACAACACGCCTTCAGGTGCGATGGCGTCCATGACGGGCATTTTTTTGAGAGCCGTTTCCATGAAACTGATCCAAACGGGCAAACTCAAGCCGCCCCCTGTTTCACGATCACCCAATTTGCGCGGTGTGTCGTAGCCAATCCAAACCACAGCTGCCAAATTGCGGTGATAGCCGGCAAACCATGCGTCCATGGAGTCATTGGTGGTGCCGGTTTTGCCGTAGATGTCGTCACGCTTTAAAGCAACACGAGCTTTGGCTGCCGTTCCAGATCGAGTGACCTCTTGTAGCAAACTGGTCATGAGAAACGCATTGCGGGGTGAGATGGCGCGATTGGCTTCGTTGACCCTTTGCGGTGGACTGTCGACCAAGATTTTTCCCTTGTGATCGGTGACGCGCGTGATCATGTGCGGTTGAACGCGCATGCCGCCATTGGCAAACACAGAATAGCCCGTAGCCATTTGCATGGGGGTGACTGAACCAGCGCCCAAAGCCATGGTCAGGTAGGCAGGGTGCTTGTCTTCGTCAAAACCAAACTTGGTCACCCATTCTTGGGAATTGCGGGTGCCCACAGCTTGCAAAATGCGAATGGAGACCATGTTCTTCGACTTGGCCAAACCTTTGCGAAGTGTCATAGGGCCCTCGAAGGTGCCGTCGTAATTTTTAGGCTCCCAAGGTTGACCGCCCGTGACGCCAGCATCAAAAAACAATGGCGCATCGTTGATCACCGTTGCAGGGGTGAAGCCTTTTTCCAAAGCAGCTGAATAAATGAAGGGCTTGAAGCTAGAGCCAGGTTGACGCCATGCTTGAATGACGTGGTTGAATTTGTTCTTGGCAAAATCGAACCCGCCGACCAAGGCTCTGACCGAACCGTCTTGCGGGCTGATGGCCACAAAGGCACCTTCAACTTCAGGCAGTTGGGTAATTTCCCAAGTGCCTTTGGGCGTTTGCACCACCCGTATCACAGCGCCACGTTTGATTTTGATGTTCGGGCCTGCTTTCCCAGAAAGGCCAGACTGGGCGGGCTTCAAGCCGTCGCCTGTAATTTCAAGCTGCTCTGCATTTTGGCGAATGGCCACAATTTTCTTGGGACTGGCTTCCAACACTACGGCCGACATGATGTCGCCATTGTCGGGGTGATCGTCTAGCACTTCATCGATGGCGTCTTCCATTTCCTTTGGTTTGGTGGGCAACTCAATGAATTTTTCGGGGCCGCGGTAAACCTGTCGGCGCTCAAAGTCCATGATGCCTTGACGCAAGGCCTGATAGGCCGCATTTTGTTCTGACGATTGCAGTGTGGTGTAAACGTTCAAGCCCCTTGTGTAAGTCTCTTGGCCATACTGGGCAAACATCAACTGACGCACTGTCTCAGCCACGTACTCTGCGTGAATTCGACTTTTGTCGTTGTTGGGGCGGATGCGCAGGGGCTCGGCCTTGGCTTCCAAGGCCTGTTTGGCGGTGATGTAGTTGTTTTCTTCCATCCGCTCGATGATGTACAGCTGCCTAGAGCGTGCACGTTTTGGGTTGCTGATAGGGTTGTAAGCAGACGGTGCCTTGGGCAAGCCGGCCAGCATGGCAGCTTCTGCAATGGTGATGTCTTTGAGTGATTTACCGAAATAAGTTTCTGCGGCTGATGCAAATCCATAGGCCCTGTTGCCTAGAAAAATTTGATTCATGTAGATCTCGAGAATTTGATCTTTGGTAAGCAAATGTTCGAGCTTGTAGGTCAGCAAAATTTCATAAATTTTGCGGGTGTATGTTTTTTCGGTCGACAAATAAACATTGCGCGCCACTTGCATGGTGATGGTCGATGCGCCTTGGCTTTTGCGTTTGCTCAAGTTGGCAATGCTCGCCCTGATGAGGCCCAAATAGTCCAGTCCGCCGTGTTGGTAAAAGCGCGAATCCTCGATGGACAACACAGCGTCTTTCATGACTTGCGGAATCTCTCTGATGGGCGTGAGGTTGCGACGTTCTTCGCCAAACTCGCCCATCAAGACCCCATCTGCCGTGTAAATGCGCAAAGGTAATTTGGGACGGTATTCGGCCAGATCAGAGGTGTCGGGCAATTGGGGATAGGCCATCACCATGGCCACACCCACCACCATCAACACGGACAAAAAACCTGCCAAGACAAGCCCGACTGCCCAAAGACAAATGCGCAAGGCCCAGTGCAATCTTGGCGCTTCAATCAAGTTGCTTTGCTGAGAGGATTTTGATTTGGATTTTTTGGACATGTCTTAAGCGGAAATAAGCACTGACCGCGCTGTCAAAACTGCCGGGCAGATGGCGAAATTTGAGCGTTGCAGAAAGCAACTGGATTGAGAGGAATTGTAGTCCTTTCGAGTGCACAGGGCAGGTCCAATCAAAGCACTGTTCAATCTCTGTGAAAGTGAATCTGTGCTGTCCCTTCCCTCACGCATGCCAGCCGCCTCTTTGCGGTTTGTCGTCAGCCCTGTTCTCATCCCTTCTAATGCGTTTGCCGCAACCTGTGCAATCAGCCCTGTCAAATCAAATTCAAGCACTGTCAAGGTTTGGGCCGCTTTGGCTGTTCAACAGGCTGCGGTGCTCTACCGAAGGGCTGAGGATTTGGCGACGCTCATGTCTCATTTGAGGGTAGATTGTCTACAAGCCTTGCCACATTCGAGCATTCTCATGCTTCACTCCCCCGAAATTTGGGCGGGTGAAATTCATTGCCAAACGCATTGGGGGCCAGAGGACATTGCGGCTGAATGTTGGTTGGAGGCTGCTAACGCACTTCAATTGCCAGTGGCCGAGTTGGCCATGGACTTTGAAGTTCATTCAAGCTTGGAGGGCCATTGGTTAGCAAATTACAGGGCATGTCCACAAAGCTTGGCCAAGGCTTATGTGGCACAACTCAATGCGCTAGACCTCCAACCCGATGCCATCACTTGTGCCTCGCAAAAGGATGAGCTGGAGCTGGCTTGGGGGCTGCAGCCAGGGGTCATGGCTGAAGCATTGAGATTGCCATGCTCAGGCGAGCTTGCAAGCCACTATTTCAATTTATTCAAAGAGGACACGCCATGCTGAATTTGCTGCGTTCATCGAAACTTGAACTTCGCAAGTTTCACATTGAAATGATGATGACATTTGGAATAGCGGCGCTGATGGTGGCAGCCCTCATTGTTTGGGAAGAAATCGATGCGCAACAAGAAATGGCCCAAGCTATTTTCAATCCGCCCAGCTCAGTATCCATGCAGCAAGTAGAAGTGATTTCTGAAACCGAAGCAGTCAACGCCCAGCTTGAATTGGCACGTTTGAAATCACGCGTGAATTACTTAACGCGTCGACAGGAAGAGCGAGACGACTTGAACGAGGTACAGACCATTTTGTTGGCAAACCATGGCGTTCGCAAGGGGGTCATGGCTGAACTACACAGCCTGCACTGGCAGCAAGGAAAGTTGGAGTTTGAGGGTCTGAGCGAAGACCCCGAAAAGTGGCACAGCCTGATGAACGACATGATCCTTTTCGATCGGTGGAAAACAGCCCCCCAAATTTTTCATGCGCACAGGGCTATGAGCAAGCCTTTGTACAGTGGAGCCAGTTTGGTAGAAGTCAAACTGAAAGCCGCCCTTTGGGCTCATGCCTCGAATCCACCGATTATTAGGGCTGTGCCATGAACACGCATCAGTTCAAAAACCTGTGGGTGCACAGTTGTGTGTCGCTGATTTCCAAGGCATGGCCTCAGGCCGCTTTGCATTGGCGCAATCGCATTCTGTTTCGAAGTGTCTGGGCCCGTGTTGGACGCGCCATTTTGTTGTGCGGTGTGAGCATGGTGTTCCTTTTTGGGGCTTGGCAAGCGCTCATTTCTTCTGGATTCGTACCGTCTTATCGTTTGCAGTGGCAGCAAATGACAAAAGCAAACATGACGCGGCTTGCTGAGCAGTCATTGCACATTGCAAATTCCACCGCATTGTCTTTGACGCATGCGCAAAGAAATCATGCCCTGCTTGAATACCAAGCCCAAGTCGATGAGTTAATTTTGGCTTGGCCAAATTCTGCATTTCGCATGCAGTTGGTTCATCGTTTGCAACAATTGGCGCAGACCAAAAACTTGCATATCGTACAAATGAAATTCAACCCTATGCCCGATGAACAAGGCTTTGAAGTTGGCGCATTGGATTTCAGTCTGAAGGGTTCTCAAGCGGCCACCTACGCTTATTGGCAGTCACTCAATCAATTGTTTCAAAATGGCGTTTGGCCCAAGTTAATTTGGCGTTTGTTGCCAACGGGTGAGTATTCACTAGAAGGGCAAATTAATTTACTGTGGGACGCCGAAGACGCTTTCACAGACACAGGCGTTGAACTTCAGGCGGCCAGTCGAGTCAAAGCTAAAAACCTCAGTGTTGGCGAGCGTGTTTTGCCAGACCACTCAGTCGCGCAAATGCGTTTAGTCGGGACCGTTCAAACGCTGGCTGAACCTCAAACCAAATTGTTTTGGACGCTCCTTCAATCGGGCCGTCAAATCATTGCGGTAAGCCCAGGGCAATATCTCGGCATTGAAAACCGACGTGTGCTTTCTTTGGACGCACAGGGGCTTTGGCTGGCAGACGAATTCGGCCAGCCAGCCACTTTGCTGGCTTGGGAAAAGGCCATGCCATGAGCAGGCTGAATTTTCAAAGGCTGCAAGCCATCAAGTTGGCTGCGTGGGTGTTGCTTCAATGCTGGATGACGCCGCTTGGCGCCTCAGAATTGGAGCAAAAGATGAAGTGGCGTTTTCAAAACATCGAGGTCAAGGCCTTGCTGCAATCGCTTGCTGAAGTGGGCAATCAAAATTTGATTGTGGCCGACGGTGTATCGGGGCCAGTCAGCTTGAACTTGAATGACATGACTTGGCGTGAAGCCTTGGCGGTCGTTGTACAGTCAAAAAATTTGGTGGCCACTCAGCAAGCTGGCGTTTTATGGATTGCGCCTAAAAAAGAAGTGCCTGAAAATTTACAAGCCTTGGCCATTCCTTTGAAATATGCCAAAGCTTTGGATGTGGTTCAGCGCTTGCAATTGACAGGCGGTGGCGCTGCGAAGTCGGGGCACCATTGGCTCAGTGCGCGAGGCACCGTCATGGCTGAACCGCGAACCAATCAATTGTTCTTTTTGGACACGCCAGTTTACTTAAAACAGATGCAAGAGATTATTAAACGCTTGGATGTGCCAATCCGGCAGGTGATGATTGAAGCGCGCATCGTCGAAGCTGAAGAGCAGTTCGGAAAATCCTTGGGTGTGCGCTTGGGCGGCGCTTTTGCGGCTCCATTTACGGCGCCCTTTGCCGCCAATGCCAAGCCGGTGAATATGGCAATCAGTGGCCAAGCGCTGGGCAGCACAGGGGGTGTTCAACCTGGCTTCTCCTTGAATCTGCCTGCAGGTTCAGCCGGCCAAACCATTTATCCGCCGCCTAGTTTCGCCATTTCACTCTTCAACGCAGCAGCCAATCAATTTTTAAACCTCGAAATTTCTGCACTTGAAGCCGATGGCAAGGGCAAGGTGGTGGCCAGCCCAAGGGTGGTCACAGCCGATCAAACCAAGGCCCTGATTGAGCAAGGCACCGAGTTACCCTACCAAGTGAACAATGGCAATGGCGCCGCGTCTGTTGCCTTTCGCAAGGCCAACTTGAAGTTGGAAGTCACACCCCAAATCACGCCAGAGGGGGCCGTTGTGCTTGAGTTGGACATTTCCAAAGACAGTGTGGGCCAAATCACAGCGGCAGGCTATGCCATCAACACCAAGCATGTGAAAACACAAGTGTTGGTGGACAACGGGGGAACTGTGGTCATTGGCGGTATTTTGGAGGCGGCCGACAAGGACGATGTGGCTCAATTGCCTTGGCTTGGCAGCGTGCCGGGGCTGGGTTGGCTGTTTAAAACCCAGCAATCAACGCAACGAAAAACGGAAATGTTGATTTTTGTGACGCCCAGGGTGCTGGCTGAAAACATAAGCCCTGCGCCCTCGAATACACTTGGAGCCTCAATCCTTCCTTAAGTTTCTACTTTTGCTCATTATTTTTGTTGGCCTCCCGGGATCTGGCAAAACGACCATCGGCAGACAGATGGGGCGTCGACTCGGCTTGCCTTTTTTGGATTCAGACAGTGTCATTGAGCAACGTTTAGGATGTTCGATTCGAGAGTTTTTTGACCGTGAAGGTGAAGAGCGTTTTCGTGACATTGAGCAAAACGTCCTTGACGATTTAAGCAAGTACCACCACGGTGTGCTGTCAACAGGTGGCGGCGCAGTGCTTCGGCCTCTCAATCGGCAAAATTTGCACACGCGAGGCAAGGTGGTTTATTTGTGTTCAACGCCTGAAGAGGTTTTCAGAAGACTGAAGCACGATATGCAAAGGCCGCTTTTGCAAGTCGACGATCCGCAAGAAAAATTGAGAGCTTTGTTCAGTGTGCGTGATCCTCTTTACCGAGAGACAGCGCATTTTGTTTTTGAAACAGGACGTCCCAGCATCAACAGATTGCTCAACACCATCATTGCAGAACTAGACCTCGATGGTTTTGACACGCATGCTGCAAACGCTAACCCAAGCCGAACATGAACACATTGAACAAGCACCTTGAAACTGTCCGAATTAATTTGGCGGACAGAAGTTACGATATTTTGATTGGTGAAAATCTATTAGGTCAAGCAGGCACCTACGGTCAATTGCCCCAAGCTGCCGCCGCCTTGATTGTGACCAACACCACGGTCTCACCGCTTTACGAAGACGCCTTGCGGCAGGCGCTGTCGGGCCATTACAAACAGATTCACAGTGTTCAGTTACCAGACGGCGAGGCACACAAAGATTGGGTCACACTGAACCGTATTTTTGACACCTTGCTCGGCCGTGCTTGCGATCGCAAAACAGTTTTGTTTGCTTTGGGCGGCGGTGTCGTCGGTGATATGGCGGGCTTTGCTGCCGCCAGTTTCATGCGCGGCGTGCCCTTTGTTCAAGTGCCTACAACGCTACTGGCACAAGTCGATTCGTCGGTGGGCGGCAAAACGGCCATCAATCACCCCATGGGCAAGAACATGATTGGCGCGTTTTACCAACCGCAGCGGGTGGTGTGCGATTTGGGTGTTTTAAAAACTTTGCCAGCTCGCGAACTCAGCGCCGGACTGGCTGAAATCATCAAATACGGCCCTATCGCTGACATGGCATTTTTTGATTGGATTGAGGCCAACATGGATGCCTTGAAAGCTTGTGATACCCAGGCCATGGCGCATGCGGTGAAGCGAAGTTGTGAAATCAAGGCGTTTGTGGTGGGGCAAGATGAGCGCGAGTCAGGTTTGCGGGCCATCTTGAATTTCGGCCACACGTTTGGTCACGCCATTGAAGCCGGCCTCGGCTTTGGTAAGTGGTTGCACGGCGAGGCGGTGGGTTGTGGCATGGTCATGGCCGCTCATTTGTCGGCCGACATGGGCTTGATCGATCTTGCTTTTGTCAAGCGTTTGACAAACCTCATTGAGCGCGCTGGTTTACCTATCAAAGGCCCTGTGCTAAGTGCTCAAGACAATGCGGGTCACTACCTTGCACACATGCTGCATGATAAAAAATCTGTGGCGGGCGACATTCAATTTGTCTTGTTGGACGGCCTAGGCAAGGCCCGTGTCAGTGCAGCACCACAAGCCATGGTGCGTGCTGTGATAGACCGTTGCTGTGCTTGAAATTTACGCCTGCTTTGCTGAAAACTCGCGTGGTAGGCGACATGCGGAAGCGCCCGCTCCAACTCGCAATGACTTCCAACGTGATCGAGACCGCATCGTCCACTCAACGGCTTTTCGCCGGCTGGTTTATAAAACGCAGGTTTTTTTAAATCACGAAGGTGATTTATTTCGCACCCGCCTGACTCATTCTTTAGAGGTCGCTCAGCTTGGACGGTCCATTGCCCGTGCATTGGGACTGAATGAAGATTTGGTTGAGGCTGTGGCGCTGGCCCATGACTTAGGGCACACGCCCTTTGGTCATGCAGGTCAAGACGCCCTGAATGAATGTATGCAAGCCTTTGGTGGGTTCGAGCACAATCTTCAAAGCCTGCGTGTGGTTGATCAATTGGAAGAACGTTATCCAGATTTTGATGGCTTGAACCTCACCTTCGAAACGCGTGAGGGTATTTTGAAACATTGCGCCCGTCGAAATGCGCTGTTGATAGAGGCTCAAGAACCTGGCGGTGTGGCCAAACGATTTTTAGACGGCACACAGCCTAGTTTGGAAGCACAACTTTGTAACCTGGCCGATGCCATTGCCTACAACGCGCATGACATTGACGATGGGGTGCGCTCAGGTTTACTCAGCTTGTCGCAAATGGCAGAAGTGCCTTTGTTTGAACGTTACAAAATTTTGACGCTTCAGCAGCATCCAAGTTTGAAAGATGCTTCCAAATCAAGACGCTTGTTGTACGAAACCATTCGCCGCATGCTCAGCGATCAGGTCTACGATGTCATTGAAACCACGCGTTCTAATTTGCTGTTGCACGCCCCTCAGCATGCAGACCAGGCAAGGCTTGCAGGGCCTCTGGTGGCATTTGGGGAGCCCATGGCGGAACAAGTGCAAGGCATGAAATCATTTTTGTTCAAACATTTGTATCGGCATCCTCAAGTGATGGAGACTACGACCCAAGCCCAAGTGGTCGTGCGCGAGTTGTTTTCTGCTTACCTTAGCAGACCCCAAGAAATGTCCTCTGATTTTGCTGCGCGCAAAGAAACGCCACGTGCAGTGGCTGACTACATTGCGGGCATGACCGATCGCTTCGCTGCGCGAGAGCACGAACGCTTGACGGGTCGTCGATTGCTAGCATGACAAGTTCGGTCTTGGTTTCACAGAAATCTTTGTCTTTAGGGGCCGCCTACTGCGTGATATTTTCTGGTGTGGTGGCTGCATTGCAAATTGGAAAACTGCCACCTGCTTTGCCAGAATTGAGTCAAACTTTGGGATTGAGTTTGATGCAAGCGGGCTTTTTGTTGTCCTTGGTGCAACTTGCGGGCATGAGCTTAGCCCTTGCTGTGGGTTTGTCTGCCGATGGCTTCGGCCTGAAGCGCAGCATGCTGTCGGGCTTGGTCATCTTGGGTGTGGCCAGTGCCATGGGAGCTGCCTCAGAAAGCGCTACTTCCCTCATGGTGTGGCGCGCCGTTGAGGGTGTTGGATTCTTAGGGGTCACTTTGCCCGCACCCGGGCTTATTCGCAAGTTGGTCAGCGAACACCATTTGCGAAAGTTATTGGGCTATTGGGGGGCTTATATGCCTGCGGGCACAGCCCTGACTTTGTTGGCGGGCCCCTTGTGGTTGCCTGAGTTTGGATGGCGTACCTGGTGGCTGTTGTTTGCTGTTTTGTCTTGGGTCATGGCCTTTGTTTTGTGGCGTGTGGTGCCTGCAGATGTTTCAACTTCCTATGGCCCTGAACCTGTCAATGCTTCTTCAGTTCAAGCAGTTGCTTGGACCCAAAGATTGCGTGAAACGCTTTCAGCGCCAGGGCCGTGGTGGGTGGCACTTTGCTTTGCCATGTATTCTGGCCAGTGGCTTGCGGTGGTGGGGTTCTTGCCATCCATCTACACTCAGGCTGGTTTGTTGGGTGCTACTTTGGGCTCGTTGACGGCATTTGCTGCAGCCGTCAACATGGTGGGCAACATGGCCTCTGGGCGTTTGTTGCAAAAGGGTGTTCATCCCAGCGTGTTGTTGGCCATGGGATTCTTGGCAATGGGGACCGGCGCTTTTTTGGCGTTTGCAGAGTTCACACAAAGCTGGCCAGGTTTGCGCTACGCGGGCGTGTTGCTTTTTTCAGCCTGTGGTGGCTTGGTTCCTGGTACTTTATTTTCTTTGGCAGTTCGCTTGGCGCCGCATGAACGCAATGTGTCCACCACAGTGGGTTGGATGCAGCAAGGCTCTGCGGCGGGGCAGTTTGCAGGGCCGCCTTTGGTGGCTTGGCTAGCGTCGCAAGTGGGTGGTTGGCAATGGACTTGGTTAGCGACAGGGCTGTGTTGTGTTCTAGGCGGTTTGCTGTCCCTGTTGATTGCACGAACTTTGAGTCAACAAAGCGTGGCTTCATGAAATCTCAAACAACATTTGCAATGTCCTTGGATACCACCTCTTTGAAAGCTAGGCCAGAAATTCTGATGGTGCAAGATACTTTGCGCTGGTTAGAAAAAGCGGTCATTGGTTTGAATTTATGTCCCTTTGCCAAATCGGTTTATGTGAAGGGCCAAGTGCATTGCACAGTCAGTTCGGCCGTCACATTGGAAGCTTTGCGCGATGACTTGCTGCAAGCGTTAAAAGATCTCGTGGCGCTAGATGCATCTGTGCGCGACACCACCTTGTTGGTGGTTCAAAACTTGTTACAAGATTTTTACGATTACAACGATTTTTTAAATGTGGCAGACGATTGTTTGTTGGCACTTGATTTAGAGGGCGAAATTCAAATTGCCAGTTTTCATCCGCACTACCAATTTGCGGGCACCGAAGAAAACGACATCACCAACTTTACCAACCGATCGCCTTACCCCACTTTGCATTTGATTCGGGAGGCCAGCATTGACCGAGCAGTGGCCGCCTTTCCTGAAGCGGAAGCTATTTTTGAAGTCAATATGGTCACCCTGAACCAATTGGGTTTGGCGGGATGGAAAGCCTTGGAAGTGGGGCCCACTTTGCCGCAAAATGAGTCTGATGAAAAAAAATCCAGTTAATTCGAAATCGACAGAACCCAAGCCATTGGATTTAGATTTGCGGCCAGGGCAATCTATTGAATTGCTCAAAGAGTTGCACATTCTGACGCGTGAAGGCAAGCTCAATCAAGACTCACGTCGCAAATTGAAGCAGGTGCTGCATCTGTTTCAGTTCATTGAAAAGATTTTGAAAGAGCTGTCTGAAGAAGATGCAGCCAAAGCCTTGAAGTTGTCTGTCTCTCAGCCGGCTCATGACGACGTGCTGACCAAGGGCTTGTCGCTTGCAGACCACGGTGCTGGCAAATCGTATTTGGGTTTCATCGTCTACGATTTGTTTTTCAAGCAGTTGTCGCAAGGCCATATTTACGGCATTGAAACGCGTTCTGAATTGGTCGAAGCCTCACGCGCACTGGCAAAGCGCTTGGACTTTCAGCGCATGGTCTTTTTGAACACCTCGGTGGCCGAGTCATCGCAGTCTGACCTCATGCCATCGCACATCGATGTGGTGACGGCGCTGCATGCCTGCGACACCGCCACCGACGACGCCATTGCTTTTGGACTCCTGAAAAAAGCCCGCGCCATGGTCTTGGTGCCCTGTTGCCAAGCCGAAGTGGCCGCTCAATTGCGTCAAAACAAGGCCCTCAACTTATCACGCACTCCCTTGGCCGAACTCTGGCGCCACCCGCTGCACACGCGCGAAATTGGCAGCCAACTCACCAACGTATTGCGCTGCCTTTACCTAGAGTCAAAAGGCTATGCCGTCACCGTCACTGAACTGGTTGGCTGGGAGCACAGCATGAAAAACGAACTCATCTTGGCCCACTACACCGGCCGCCCTAAACAAGGTGCCGCCGACCACCTCCAGTCCCTCCTAACCGAATTCGGCCTTCAGCAATCCCTTGCATCGCGTTACCCTTAATTGGGGTCAGATCAACATTAATTTCTTTCGGGTTAGCATTCAGGCATGGCCCGCCAACCCCGTTTAGCCCTTCCAGGTTACCCGCATCATGTGATTCAGCGGGGTAACAATCGCCAGCCCATCGTGCTGGACGAGACCGACCGAAGAATGCTTTACAGCCTGTGGCTTGAAGAGTCACAGCGTCACAAAGTGGCTGTCAACGCCTACGTGTTGCTCGACAATCACTTCCACATGTTGCTCACACCGCCCAGTGATGAGGCGATGTCTTTGATGATGCAATCGGTGGGGCGGAGTTATGTGCGCTACTTCAACAAGCGCCACAACAGAAGCGGCACACTTTGGGAAGGGCGCTACAAATCCTCGCTGATTGATTCTGAATCCTATCTCCTTACGTGCATGGCCTACATTGACTTGAACCCAGTCAGGGCAGGGGTGGCCGAATCGGCTGAGGCCTTTAGCTGGTCGAGCTACAAACACCTGGCGGGTCAAAATATCGACAAACTGGTAACGCCACACGCACTTTATTGGGGCTTGGGCAATACGCCCTTTGCCAGGGAGGCGGCATACGCCGAATTTGTGGCTGGAGGTTTGTCTGCGGCCACTCAAAAAGCCCTGACCGAGTCGGCCCTGAAGGGGCGCGTGGTGGGGCGCCCTGACTTTTTAAGGTCATTGGAAAAGAGCACCCAGCGTCAAATCCTGCCGCAAAAGGCTGGCAGGCCTTTCAAAAAGCCCTGAATTTTAGTTAAAAATAGATACTTAGTAATTATTTCTAAGCCTATTTTGATCTGTCCCTAATTAATTGATTTTTCAAAATAGATCAAATTAATGTTGATCTGACCCCAATTAATTTTCTTGGCATTTTTGGTGCGATGCAATATGCTCACATTCCCGCGAAATATCTCTAGGAGTGCGCCATGACCTCGGCTGCCGAAAAATTAGCTTTGCAACAAACCGGTCTGTATGACCCTTCTCAAGAACACGACGCTTGTGGTGTCGGCTTTGTGGCCCATATTAAAGGCGCTAAAACGCATGCCATCGTCACGCAAGCATTGAAGATTCTTGAAAACTTGGACCATCGGGGTGCGGTGGGTGCAGACAAGTTGATGGGCGATGGCGCAGGCATCTTGATTCAGTTGCCTGATGCGCTCTACCGTGAAGAGATGGCCAAGCAAGGTGTGACATTGCCTTCGCAAGGTGAGTACGGCGTGGGTATGGTGTTTTTGCCAAAGGAACATGCCTCCCGCATGGCTTGCGAACAAGAACTTGAGCGCGCTGTCAAAGCCGAAGGTCAGGTGTTGTTGGGCTGGCGCGATGTGCCAGTGAACCGCGACATGCCGATGTCACCCACGGTGCGCGAAAAAGAACCTGTGCTCAAGCAGATTTTCATTGGCCGTGGTGCCGATGTGATTGTGCAAGATGCGTTGGAGCGCAAGCTCTACGTCATTCGCAAGACTGCCAGTGCTGCCATTCAAAATCTGCACTTGAAACACAGCAACGAGTACTACATTCCCAGCATGTCCAGCCGTACGGTGGTGTACAAAGGCTTGCTGTTGGCCGATCAAGTTGGCACCTACTTCCGTGATTTGGAAGATGAGCGTTGTGTGTCTGCACTCGGCTTGGTGCACCAACGTTTCTCAACCAACACCTTCCCAGAGTGGCCCCTGGCGCACCCTTATCGCTACGTAGCTCACAACGGTGAAATCAACACCGTCAAGGGCAACTACAACTGGATGAAGGCGCGTGAAGGCGTGATGTCTTCACCTGTGCTGGGCGACGACTTGCAAAAGCTCTACCCCATCAGTTTTGCTGGCCAATCCGATACCGCCACTTTTGACAACTGTTTAGAGTTGCTGACCATGGCCGGCTACCCCATCAGCCAAGCTGTGATGATGATGATTCCCGAGCCTTGGGAAAACCACAACACCATGGACGAGCGCCGCAAAGCGTTTTATGAATACCATGCCGCCATGCTCGAGCCTTGGGACGG
>Ga0209769_1000186_pt1 | contig 24823 bp, 23 predicted proteins | sample LauGreSuBDMM15DN_2_FD_187569 | JGI IMG/M metagenome (GOLD analysis project Ga0209769, IMG submission 187569) | Freshwater lake microbial communities from Lake Michigan, USA - Su13.BD.MM15.DN (SPAdes) (version 3) | ecosystem: Environmental > Aquatic > Freshwater > Lake | place: Lake Michigan, USA...
ATACGGCAGCGCTCAGCACCGACAACCTCGCCAAGGATTATTTCGGCGAAATGGGGATGCTTGGCTATGTGGCCGGCGTTCAACGCAAGGAAATCCGCCAAGGCATCGCCTGTGTGAAGCACCAGAATATGTCAGGTTCCGACATTGGTGATGACCATAAGGAATATTTTGCTGGCGAAGCCGCGCTGAAAGCTGGTGGCAAAGACAACACAATGAACCAGTTTGGCCAAGGCGCGTAAGGAGCGATTGAAATGAGCGAACCTCCACGCGCACGCGCTGTGCTTTCGACTGAAGATTTGACCTTATTGCGTCAAGCATTGGTCTATTATCTTGAAGTTATTCAGGATAAGCCAGAATCCGTCAAATTTGCGCGACTTTACCACCGGTTAGGCAGCGCTGGCGGGAAGTAATCTATAGCATTTAAAGAGTTTTCCTGGGGAGGAAAAACACCTGACCGCCGGCAGCGATGCCGGCGGTTTTTTATATGGCACGACTTTCGTCGCTCATATTTTGTTAACGCCAACCTATTATTGCCCTCGTCGAACACAGACGGGCTGGGTCGCGTGGATAATAGACTAAAAGTGCTATTGGGAGTTTTGTTGGTCGCTGGACTGATCGCGATGGTCATTCCAGATAACGACCCTCTGATACCAAAAGCCCAAAAAGCGCCCGCACAAAGCATTGCGTCAGTACCGGAAAATACACTTCAACTTCCTTTGCCTGCGCCGGATCCCGTTCCTGTCCAATTCAATGCAGACCCAGGCAGCGATTTCCAAATCGGCGCGCCGACCATCGATGGCAACCCAACGCAGCCCAACTTTGGCATGCCATTTGGGACTTCTATGCAAACCAGTGCTGCAAACCCCGATGCTGGACAAAGCAGCACCGGCAGCTTCACTCCCACTGCCTTTGCGATGCCAGGGGCGGCCACTCCAACTGATACATCGAGTGCCGATAAAGCGATGATCGACCAATAAGCTTCACCTATTGTCACAGACGCAATTGTTACTGCGCAGTCCACCCGCCATCGACCGAGAGGTTCGTGCCCGTGATCGCACTTGCCTCTTCACGGCACAAAAACACCGCTAATGCCGCCAGTTGTTCAACCTGCACAAATTTCTTCTGCGGCTGATTGGCCAACAGCACATCATTGATCACTTGATCCCGGGTCAACCCACGTGCCTTCATGGTATCCGGGATTTGGTTTTCCACCAAAGACGTCCAAACATATCCGGGGCAGATATTGTTCACCGTTATCCCTTGCGTCGCCACCTCAAGCGCCACAGTCTTTGTAAAACCTGCAAGGCCATGCTTTGCGGCATTATAAGCCGACTTAAATGGCGAAGCGACCAGACTGTGCATGGAACCTGTGTTAATGATGCGGCCCCAGCCTTTTGCCTTCATCGCGGGTAACGCTGCCTTTGTCGTGTGGAATGCCGAAGACAGGATGATCGACATAATCGCGTCCCATTTATCTTCGGGAAATTCATCAACGGGCGCGACATGCTGTATCCCGGCATTGTTTATCAATATGTCAGGCGCACCAAGCTTTTCTGCACACTCGGCCATCATGGCACGGATCACTTCCGGCTTGGTCATGTCGGCAGCAGAATACATGGCCTTTCCGCCGCTAGATTCAGCCAGTTCGGCGACATAGCCATCGATAACATCCCTATCGCCAAAGCCATTGATCATTACGTGCGCACCTTGTGCCGCCAAGGCGCGTGCATAGCCAAGCCCGATACCTGAGGTAGATCCAGTAATGAGTGCTGTTTTGTCTTTGAGGAACATCGAGGAGTGCCTTTGTATTTAAGGTGAGCTTTACGTGCGCTTTGCAACGCTAAACGCAATGTTGACGCAGGACAAGCGCCCGTCGAAAGCATGTCCACGCATGGATTTTAGACGAAGAATCCTAATGCATGCAATTGTCTAAAAGATATGTCATAGGCCGTTCATGCGTTTGAATAATTGCCATAATGTTGCCGATTTCCGCCGTCTAGCGAAGGCGCGTCTGCCGTCACCCATATTCAATTATATCGACGGCGCTGCTGACGATGAACGGACCAAGCTGCGCAACAGCGCAAGCTTTGACGATTGCGACCTCGTGCCCAATGTCCTGGCCGGAGTGTCGGACATCGACATGGGCGTCACCGTGATGGGAAAGCGCATTGATATGCCGCTGATGCTCTCACCCACGGCGTTGCAACGCCTTTTTCACTGGCAAGGCGAACGGGCCGTTGCATCGGTAGCGCAGCGGTTCAATACATGGTTCGGCATCTCCTCGCTTGCCACGGTGAGCATCGAGGAGGTGGGCGAGAAAATTAAAACGCCCAAACTTTTCCAACTCTACATCCACAAGGACAAGGGTCTGAACACGTCGATGATCGAACGTTGCAAGGCCGCAAAGTTTGATGCGATTGCCTTGACCGTGGACACTATTGTCTCCGGAAACCGCGAACGGTGTTTGCGCAGCGGGTTTACATCACCGCCGCGTTTTACGCCCGAGTCTGTCCTAAGCTATGCCATCCACCCGATGTGGGCACTGAATTACATGTTCCGAGAGAAATTCTCGCTACCCAATTTGCAAACACATGTGGATGCCGGCACCAATGTTGCGGTTTCCGTGGCAGAATATTTCAACACGATGCTCGACACCTCAATGGATTGGAAGATGGCTGAAAAGGTCCGGTCTGACTGGGACGGGGAATTTTGCCTAAAGGGTATCATGTCGGTCGACGACGCAAAACGGGCGGTGGATATTGGCGCGACTGCTATCATGATCTCAAACCATGGTGGCCGCCAATTGGATGGTTCGCGTTCGCCATTTGACCAAATAGCTGAAATCGCCGACGCCGTGGTTGGTAAAATCGACATCATTTGCGATGGCGGGGTGCAGCGCGGAAGCCATGTTTTGAAAGCCCTTGCCGCTGGCGCAACTGCCTGTTCAGGTGGGCGGCTCTATCTTTATGCATTGGCCGCAGCTGGGCAACCTGGCGTGGAGCGCATCGTCGGCAAGTTGCATGATGAAATTGCCCGCGACATGCGGCTAATGGGCGTTAAGTCGGTATCGGAACTTGAGCGATCGATGCTTCGCTGGCGCTGAGCTTAACTGATCAGGAACCAAAAGCCGATTGCGCTTGGCTTTGGCGGGCTAAGCCACCATTTAAGAACCATGACTGCATTTTCCATTCTTGATCTCGTACCTGTCGTTGAAGGCGGTAACGTCTCTTCCGCATTGGCCAACGCGGCTGATCTGGCAGCGCATGCGGAAAGCCTTGGCTTCACCCGCTACTGGGTCGCCGAACATCACGGCATGCGCGGAATTGCGGGCGCTGCGACCAGCGTTGTCATCGGGCACATTGCGGCAGCAACGAAGACGATGCGTGTTGGTTCGGGCGGCATCATGTTGCCCAACCATTCCCCCTTGGTCATTGCCGAACAGTTTGGAACATTGGATGCGCTGTATCCCGGCCGAATTGATTTAGGGCTTGGCCGTGCGCCGGGGAGCGACCAACTCGTCGCGGCCGCGATCCGGCGGACGCTCGACAGCGACCCAAATGCTTTCCCGCGCGATGTGATGGAATTACAAAGTTATTTCGCCGATGATGGCAAAACGGGTATCGTCGCCACGCCGGGCGCTGGCGCGAATGTGCAACTCTCTATCTTGGGCAGCAGCCTCTACGGCGCGCAGGTCGCAGCAGCATTGGGCCTTCCCTTCGCCTTTGCCAGCCACTTTGCGCCACAAATGCTGGATGAGGCGCTACACATCTACCGCAGCCACTTTCGCCCAAGCGCCGTGCTTGATGCGCCGCATGCGATTGCCGCGTTCAATATCATCGCGGCGGAAACCGACGCGGAGGCGGAATATCTGGCAAGCTCGTTGATGCAAAGCTTCGTTGCGTTGCGCACGGGCAATCCACGCCAATTGCCGCCGCCGGTGGAGGGCTATGTGGCCTCCCTGCCCCCGCATTTTGCATCAGCTCTGAATGATGTTTTGTCCGCCAGCGCCATTGGTGCAGCCGACACCGTGAAGTCAGCGGTTCAGGCGTTTCAGGCACGCACACAAGCTAACGAAATCATCGTCGCTTGTTCGATTTTTGATCATGCAAACCGAAAACGGAGCCTGCACATCACAGCCTCCGTTTTTGAGACGATCAATAAACGCGTGGTTTTGGCTTAATATACTCTGCTTCGTCGGTCAGGGTGTAATCATGGACCGGGCGATAGTCGATTTTGACTTTGCCGCCTGAACCGCCCCAGCCATCGAACCATGAAGAAGTATGCTTCATCCAATTGGTATCATCACGCGCTGGGAAATCTTCATGCGCATGGGCGCCGCGGCTTTCCTTGCGGTTGTTTGCGCTTTCAATTGTGCACACCGCCTGCGCCATGAGGTTATCGAGCTCAAGCGTTTCGATAAGGTCAGTGTTCCAGATCAGGCTGCGGTCGGTCACATGAACGTCAGCCAGACGCTGGTTTACCTTCTGCATTTCGGTCACGCCATCTTTCAGCAAGGCCGTGTCGCGGAAAACCGCGGCGTGCTTTTGCATCGTGCGCTGCATCTGTAAGCGGATCTCTGCGGTCGGCGAACCGCCCTTTGCGCCACGAAACTTGTCTACCCGCGACAGCGCCAAGTCAGCGGCGTCAGTTGGCAATGCCTTATGCGGCGCACCGGGGGTGAGTGATGACTTTAGATGCAAACCAGTAGCACGTCCGAACACCACAAGGTCGATGAGCGAGTTTGATCCCAAGCGGTTTGCACCATGCACAGAAACGCAGGCTGCTTCACCAACGGAGTAAAGCCCAGGAACGATCACTTCGGGATCATCGCCCATTTTAGTTACAACCTGTCCATGATAATTACACGGAATGCCGCCCATATTATAGTGGACAGTCGGTGTCACCGGCAGTGGCTGACGCGTAAGGTCGATACCCGCAAAAATCTTTCCGCTTTCCGTAATGCCGGGCAAACGCTGCGCCAATACCGCGGGATCGATATGGTCGAGGTGAAGGTAGATATGGTCCTTGTGCGCACCTAAGCCGCGGCCTTCGCGCATTTCTAGCGCCATGGAACGGCTGACAACATCCCGTGATGCGAGATCCTTGGCTGATGGGGCATAGCGCTCCATGAAGCGTTCGCCTTCGCTGTTGGTCAGGTAACCGCCCTCGCCGCGTGCGCCTTCAGTAATCAACACGCCAGCGCCATAAATGCCGGTTGGGTGAAACTGGACAAACTCCATATCCTGCAGTGGCAAGCCAGCCCGCAGCACCATACCGCCACCATCACCCGTGCAGGTGTGCGCCGATGTCGCGGAGAAATAGGCGCGCCCATAGCCGCCAGTTGCTAGCACCACGGCGTGGCTCTTGAACCGGTGGATGCTGCCATCTTCCATGCACATGGCGATCACGCCGCGGCATTCACCATTTTCCATAATCAGGTCGAGCGCGAAATATTCGATAAAGAAATCCGCGTCATATTTCAGGCTCTGTTGGTACAAGGCATGCAACATGGCATGGCCTGTTCGATCTGCTGCAGCAGCAGTGCGCTGAACTGGTGGGCCTTCACCCATATTCTGCATATGCCCGCCAAAGGGGCGCTGGTAGATAGTGCCGTCTGAATTGCGTGAGAATGGCACGCCAGCATGTTCAAGCTCATATACCGCTGCAGGGGCCTCACGGACCATATATTCGATGGCATCTTGATCGCCAAGCCAGTCGGAGCCTTTGACCGTGTCATACATGTGCCAGGTCCAATGATCTGGCGAGTTATTGCCCAAAGACGCGGCAATACCGCCTTGCGCGGCCACCGTATGCGAACGGGTTGGAAAAACCTTGGTAATGCAAGCCGTCTTCAAACCAGCTTCCGCACTGCCCATAGTGGCGCGCAGACCCGATCCGCCGGCGCCGACAACGACGGTGTCATATGTATGGTCAATAATCTTATATGCGTCTGACATCAGGCGAGCGCTCCGGTAAATGCAAGTTTTGCGACAACAAAAATGCCGAACACGGCACTCGCAATGACATAGAAACTAAGGAGTGTCATTGCGGCGAATTTGAGGCCCTCGTCATGGACATAATCTTCGATCAATACCTGAAGACCCAGCCTGACATGGCTAAATATGTTCGCGATCATCAAGATCATTGGAACCGCCACCAGCGGCTGGGCAAGCCACTGGGCAAGTGCGCTATGTTCAAAACTTGGGATCATGAACAAGGACAGCACGAACCAAGTCGTCAGTAGCATATTACCAACCGCAGTCAGGCGCTGCTTAAGCCAGTGCTCCCCGCCATGCTTTGCCGAACCCAAGCCACGCACGCGGCCAATATTTGTTCTACTGTCCATCACAAAACTCCGATAAAGCGCGATGCCACAAACAGGGCCACGAATGCAGTTGCAAAAAAGGCTGCAACAAATGCAACCGATGCCCATGTACGGTTCGTCTTTAATTCATACCCTGCGCCGATATCTAGGACGAGATGGCGAAGGCCAGACGCCAAATGTTGAAAGAAACTGAAGGTGACGGCCAAGGCAACAAGGCGGAAGAACCAGTTACTGGCGATCTGAACACCGCTGCCGTCGGCCCCAGCCGACACAACATATTTTTCAAATGTCGCATAGCTCTCTGCACCACCACCGATTGCCGACAGCCACCATAACAACGTCATCATGCCGGCAGTCGCCAATATGAACCCGGTTGCACGGTGGAAAATCGAAACCGCCATCTGCGGCGACCAACGATACACCTGTAAATGTGGTGAAAGCGGTCGGTTCGGGTTTTTCGCCATAAGTTCAGCGTCCTTAATAATTGTCAGTCTTCGACATTCTTTATCTCTTTAATCGATTAGCCGCATCGTGCAAGGCCCGCACTTTGCGAAAAGCAAAATTCGTCAACCAATTTGCTCAATTAGGTTTTCCCCCGATCGGTAAGGCACCAGCAATGCCGTATCCAAAATCATGTTACTTGAAGGCGGGTATGATGCGTTGGGCGATACGTTTTGATCGCTTTAGGCAGATGCGACCCGATTTGTTGGTAACCTCGTTCGATAACTTTGGTTGAATTTTTATCGACGCTGTGAAAAGCAGCATGGATGAAAACCCATATCCTCATCACCGGTGCCTCGCGCGGAATCGGCGCCGCCATTGCTGCAAGCTTTGACCCAGCCACAACGACCGTGGTCGCAATCTCCAGCAAGGACGGCGACCTGAACGACCCCGCAGTGCCCGCACGACTTTGGGCCGACGCGCTTTCAGCTTTAGGCGGCCGCATCGATGTCCTCGTTAACAATGCTGGCGTTTTTGAAGAAAATCCCATCACGCGAGCCCACGCGGAATGGTTGGCAAGCTGGGACCGCACCATGCAAATCAACCTGACCGCCAGCGCTGACCTATGCCGACGCGCGGTGCTGCATTGGCAAGCCAGCGGGGCATCGGGCCGCATTGTCAACATCGCCAGCCGCGCGGCATATCGGGGCGACAGCCCTGCCCATTGGCATTATGCCGCTTCAAAGGCAGGCATGGTCGCGATGACCAAATCAATCGCGCGCGCTTATGCCAAAGATGGTATTTATGCCTTCGCCATCTGCCCAGGCTTTACCATGACAGGAATGGCTGAGGATTATATGGCAAGCCGCGGTGGCGACAAATTGCTCGCCGATATCCCACTGGGTAAAGTTGCAGATCCCGAAGAAGTCGCGGCAATCGCCAAATTCTGTTCACTCGACGCACCGCCTTCTATGACGGGGGCGGTGCTTGACGTTAATGGCGCCAGCTATGTCCGGTAATTGGAAGGTACGGTTTCCCTGTACCCGTGCGGAGGCCGAGGCAATACATGACGACGATGAATGGCTGGCATCGCTTGACCCAATGCCCACAATCGTCGCCGACGAAGTTGAGGCGTTTAACGATGACAAATGGCAGTTGGATGCGTATTTCTCCGTCAACCCAAGCAAAGCTGTCATCAATGCCGTCCAAAGCCGCATAAGCAGCGCAGCAAAGGCAAAGCCACTTGTAGAAAAGCTACCCGACGCTGACTGGGTTGTTATGAGTCAGCAAGCTTTGCAACCCGTCCATGCCGGCCGCTTTTATGTTCACACCGGTTCCAACAAAGGCAAGGTACCCATAGGCGCCACGCCTTTCCTGATTGAAGCCAGTCGCGCCTTTGGCACTGGCGGCCACGAGACCACCAGCGGCTGCTTGGCAATGCTCGACGACATGAAGCGCGCTGGCAAAAGGTTTGACCTGATCGCTGATATTGGAACGGGCACTGGCCTGCTCGCTTTCGCTGCACACAGCTTGTGGCCAAAAGCATATCTGACGGCGTCTGACATTGACCCCGTAAGTGTTGAGGTCACCTCAGGCAATGCCAATGCCAACAACGTGTCTTGCGGCGTTTCTCAGGGCCAAATTGCGCTTTGTGTAGCCGAAGGCACTGCGCACCCACTTATCGCCTCACGCGCGCCCTACGACCTTGTTACGGCTAACATTCTTGCTGGCCCGTTGATTGAACTCGCGCCCTCACTTGCAGAGATTGTAGACGATGGCGGTTCCCTCATACTGGCCGGATTGTTAAACACGCAGGCAAAAGCGGTCGTCTGGGCCTACAGACGTCAGGGTTTTCGTTTACAAAAGCGCGTTGATCGCGGCGACTGGCCATGTTTGTGGCTGGTAAAACGCAGATCCTATAGCTGGAAGCGTCCAACGCGGGCCACTGGTCGAACCAGCCAGCCGCCCGGCGATTTTGGAACATGGTAGAAAATCTTTAGAAAGGCCTGCTGACGTTACGCAATCAGCACATCATTCGCCAAAACCTCGCTTGCGGCGATATCAGGAAGTATGTCCAGCCGCGCGTAAAGCGGAGCGAAGTCTGTTTCCACAGTAACGGTTAACAATTCGTCGATACTGGAAATGACAAAATAGTTCTGCTGAAAATCGTCGATCCGGTAATGTGTTCGCATGACCCGAAGCAGGTCGAACGCGATACGGTTGGGTCTAGGGTCTTCCAGAGCGAAGATACTCTCGGCGTAACTTGAAACGATGCCGGCGCCATAAATGCGCATGCCGTTGGGTTGTTTAATCAGACCAAATTCCACTGTATACCAATATAATCGCGCCAGATGATCAAGCGCGCAAAAGCCAAGCGAACGCAGCCCGCCTTTGCCATAAGCCACCATATAATCGGCAAATACGGGATCGGCCGACATGGGAACATGTCCAAAAATATCATGAAACACATCAGGCTCTTGCAGATAATCCGACTGTTCCGGCGTCCGGATAAAATTTCCAGCAGGGAACCGCCGATTGGCAAGGTGGTCGAAAAATACGGCGTCTGGTACAAGGCCAGGTACAGCGACTATCTGCCAGCCCGTTGCCGCCATTAACTGTGCATTCAATTCGCGATAATCAGGAATGCCGGGACGAGAGAGCTTAAGCACATCGATACCGCGCAAAAAGGCGTCGGCGGCGCGCCCAGGCAGCATCGCAGTCTGCCTAGCAAACAGCGTGTCCCACATGGCATGCTCATCCGCGCTGAACCTGTCCCAGTTTTGCGGCACGGTCCAATCTGTATTCGCCCCGGCAGGCGGCGTTTCATAGACGTGGCTGATATTTTTCATGCCAACTGGTTACACTTGAAACCACTTGGCAGCAACCGCCCTGTGTTAGATTTACGCGCTTTCGACGATATTCGCCCAAGCGGCTTCGTCTATAACCTGAATACCAAGCGCTGTTGCTTGTTTCAATTTCGACCCCGCACCTGGGCCAGCCACGACAAGGTCGGTCTTGGCACTCACTGAACCTGCTGATTTCGCCCCAAGCGCCTCTGCTTGCGCCTTGGCCTCCTCGCGGCTCATGGTTTCGAGCTTGCCTGTGAAAACAATCGTTTTTCCCGTCCACGCGCTTTCGCGAATGTTCGACACATAAGCAGGCGGCTGAACCTCGTTCAAAAGGTCATTCCAAACCGACAGATTATGCGGCTCGTGGAAAAAACCCCCCAATGCTTCGGCGACCGCGCCGCCGACCCCGTCAATGGCCGTAACGTCCGCAATGACCCCCTCATCGGATTGTGCGAGCCTTTGGCCGACTTTGCCAACTTCGGCGACCGACCCAAAGGCCTTAAACAAATCACGCGCCGTGACGGTGCCAATATGCCGGATACCAAGGCCAAAAAGCAATTTTGCGCCATCGGGCGCACGCGTAGCTTCAATCGCTGCCAACAGGTTATCCACAGACTTATCCTGCCATCCGCCGCGCGATAGAATATCACTACGGCGGCTGCGCAACCGGAAAATATCTGCAGGGCTTTCGAGCCACCCAAGATCGAAAAACTCTTGAATGGTCTTCTCGCCAAGCCCTTCAATGTCCAGCGCGCCGCGACTGACAAAATGGATGAGGCGTTGCACCCGCTGTGCCGGACAAATCAACCCGCCAGTGCAGCGCACATCCACCTCGCCCTCTTCCGCAACCGCTTCGGAACCACATTCCGGGCAAAGTGACGGAAATGCATAGGCAGAACGCGCTGTCTCACGCGTCAGGTTCTCCACGATCTGGGGAATGACATCCCCTGCCCGTTGCACCAACACGCGGTCACCGGGGCGCACCCCCAGACGGTAAATCTCGTCACGGTTGTGCAACGTAACGTTGGACACCACCACGCCGCCCACTGTAACGGGCGCGAGACGGCCGACAGGGGTCAGCTTACCGGTGCGACCCACCTGAATATCGATTTGCTCCAGCGTTGTTTCCGCGCGTTCTGCAGGGAATTTATGCGCGATCGCCCAGCGCGGTGATTTGTCGACAAAGCCAAGCCGATCTTGCCAATCCAAGCGGTCAACCTTGTAGACAACGCCATCAATGTCATAGGGTAAATCCGCGCGGCGCCGCTCAATGTCTGCATAATGCGCCAAGGCGGTTTCAACATGGTCGAAACATAATAACAACGGCGACACAGGCACACCCCATGCCGCAATCGTTGCCATAACTTTGCTTTGGGTATCGAAGGGTAATGCGCTTACTTCACCCCAGCCATGTGCAAGAAAACGTAATGGGCGCGACGCCGTTACCTTCGCATCCTTTTGCCTTAGCGACCCAGCAGCTGCATTGCGCGGGTTGGCAAAAAGCTTTCCGTCCTTTGCTTTTTGCGTTTCATTGATCGCGGCAAAGTCGGACTTCGCCATGTAAACCTCGCCACGTATCTCGAAGATATCTGGAACGTGGCCTTTGAGCTGTTGTGGAATGTCCACGATGTAGGCGACGTTGGCGGTCACATCTTCACCCACGCTACCATCGCCGCGCGTCGCGGCCTGTTTCAGGACACCTTGTTCATATCGCAACGACAGCGAAAGCCCATCAATCTTGTCCTCCGCTGTCATCGCAACATCTGCATCTGCTGGCAGGTTCAAAAACCGGCGGACCCGGGCAACAAAATCATGGATGTCCTGCGCCTCAAACGCATTGTCGAGGCTCATCATCCGCTTAGCATGGGTGATCTTCTTGAGGCCCGAACCTTCCACCGCAGCGCCAACCTGTTTGTTGGGGCTATCCGCGCGCACGAGGTGTGGGAATGCCATCTCCAGTTCCGTATTGCGGCGCACCAGCGCGTCATATTCCGCGTCAGATATCTCTGGCGCGTCTTCGGCATGATAACGCTTATTGTGGTACGAAATCTGTCTCGCCAACCGCATAAGCTCATTGGCTGCATCTGCTTCAGTCACGCATCCACTCCGGCAAAAAATAAACGCACTGGTTTACACTATTTCCAACAGGCGCTCTGCCTGCGCTCTAGCCTCATCGGTCACCTCTGCCCCAGAGAGCATTCGTGCGATTTCCTGCCGACGTGCCTCGGCATCAAGCAAGGTGACACCGGTCCGTGTTACAGTGCCCTGGCTGGATTTCGCGATAAAATAATGCGCCTTCCCCTTTGCAGCGACTTGCGGGCTATGGGTAACAGCCAATAATTGCGTGCGGGTGGCCAAGCGCGCAAGGCGTTCGCCAATCGCGGCGGCTACAGCGCCACCCACACCTCTGTCGATTTCATCGAAGATAATCGTGGCAGCGCCCCCTTCTTCCGCCAAGGCAACTTTCAGCGCCAAGATGAAGCGGGACAATTCACCACCGGATGCAATTTTAGCCAGCGGCGCAAATGGCGCGCCGGGATTGGTCGAAATCAGAAACTCGACGCGGTCCATGCCATATGCGGTCCATCGGTCTTCGGGTAACTTCTCCACTGCCGTTTGAAACTGCGCGGCATCAAGTTTCAGCGGGGCGAGCTCGTTTTTAACGGCTGCATCCAACTTTACCGCAGCCGCCGCCCTGGCTGCGGACAATGCGCTCGCGGAATGAACATAGGCATTGTGCTTTGCCGCCACCTCAGCCTCAAGCACAACAAGTCCTTCGCCTCCGGCCTCAATGGACTGCAACTGTGCCGTCAACCTTTCCTGCAAGGCGATGATGCCATCGGGGGCGATATTATGCTTACGCGCCAGTGCCCGCAGCTCGAACAAGCGCTCCTCAATCTCGTCAAGCCGTGCTGGTTCATATTCGATAGCGCGTGCCGCCGCGTTCAATTTATCTTCGGCATCGCTTGCTTCAATAACGGCGCGGTCCAGTGACGTCAGCGCTTCGGCCAATAAGGGGTGGGCATCCGCCAATCGGTCAAGCTTGCGGGCTGCACTGCGAATGAGTGACAGACCACTTTTGGGTCCGTCAAAACTTTCCAGCACCGTCTTTAAGTCTTCGGCAATGCGCTCGCCCTTTTGCATGTCGGAACGTTCACCAGCGAGCTGCTCTTCTTCGCCTGGCTGCGGATGGAATGCCGCGAGTTCCAAAACCGAATGTTCAAGCCACTCACGATCACGCGCCGCATTTTCTAAAGCCTCGCGGGCAATATCGAGCCGAGATTTAGCATCCTGCCATGCAGCAAATTTGGCGGAAACGGTTGCGGTATCGCTTCGGCCAAAAGCATCCAACAAACTGCGATGCCCGCGTGCGTTCAACATACCGCGATCATCATGCTGGCCGTGGATTTCGACCAAAGCCGCCCCGACTTCCCGCAAAAGTGCCGCCGAGCACGGCTGGTCATTGATAAATGCTTTGCTACCGCCATCGGCCTTTACGGACCGGCGAATGATTAAAGGCTCATCCATCTCAATGTCGATGTCGTTCTCTGCAAGCAACGCCGCAACATACGCGGGCGATTCAAAGCTGGCCGTTACTTGCGCCTTTTCCGCGCCTGACCTTACAAGCCCGCTATCCGCGCGCGCGCCAAGCGCAAGACCAAGCGCGTCTAGCAATATAGATTTACCCGCCCCGGTTTCACCCGTGAGAACGCCAAGTCCGCCTGCAAACTCTAGGTCCAGTGCCTCGATCAGCACGACGTCGCGGATCGAGAGCCCCGTTAGCATGGCATTACGCGGCGGGCGCGTTCTTCTGCATTAGGTTATAGGCACGGGCATACCATTCGCTGCCCGGATAGTTGGCGCCCAGCACGGCCGCTGCCTTCTTTGCCTCTTCCGGCACGCCCATCGCAAGATAGCTTTCGGTCAAGCGATACAGAGCTTCTGGTGCGTGCGTGGTCGTGTCATATTTCTCAACCACTTCGCGGAAGCGCAACGATGACCCGAGCCACAGCGCACGGCGTTGATAGAAGCGGCCAATTTCCATTTCCTTGCCGGCCAAATGGTCACGAACAAGATCGATCTTCAACGTCGCATCAGACGCATAACGCGACGCGGGATAACGACGCTGCACTTCACCAAGAGCTGCAAGCGCCTGTTCGGAAATCTTCTGGTCGCGAGTCACATCGCTAATTTGCTCATAATAGGACAAAGCGATCAGATAATAGGCGTAAGACGCATCCTTGTTGCCGGGGTGGATCGACAGAAAGCGGCGCGACGATTGAATCGACTCGTTGTACTTCTGCGCCATATAGTAACTGAACGCGCTCATCAGCTGAGCACGGCGCGCCCAAGGGGAGTAAGGATGCTGGCGCTCAACCTCATCAAACAAAGCTGCGGCAACTTCATATTGCTTGTTATCAAGCTTGTTCTTGGCCGCTGCATATAGCGTATTCACGTCACGCGCGACATAACGGGTATTACTGCCCGGCTTTGCCCCACCGCCGCCCAGACCGAGTACGGCGCAACCAGAAAGCATGGAAGATGCGGCCAATACCGCCACGGGCACGAGGAATTTTTTGTTCATGAATGTTCCCTAGATAATCTTGTCCGCTCCGCCAAGCCTTTTGCTTCGCTCTGCGCATAAAGACCGCAGAACCGTGGCGGAAACCTCCTGTATCGGTCATGAACTGTTTACGGATGAAATACGAAAAAAGGGGCCGCCGAAGCAGCCCCTTTCCTCTCTATCCTTTTACAGGATAATCAGTGTGGGCGAAGTACCGCCACAAGCCTTTTAGGCTTAGTCTTTCAAGAAAGCGGGCACATGGTCGGGATCGCCCCCGCCCTTGTTTTCGCCTTCTGAACGCTCTTGGCGTGGACCACGGTCGCCGCGGCCTTCACCACGTCCACCGCCATCACGACGCGGACCACGGTCGCCACGGCCTTCGCCGCGTCCACCACCGCCGCCTTCACGACGGGGCCCACGATCGCTGCGCTCGCTTTTTTCGCGGGGTGGGCGTGTGTCTTCCAACTCTTCACCGGTTTCCTGGTCAACGACGCGCATCGACAGGCGAACCTTGCCGCGCGGATCGATTTCCAGAACCTTAACCTTAACGTCCATGCCTTCACTGACAACGTCCGTGACCTTCTCAACGCGCTCGTTGCGCATTTCGCTGACATGGACGAGACCGTCCTTGCCGCCCATGAAGTTCACGAATGCCCCGAAATCAACAAGGTTCACGACCTTACCGTCATAGACCTTGCCGACTTCTGCTTCTTCAACGATGCCGGAAATCCACTTACGTGCAGCTTCGATCTGCGCAATATCGGACGACGAAATCTTGATAAGACCTTCATCATCAATATCGACCTTTGCACCGGTAGTCGCAACGATTTCGCGAATGACCTTGCCGCCGGTACCGATGATGTCGCGGATCTTCGCTTTGTCGATCTGCATTGTTTCGATACGTGGAGCGTGCGCGGACAATTCACCGCGGGCTTCGCCCAGCGCCTTGGCCATTTCACCAAGGATATGCGCGCGGCCTTCCTTGGCTTGGTTCAATGCAGCTTCAAAGATTTCGCGGGTAATACCGGCGATTTTGATGTCCATCTGCATCGTGGTGATGCCTTCTGATGTACCCGCTACCTTGAAATCCATGTCACCAAGATGATCTTCGTCACCCAAGATGTCGGACAGAATGGCGTAATCCTTGCCTTCAAGAATAAGGCCCATTGCGATACCGGAAACCGGGCGCTTGATTGGCACGCCAGCGTCCATCATTGCAAGGCTTCCGCCGCAAACCGACGCCATCGACGATGAACCATTGGATTCGGTAATGTCGCTAGTAATACGGATTGTGTAAGGAAACTCATCCTTGGTTGGCAACACGGCGTGCAGCGCGCGCCATGCAAGCTTACCATGGCCGATGTCGCGGCGGCTTGGTGCGCCGAAGCGTCCCACTTCACCAACGCTGTAAGGCGGGAAGTTGTAATGCAGCATGAAGTTTTCATAATGCAGGCCACCAAGACCGTCGATCATCTGCTCTGCGTCCTTGGTACCCAAGGTGCAGGTCGCGATGGTCTGCGTTTCACCACGTGTGAACAGCGCCGAACCGTGTGAACGTGGCAAGAAATGCGTTTCTGCCAAGATTGGACGGATTTGCGAAGTTGTGCGTCCGTCGATGCGTGTACCGTCCTTAAGGATTGCCCCGCGCACGATTTCAGCTTCAAGCTTCTTCATCAGTTTACCAGCGGCCATTTGGTCCTGCGGGCTTGCATCGGTGAACGCTACCTTCGCAGCAGCGCGCGCCGCATTTAGTGCGTTTGAACGTGCCGACTTGTCCGTCAGCTTATACGCTGCGGCAATATCCTTACCGATAAGTTTCTTGAGCTTGTCCTTAGCAGCTGACAGATCAGCCTGCTCAGCCATTGCCCAAGGCTCCTTCGCAGCTTGCTCTGCAAGCTTGATGATTGCCTTAACGACTTCCTTACATGCGTCATGCGCAAACAGGACGGCACCAAGCATGATTTCTTCCGAAAGCTCATTGGCTTCGGATTCCACCATCATCACTGCGTCATAAGTCGCCGCAACGACCAGATCGAGGTCGCCTTCGGCTACCTGTTCGTCGGTTGGGTTCAGAATATATTCGCCGTTCAGGTAACCAACGCGTGCTGCGCCGATTGGGCCCATGAAAGGAACGCCCGAAATGGTCATTGCGGCCGACGCGGCGACGAGCGCCAGAATGTCAGGCTCATTCTCGCCATCATAGCTAAGAACTTGCGCAATCGCATTGATTTCGTTGTAGAAACCTTCTGGGAACAACGGACGAAGCGGACGGTCGATCAGACGCGAAACCAGCGTTTCCTTTTCGGTCGCACCACGTTCACGCTTGAAAAAGCCACCGGGAATACGGCCAGCTGCGGAATATTTTTCTTGGTAGTGAACGGTTAGCGGGAAGAAATCCTGACCATCCTTCACTGACTTTGCGGCGGTAACCGCGCAAAGCACAACAGTTTCACCAAGCGACGCCATAACAGCGCCGTCAGCTTGACGAGCAACTTTGCCCGTTTCGAGTGTCAGGGTTTGTCCGCCCCACTCGATTGATACAGTTTTCGTATTAAACATAGATTTTCCTTTGACCCGCATGCCCAATGCGATGCGGGGCCTCTTGAGTTGCGGACACACCGATCCGCCGCGGATGGGGCATTTTCGAGCCCCGATGGCAGTCCAGCCTCATTGCTGGAATGCCCTGTTCATGCTCCCCCAAAACATATTCAGGAGACGCAATACGCAAACGGCCCGCCAAAGCGGGCCGAGAGTGAATTTACTTACGAAGACCAAGCTTCGCGATAAGGGCGGCATAACGCGCGCCGTCGATTTTTTTGAGATAATCGAGAAGCGAACGACGCTTGTTGACCATCTGGAGAAGACCACGACGCGAATGATTGTCCTTGTGGTGATCTTTAAAATGGGAAGTCAGGCCATTGATACGGTCAGTCAGGATTGCAACCTGCACTTCTGGTGATCCGGTATCGTTAGGCTCGCGTGCGTGCTCTTTGATGACCTGGGCTTTACGTTCTGCAGTAATCGTCATATTTTTCCTTCGAACATCATGGAGTAAGGTTAAAGCCACGGACGGTTTTCAATGTTCCGTCGATGTTCTCCACCAGTGCGATAGGACGCAAATCTGCGCCCCTCGCCCAATGTAGCCCATCTTTCATGGCAATCCCGGTCAAGACGCGGCCCTGTTGAACCGCCCTTACCTGTTCCGGGGAGAGATCCAGAGCCGGGATGTCGTCCAGCCCTGCCTCTATCGGCAAGATAATGTCTTCTTGGACGGCTTCTTGGCCGAATGCATTCAGTTTGTCTAGCGAAATCGCGCTTTCTAGGGCGAACGGCCCGGCACGCGTGCGGCGCAGCATCGAAACATGCCCAACCGTCCCAAGCGCATGCGCGATGTCACGCGCTAGGCTGCGGATATATGTGCCTTTGGAAACGTCGGCGGTGAGTGTGACCGTATTCAACAGGTCGTCACGCTGAATGAAAGATTCTGGAACGCCAGTCACCGCAGTTGAAACACGTTCAGCATGACTGACGGAAATGTCGTGGACCGTCACTACGCGCGACTTCATTTCAATGACCTCACCTGCCCGAGCAAGGTCATAGGCGCGCTTTCCATTTATTTTAATGGCGGAATAAGCAGGTGGAATTTGCTCTATCTGGCCAGTGAACTTTGGAAGAACAGCCTCAAGCTCTCTCATCGTCGGACGATGGTCAGACGTAGCGACAATCTGCCCTTCGGCGTCCAAGCCGCTGGTTTCAATCCCAAAACTTATGGTGAAATCATAGGTCTTGGATGCATCAAGCATGCACCCGCATAATTTGGTCGCTTCGCCCAACGCGATGGGCAGTACGCCAGTTGCTAGCGGATCAAGTGTCCCGCCGTGCCCGACCTTAACTTTGCCAAAGCCAGCGCTACGCAAATTGCGCTTTACGGCTGCAACCGCCTGCGTTGAGCCGAGCCCGAGCGGTTTATAAAGGATGATCCAGCCATGCATGCTGATCTATCGTCCTGCCCGCGCCTCATTAAAATGTTTGCGGCACATCGCAACATAGCGATCGTCGCCACCGATTTCAGTTTGCGCGCCATCGACTACAGCTTTGCCAAATTCATCCACGCGTAAGTTCATTGTCGCTTTACGACCGCAATCACAAACGCCTTTCAACTCGATCAAATTGTCTGCGATCCCAAGAAGTGCAGCTGAACCAGGAAACAGCTCACCCTGAAAATCGGTGCGCAGGCCATAGCATACCACCGGAATGCACGCCTTGTCCGCAAGGCTGGCCGCCTGCCATACCTGCTCCTTTGTTAGAAACTGCGCTTCATCGATCAGCACGCAAGCCAAAGGTGTTTCCTGCTGCTGGGCAAGCACTGCCTTTTCAATATCTATGTTGGGTTCAAACCGGCTTGCATCACCCGCCAAACCAATACGCGAACTGATGGCGCCGAAACCGGGGCGATCATCAATTGCTGCGGTCCAAAGCATTACCGTCATGCCGCGCTCGCCATAATTGAACGCCGCCTGCAACAATGTGGACGATTTGCCGGCGTTCATCGATGCATAATAGAAATACAGCTTTGCCATTACGTAGCGTCGCCAGCTTGATCGCTCACCTCATCCTCCGTCAGGTCCTGCTGAACCTTTGGCTGCGACAATAAGCCTTCGATATGGGTTGCTTGGTCAAAACTATCGTCCGCGAGGAATTTCAGCTTCGCGGCGTATTTCATGCTCACACGGGCAGCGACTTCCTTCTGGAAAAACGCTGTGTTGGTGCGCAGAGCCTTAAGGACGACAGCTTCGTTCACCCCAAGCAACGGTTTAATGAACGCTGTCGCGTGCCGCAAATCAGGCGACATCCGCACTTCAGTTACGCTTACACTATGGCTGTTGAGGATATCGTCATGCACCTCTCCACGCGCGAGCAGTTCCGACAATATATGCCGGAATTGCTCACCCACGCGCAGAAGGCGGACCGAGCGGCCCTCAGGGCCTGTATCGTTATGCTTAGCCATAATTCACGACTCTCAGGACCGAGCTAAAATCACAACGTCCGTTCACGCTCCTCGATCTCAAAGACTTCAAGCATGTCGCCTGCCTTGACATCGTTGGTATCCGCCAAGACGACACCACATTCGAGGCCAGCACGGACTTCGTCGATATTGTCCTTGAAGCGGCGCAGCGATGCAATCGTGGTTTTGGACACAATGACGTCTTCGCGGGTAAGACGCGCGTAAAGGCCCTTTTGGATGATACCTTCTGTGACCAAAAGACCAGCAGCCTTGTCGCGCTTGCCCGATTTGAAGACATCTTTTACTTCGGCACGCCCAACGACGGTTTCGATAATTTCTGGCCCCAATTCGCCCGCCATTTCCTTAGCGATGTCTGCGGTCAGGTGATAGATCACGTCGAAATATTTAAGACGTACGCGGTCACGCTTGGCCAAGGCGGCTGCCTTGGCGTTTGGACGCACGTTGAAACCGATAAGTGGCGCGTTCGAAGCTGCGGCAAGCAACATATCGGATTCGGTGATGCCACCAACACCCGCCAGCAATACGCGGACCTTGATATCGTCAGTCGAGATATTGTTGAGCGCAGTGACGATCGCTTCGACCGAACCTTGCACATCGCCCTTGATAACCACCGGATATTCCATCGCACGCGTTGCGGACAGATTATCGAACAGATTTTCAAGATTTGGCGTGACCTGCGCCGTGCGGACTTTGGTCGACTGTTCCTTACGGTACAATGCAACTTCGCGGGCGCGGGCTTCGTTTTCAACCACCGTAAGAACGTCGCCTGCCGATGGAACACCGGTTAGGCCAAGCACTTCAACAGGTGTCGCGGGGCCAGCTTCCGAAACTTGCTGCCCCTTGTCGTTCACCAAAGCCCGAACCTTGCCGCTTTGTGCGCCGACAACGAAGATATCGCCGCGCTTCAGCGTGCCGCGCTTCACGAGCACGGTTGCTACAGCGCCGCGGCCCTTGTCCAATTGGGCTTCGACGACAACGGCTTCAGCCGCGCGATCGGGATTGGCCTTCAATTCCATGACTTCTGCCTGCAAAGCTAGTTTTTCAAGCAAGGTATCAAGGCCAGTTTTCTTGAGCGCCGAAACCTCGACGTCCTGAACTTCACCGCCCATAGCTTCCACGACAACTTCATGCTCAAGCAGACGCTCACGCACCTTTTGTGGATTTGCGCCTTCCTTATCGACCTTATTGATGACCACGATCATCGGCACATTGGCAGCCTTGGCATGCTTAATGGCTTCAATCGTCTGCGGCATCAGGCCGTCATCGGCTGCCACGACCAAGATCACGATATCCGTTACCGATGCACCGCGCTGACGCATTTGCGTGAACGCTTCGTGCCCTGGGGTATCGAGGAAGGTGATGACAGAGCCATCCTTTGCCTTCACCTGATACGCGCCAATATGCTGGGTAATTCCGCCAGCTTCGCCAGCTACAACATTTGCACCGCGCAAGGCGTCCAAAAGCGATGTCTTACCATGGTCGACATGCCCCATCACGGTCACGACCGGAGGACGTGACTTCATCGTTTCAGTCGCGTCTACGTCCTCATCATGAACGATATCAATGTCGGCATCCGACACGCGTGTGATGTTGTGGCCAAACTCTCCGACGAGCAATTCTGCGGTATCTTGGTCGATGGTTTCGTTGATCGTGACGGGCATGCCCATCTTGAACAGCGCCTTCACAAGATCGCTGCCCTTTTCCGCCATACGGTTAGCAAGTTCTTGCACCGAGATGGTTTCTGGCACGACCACATCGCGTGTTTGCTTGACCTGTGCCTGCCGGTTGCCTCCGCCATGCGAACGTTTTTCTTTTTCGCGCGCACGCTTCAGCGCCGCAAGCGAACGCGCGCGCGCGCCATCGTCGCCTTCAAGCGCACGCGTAACGGTTAGCTTGCCAGATTGGCGGCGGTCATCCGCTGCACCACGCGTTGGGCGCTGCGGAGCTTTTTTGACGTCTTCACGCTCACGCTCAGGGCGCTTTGGCGCTTCAACCGGCGAAAAGCGACGCGGCGCGGGGGACGCACCGTCCTTGTTTGTATCTTCAGCGAGGGGTTCGACCGGAGCAGTTACGACAGGAATAACATCTTCTGCAACGGGTGGTGGAGGCGGCGCAGCAGCGGCCTCCTGACGATTTACTTGGGCGCGTTGGGTGCGTTGTTCAGTTTCCCGGCGGCCGCTTTCTTCAAGCATTGAAAGGCGAGCTTCTTCTGCCTCGCGCAGCAACTTTGCCTGACGCTCCTGACGGCTCAGCATATCATTGCCGGTCGGACGTGGCGCAGGCGCCGCAGGCGCTGAAGCGGCTACAACAGGCGCCGGCGGTTGAGGTTCTGCGACTTCCGGCTCGGGTGCGTAACCTGGTTTGCCCACGAGACGCTTGCGCTTCACCTCAACCACAACCTTATTGGTGCGGCCATGGCTAAAGGTCTGTTTGACTTCCCCCGACTCCAGCGAGCGGCTCAAAGTGAGCGGCTTGCGCGTCAAAGTCGGCTTATTATTGGTATCATCACTCATCGAAACAGAACCCGTCCTTACTCAGTCAATTGCGGAGATGTCAGCGTCATTGCTCCGCAAGTCCACTGCCGAAGCAGCGGAATCCTGAGGTGCATTACTGCATCCTTTGAAATTTAGCCAGCGTCCAAGATGATGCATCACCCTGTCCGCCGCTTTTTGGTTAATCAACGCGACATGTACAGCATTCTGCCGCCCAAGCGCCGCCGAGAGTGCATCTCGGTCTACGGGCAGTTTCAAACCGCCCTTTCCGGAACCTTCGGCACCCTCACCGACCCGCCAGGCCTGGTCACGTTTGCCACTGCCGTCGGCACTGGCGTCGGAAGCGTGCAGCAACAGCCGGACCTGACCGCTGCGCGATGCGGAATCGATCTTCTCTGCCCCCAAAATAAGGTGCCCTGCCCTTGCTTCCAACCCCAACCGATCCAGAAATGCCTTTTCGAGCCCGCGATCAATGCGGCCAGTCAGGTCATCGATAATGTCGATTTTGTCAGTTTTGAACGCGCGACGTAGCAAGCCGGCAAGCTTGCCCTTGGTGAGCGCTTTAGACAATTCTTCGCCGGATACGCCAATCCATGCACCACGGCCGGGCGCCTTCGCGAACAAATCGGGGGCAATGCTGCCATCGGGGCCGAGCGCAAGCCGGATGAGCTGGGAACGAGTCCCATGCTCACCTGACAATATGCACTTCCTTATTGGGGAGTGTCGGTTCTCATTGAGAGTCGTCCGCTGCAATCGCGTCCTCCTCTTCGAACCAATGTGCGCGGGCAGCCATAATAATTTCGTTGCCCTGCTCTTCCGAAAGACCAAAAACCGCTAGAATGCCGGCCTTGTCTTCCGCACGATTACGGCGCATCTCACGATCGCTTCGTTCGTTCCGGCGCGGCTCGCGTGCCTTTTGAATCAGCTCGTCGGTAGCCAAGTCAGCAAGATCGTCGAGCGTCTTGATGCCAGCCTTGCCAGAACCACCAGCATCGCTTTCGGTCAGAATTGGCAATTCCGCAACGGCATCTTCCACGCCCAATTCGAGGCGTTCGGCTCGGTTAGCCTCTTCGCGACGATCCAACGCTTCTTGTGCACGGCTCTGGAGTTCTTCGGCCAGACCTTCATCAAAGCCCTCGATTGCGGCGATTTCCGACGGATCGACATAAGCGACTTCTTCGAGTTCACTAAAGCCTTCGGCGACCAGCAACTGGGCAAGTGTTTCATCAACGTCCAACTCTTGCTGGAACATTTCGGAACGCTCGACAAATTCCTTCTGCCGCTTCTCGCTCGATTCCGCTTCGGTCATGATGTCGATGCCACGACCAGTCAGCTGCGATGCGAGACGGACATTCTGTCCGCGCCGGCCAATCGCAAGGCTTAATTGATCGTCAGGAACAACAACTTCGATGCGGCCTTCTTCTTCGTCGATCACAACGCGGCTCACCGTTGCTGGCTGAAGCGCGTTTACGATGAAAGTTGCTGTATCTTCCGACCATGGAATGATGTCGATCTTTTCGCCCTGCATTTCCTGCACGACGGCCTGAACGCGACTACCTTTCATACCAACGCAAGCGCCAACGGGGTCGATGCTGCTATCGTGGCTGATCACACCGATCTTAGCGCGGCTGCCCGGGTCGCGAGCAGCGGCCTTGATTTCGATGACCCCGTCATAAATTTCGGGAACTTCCTGCGCGAACAATTTCTTCATGAAATCAGGATGCGCGCGGCTCAAAAGGATTTGCGGGCCGCGATTTTCGCGCTGCACCTTCATGATGAGCGCACGGACACGATCGCCACCGCGCACAACTTCACGAGGGATCTGCTGGTCGCGGCGGATGACGCCCTCTGCCCGGCCAAGATCGACGACAACATGACCAAATTCGACTGATTTCACCACACCTGTGATAATCTCGCCTGTGCGATCCTTGAACTCTTCAAACTGGCGCTCGCGCTCTGCATCGCGCACCTTTTGAAAGATGACCTGCTTTGCCGATTGTGCATCGATGCGACCAAGGTCAACTGCGGGCAACGGGTCGACGATGAAGTCACCGACAACGGCGCCCTTTTGCAACTTGTCGGCCTGCTTCAAGTCAACTTGTTTGAAATAATCTTCGACATTTTCAACGACTTCAACAACGCGCCACAAGCGCAGGTCGCCCGTCTGGGTATCCAGCTTCGCACGAATGTCATTTTCGGCACCATAACGCGCACGCGCGGCGCGTTGAATAGCTTCTTCAAGCGCTTCTATAACAATCGACTTGTCGATCATCTTTTCGGTGGCGACCGCATTGGCGATTGCAAGCAATTCGGCCTTGTTGGCGGCAATACTACTGGCCATGTTCTTAATCTTCCTGTGCTTCGTCGTGAATGGGTTCGGCTTCTACTTCGTCCGCCCCATCGCTGTTGATGGGGGCAGTCGACGCAATCAACCGGTCTGTCAAGAGCAGCTTGGCTTGGCCAAGTGCGGAAAATGGGAATGTCAGCCGTCCGGCCTTGCGGTCATCGACATGGATTTCTTCGCCGTCCACACCGGCAAGGTCACCACGAATATTCTTGCGGCCATCCATTGGCTCGCTCAGTTCAATCTTTGCCTCATGTCCTACCCAGTCGGCGAAATCCGCCAAGCGCGTCAGTGGCCGGTCGATGCCAGGTGAACTGACTTCAAGGCGATATGCCTCAACAATAGGGTCGAGCTCGTCAAACAGGTCAGAGATGCGGTGCGAAAGCGCCGCGCAATCATCGATGTTCAACTGCCGTGTTTCGGCACGTTCTGCCATCACCTGCAAGGTCGGCTCATCGCTACCCTGTGCTCCGTTGGAAAACCACGCCACGCGCACCAACGAAAAGCCAAGCGCTTTCGCCTCAGGGGCAATCAAACTGCTCAGTTTATCTAGATCAGGCACATTCAGTCTTTCTTATACGACATGCAATGACTTTCAGCGCCGGCCCCAGTGGCGCCAGCCCTTCCAAGTTCTCACAATGTAAGGATGCCTTTGTTATAGTGCGGAAGCCTTTCCTATGCAAGCCTCTTGCACATAGGGGTCTGAATTCCCAACTAACCCAGGCACAAATAATAGGAGCACTTATTAATGTCGAAATTGTCTTTCCTGCTTGGCGCGTCAT
>Ga0209769_1000197_pt1 | contig 23768 bp, 22 predicted proteins | sample LauGreSuBDMM15DN_2_FD_187569 | JGI IMG/M metagenome (GOLD analysis project Ga0209769, IMG submission 187569) | Freshwater lake microbial communities from Lake Michigan, USA - Su13.BD.MM15.DN (SPAdes) (version 3) | ecosystem: Environmental > Aquatic > Freshwater > Lake | place: Lake Michigan, USA...
CTCATCGGTACCATCCGCACCTTTGGCGAGGCGCAGCAAACACTCGTACACCGTAGAATCAACGAAATCGCCAGCAATATTGCCGAAAGTGCGGGCGCAAAGGCGGAGGTCAACATTCTCAAGCTTTACCCAGCCACGGTGAATGACGAGGCCCTAACTGCCACCATGCTTCCTTCGCTTACAGCAGCAGCTGGCAAAGAAAATTTGATTTTGATGGATCCGATGACGGGTTCGGAAGACTTCAGCTTTTTCCAAAAAGAAAAGCCCGGCGTATTTGTGTTCCTAGGCGGAATGAAGCCGGGAGCTGACCCCCTCAAAACTCCCTCCCACCACACGCCTGACTTCTACCTGGACGAAAGCGGATTTACCTTGGGTGTCCGCGCCTTGAGTTATCTGGTGGTGGATTACATGGGGATGAAAAAATAGGCTAATCTAACCTACGAACTAGTTCGTAGAAAATTTTACTCATGATTGGTTCCGCCTTTGCGGCAGCAGCGAGTACATCTTGAAGAGAGACCTGGTGAATCTTTCCTTCCACTCCCAGGTCAGTAATCGCAGAAAGACCAAAGACTTCCATCCCACAGTGGCGAGCCACCAACACTTCAGGAACGGTGCTCATCCCAACAGCATCCCCACCGATCCTTTGGAGGTAGGCGTATTCAGCGGGTGTTTCCAAATTGGGCCCTTCCACACCACAATACACTCCTTTGTGGAGAATCACTCCCAATTCCCGGCCTATCTCCAAAGCTAGCTGGATCAAGCGTGGGGAATATGACTCGCTCATGTCTGGAAATCTTGGCCCCCATTCTTCGTAATTTTTCCCTCGAAGCGGGTTTTCTGGAAACAGGTTGATGTGGTCCGATATCACCATGACCTCTCCTATTTGTTGTTTGGGATTAAGGCCTCCAGAGGCATTGGAAACGAGGAGTGTCTGCACGCCCAACTGCTTCATCACGCGAATGGGGAAGGTAACTTCCTTCATGGAATAGCCCTCGTAATAATGGAAGCGCCCCTTCATGGCAAGCACCTGTTTGCCAGCCAAGGTTCCGATAAGCAAGGTACCGCTATGGCTTTCTACCGTAGAAATTGGGAAGTGAGGAATATCCTGATAGGGAATTTCAAGTTCTACCTGAATTTGGCTAGCCAAGTTTCCTAAACCCGTCCCAAGGATAATTCCGATTGCGACTGGATCAGAATGAATCCCTTGAATGTAGGCCGTAGCCTGCTCCACTTGCTGCTTGTAGTCCATCTAAAAATTAATTAATACAGTTCAAAGATAGGTGTTTGAAAAATTGTTCGAACTTTTCTAGGTACTTGTGTGTATAAAAGAGATAAAATTTACCTTATGATAAAGATTATTGTCAGCACCAACCGTAAAAATTCAGTTTCAAGTACCCTTGCTTCCCTCTACCAGAACATCTTAAAAGAAAAGGGAGCGGATGCTGAAATTCTTCACATCTCGGATTTGCCCCCAGACTTTATGGCTACCGCCTTATACGAAAACAATGGGAAAAATCCTGAATTTAATGCCTTTCATGATCGTCTGAAGGAAGGGAAAAAATTTGTATTTATCGTTCCAGAGTACAACGGGTCGTTTCCAGGGATCCTTAAATCATTCATTGACGGGATGACCTATCCCAATTCGTTTTTAAATAAAAAGTGTGCCCTAGTAGGGCTTTCATCAGGAATTGGCGGGGGTGGCATCGCTATGAGCCACCTCACCGACATCTTCCATTACTTGGGTATGCATGTTCTTGCTCTCAAGCCAAAATTGGCTAAAATAGAGCAAAATATGTCAGATAACCTGCTCACCAACAGGCTGTATGTAGAACTACTACATACCCAGGCAGACATGCTGCTCGACTTTTAGGACTTAGTCCACGTTGTCGTGCAGAAACCGATTGTTGCCTAAAATCTCGTTTTCCTCGTTCAGGTTAAACTTACTTAGGGCAGATTCCGAGCTATGCTGCGTTTCATTGAGAATCACATTTTTACGCTGGTAGGCAGGTACCACCATCTTTTCAGTCAAGTCATCTGAAGCAGTGGTTAGGGAACGGCTTCCTTTTAGTTTCTCAAATCTTTCGTGCGCACGCTGAATGGCTTTCATCTTCATTTGCTCGTAGTAATCATTCGCAAATACCGGAACGGTAGGCTGTTGCGATTCTAATGGCTCTTCAGCAGCTACAGGTTCTTGGTAGAGGGTATGATGCACAATTTTTTCTTCCTCCACAGGCGTTTCTTCCGCAAGGAAAGTTTCGGCTACAGGTTGAATATCGAAAGAGAAAATTTCTTCTTTTTCTTCTTCTCTCACTTCTTCTTTTACTTCTTCCTCCATAGGGGGAGCAATCACCGCAATGGGAGTCTTGGGGAAGGTAAAAGTGAAGGTCTTTCCTTCAGCGATAGGCTCTTCTATTACTTGTGCAGATTTTCCGGAGTCCAAATCAATTACTGTTTTGGTTTGCTCAGAAGCCGGTGCAGGGGCTGGAGTCGGAGCTATTGGGCTAGAAAAGGTAGAAATAGAAGCGGTATTTAGGCTTGTTATAGGCACACTTGCCAGTCTATCCATCTCGAAGCCTGTGGCAATAACTGTCACGCGGATAGCTCTACCCAATTCAGAATCAATCCCCTGTCCAAAGATGATCTCTGCATTGTCACCTGCTTTTTCTTGGATGTATTCGGTAATATCGCTCAACTCGTCCATTGAAAGTTCCTCTTCTTCTCCAGAAATAATGGATAGCAAGATTTTTTGAGCCCCTTTGATATCAACATTGTTGAGCAAAGGAGAAGAAATAGCAAGGCCAGCAGCACGGATGGCGCGACCCTCTCCTTCTTCAGTGGCTGAACCCATCACGGCAGCACCCGCATCTTTCATCACCGTTTTAACGTCTTCAAAATCCACGTTTACATCCTGATGGATCGTGATGATTTCTGCAATAGATCGCGCTGCAGTACTCAAAATATCATCTGCTTTGCTGAACGCTGTACGGATGGCTAAGTTGCCATAAATCTCTCTCAACTTATCGTTGAGAATTACGAGTACGGTATCGCAATTTTCACGAAGGGCTTCAATGCCTGCTTGGGCTACTGCCATTTTCTTTTTCCCTTCAAACATAAAGGGAGCCGTTACAATACCCACGGTTAGGATGTCTAATTCCTTGGCAATACGTGCTACAATAGGCGCAGCACCTGTACCTGTGCCTCCTCCCATACCTGCTGTAATAAATACCATTTTGGTATTGTCGGCAAGGAGCTCTCGGATTTCTTCCTCAGTCTCTAGTGCTGCACGCTTCCCTTGCTCTGGGTTAGCGCCCGCACCAAGTCCCTCAGTTAAGTTAGCTCCAAGCTGAAGCCTCAAAGGAACAGGGCTAGATTTCAAGGCCTGGGCATCGGTATTGACCACGACGAATTCTACATCCTTAATTCCTAAGCCATACATGTGGTTGACGGCATTGCTGCCACCGCCACCCACACCAATGACTTTAATGATGGATTTTTGGTTTTTAGGTAGATCAAATCTGTAATCTTTCATGTTATCTGACATAATTATAAGGGGTGAATTTATTTTTAGGCTAGGGTACTCTTTAGGTGATTTATAAGGGTTAAATATTAATTTCCATAAGCCGAATCATCTCCGATATCGTCCGAAATAATTCCCTTCAAACGCTCGCCAATATTTTTAAAGAAATCCTTGGAGATCACATCTCTTTTTTCAACTTGCTTTGGCTTGACACCCGAATTGGCTCGGCGATTTTGGTAGATTTCCTCGCGCATGTCTAAAGATTTGAAGCCTGCCAAAACCAACCCAACTGTAGTGGCATACATGGGGCTCTTGACTTCTTCCAAGACGGATTTTCCAAGGTGCTCATTTGGAAATCCAATACGCGTATCTAATCCCGTCATGTATTCAAATAGCTGCGAGATAAACTGCATTTGAGATCCTCCACCAGTGAGGACAATCCCTCCTGCGAGTTTCTTGTAATAGCCACTCTGCATGATTTCGTTTTGTACGATTTCTATAATCTCTTCCATGCGTGCTTGGATAATGGAAGCAAGATTGCGAATGGAGATTTCTTTTGGAGCTCGATTTTTTAATCCAGGGATGGATACAATTTCATTCGGATTTGCCTCAGCTGCTATGGCCTTTCCAAAACGGGTCTTCAGAAGCTCTGCTTGATGTTGCATCAGCATACAGCCCTCCTTAATATCGGCAGTAATGATGTTGCCCCCCAAAGGAATCACTGCCGTATGGCGAATGATGTTTTCATAGAATATGGCAATATCTGTAGTTCCACCTCCGATATCGATCAAACAAACCCCCGCTTCTTTTTCCTCCTCACTTAGGACAGAAAGGGAGCTGGCAAGGGGTTCAAGAATCAATTGCTTCGAAGTAAGCTCTGCGCGCTTGACGCACTTGTTGATGTTGTTGATGGCCGAAGTCTGGGCAGTGATGACATGAAAATCTGCCTCCAGGCGATTGCCTGACATACCGACGGGATCTTTAATACCCCCTTCGTAATCGACCGTATAGTCTTGGGGCATCACGTGAATGATGCTATTTCCAGGAGGAACGACAATGTTGTGCATGTCTGCGGTCAAGCGCTGCACATCCTCAACGGTGATTTCATCCTCAGTAGGTGGACGCATGATACTTCCATGCATGATTTTACTCTGAATGTGCTGACCAGCAATTCCTACAATCACTTCAACAATGTTCACCTCGGCCATGTTCGCACATTCTTCAACCGCCTTTTCGATGGCCTGAACAGTCTTTTCGATGTTGGTCACGATCCCTCGCTCCACCCCATCGGATACTGACTTGCCCATGCCAAGGACTTCTAGTTTCCCAAATTCATTTTTGCGTCCTATGATGGCGCAGATTTTGGTCGTCCCGATGTCCAGACCTACAATTAGTTTGTCATTTTCCATATCCAAGCTTTATTCACAAACAATTTGATTTTTATACTTTACACTGATTCGCTCGTAAGCGTCCCATCCTTTTCGAGGCAATATTTCTTTATAGAGTACCGCTATACGGTCAAACTTGCTCTCAAAATCTCGAGCATCACCAAATTCGATCACCTGCTTTCCTACCTGCTGGTGAATCCGAATGTCATTTCTACCATTGATCTCCAACTCAGTCACCTGAGCACTCCAAAATTTGTCCTGCGAGATGAAGCGAATCAAGGGAATCAATTCAGGCATCGCATCTATTCGACCTTGGTCCATCAAAGAGCCGATATAGACTCCTTGGATAATCAATACCCTGCTCGTATAGCTGGGGGAAGTTGCGATCAGCAATCCCTCCTTGGTAATGTATCCATCAGCAGTCTCTGGCCTTGCAATTCGGGCCATTGGTTCGTGCTGAGTCAAGCTCAACTTTAAAATCCCCTGCTGATCAACAGAGGCCTCTACCGTACGAATAAAGGGATGCCCCAACAACCGCTTTTCAATATTTTTTAAGGGAAGCTCCCGAATCGGTAGCCCCTTTTTCAACTCTGGGAAGGAAGCCGAAAGAATGGTTAAGATTTCTTTTTCTTCCACAAAATAGACCCCACTAACTGCCTCCAAGTCTATCTCTATGGCGCTGAAAGCTTTACTTAGGTTTTGCTTTTCTACAAACCCAATGTATCCCCCTGCAATGAGACAGAGCAACACAATTCCAAGTACCTTTTTCACCTTTGCCTTATTCATGGTTGCGTAGGATTAGGTCTAGAATTGGTCCAAGCTGCGATACCAGGCACCAGCCTGTCAATATCTCCTGCACCCAAGGTGACTAGCACCTCTGGAGCTGAAGCATTCAAGAAATCCATTACCTCACTTTTTTGAATACAAACCTTCTTGGTAGCTTGAATTTCATCCAAAAGCATTTCGGACTCCACACCAGGAATCGGGAGCTCTCTAGCTGGATAGATCGGCAAAAGCACTACCTCATCCGCAAGAGAAAGGCTCTCGGAAAACCCAGCTGCAAAATCACGAGTACGCGTAAATAAATGCGGTTGGAAAATCACGGTCATCCGTTGGGATGGATACATCGCTCGAACCGAACTCAGGCAAGCCTTGATTTCTTCCGGATGGTGCGCATAGTCGTCAATAAATATCTTTCCAGCTTGAGAGGAGTGAATTTCAAAGCGTCGCTTTACGCCGAGAAAGGACATGATCCCCTCACGAACCTGCGCTTCACTGACCCCATGATCAAGCGCAATGGCAATGGCCGCCAAAGCGTTTTCCACGTTATGGAATCCAGGGATAGACAATTCTAGACCCTTAATTTGATTTTTGCTTCCGATGTAATCAAAAACAAAAGAGTTGGGCTTGGCAACAATATTTTCGGCATGAATACCATCCGATCGAAGTCCATACTCGCGGATGTCCGTAGCTGCCAAAGCGGGCTCTTCCAAGCGGTACAGGGCATGGCTTTGTATGTAAATTTTACCCTTCTTGTCCACTAGAGCAAGAAATTGTCGGAAGCCTTCCAAGATTGTTTGTTCATCCCCATAGATATCCAAATGGTCAGGATCTGCACTTGTCAAGACCGTTTCGTTTGGATGTAAATGAAGGAAAGAACGATCAAACTCGTCTGCTTCTACCACTACAACTGAATCTTTGGACTTTCCTGAAAGGATCAGGTTGCTGTTGTAGTTTTGAGTAATTCCTCCCAAGAAGGCAGTAACTGGCTTCCCTGCAGACTTCAAAAGATGCGCCACAAGGGAAGATGTACTGGTTTTGCCATGGGTACCGGCTACAGCAATCGTGTATTGGTCCTTGGTAATCATCCCCAATACTTCCGCTCTTTTCTTAAGAAGAAAGCCCTGCTGGAAAAAATGAAGGAGCACGCTATCCTTAGGAATAGCTGGCGTCCAAACCACCAAGATCTCATTCGGGTTTACCTTAAATTGAGCAGGGACCGCAGCTACCTCGTCAGCAAGAATGACCTGCATCCCTTCCTCCTCCAACGCATCCGTCAAGGGCGAAGCGGTCTTGTCGTATCCCGCTACGGCATAGCCTTCCTGCTGAAACCAGCGAGCCAAGGCACTCATGCCTATGCCACCGATTCCAAGGAAAAATACGCTATGTATCCCTTTAAATGTCATTTTAGGAGAAGTTCAAGTTCGGTTACTAAGGCATTTGCCGCATCCGGCATTGCCAATTTTTTGATTGCAGTTGCTAGCGATTGGGCCTTTCCCTCCTGCTGGAGCAACTCATCTATGGATTTTTTAAATTGATCGACTGCAAGTGCATCGGAAAGAAGAACAGCTCCCCCTAGCTTCACGCAGGCAGTTGCATTTTTCGTTTGGTGGTCCTCCGCTACATTGGGTGATGGAATAAAGATGACTGGCTTTCCTACTAGGCAAAGCTCCGAAACCGATAGCGCTCCAGCCCGAGAAACGATCAAATCCGCTGCAGCATAGGCCAGGTCCATTTCACGGATAAACTCCCGCAAGTGAATGTGTGTCAAGACTGCATTTTCCAAGGCTGCTTCCATTTCCTTGAAATAAAATTTTCCGCTCTGCCAGAGTACCTGATAGCCTTCTTTTTCCAGTTCAACCATGTGCTTGACCATGGCAGAATTGAGCGTTCGGGCTCCTAGGGATCCTCCTAAAACCAAAATAGTCTTGCGATTTGCATCCAAGCCAAATTTTTGCTGGCCCAGCTCTTTTTTCCCAGCTAGATCTAGCAAATCCTTTCGGACTGGATTTCCGGTCAACTTTATTTTTTCCTTGGGGAAAAAGCGATCCATCTCAGGATAGGCTACACAAATTCGAGCTGCCCTCTTCGCCAAGATTTTGTTGGTCAACCCAGCATAGGAATTTTGCTCCTGCAGGAGGGTAGGAATACCTTTGGATTGTGCGGCATAAAGCACTGGTCCACTGGCATAGCCTCCAACACCCACTACTGCTTGCGGCTGAAACTCTTTTACAATACGAGCCGCCATGCGAAGGCTTCTCCACAGTTTAATCGGGAAACTCAGATTGGATAGGGTCAATTTTCGTTGAAGTCCTGCGACTGGTAGCCCTTTAATGGAATATCCTGCCTCAGGAACTTTCTGCATCTCCATTTTACCTTCTGCGCCAACAAATAGAATCTCCGAGTCTGGATGTTTTTCCATCCAGGCATTGGCGATGGCTAGGGCTGGGTAAATGTGCCCGCCGGTGCCTCCACCGCTAATTAGAATTCGATATGTTGTTCCTGTTTTGATAGGTTTTCGTTTATGCTGTTCGTAATTGATTTCCTTTTTTGGTACCCTCAGAAGCAGCCAAAGCCTCCTCCTGATGGTCTCCTCGGCTGACACTCAGGATAATCCCAAGGGCAGTACCTGTAAATATCAAGGAGGTTCCTCCCATGCTAAGTAGCGGAAGGGGAAGCCCCGTAATCGGCCCTAGCCCTACAGCCACGGCCATATTGACCAAGGCCTGGATGACTAGTGCAAAGCTCAATCCTGCGGAAAGCAAGCCTCCGAAGGCTTTGTTTGAATTGGCTACAATTCGCATCCCTCGGTACAGCAGTGCGAGGTATAGGAAGAGTACAGATACTCCGCCGACCATGCCGTATTCCTCCAAGATGATGGCATAGATAAAATCAGAATAGGGATGTGGAAGCGTATTTCGTTGCTCACTATTTCCTGGCCCTTTACCCGCAATTCCTCCTGTTGCAATAGCGATGTAGGACTGCTCTGCCTGAAAAGGCACCTTGCTATCATCGTCCTTCGAATCCATAAAGGTTTCTATTCGAGAAAGGAAAGTGTCTTTCCGCTGACCTGTAAGTATGGCTACCGAAAGCCCAAGTATGCCTACCATCACGACCAATGCCAAGTGCTGGACAGGTACTCTTCCGATGAACATGATCAGCAAACAGGTGATCAGTAGTAAAATGGCAGTAGACATATTCGCCATGCCAATCAAGGCACTGATCACTCCTATGGAAATGATAATGGGAAGTAGCGTTCCCGAAAAATCATTGATGTTATTCTGTCGCTTGGCAAGCATTGCTGCCAAGGCAGCGATCAAAGAAAGCTTGGCCAAATCCGAAGGCTGGAAAGCTTGATTAATTACTGGAATAACCAACCAGCGACTGGCCTCGTTGATGTTGGAACCCATCAAATAGGTCACCACCAATAGCGGGATGGACAGGTACATGAATAGCCTTGCGTAAAGAGCGTATTTTCGGTAAGGAATTTTGTGCGCTAGCCACATCACGACCAATGATGCAAAAACAAGCTTGGAATGCTTAAATAGGTACTGCTCGGTATTCACTATTGTATCCTTGTCCACAGAGTACACCAAAGTCCCTGTAGCAGAATACACCACCAGAATGCTAAACATAGATAGCAAAATCACGATGGCCCAAATGATTGGATCACCCTTAAATTGCTCATCTATCCATGCCTTTAGCTGATTCATGCGCTTTGTTTTTGAAGTAATGCGACCACGGCGGCTTTAAATTGATCTCCTCGGTCTTCGTAGTTTTTAAATAAGTCAAAACTTGCACAAGCAGGGGATAAGAGGACAACCTCTTTATCTTCAGCCAATTCCTGTGCCCAGGATACCGCCTGCTGTAGGTCTTGCGTTTCTCGGATTTGTGCGATGTGTGGAGCAAATGCAGTTTTCAACTTTACATTGTCCTTTCCCAAACAGATCAAGGCCTTTACCTGACCCTCCACGACCAAGGGGGTCAACACGGAATAGTCATTCCCCTTATCTACTCCCCCTGCAATCCAGATCATGGGTTCCTTGTAGCTGCCAAGTGCATAATAGGTGGCCTCGACATTGGTGCCCTTGCTGTCATTGACATAGCGTACCCCATCGAGAACTCGAACCAATTCCATGCGATGGGCTGCGTTTTTAAAGGTTTGGTAGCCGCTGAGCAGCTGCGCTTCGTTCAATCCAGCTAGGAGTGCAGCTACCCCAGCACCCAGGGCGTTGAGGAAGTTGTGCTTTCCTTGGATGGTCAACGCGGAAACCGGTATAATTGCCTGTGTTCCTTTCACCTGAAATAGGAGGGATTCCCCATTGCAAAATCCTCCTTGCTTGGGTTTTTCGAGCAAAGAAATACCAAAGTGCGCTGCTTGAATTGGCGCACGGTCAAGGCCTGTCTTCGAAAAAGGATCTTCCAGGTTGAGAATAGCAAAATCTCCAGCAGCCATGTTTTTGAAAACGGCCATTTTTGAATCGATGTATCGATCCATTTGGTAATTGTAGCGATCCAAATGATCTGGAGTGATATTGGTGAGTAAGGCAATGTGCGGTGCCATACTCACTAGTCCATCGATCTGGAAACTTGAAATCTCCAGAACCCACCAAGCGTGATCTCCTTCTAGTAGCTGGGCTGCCCAACTCTTCCCTACATTCCCAGCTAGGCCTACATCCCATCCTGCTTCTTTCAGAAGGTGGTAAGTCAACAAGGTGGTGGTGGTTTTTCCGTTGGTTCCGGTGATCGCAATCACCTTCCCCTTGCTATAGCGACTCGCAAATTCAAGTTCGTCCACTACCGCAATTCCTTGTTGCATCGCTTGTTGAACCACCGGAACGGTAGTTGGGATCCCAGGACTTTTGATAATCAAGTCAGTAGCTAAAATGCGCTCTTCGTCGTGCTTGCCTTCCTCAAATTCGATTGCTGAAGCCTGAAGCTGTGCTTTGCGTGCCGGAGCAATAGTCCCTCCATCGGAAACAAAAACGACATAGCCTTCCCTCTTGGCGAGCAATGCTGCTCCCAACCCACTTTCTCCGGCTCCAAGGACGACTAACCGCTTCATGAAGATTACCTTAGTTTAAGGGTGGCTAATGTGACTACTGCAAGTAGAATCCCAACAATCCAAAATCGACTAACGATCTTGGATTCGTGAATTCCTTTTTTCTGATAATGGTGATGGAGGGGGGACATCAGAAATACCCGCCGCCCTTCTCCATATTTTTTTCTCGTGTATTTGAAGTAGGCCACCTGAATCATCACACTCAAGTTTTCTACCAAGAATATCCCACACATTACTGGGATAAGAAGTTCTTTTCGTAGCGTCAAGGCCAGCACGGCGATGACGCCCCCAAGCATCAAGGAACCCGTGTCACCCATGAAAACCTGGGCCGGATAGGAGTTGTACCATAAGAATCCCACACAGGCCCCGATGAAGGCTGCAGTAAAGATTACCAGCTCTCCGGAGTTGGGGATGTACATGATGTTGAGGTACTGAGAAAAAATTGCATTGCCACTCAGATATGCAAATATGGCAATGGTCAAACCGATGATGGCCGAGGTTCCCGCAGCGAGACCATCAATTCCATCGGTGATGTTGGCTCCATTGGAAACAGCCGTAATGATGAAAATCGCAACAAAAATATAGAGAACCGGAACCATGGAATCACCAAGGAATCCAAGTACATCTTCGTAGTTTAACTCATTGTTTTTCAGGAAGGGAATCGTCGTTTTTAACGCTTTGGTATCTTGATAAGAAGGGGTTTCGATTACTCCACCTTCCACCGATACTGGCGTAGAGAACTCTCGGATCACTACATCATCGTGGTAGTATAGCGTAGTACCGATTATGATTCCGATCCCAATTTGACCCACGATTTTAAAGCGCCCTTTCAAGCCATCCTTATTCTTACGAAACACCTTAATGTAGTCGTCCAAAAATCCAATCAACCCCAACCAAACGGTAGTAATCAATAAGAGCTGAATGTAGATATTGTTGAGGTTGGCAAATAGAAGCGTCGGGATCAGGATCGCTGCAATCATCATCAAGCCACCCATGGTAGGAGTACCTTTCTTTTGGGTTTGTCCTTTTAGGCCCAAATCGCGAACGGTCTCCCCAATCTGACGGTTGCGAATCCAGTTGATGATGTGGTGCCCAAAGGTGATCGTGATGACCAGCGACACCAAAGCCGCCATGCCTGCACGGAAAGAAATGTAGCGAAACACCCCAGTTCCTGGGATGTCCAACACGCGATCTAAGTAGTCAAATAGTGAATACAGCATGTCAGGTTCCTGTCAGTTGAGTCAATAATTCAGTCACGACCTCAGCATCATCAAAATGATGCTTTACGCCTTTAATTTCTTGGTAATCCTCATGCCCTTTGCCGGCAATAAGTACGATATCTCCTTTTTGGGACAGCAAGAGCGCCGTTTTGATGGCTTCTCTTCGGTCTTCAATGGTGAGTGTCTTTCGGAAATCAGTCGGACCTACCCCTGCTTGCATGTCTTTTAGGATCTCTATAGGATCTTCAAATCGTGGATTATCTGAGGTGAAAATAGCCTTGCTGCTTTCTGAAACAGCTATTTTAGCCATGGTTGGCCGCTTGGCCTTGTCCCGATTTCCTCCACAGCCTACGACCGTGATGAGCTGCTCATTACCCGTTCGGATGGCATTGATGGTCTTCAACACATTGTCTAATGCATCTGGGGTATGCGCATAATCCACTATCGCGGTAATCCCGCCTATGTAGATACGATCAAACCGCCCCTTAGCTCCTTTAATCGCCGACAACTCCCGGAGGACTTCATCTTCATCCTCTTCTAGCAGTACGGCTGTCCCGAATACGCCCAATAAATTAGAGGCATTGAATGCGCCAATCATTCGGAACCAAATCTGTTTTCCATTTATCTCTACCTCCAAGCCTTCGATGGTATTTGAAAGAATTTTTCCTTTGAAGTCGGCCGAAGACTTGAGTCCAAAAGTCTGTAGGGTACCCCTGCAATTTTGTACCATCACCGATCCGCGCTTATCGTCGCCATTTACCAGGGCAAAAGCATCTTTAGGAAGCTCATCGAATAGCTTTTTCTTCGCTTTGATGTATTCCTCAAAGGTGCCATGGTAGTCCAAGTGGTCGTGTGTGATATTTGTAAATACTGCTCCAGCCAACTTTAAGCCGGCAATTCGCTCTTGTACAATCGCGTGGGAGCTGGCCTCCATAAAGCAATGGGTGCATCCTGCATTGACCATTTTACGCAGTAAAGCCTGCACAGATACTGCATCAGGGGTGGTGTGGGTCGCAGGAAGAATGAGTTCGTTGATTTTATTTTCAACAGTAGAAAGTAGTCCAGTGCTGTAACCCAAGCGGACAAACAACTGATGAAGTAAGGTCACCGTGGTGGTCTTTCCATTGGTGCCAGTGACTGCCACTACCTTGATTTTTTCGGAAGGATTGCCGTAAAAATTGGCTGCAATAATTCCAAGAGCCTTTGCGGAATCCACCACTTGGATGTAGGTGATTCCTTCAGCTAGAGCTGCAGGAAGTTGTTCACAAATAATAGCGGTTGCCCCTTTTTCCAAGGCAATAGAGATAAAATCATGCCCATCCACCTGCGTGCCTTTAACAGCTACAAAGGCAGTGTTTTCAACAACTTTTCGGCTATCAAAGACCACATCACTGACCCGTCTATCCATGTCTCCATAGGTTGCAGTCAGCGATACTTTGTACAATATGTCTTTGAGCGTGTTCATTTATCCAAGTACAAGGTCAATAGTGGAGTCTGGGGTCAAGCGTGTTCCCGGACTGATGGATTGGGTAAGTACCTTACCCTTACCGTTAAAATTCACTTTCAAGCCTTTATTTTCAAGAATGTATAGTGCATCGCGAAGAGACATGCCAGCTACATTTGGTACCACGGCACTTTCAGTTTCCACCAGCTGCAACTGGATCTGGCCTGTTATACCCGTAGAGGCGGCAATCCAATCCTCTTGAGCAGGTGATTTGAGAGGTAACTTGAGGTAGTCAAAAATGCTTTGCAATTCCTCTCCTTTACCGGCAGCCACATAAGGGAACTTTGCGCTTGCTGCCTTAGGTAAAATTTTAGATTGGTTCACCACATTCAAGTCCAGATCAGTAGCGAAGATCTTGTCCGCAATCGCCTTAAATACAGGTGCTGAAACATCACCTCCAAAGGCAGCAATCCCTTTAGGACTATCGATCACCACAATCATGCTGTACTTGGGGCGGTCTGCAGGGAAGTAGCCCGCAAAACTGGTGTAGTAGATTTCCTGGTAACTCCCGTTGATAACTTTTTGAGCAGTGCCCGTCTTACCTGCAATTTTATAATTCGGATTTTTGATGTTCCGAGCAGTTCCATTTTCCACTACCCCAAGGAGTAGTTCTTGGAGCATGGCTATTGTTTTGGGCGAAGCAATAGACTCACGGATCACTTGAGGCTCGAAGGTCTGAATGACTTGAGCGCCATTGCTGACCGACTTCACAAAGAGCGGCTTCACCATTTTTCCGCCATTGGCGACAGCATTATATAGGGCAAGCGTATGGATGGGATTCAACTTGGACTCGTAGCCTATAGATATCCATGGGAGTGAAGTTCCGTACCACGTTTTTGTACCCGGTTTTTTAAAGAAAGGCTTCCCTTCCCCTAGGAGTTGAAGGTTCAGCGGTTGCGCTAATCCCACCTTATCTAGGTACGCCAAATACTTGGATGGGCTAGATCCAAAATGCATGTCTACCAATTTGGAAATGCCCACATTGGAAGATTTTTCAAATGCCTGTCGGATGGTGATGGTTCCATAACCTCCAATTTTAGCATCGTACATTGGCTGTCTATAGAAGTAATGCACGCCATTACCCGTTTCTATTAGGTCGTTAGGGCTTACTTTATTTTCTTCGAGCAATGCGAGCATCGAAACCAGCTTGAAGGTAGAGCCAGGTTCAACACTCCCCATATCGCCCACTGCATAGTTGTAGCTCTCTACATAGCCGGTTCCTTCGGCATTCTTTTGCAAATTGGATATTGCCTTCACATGACCAGTTGCTACTTCCATGACGATGACCGAGCCAAAGGCTGCCTCGCGGTCTTTAAGCTGGTCCCGTAATGCGGTTTCGGCCACATCTTGGATGTTCACATCCAAGGTGGTTTGAATGTCGTATCCATCAAGTGGCTTGACATCGTCTTCATCAAAAAGTGGCTTCCATACCCCGCCGGATAGCCGCTGAAATAAAGCTTTTCCGCTTTGTCCTTTGAGATAAGTATTGAAACTATATTCAATTCCAGAACCAACCCCGTCTTGGTTTAAGGTCCCCAAGGTCCTACTTGCCAAAGAGGTGAATGGCTGGTAGCGTCGCTCAATCTTTTCAAAAATCACCCCGCCGTCAATTCTGCCTTCTTTGAAGATTGGCCAATTGCGCATGGCCTGCATCTCTTGGTAGTTGATCTGCTTCCGGTTGATCATCAAGTACTGCTTTTTGGTTGATCGAGCATCATTGATCATGCGTTTGTAGGCAGTGGCAGTCTTGTCCTTGTAGAAGTTGGCCAACTGTTCAGCCAAGGCATCTAAACCAGACTTATAGTCCTCTTCATCCACCACGGTCGGGTCGATGGCTACTTGGTAAAACGGCAGGCTTGTAGCCAATAAACTTCCATCAGCAGCATAGATATTGCCACGGGTAGCGGGCACATCCCTGTATTGAAAATTAACTTGCTCTGCCTTGGCCTTCCACTTATCCCCTTCTACCAACTGCACCACCGCCACCTTGTAAGGAATGGCACAAGCTGCCAAAGCCACCAGGATGAAGATCACCCGAACTCGGATCACTATGGCGCGTTTGATGTTCACTTTTTAGTAAGTTCTATTTTTACTGGTGGTTGATTCAATTCATAAATTTCAAGCGCTTCCATGCGCTTCGATACTTCAGATTGCATGCTGCTTTTCATGTATTCGGCTTCAAGGGTGGTCACATCTGCTCTGATATCCGCCACTTCTTGCTTGGCCTTCTCGATTTCTCGAATTTTATTCTCTGCACGCAGGTTGCTGTAGATGTAGATCAAAGCCAACAGCGCAACAAAGCCCACTGGAGGAACCAATTGAACAGGCACTCCTTCACCAAGAATCCTTTTTACATCCAGCTTTTCTTCCATCCAGGAAAATATAGTCTTCCCTGAGCGGCCCTTTGGACTGCTCCCTTCTTTCAGCTGGTTCTTGAAGGTGTTTTGACTCATTTTGCTACTTTTTTGGCAATTCTCAATTTGGCACTTCTGGCTCTGGGATTCAGGGCTAGCTCTTCCTCCGAAGCGGTAATCGCTCCTCGGCTGATGGGCTCTAGTGGACGAAGGAGATTTCCATAGAAATCCTTCTCCACCTCTCCTTGAAACTTTCCTTTGGTCATTAAACTTTTGACCAAGCGATCCTCTAAGCTGTGGTAGCTCATCACCACCAGACGACCTTCAGGCTTGAGAAGCTCCACTGCACTGAGCAGTAACTCTTCCAAAGCCCCCAATTCGTCGTTTACTTCTATTCTCAAGGCCTGAAATACCTGAGCGTAGTATTTGAATTCTTTCCCACGAGGTGCAAACCGCTTTAAAAAGGCAGTAAACCCTTCCGTGGTCGTAAAGGGCTTGACCGAGCGCTCCGCCACTATGGACTGAGCAAGGGTCTTGGCATTTTTGATCTCCCCGTACATCCCTAGGATCTTATGCAGCCTTCCCTCATCCACAGTTGCAAGCAGCTCCTTGGCACTGAGTTCCGCCGACTGATTCATCCGCATGTCTAGATCCCCTTGAAAACGAGTTGAAAACCCTCGTTCTGGAGCGTCTATTTGATGCGAAGAAATACCCAGGTCTGCTAGTATTCCATCCACTTGTTTGATTCCATGCAAGCGCAGGTACCGTTTGATATCCCTGAAATTCGCCTGCACGAAGGTGAAGCGAGGATCTTGAGGGGCATTGGCCAAAGCATCGCTGTCTTGATCAAAACCGAATAGTTGTCCTCCTTCCAAACGAGCCAAAATAGCCTTAGCATGCCCACCTCCACCAAAGGTCACATCGACATAGACTCCACCGGGGAGAATAGCCAAGCCTTCAATGCAAGGGTCAAGCATCACTGGGATATGGTAGGCCGGAATTGACATAGCGCTTAGGAGAGGTACTTTTCCATGAGGCTAGACAAGTCCGCCGTATCCACAATAATGTTCTTTAGGTACTGTTCAGGATTCCAGAGTTCAATTCGAGTTCCCATGCCAACGACCACCACATCCTTCTCCAGGCTGGCATAGGTTTGGTACAGCTTCGGAATCAACAATCTCCCTGCATTATCCAACTCCACCTCGACGATGGAATTGAAGAAAGAACGTTGCAACATACGCTGCTCTGCATTGTTGATGTTCAGGGATTTGATTTGACTCTCCAGCTTTTTGTATTCTACCAAGGGGTAGAGGGCCAAGCATTTGTCTTCAGCCATGCGGAGCATGAGCGTCATGCCATTGGCCTGAGGAATTGCCGCCTTAATCTTGGCCGGCAATGCCAAACGACCCTTGGGATCTAGCTTGCTATCGTATTGACTGTTAAACATGGTCGGACTACTATTTGATAAAATCTGAAGTAAACAAAAGTAAGTAAAGAAGTCTAAAATTTACCACTTTCACCCACTTTTCCCCACTTTGTTTCAAAAGTAGCCAAAAGATTACTAGTCAGCAATAGTTTTTAGTAAAAAAAACAAGAAATTTTTAGGTGGGATTTTTGGAAAGCAAGCCGTCGAATTAAAATGGATAAATCGGCTAAATTGATTGAAAAAGGGAAGAAAATTCACTTTAGATCTTGGGAAATGCAAGTCGTTTTCACATTAGCCTGGCTCAAGTAGAGGGATCTCCCAAGAAAATAATGCCTCTTGAAATTTTAGGTTAAACACCCACAAAAATCAACCGCACATTTGGCCTTTGTTTTTTGCAAAGAATTGAAATTTATTTGGTTCTATTTAAACCAATTTTGAATCGCTTTTTCTCCCTTCTTTTCTAGGGATTTTCTAAAAAGTTCACCTATCCAGGGCCAGGTTCCCGCGATTTTGGCAAGTAGCCCTCTGGATTCTGGAATACAGACTAACACACGTGGACGCTCCATCACCCCCAGGATCACCTGCACCACCTCATTGGGCTCCAGCACTTTTTTGGGACCACTGAAGGTCAACTTGGCTTCTTCAGGGTAGCCCAATTGAAGATCCAGCATCGGGGTATTCACCAAATCAGGACAAATCACGCTCACCAACACCCCATAACGCTTCAACTCTGCTGCCACGGACAAGGAAAATCCTCGCACCGCAAATTTAGAGGCCGAATACAAACTCAAGCCCGAAACGGGAGCCAATCCTGCCAAGGAAGAAATGTTCAAAATATGCCCAAAACCTTGGTCCTTCATCACCCTGCCCACTACCGTGGTTCCCAAAATGCTTCCCTTGGCATTGCAATCCATGTGGTAATCGATATCCTCCAGGGAAAAGCTATCCACAAATCCTGGGCGAATCACACCTGCACAATTAATCAAATGGGAAATTGGCAGCCCCAACTTCTTAGCGGTTTCCACCACCCTAAACCAGGTGGCCTCCTGAGCCACATCTCCATCCACCACTAGCACAGACGCACTGCCTTGGGCAAGATTTTCAAGTTTCTCCGCATCCAGATCCACCAGAATTAGAGGAATTTTTTGCTCCAAAAACGTATGCACTAGCTGCTTACCAATGCCACTGGCAGCGCCAGTAAGTACAATCAGGGTTGGTTTCATGGGTTTCAAGTAAAGCTGAAAAGTAGGGAAAGAAACTTAAAAATCCCGAAGGTTCATTTTTTGTAGCTTTATCAAAAATCAGCACCCATTTTGAGGGGTTTTGAACTAAATTTGAGGAACAACTCCAAAATCCACCCATGGACCACCCACTCGCTGATTCTCATTACGACCTGTTGATCCTTGGGGCTGGTCCCATCGGACTTGCTTGTGGCATTGAAGCCAAGAAAGCAGGCCTGAACTACCTCATTCTCGAAAAAGGCGCCCTCTGCAACTCCATTTACAACTACCCGGTCAACATGACTTTTTTTTCCACTTCAGAGCGGTTGGAGCTGGCCGGAATTCCCTTTATGTCAGCAGGAGCAAAGCCTACCCGAACAGAGGCGTTGGAGTATTACCGGAGAATTTACTTTTTATTTGACCTGAGAGTCAACTTGTACGAAGAGGTAAAAACCCTCAAAAAAGAGGCAGAAATTTTTCACATCCATACCTCAAAAGGAGCGTATACAAGTAGAAAAATTATCCTGGCAACCGGCTTTTATGACCTTCCCAACTTAATGAATGTTCCCGGAGAGGAACTGCCGAATGTCCTGCACTACTACAAAGAACCCTGGCCTTTTGTAGGACAGAAAGTACTCGTGGTAGGTGGAGCAAACTCTGCGGTAGATGCAGCCCTGGAATGCTGGCGCAAAGGTGCCCAAGTGAGCATGGCACTGCTCGGGGAAGAAGTGGATGAAAATGTGAAGTACTGGGTACGCCCCGATGTAATGAACCGCATCAAGGAGGGTTCCATCCGAGCGATCAAAAACTCCAAAGTCCTTGAAATCCTCCCCACTGAGGTTCGTCTAGCGACTCCAGAAGGAGAAGTTCGCCTACCCAACGACTGGGTACTCGCCCTAACTGGGTATCGGCCCAACTTTAGCTTGTTGGACCAGCTCGGTGTTACCCTCAGTTTGGATGAGAAACGCCAACCCTGCTACGACCAGACCAACCAAGAGTCGAATGTGCCGGGAGTATATTTGGCAGGAGTGGTCTGTGGAGGACTCAATACCCGAGAGTTTTTTATCGAAAACAGCATTTCCCATGCTGCAGCCATCATTCAGGATATTTTAAATAAATAATTATTGCAAAAAGGAGTAAAGGTTATTGCAAATAAGATATATTTTGTAACTTCCTGAAAATTAAGAAAAAAAATGGCTGCAGTTTGGAAAATTCGATGGGATGAGCAACGGACGGAGACCATTGAGATTCCTCCCAAGGCCTACTACTTTTTTAGTGAGACCCCCGCAATCGTAGCTGAAAGCCAAGCGAATTACGGAGAGGCTACCCTAGATTTTCACGAGACCAGCCTGATTTTTGACTACTTGGATTTTAATTCTGCGGAGATCGCTGAGCTCCTCGAGGTGGACCCCAGTACACTTTTCCGTTGGAAAAAGGAAGATCGAAAGCTCAGCAAAGGGATTTCCAAAAGCCTCCTGGAGATTGACCTTGTTCTAGCCAAAGGCATTCGGATATTCGGCTCGAAGGAGCTGCTATCCGATTGGCTGCAGCTCCCAAATGAAGCCCTAGGACAGCAAAAGCCGATCGACCTCCTCAAGAATCCGTACCAGATTGCCCAAGTAGACCAAGCATTGGAGTCGCTTTCTTGGGGTAATGTGAGCTGATGCGCTACTTCCGATTGATCGAAAATCTTCCAGGACGAGATCCCCTAGGCTTTGGCATGGGGCCTGGTCGTTGGAACATCAACGGCACCCCAGTGATCTATGCCTGCTCTATGAGCTCCCTAAATTTTTTGGAATTTTTATCCATCAAAGGCCCCGTGGTCACCGAAAGCTCCTGGAAACTGGTAGCCTTGGAAGTGCTGGATCCAATTCCTGAATTGGAAGTGACTGCCCTTCCCTTAGGCTGGAAAAATCGACCCTATCCAAGAACAACTCAAGAATTGGGGTCCATCTGGGCCAAGCGGGAACTTTCCCCCTGTTTGAAAATTCCTTCCTGTCGCATTCCTTTGGCCAACTATTCCCAGGAACACAACCTGCTCATCAATCCCATGCATCCCGAATTCAACGAAAAAGTACGGGTGATAGACACCTGGGATGTGAGTTTTGAAGTCAATCGATAAATCAGGAATTTGCTTCTGTAATCAAGCGTAAACCATCCAGGGTCAGGTTGCGGTCTACTGCGTCAAATACCCCTTCCAAATTGGTGAGAATGGAGGACAAGCCTCCCGTGGCAATTACAGTGAATTTCAGCCCGGTTTCCAATCGAATCGCTTCCAACATCCCTTTGATCAACCCGGTATACCCATGCAACACCCCTGCTTGGATGGCATGAATCGTGTTTTTTCCGAGAACGGATTCGGGCAACTTCAGTTCCACCTCGGGCAACTTAGAAGTATTCATAAAAAGCGCCTTGATGGCTGTTTGGAGTCCTGGAACGATGCTGACTCCCAGTACTTCTCCCGCTTGATCTATAGTCGTGAAGGTAAGCGCTGTGCCAAAATCAACGACGATGACAGGACCCGCTACCCGCGTGTAAGCCGCCATCACATTACACATCAAGTCTGTTCCGATTTCGTTCGGCCGGAGGGTACGAACAGGTAATTTGGGGTAGCTTTTTGCCTGAATTTGGTAGGGCAGCTTGCCAAAAAACTGCACGCAAAACTGTTGGATGATGTCGTTGATCTCTGGAACTACGGAGCTAAACCCAATTTTTTCAATTTGCTCTACCGAGATCCCGTGCTCCAAAAAATACAAAGGCACTTTCTTGCTCAACTGAGAGATCAATTGAGGCGCTTTCGTTTCCAGTCGAAACTGGTTGGTCCACTTTCCTCCCTTGGAATCATAGAGCGCAAAAACTACATTGGAATTGCCCGCATCAATGGCTAAAAACATCTTAGTATCTGATTTTATATAAATTAGGGGTATAGTTAGCAAATAATCAACTCTCCAACCTTAAAAACTCATGTATTCCCTAAGAGAAGGACAGAAATCAGATCTCCCACGCGTACTAGAACTTATCCAAGAGCTTGCACAGTATGAAAAAGCACCGGAGCAAGTTACCAATACGCTGGAACGAATGGAGAAAGAAGGCTTTGGTCCTCAACCCGTTTATGGATTCTATGTGTGCGTGAAAGAAAGCAGCCAAGAAATCATAGGTATCGCCGTCTATTACTACCGCTACTCCACCTGGAAAGGGAAAAGATTGTACCTCGAAGATATCGTGGTCACAGAATCTGAAAGAGGAAATGGGGCAGGCAAACTCCTTTTTGATCGGGTGATGGCCAAATGCCTTGAAGAAGAATGCAGCGGCATGATGTGGCAAGTACTGGATTGGAACGCTCCCGCAATCAACTTTTACAAAAAGTATGATGCACTTCTGGAAGCAGGATGGCTCAATGCCCACCTCCAAGATTACGAGATCAAAAAATTGCTGCAGTCCTAACTCCGAGATCCATTCCCCTCGGCTTCCCTGCAACAAAAAAATTAAGACTACCTTTGTGTCATGAAAACAAAACCGTTTAGCGTAGTCTACGAAGACAATCACCTCCTTGTGGTCAATAAGGCGGCAGGAATCCTAGTCCAAGGAGACAAAACAAAAGACAAAACTCTGACGGATTATTGCAGAGAGTATATCGCAAAAAAATACGAAAAGCCTGGAGCTGTTTTCTTACATCCCATCCATCGACTGGATCGTCCAGTGAGTGGACTGGTTGCCTTTGCCCGAACCTCCAAAGGACTGGAGCGAATGATGGAACTCTTTCGCAAACGAGACATTCACAAAGTGTACTGGGCTCTTGTCAAAAGAAGACCCAAGGAGGAAATGGGTAAATTGACCCATTGGCTCACGAAAGACGAAATTAAAAATTTTGTTACCGCCCATGACCAAGAAGTAGAAGGCTCCCAAAAAGCAGAGCTCAACTACAAGGTGATTGGCCATATGAATGACCACTACCTGTTGGAGGTTCGTCCAATCTCCGGAAGACCTCACCAAATTCGCGTACAACTGGCATCTATGGGTTGCCCCATTCGTGGAGATTTGAAGTATGGCTTTGCCAAACCCAATCCTGACGCAAGCATCAACCTCCACGCCTTCCACCTGGTGTTTGAACATCCCATTAAAAAAGAAAAACTCTTCCTTCGTGCCGCCCTCCCTGAAACTGAATTCTGGGAACAATTCCTCGAACTCGAAACCGTAAAAGCCAAGGATCAGCATTTGGACAATACATTTTCGGGATAGGAAAACGAAATACGAAGTACGAGCCACGAAATACGGTATCTAAACTAATGTCGAACGCCGGACGCCAAATTTTGAACGCCGAATTCGGGAAAACTTGTTTCTAGTATCATTAGGCATCTAAGTTTCTTGGCTCTTGCTTCTTGATTCTCAAATTAGACTCGCTACGTGAACTTAACTAACTCATGAAAAATTACCTCCTCCTATTTAGTTTCCTGATCATTCTCAGTGCCTGTACCGCTCAGAACTCTCCAAAGACCATCTACATCGTTCGTCATGCCGAAAAGCAACTCGAAGGTCAAGACCCAGAACTTGCTTATGTTGGGGAAGTTCGTGCTAAAAAACTTGCGCAAATTCTAGAAAAGGAAGGGATCAAACGGGTGTTGTCCACCGATTATACCCGAACGCGCAATACCGCTCAACCTACTGCAGCGGGGGCAGGAGTAACCGTAGCGTACTATGATCCCAAAAACCAAGAGGCTTTTGTCGCCGACCTTCGGAGCAGTGAAGGCAATATCCTAGTTGTGGGCCACAGCAATACCGTCAGCCAGTTGGCCAATGCTTTTGTGGGTGAAGGAGAAAAATTTGCTGACTTGACCGACCTGGAATATGACTTTATCTATGTGGTGACCCTGGAGAAAAATGGAGCCAAAGTGGTGCGAAAACTTTATAAGGAGTTTTAAACTGAATCCAGATTATATTTTCCCTTTTTCCTCGTTACATTTAGTCTAAACCTAAGCTTCATGAACCGGGAGACCAACCTCCGCAGTCTGCACCAAAAAAACAAAGTTTGGGACCTAGCCATTATCGGTGGCGGAGCATCTGGACTGGGCGTGGCCTTGGATGCAGTCTCCAGAGGGCTTACTGTTGCCCTTTTTGAAAAGGCAGACTTTGCCAAAGGCACCTCGAGCAGAAGTACCAAATTGATTCATGGCGGAGTGCGTTACTTGGCCCAAGGAAAAGTCTCCCTAGTATTTGAAGCTCTTAAAGAGCGTGGACTTCTCCTCAAAAACGCCCCTCACCTCACCCATAAACAATCGTTCCTGATCCCGATCTATTCC
>Ga0209769_1000199_pt1 | contig 23737 bp, 23 predicted proteins | sample LauGreSuBDMM15DN_2_FD_187569 | JGI IMG/M metagenome (GOLD analysis project Ga0209769, IMG submission 187569) | Freshwater lake microbial communities from Lake Michigan, USA - Su13.BD.MM15.DN (SPAdes) (version 3) | ecosystem: Environmental > Aquatic > Freshwater > Lake | place: Lake Michigan, USA...
TCAATTTTTGATGCTACAATTCGGGCTGAATTTGTAGGCGCGTAGCTCAGCTGGTTAGAGCACCACCTTGACATGGTGGGGGTCGTTGGTTCGAGTCCAATCGCGCCTACCAACATTCATTGGCTTGACTAATAAGCCATCACTAACTTAAATCCCCAAGTATTGAAAATATATTGAAACTTGACTGGCACCACCACGGCATCCAGGCGCAGAATTGCAAAATGCGTGATCACCAACTGCGGACAATTTTGCATGGCCAACACCACGCGATCGCCTTTTTTCACGCCTATCTTGCACAAAGCGGAGGCAATTTTTTCTGCTTCAAATTGCAACTGTGAATAGGTCCACGTTCTGCCCATGAACACCAAGGCCACTTTTTGGGGATAGCGCAGTGCACTGATTTGCAAATTCATCCACAGAGATGTTTGCGGTGCTGTCAATTGGTAAGGCAGTCTTTTGGGCCAAAAAGCATGATGAGCGGGCATTCAATGTGTCTCCAAAAGAATACGAAAAAAGCTCAGTGAATTGTTCTTTTTAAGGCATGGTGCATTTTGCACAAGAGATAAAAATATTCCAGGGAGTGTGAGCATACTCACGTGGATTTACCGGGTACTTGAGCCTTGGAACTACCCAAGTGAACGCCGCCGTCAAGCAATAACAGCTCGCCGGTCACGGTGCGAGCGCCTGTGGTCAGCCAAACGATGGCTTCGGCCACATCTTCAGGTGAACAGGCACGCTCCAAGGGTGCGACGGACTCGGCCATGGCTTTGACTTTTTCGAAGCCAGCTTGGCCCAAGCCATCGACAAACCAGCGCGATGTAATCAGGCCTGGGCAAACCGCATTCACTCTAATATCTGGCGCTAATGCACGTGCGAGGTAAAGTGTCATGGCATTTAATGCACCTTTGGACGCGATATACGGCACCGAAGAACCTATGCCAAGCGAACCGGCGATCGAGGACACGTTGACCACAGAGCCTTTTTGTATTTTGAGGTGTGGTGCACAAGCCCGCACCATCTGAAAAGCCCCAACCGTGTTGACTGCGTAAATGCGTGAAAAGGTGTCCATGTCCAGAACATCCCAGTTGGCGGCTCCGGTGAAGGTGCTGATGCCTGCATTGTTCACAAGTGCATCAATGCGACCCCATTTATCGAAGGCAGCTTGTGTCAGAGCCTTGCAGTCGGCATCTTGCGCGACATCACCTTGCATCAACAAGGTATCAGTGCCCGCGGCTTGGCAGTCCGCCTGAGATACTTCGGCATCTGTCTCACTGCGTGAGTAGTTGATCAAGACGTTGTAGCCTTGTTTGGAAAGTAAAAGGGCGGTCGCTGCACCGACGCCGGTGCCAGAACCGGTGATGATGGCTACTTTGCGTTCAATCATTCTGAAGTTATGTTCGCGTTCTGGATGACTTTCGACATCAACGAGGTTGTCGATTGAATCAAGTCGCGCAATTGCTCTGGAGAGCTAAATTGTGGTGTGCCACCTGTGCTGTTAAGTTTCTCTACTACAGCTGGATCAGCCAAAGCTTTACCGAGTTCAGCATGAAGCTTGTCTGCAATTGTTTTGGGCGTGCCTTTTGGCACAAGAATAGCGCCCCATGTACTGAATATAAAGCCCGGTACACCTGCCTCTGTCAAGGTCGGTATATTGGGTAAAATTTTAGAGCGCTCCATCGAGGACACACCCAGCACGGTGAGCCGGTTGTCCCGGATCGCGGCTAAGACCGGTCCCAAAGCGGAAAACATGACTTGCACCTGACCACTCTGAACATCCTGAATCGCAGCAGTAGCACCTTTATAGGGAACATGTACCATCTTCGTTTTCGTGGCTGACTTGAACATTTCCATCACAACATGGTGTGAGCCTCCAATACCTGCAGAAGCGTAGTTGAGTTTTCCTGGGTTTGCTTTTGCATAGGCGATCAGGTCCTGAACCGATTTCAACTGTAATGAAGGATGCGCCACCAATACCCAAGTGCCTGTGACTGTTGTGCTAATTGGGTCCAAAAGCTCGAGCGCATCAAAATTTTTACGCCCCTGGATGATGGGTACATAGGTCAGTGTGCTGTCGCTGATGCTGGCTATAGTGTAGCCATCCGGTTTGGCTCGGTTGATGCGATCTAATCCGATCATGCCAGCCGCACCGGGCAAGTTTTCAATAGCGATAGGTTGACCCATGTTTTCTGACATCTTCTGAGCAATGAGTCGCGTTGAAATGTCGCCAGCGCTCGCTGCCTGTACAGGTGAAATCAATACGATAGTCCGGTTAGGGTAGGACTGGGCCTGTAATCCCAAGGTGGTCATGCATATTGCACCAGTCAACATAAAACGGAAAAATTTTTTGTTCATGGAAAATTACCTCAAGTTGGCGGGGCACATCAAATTATTTAGAAGCCAGTGTTTCTAGGCAGGCTTGAAGCGTTAGTACAAAAGCCTTAGGGTCATCGATCATTGGAAAGTGACCGCAGTCTGTAAGCATCTCGCAATCGCTGTTAGGCAGCAAAGTTGTCCATCGATCAATCGTGCTCTTGACGGGCCCGTTCTCACCCCAGATGACTGCCGAAGGCAATTCCATTGCGCCAATTCGCTCGCTGGCTTGGTATAAGCGGATGGACCACATCACGTCCATCATGGTCCATGCGCCGGCCTTGGAGCGATCAATGTTCCAGCGCTCAAGGACCTGAGGAGTCAGGTTGCGAAAGCGAGGGCTGACCTCTTGAAAGCTTTGCACTTCCGTACCAAAAGTAGCTTCGATCCTGTGCCATTGGTCCTTCCATTCAGGCTCTGTTTTGAGAAGAGCCTCAACGACCACAACACCTTTGAAGCGTGTCGGGTGATGCGCGCCTAACTCAACGCAGATCAGTCCGCCGATCGATGCTCCTGCAACCCAAACCCTTTGCAAGTCCAGAACATCCAAGAGGTTGACTACTGCATCGGCGTAGTCTTCAACTGTGTAATGTCGTGTGATTGGATCGGAGTCGCCGTGTCCTGGCATATCCCATGCAATTACCCGGAACTGACTGGCCAATTGGGAAATGACAGATTCATATTCACGTGCTGAACAACCGTTGCTGTGCAGAAGTAATAGCACTTCACCAACTCCGGATTCAAGCCAATGAATTCGCCCATGACGTGTCTGTGCAAAATGATCTTCCATGGTTTATTTGGCCTCCGAATTTGTCATGACTTGATCGCAGCATTAACGCGAGGCATTACTTGCTCTGCCATCAAGACCATAGACCGTTTCGCTAGTGCCGGATCGACCCAATCCATATTGGCGTAGACCAATTCGCCAAAGTCACCGGTCACTTCGCGTAGAGCAAGTATTTGATCAACAACACTGTTTACTGTGCCGCCGATGTGCAGACGATCCATAACGTAATCAAGTGTGATGCTTTCATCTGACTGATCTGGGGATTCTTTGAAGACTTCAATCCGTTTTTGAAGTTTTGTGCGCATTTGCTTGTGATAAAACCGATATGGGCTGTTCGTATCTTCGCGCCCATATTTGCGAGCGGTATGTTCATCGTCGGCAACGAAGATAGAGCGCGCGACACGCCAGTCCGATACGTTAGCAACCTGTCCGGCCAGACGCTTACCTTCAGCGTATTGATCCCAGTGGGTTTTCACCCAGCTTGATAAGAGGAAATTTGCTGAGAGCGGATGGAAGTCACGCTGACCCATCGCTACAACTCCTTTAGAGTTAGGCGCTACTACTGTCCCGACAATTTCGGGACGTCGGTTTTGGTATGGCTTGGCCATATGCCCCATACCGATTTCAAGACGCATTGTTGATCGCGTACTGACTTTAAATCTGTTGTCTGGAAGATCAATGTCATAGGGCGCCTCGCCGTCCCAAATCGCTAGAATCACATCGATCGCTTCGACAAAAAGCTTTGATCGATCTTCTTTAAGAATACCCAGTGCCTCGGCGTCAGTTGGGAGCGCACCAGGACTGACTCCAAAAATAAAGCGTCCTTCTGCAAGTTGGTCAAACATGGCAACATGGTTAGCAATTAGAACCGGATGCATGTGTGAAAGGTTGCAGGTGCCTGATGCAAGTTTGATCTGTTTTGTGACTGGAATAAGAGACGACAAAAATATCAAGCTACTGGTGACGTTCTCGGCCCTGTCTGTCAGGTGTTCGCCAACAAATGCATCGTGAAAGCCTAGCTCGTCGGCGAGTATGATCGCCTCGCGATCTTCGCGAAGTGTCTGAGCTGGGATGCGATCAAGCGGGTGCAGAGGCATCATGAACATTCCAAGTTTCATACACAGCCTTTTCTATTGATGTTGAGAATCAAATTGCGCGTTCGGTCAGCTAAGCATCGAGTAATTAAAATGTGTAATTTATTGTTTTGTATTTTCATTTGTGAATTTATTCAGTGCATCTGCTATATTGAAGTCTCAACTTTAATTTGATTCGTAGCTTAAGAAAAGTGATTTGATCTGAAGCAGATCATTAACCAAATTGATTCCACTACTCTTACCAAATCTATGATTGATACATTGTTGCGAATCCGCGTATTCATCGCTGCCTACGAGGAGCGCTCATACACGGTTGCTGCAAAGCGTGAGCACCTGACGCAGTCGGGTGTTACGCACCACATTCAGCAGTTACAGCATTATCTGGGAGTCAAATTGTTTGTTCGGCAGTTAGGAAACATCATGACACCGACACCAGCAGCCGATGCTTATTACTTGGGTTGTGTGGCGATTTTGCGCGAACATTCGAAAGCTCGCCTTTCTGTAAAACCCTTTGCCCATGGTCTATCTAGTGAGCTACGGATCGGGTTGACTCCGACGTTGACAACAAAGATGCTGGCACCAACGCTCTTAGCATTCATTGAACAGCACCCGAACGTTTCGGTCCAAATAGTTGACTCTTACAGTGATTTGGTAGTAAAAAATTTACTAGCCGGAGAGATTGACTTGGCCGTAGTTCCTGGCATTCGATCGGTGATTGGGTTGCGTAGTACGCCTTTTGTACGTATGCCGGAATTTCTGGTTTCCGGCGATAAGGCGAATCACACATTGGCACATGGGCGTCCTGTTAGGCTGGCAGAAATGGGCCCCATCAAAATAATTTTACCAAGTCAAAAACAGGCAAGACGCAAGGGACTCGATCACTATCTCTCGTTATCCGGTGCTGACATTGAGCGGGTTTTAGAGATTGACTCCGCCTTGGGGGGCTCTGACCTAATTCGCCACTCTGACTGGTTCGGCATTCATCCTGCTTCAGTGGCAATCAATGAGATGCAGTCTGAAGGATTTATCGTCAGCCCATTATCGGATCCACCACTTCATCTCGATCTCTTTGTGCTTGAGCGTAAAAGCGACACAATTTCACCAGAGGCTACTGCCTTTATAGATGAGTTGCGCTTGCAAACCAATAATGCCATTTTGATCACCCAATCTCTACTTACAGAAAATGTAAAGAAAAAAGTGGGTGGTCGACGCCTTGGTTAATCTAAGGGTGGCCAAACCCGCTCGCCGACAATGGGTGACCCTGATACGTGAACCACATACTCTCCAAGCCGTCCCCATTGGCCTCTATCCTCTCTTTGGAATCTTGTTTCATACGGTTCAAAATTGATCGTACGTGCATGACGTGACGTGAACTCGTAAAGCACTCCAAATTTCGGCCAGCCGTAATTGCACATTAGTGCTCGCGCTGCAATACACCCTGGCATCGAAGCCATGGTCGGTAGACGGTACTCCGCATACCAGCGCCCCGCATAATGCTCTCCTTCCAAAGAACGACTGCGCAAGGCGCCAAATTGAATACCGGGTGCAGGCATCGACCCTGGCATCCGGTGTCCCCATTCCGGCCCGTTAACACGTGCGTACTCAGTGAAGATGAACTGTTGGGGTCTGCGTCGTTGATCCAACATTTTTCGCGTTTCACCAACTGCCAAGGACTCTTGTTCAATGATGCTTGGTTTGAAAAAATTGAGCGCAGATACTGCGCCAACCATGATGATATGCTTGCAACCCCCTTGCGAATCTGGATCGGTCGATCGGGGCATGCGTTCGTGAAGAAGGTCCATGGCCGGGCCGCCTCCTACATTTCGATAATGAGCAACCCAGAGAACGCCAGATAGTTTTTTTAGAGAAGGCAAATAAACGCCATGAAGCCAGGCAATATGCTCATCTTCATCGCTTGCATCCAGGTCGTGCCAAATAGACCAAATAGAGCTGTCCATGATAAGTCCTTTATAGGGTGGAGGTAAGAGGTGCTGCTGTATCAGTTTTCGTGGTAAGCCTCAATGGATTGCCACACTTCTTCCCCGATTTGCACGCGCCATCGGTCAAAAAATCCAGCATCTTTAAGCCGGAGACGAAAACTTTCGGTGTCTATGGTCGTCAAGGTTAATCCGCGATCCTGAAGAGTTTGCAGACCTTCCTGATTCGCTGCGTTGATCTCGAGGACATACTGTTTTGCTAGAACATCGAACCTACTTTCTATCAGCAATTGAAGCTCTTCATCAAGACTGTCCCAAGCTTCAGCGTTGAAGCACATCCAGAAGCAGGCGAATCGAATGTTAGAGATTGCAATGGATTCAATCATTTCGTCGCGCTGGCCGGTTGCTACGCCGTTGTATGTCATCTCCATTCCATCTGCTCGCCCCTCTCTGATTGCCTCATTGATATATTGGAGATCCACCGGTTGCGGGTCGCAGCCGAGAGATCCATACAAATCTTTTAAGTAGGGCGAGTTACCAATTCGAATACGAAAACCCTTGAGATCGTCCACGGTATGGATCTGGCGGCCGCGACAAAATATCTGGTTGAGACCCTGGGGCAGTACGCTTCGCAGAGAGTGGATGCCCTTGGCGCGCAAGGCAGATCGCACTGCATCGCCAGTACTGCCGGCCATTGCTTGGCAGGCCTGATCGGACGTTGGGTAGGCAAAAGGTAAGCCTTCCAAAGCGACGACTGGCGTGATGCGTGAGAGGATCATCCCAGAAACTGGATGCACTTGGATTCTTCCGCTAACCATCTGATCCACCATGTCATCAGGTCCGCCCAGTGAACCATTTGGATGCAAACTGACATTCATCCTCCCGCTGCTCGCTTCTTGCACCTCTGCCCACAATTTCACAAGTAGCTGGTTTAAGATGCTTTTGGCTGAAATATCGTGCGCACATATCCATTCATGCTGGGCGATCATTTTGCTTGTACTCCGGTTGTTTTTCCATCGATTTGAGCTTGAATCGCTCTGGCAGTGGGTCCCCAGTTTGTGGTGAGTTCATCAATTTCAGACCTAAACCATGTTGCATCATTGATGTGCGGCTCGGCACCAACTTTGCGAAGTTGCTCAGCGACATCAGACTGCGCAACAACTTGTTTGATTGCGTTGGCAATCTTTTCAACGATACCGCTATCGATTCCTCGGGGTCCAATAAGAGCTATTGATGAAGGGCTGAATAACTTTCTGATCGGCTCGGGGAAAAGTGGGATGTCTGGCGCCTCCTTTGCTCGACCCGGTCCAGTCTGAGCAATGATACGAACGCCTCTGCCCATCCGTGCAGTGCTCAACGCTGTACCCCAATCGGTATAGAAAACTTGAATGTCACCTGAGGCAAGCGCTAGGGATCCAGGACCGCCTCCTTTGTAAGGAACCGCCAACATCTGAGCTCCAATCTGCTGGGCAGCAAGGTGCATGTACAGATGAGAGCTTGAACCGACGCCGGTGGTGCCGTAATGAACCTTGTTCGGGTTGGCTTTGGCGAATTCCAGAACATCCACTAGGTCGTTACCTGGAATTGAAGGGTGAACGATAACAGCGCCGCGGGTGGAGGCGAAAACAATAATTGGCGTGATGTCTTTTCCCAAATCGTAAGGTGCTTTGTCCATCACTGCACCGGCTTGGAACTGTTGGCGTATGTTCATCACCATCAGGCGGTACCCATCGGGTTCTGCGCGAATTAAGGCTTGGGTGCCAATGATCCCCTGCGCCCCGCCGATATTCTCGACGATTACAGTTGTCCCAAGTAGTTTTTGAAGCGAAGGTTGCAGAATTCGCGCAATGTTATCGTCGAGCCCCCCAGGTGGTTTGGCCACGATAAGCTTGATAACCTTATCGGGATACCGTGTCACTTGTAAGTTTTGAGCTTGAACCGGGATCAGAAAAAAAAACAAAGCGTTTAAGCTTGCAAAGGACAAAAATCTTCTTGCTAAGTTCATGTTGTCGTTTTCGTTTTGTAACGAAGGAATCGTTATTCTGATGTCACTATAGATTGGTCGCAGTCAGATTGAAAATGATTACAACTGAAGTTGCTCATGAAATATAGTGATTTGCACTAGATGGTCCTGACGTTTGAGTCATACTTTGTCAGACAATGGCAAAGGGTTTTCTACATGCCATTTGCGAACGATGTTTATAAACAATTAAAAGAGAGTATCTCTTTGCGAAAAGTCTGATCAGAAGCCAACATAACGCACAAAGTTCATTTTGTCTTCGCGAACAGACTTCACGCTGTTGGCCACAAAGTCCTCGTCTGGGTAGCCCATTGCAATGCAGATCATGATGTTTTGATCGTCTGGAATTCCCGCATGCTCTCGGACTACAGCAGATTGCATTATTCCTTGCCCGTTGATCACTGTGCCCAGGCCCCTTTCCCATGCTGCCAACACCAACGCATGCGACAAGGCCCCCAGATCAAACTGGCTGATGGCTGCAGGCTCCAAGTATTTGTCATAAGTTAGTACCAGAGACACAGGGGCATCAAATTGCCTGAATCCGCGCATGACCCAGTCAGTGCGTCGCTCTTTATCCTCGCGGGCAATGCCCATTGCATCGAACAGCTGAACTGCGATATCCACTTGGCGCTTTCGGTGAATGCCTTCGAAGGATTCTTTCATTGGAAAGTCTCGTTTTGGCGGTATCCCCTTGAGCATGTTCGATGTATTGCCTTGGCGGATTAGATCCAGCGGCGCGCCCGTTATCACATGCACATACCAAGGCTGTGTGTTCATTGAAGACGGTGACCATTTGGCTACCTCAATTATTTCTTCTATTACCTCCCGAGGTACAGGTTTTTGTTGATAGCCGCGAATGCTTTTACGGGCTTTAATGAGTTCTGAAAACTCCATGATTTATATATCCTGATTAGAGTTGTGCTGAGAAGATGCCACCCACCACTTTGACACCCCCTTGCATGATTGGATGACGAATGCCCAAGAGTTCTGTGATGCGAGTTTTCATAAACTATTAAAAAATAAGAGGATTGGACTGCACCATGCCACATGGTTGCTAAACCTTTGAATCAGTCTAGCTTGATGCCAAGATCTACTGCCAACTTGATCCAGATGGGTACATCACGATCCCAATCGCGTCGTGTTTCAGTCAAGTTTTTGGGTTTGTTAGGAATGGAATACATCTCCCTGAATTTGGCCGCACTTTCAGTATTGGATCCATTGACTACGACGCTTGACAACAACTTGATAACTGATTCAGGTGTGCCTGCCGGAGCCATTACAGGAAATCCGCCCTCTAGGCCGAACAGGGGATCTTTCATGCCTTGCTCAACTAATGTTGGGACTTGAGGTAGTTTGGGTGATCTATATCCCCCGGTGACACCAATGGCACGAACGCCCCGAGAAGCCACCGTATTAAAGCCCTGATAACTGCCTACTGCAACTTGCACTTGATTGGAGGCAAGATCAATCCACATGGGTGATTCGCCTTTGTAATGTGCAGTAAGAATGTTGCTACCGTAATTTCGATTAATTTGGTCTGCCATCATCTGGGGGTAAGAGCCCGGTGCATAACTACCAAATGCAGTTGGGTTATTTTTGGCAAACTTAATGAAATCTTGGAAGTTCGTTGCGGGTACTTTTTCCGAGATACCCACTACCAATGGGCCAGATGGGAAAAAAGCGATGGGGGTTAGATCCTTGTCAAGGTCATACGGAAGTTTTTTATAGAGCACTCTGTTTTGCCAGACTGTACCGGAAGTGGTCATCAGTAAGGTGTAGCCATCTGGAGGAGACTTGGCAACTGCATCAATTCCAATAATGGATCCCCCCCCAGGTTTGTTTTCTACATATGCGGGCACGCCAAGTTGAGATGTAATTTGCTCAGCAAACAAGCGCGCATAAGCATCTGTAAGCCCGCCTGGAGTGAAGGCCACCACAATCCTAATTGGCTTGTTGGGCCATTTGGTATTTTGGGCTATAGCTTGAGGTGTCACCGCAGTCATTAACGAAATTGCAATTGCAGATAGAAAATTGCGTTGGACCGTAAGCTTAAATTTTTTCATTTTGGTGTCTTCAGCAAACATAAATGTCTTTGTAATAAATACCTTTAGTCATTGAAATTATCTTAGAAAGTAAAATCAACTCTTACAAATCATTTAACTTGATATCAGAAAGTAAATAAAGTGATAGCAATATTTTGAGTTTGAAGTTTTAAAATTTTCCTTTTTATCGGTGCGTCACAATCGTCATATACGTGCCGGAAATGACATCATGTTCACGTACCCGAGTTCTCAGTGGTCGCCGAGCGAAACTGGCCGCGTGTAACCTAACGGGGCGCCTGTCACTCCCCCGATTTGCCGATGCCGTTCAGTAGAGCATCGATGGAGTCAAGCGCAGCCAGCGTCTGGCGCCGCAACTCTTCGACGAAGGTAATGGCCTCCGGGGGCGGCACTTCGCGGTTGCGTTCGAGTACGAACAGCTCGAGACTCAGTGGCGGATCGATGAGCGAATTGACGATGAAGTCGTCCGAATGCAGTTCGGAGATGGCCACCGTGGCCGGATGGAAAGCGAACCAGTCGGAGTGCTTGATGAAGTCCTTACCCCCCCCGAATGTGTCCATCTCTAGCACCCGATCGATGATTGCGCCGGATTGCGCCAGATAGGCATCCAGTCCGGGTCGGCGTGCCTGGGTCTTACCCGGGACGATTAGCTTAATGGGACCAAGGTCAGCAAGACGCACCGGCCGCCCGTTAACGACCTGATGATGGGCACGTGCGCCGGATACCAGGAACTCGGGCATGCGTGCGAAAGGTCCTTGCCGCAAACCGGCCTCCGGTCGGTTGCCGGGTACCACAGCCAGGTCGATCTCACCGGCACGCAGTTTGTCGACCACCACATCGCTGTAGGAGTCCATGATCCGAACCACTACGTTAGGGTGTTGAACGACGAACGATGACAGCGTCGGGGCCAGTATTGTGCTTGTCAATGCGGGTGTCAATCCGATCCGAACCTCACCACTGAGGCCGCTTGTGAAAGGTTGCACCGCAAGGCGAGTCTTTGAATGCGCACGAAGGGCAGTTACGCAGGCTGCGTAGTAGGCATCGGCCGCTGGTGTTGGTTCCATGGTGTTGCCGCGTTGGCGCATGAACAGCTTCACGCCGAGATGTTGCTCAAGCGTTTGCATGTGCTGCGTCATCCCGGACTGCGTTAGGTGCTCACGCACCGCTGCGGCCGTGAATGAGCCCTCTTCGTAGGCGGCGACGAAGAGGCGGATGCGAAGGAGTGTGTCGATCATGGGCCGAGTGTATGTGACGGAATCAGTTTGCTTGATGATCTGCTTCAGATCAAATTAGTTTGCCGATCATATCGAACGACCTATAGTGATAAACGCTAACCGAATTCTTAGACACAAGGACCACAATGAATTCTTCATCCGTCACTGCACAAGACCCCAGCGACCTTCGCGCCCTGCGCGATGTGCTGGGTTCGTTCGTTACCGGTGTCACCGTGGTGACGACGATTGACACCGATGGCACCCGCTGGGGCCTCACCGCCAACTCGTTCAGTTCCTTGTCGCTCGATCCACCACTCATTGTGTGGAGCCAGTCGCTCAATGCACGCAGCCATTTGGTGTTCCGTCGCGCGGAACGTTTTGCGATCAACATTTTGGCCGAAGACCAGATCGATCTGGCCAATCGGTTCGCCAGCCGCTCCCCCGACAAATTCGAGGGCGTCGCGACCGTTGCAGGACTGGGCGATGTGCCATTGATCGATGGCACTCTGGCTGTCCTTGAGTGTGTTCGCGAGTCGATTTTTCCAGGCGGGGACCACGTGCTGTTCGTCGGGCGAGTGGAGCGCATGGCCTCGCGGCCGCTTCGCCCGCTGGCGTTCGGCCCTGGCGGCTATCTCGTCACGCAGTCGCACAACGGATCGGCAACGGCTTAAGCGCTGATTTCAGACGAAATAAAAAGAGAGGCGTGCACATGAACTTGGCATTTTCATGATGCTCCTGCATCCACTGGACCGCATTGCTTCGCAGACGCTGCGCGAGGACCGCTATGCGATCAGCCTGGCCAACGAAATCGGCCACATCATCGCCTGCGCAGAACCTCACCAGCAGTACGCTGAGTTTGTCGACTGGGGCCACCTTCAAGGCCTCGCATCAGCCCTCCTGATGACCGACTTCAGTTCAAATCATTTTCAAAAAACCAGTGCTAAACCTATATTTCTTCAATTCGAAACGCTGTAACGATTGCGCTTCGCAGGAAACAGTCGTCTTGCTGTGCTGTGTCGCTGACACGATGGATATCGACGGTGGGGCCACCAAGGATTCGTGATCCGTCGGCAGGCGGGATGCGCTTAATTAACGTAGGGGAGATCTGAGCATATGCAAACAGTCATGATAGATTTGGAAAGACGCCGGGACGTGCTGGCCCGCGCTAAGAGTGTCACTGAGCTTTTGAAAGCAGCGGCGCCGCGCATTGAGGCCGAGCGCGAGATGCCCAAGGACGTGCTGGCGGCAATGCACGAAGCGCAGCTCTTTCGGCTGATGCTGCCGCGCTCCCTCGGTGGCGACGAGATCGATTTCGAGACGCATGCCATGGCGCTCGAGATCATCGCCAGCGCCGACGCCAGCGCCTGCTGGGTCGTGAGCCAGGGCTCGGGCTGCTCGTTGGCCGCGGCCTACCTCGCTTCCGATGTTGCGCATAAATGGTTCGACGACAAGACGGCCGTCCTGGCTTGGGGCGCGGGCCCGCAGGGCAAGGCCCACGCCGTGCCCGGCGGATACCGCGTGACCGGCACTTGGTCCTTTGGCAGCGGCAGCCATCATGCCACCTTGCTTGGGGGCCACAGCATGGTGTTCGAAGCCGACGGCAGCCCGCGCCGCAATGGCGAGGGCAAGCAGTCCACCCGAACCATGCTATTTCCGAGCAGCGCAGCGAAGCTGCATGACATGTGGCATCCGGTCGGCCTCAAAGGTACTGGCAGCGACACCTTCTCGGTCGAGGACCTGTTCGTCGCCGACGCGGACACCTTGAACATGAGAGCGCCCGAAGAACTGGTAGAAACCGGCACTCTCTACAAATTCTCGGCGACGCTCGCCTACGGCGTCGGCTTTTCGGCGATGATGCTCGGCATCTCCAGAGGGATGCTGGACGAGCTGACCAAGCTCGCCATGACCAAAACTCAGGCCGGCGCCACGACGTCGATGCGCGACAGCCCTGTGTTCCAGACCGATCTTGCTGAGCTCGAGGCCCGCTACGGCGCGGCCCGTGCGTACCTCCTCACCACGACGCGCGAGACATGGAACGAGGTCGCCGAGACCGGCGACATTACGCTTGCGCAGCGCGCCAGCATGAAGCTCGCAACCACCTACGTTATTAATCACTCCTTCAAGGTGATTGCCGAGGCCTACCACGCTGCCGGACAGACCGCGATCTGGCCGACGGGGCCATTCGAGCGGCGCATGCGCGACGCCATGACCGCCTCGCAGCAGTCGCAAGGACGCGAGACCAACTACATCACCTGCGGTCGCATCCTGTTGGACCTCGAGCCGGACAGCTGGGTGTTTCTTTGACTTGACAGCGACCGCTATCGATCTTGCAGCACTATCGCGATTCGGCGATGTCGATGGACTTTCGTCGTCAGGTATTACCAAAAAAGGAGACTGAGACATGAACTTTTTACGACGCAAAACGCTAGCGCTAGGCGGCGCCTTTGTTGGCCTGGCCCTGTCCAACCGGACGGCGGCCCAGAGTTTTCCCGACAGGCCGATCAAGATCATCATCTCTGTCCCGCCGGGCGGCGGCGTTGACCTGTGGGCCCGCATTGTGACGGCCAAGCTCGAAAAGCTGCTGGGCCAGCCTATCGTGTTCGACTACCGGCCAGGAGGTGGTACCGTGATTGGCGCCGAAGCGGCGGCGCGAGCACCGGCCGATGGCTACACCATTCATCTAATTGGGAGCTCCGCCTTTGCCTATCAGCCGAACATGCGCAAAGTGCCCTACAACCCGCTTAGCTCCTTCGTGCCCTTGGGCGCCTTGGGCTCGGCGTCGTTGCTGCTGGTTGTTAACCCGAAAGTCCCGGCGCGCAACATCGCCGAACTGGTTGCCTATGCCAAAGCCAATCCGGGCAAACTGAACTACGCCAGCTCCGGCATTGGTTCGTCAAATCACTTGTTCTGCGAACTTTTCAAGATGCGTACCGGCATCCAGATGACTCATGTGCCCTACAAGGGTGTGACCCAGTACAACCCCGACCTGATTGGTGGTTTGGTGGACCTGGCCTTCACGACCACGGCCGCGTCGATTGCGCATCTCCAGACCGGCAAGCTGCGCGCGATCGGGGTCACCGGTGTCAAGCGGGCGGCGGAGATACCAAGCGTCCCCACCATTGCCGAGCAAGGCCTGCCCGGATTCGATGAAAAGTCCTGGGTGTTGTTGGTTGGACCGGCCGGTATTCCGGCCGAGCCTCTAGCGCGCTTGCGCGCGGCGTTTCGCACCAGCCTCCAAGATCCGGAGGTCGTCACTGCGCTGCAAAATGCCGGTTTGGAGGATGTTGGCAGTTTACCGGTCGACAAAATCGCAGAGTTGATGCGTTCGGAGCTGAACAAGTGGGGCGAGGTGATTCGGAATGCCAAAATTTCCATGGACTGAATCGATCGGTAGGTCTGCCTCACGGACGCTCACAAGCCCCACTGAATGCGGGTAATTCTTAGCTTCATAAAGTTGAAATGCCTATCCGCTTTATTTTGAAAAAATTTTAACTACAGACATCATATGAAATTCAAGCTTTATCAAAAAACCGGCCTTTGCCAGGTTGCCTCATGAACGGCGCCGAGAGCCTGGTGCACACGCTGCTGGACGGCGGCGTGGACGTTTGTTTTGCCAACCCCGGTACCTCGGAGATGCACTTCGTCGCGGCACTCGACAAGGTCGAAGGCATGCGCTGCGTGTTGGGACTTTTTGAGGGCGTGGTCACTGGCGCTGCCGACGGGTATTACCGCATCAAAGAACGGCCTGCTGCCACCTTGTTACATCTGGGACCGGGCCTGGCCAACGGGCTAGCGAATTTGCACAATGCTAAAAAGGCCAACTCCGGCATCGTTAACATTGTGGGAGACCACGCCACGGGCCACCTGCAACTGGATGCGCCGCTCACCTCTGACATTGACATGCTGGCGCGACCCATGTCGAACTGGGTACATTCGTCGCCTAGCGCAGCAACCATTCAGGCCGACGGGCAAGAGGCCATCCGCCAGGCAAACAGCCGCCCAGGGCGCATCGCCACACTGATTCTGCCAGCCGATACCGCTTGGACAGAAGCCACGCTCCCCGTCAGCCAACCGGATGCCGTTGGCCAGAATGCACTCCGCTGGGCCGGCGCTCTGGTGCAAGCTTCGCCAGAAAACGTGTTGAGCGACGAAAGCATTCGCCAGGCAGCGCAGGCGCTTCGGCTGGGGCCCACCACCTTGCTGCTGCTGGGCGGCCGGGCCTTGCGCGCCAACGCAACCGAATGGGCCGGTCGCATCGCTGCCGCCACCGGTTGCGCGGTTATGTCTGAGTGTTTAGTTGCCCGGCTGGAGCGCGGTGCCGGACGGGTGATGGTGCCGCGCCTGCCTTATGCGGTCGACCCCGCGATGGCGGTGCTGGCCCCGTTCGACAAAATTGTGTTGGTGGGTGCTAAGCAGCCGGTTGCCTTTTTTGCCTACCCCGGCAAGCCTGGCGTTTTGAGTCGCCCCGGTTGCGAATACATCACGCTGGCATCACATGCCGACGATTTGAAGGCCGCCTTGCATGCCCTCAGCGATGCGCTGGGTGCGAGCACTGGCCCAGTGGCCCTTGTGGCTGATCGCAACGTTGCACAGGAGATGGAATCTTTCCATGGCCCGATTAATCCCGACAACGTGGCCCGCCTGTTGGTGGCGCTGATGCCCGCCAACGCCATCGTGGTAGACGAAGCAGTCACCTCGGGCCGCAGCTTTGACAAGGTAGCCCAGGGTGCAGCCCAGCATGACTGGCTGACCGTCATGGGTGGGTCCATCGGTTTTGCCTTGCCCGCCGCAGTGGGGGCGGCCATTGCCGCGCCCGATCGCAAAGTGATTGCGCTAGAAGGCGACGGCAGCGGCATGTACACCTTGCAGGCGCTTTGGACCATGGTGCGAGAAAACCTGAACATCACCGTCGTCATCTTCGCCAACCGGGCCTATAAAATTTTGCTGGGCGAGTTTAGCGGTGTGGGCGCTGGCGTGCCAGGCCAACGCGCCACCGACATGCTGAGCCTGGACCGTCCCGACCTCGATTGGGTGGCGCTGGCCAAGGGCATGGGCATGCAGGCAAGCCGCGTGAGCGACATGGGCGGGTTCTGCGTTGGCCTGCAAAAAGCGTTGGCGGTACAGGGCCCTGCGTTGGTGGAGGTCGTGCTGTAAGGCAACTCAGGTTCAGCGGTGTCGACTGTGCGTCATCACTGCGCTTCGATCTCACACCCCAACTGGTTCAGCGTTGCATCGATCCAGGCGGTGTCGAGTTTTCCGGCGGCTATCGCCTTCGCCATGACTGCCTCTGCACCTGCTTTTTTTCTGGCTGCGGCAAGCACTGACTTAACATGGTCGAAGGGCACACACAGCACGCCATCGTCGTCACCGATAATTAGATCGCCTGGCTCGATAACCATTCCATCAATCGCGATCGGCACATTGATTTCACCAGGCCCATTCTTGTATGAGCCACGATGAGTGACCCCTGCAGCAAAGATAGGGAAATTACCCTCGCGCACCGCCCTGGCATCGCGAATTGCGCCATTGATCACGAAGCCACCCAGTCCGCGCTGGATGGCAATGCCGACCAGCAGGTCGCCGATCACCGCATTGGTCAGGTCGCCGCCCGCATCCACCACGATGATGTCGCCCGGTGCGGCCATCTGCAGCGCTTTGTGGATCATGAGGTTGTCGCCAGGCCGAGTCCGTACAGTCAGCGCAGGGCCGCTCATTGGGATGCCACTGTGCATCGGTCGCAGGCGCGCCCCGCCCGCAAACAGTCGCGACATGCAATCACTGACATTAGAAACCGGCACGTCGATGAATTGCAGGGCCAATTCGACAGGCACCGCTCGCCTGCGCTTGAGTACTTTGAGACCGATCATGAGGCTTGCTCCATCAAGAGTGTGCCGCAGTCAATTGTGCGACTGCGGATCGCATCCTGCGCGGCAGGATTTTTTGGGCACTCTAGCATATTCGTCAAGTGCGCTGATTTTTTTATTCATGATGATGAATGTCCCGAGGCCTCTCATCATCCCTTCTGATGATCGACTTCAGTTCATATCATTTTCAAAAATCTAGCACCAATCTTATGCTTCTTAAAAATAACCGCTGCAACCGTTGCGCGGCGAAGGAGACAGTATGCTTTCGAAGAGAATTTTACTGTGTATGGCCGGCACAGCCGCGCTGGCGGTGGTCCAGCCCCAAGCCTGGGCACAGTCCACCGACTCAAGCCGGTATCCCGATCGTTTGGTCCGGATCATCACCACGACCCAAGCTGGCGGCGGGCAAGACAGAGTGGCCCGCATCCTCCAGGGCCCACTGCAAAAGCTGCTGGGGCAGCCCGTCGTCGTCGAGAACATCCCCGGTGCACAGGGCATCATCGCCACCCAGAATCTCATTCGCGCGCAGCCCGATGGGTATCGTGTGATGTTGATGAACACGCGCCAGCAGTTCACGTCGGGCTTCGTGATGGACAAGGCTCCCTACGACCTGTCAAAGGACATCACGCCCATCATTCCCTTCGCGTACTTCCGGCTCGCCGTCATCGCCCACCCGACGATTCCCGGCAAGGACCTGCTCGAAATTCTCCAGTACGCCAAAGCCAATCCGAACAAGGTGTCCTACGCCAACGTGGGCATCTCCGGGCACTTGGCCATGGCCATGGCGGCCCGAAAGGTTGGCGCGGAGATGCTGGCCGTGCCCTACAAGACGGGCGGTCAGGCTGCAACCGCGGTTGTTGCGGGGGAAGTGCACATCTACACTACCGATGTGACCACGGCATTGCTTGCTGCACAAACGGGCAAAGGCGTTCGCCTCGTCGCCGTGTCAGGATCGACCCGCGCAGGGGAAGCCCCAGTCGCCCCTGCGTTCTCTGAATCGATTCGTCAGTACTTCATTACGGGCTCGCTTGCACTGGTCGGCCCTCCAGGCATGAATCCCGCCGTCGTTGAGAAGATCGCCAACGCGGTGCGGCAGGCCATGACGCAGGCCGAAGTCGTCGAGGCCGTGCGCGCGGCCGGTCTCGAGCTGGACGTGGGTGATGCTGCGGCGCTGCGAAGCGAAATCAAAGAGCTGGCGGCTAGCTGGGGGCCGGCTGCGAGGGAGATTCTTGCATTGGTAGATGGAAAGACAACAGGAGCACCACAGAAATGACGACCACTCTAGGAATGGCACCACTCAATATCATCAGGACGAATGAATTGGCAGGGCAGAACATACGCGGCTTCGGCAAGGAAGCCGGCCAAGTCAAGCGCGTCATCGTCACGGAAAAACTTTTTTTCGCAATCGACGAAATTAACCCCGGCTTCAGTCCTCACCAATGGCACCGGCACACCAAGTTCCGCACCGAGAGCGTCGAAGTCGTGTACCCCAGTGATTTCGAGGAAATTTATTTCATCATCAGCGGTCACGGCGTGATGCAGTGGAAGACCGACAGCGGCGAGACGCTCGAGCAGCAGGTCGGCCCCGGCGACATGATCCATATGCCGCCGGACGTGGTTGAACATCAACTGCTCAACAACGGCAGTGAAACCATCCACATGGCTGTGGTAGGCGTGCCGCCGCCCAAGCGCACACCCATTCAAGCGCGTTCGCCGCTAGAACCGGTTTTTAAAAAGTGACTGCTCAAATGTTTGCGCAGCGAAGGAGACAGCATGCTTTCGATGAGAATTTTACTTTGCATGGTCGGCACAGCCGCACTGGCGGTCTTGCAGACCCAAGCCTGGGCACAGCCCACCGACTCGAGCCGCTATCCCGATAAGGCGGTCCGGATCATCATCACGAGCCCACCCGGCGGCGGGCAAGACAGAGTGGCCCGCATCCTCCAGGGCCCGCTGCAAAAGCTGCTGGGTCAGCCCGTCGTCGTCGAGAGCATCGCCGGTGCACAGGGCATCATAGGCACCCAGAACATCATCCGCTCACAGCCCGATGGGTACCGTTTGATGTTCATGAACACCAAACAACAGTTCACGTCTGGCGTCGTGATGGACAAGGCGCCCTACGACCTGTCGAAGGACATCACGCCCATCATTCCCTTCGGGTACTTCCGGACCGCCGTCATCGTGCACCCGACAATTCCCGGCAAGGACCTGCTCGAGGTTCTGCAGTACGCCAAGGCCAACCCGAACAAGGTGTTCTACGCCACCGTCGGCACGGGCACCAGCGCGCACTTGGCCATGTCCATGGCTGCCCGAAAGGTTGGCGCGGAGATGCTGGCCGTGCCCTACAAGGGGGGCGGCCAGGGTGCAACCGCGCTGATTGCGGGGGAAGTACATATCTTCTATACCGACCTTGGCACGGCTTTAAGTGCCGCACAAACGGGCAAAGGCGTTCGCCTCGTCGCCGTGTCAGGATCGACCCGCGCAGGGGAAGCCCCAGTCGCCCCTGCGTTCTCTGAATCGATTCAACAGTACTTCTCTACGGGCTCGCTTGCACTGGTTGGCCCTCCAGGCATCAATCCCGCCGTCGTTGATAAGATCGCCAACGCGGTGCGGCAGACCATGGCGCAGACCGAAGTCGTCGAGGCCCTTCGCGCGGCTGGGTTCGAGCCGGCCGTGGGTGATGCTGTGGCGCTGCGAAGCGAGATCAAAGAGCTAGCGGCTGGATGGGGGCCGATTGCGAAGGAGACTCTGGCGTTGGTGGAAGGGAAGACAACAGGAGCACCGCAGAAATAACGAACAGACTCCCCCTCACACATACGTACGACAACGGAACTCCATGGAAAAGCAATTTAACCCCACCAACGAAGACCTGGGCAACTGTGTCGCGTTGGAGCATGTCAATACGGCAGTACCTGATCAGCAGATCGCGACGCTTTTCTACGTCGCCGGACTGGGACTGACCCGCGATCCTTACATCATGGTCGAGCTGACCAACATGTGGATCAACATCGGCCGCAACCAGATCCACATGCCTACGCGCCCGCCCTACAAGCCCGAGGTACTGCGCGGGCATACCGCGATCGTGCTGCCGTCGCGCCAGGCACTGCTTAGGCGCCTGGCCGCAGTGAAAGATCGGCTGGCAGGCACGCAGTTCGGCGTGTATGAAGCCAGTGGCTACGTTGATGTCATCTCCCCCTGGGGCAATCGCATACGCTGCTTCGAGCCTGATTTGGAACGCTTCGGCCGCATCCAGATCGGCATGCCCTATGTCGAATTCGATGTGCCCGTGGGCACGGCGGACGGCATCGCGCGCTTTTATCGGGAGGCCATCAAGGCCCCCTCATCCGTCGAGAAAGATGCACAGGGCGTTTGCGCGCGCGTTCAGGTGGGGACGATGCAATACCTGCTGTTCCGCGAGACGGACCGGCCACTGCCGGAGTACGACGGCCATCACATCGCGATCTACATCTCCGACTTCTCCGGCCCGCATCGCTGGCTGAAGGAGCGCGGCCTCATCACGCTGGAAAGAGGCCAGTATGAGTGGCGCTTCATCGACATCGTAGATCCTGACACCTTAAAGCCACTGTACAGGTTGGAGCATGAGGTACGCAGCGTGACCAACTCACTTTTTGCGCGCCCGCTGGTCAATCGCAATCCGGACCAGACCAATACCAGCTACGTCCCCGGCTACGATGCCATGAAGCCAGAATTGGGACATTAATCACAAGCGCGATACATCACTGCGGTGGCAAGCTAAGGATCATTGAAGCGTTCCTGCCGCAGCTCAGACTATCCGAACCCACGCGAAGGGAAGGTGCGGGTGCTGATGAAATTGTTCTGCAAAGTGTTCCCGGATCCGGCGGATGCTGCGAATGAGCTGCTGCTTATCAGGTGCGCTAATGTTCAGCATCAGTGAAGATCATTAGCCAAAGTGAGTCAGTATTTATAGGATTGACTTCTTAATTCAAACCAACTCCAAAGAATAGCCAATGCGGGCAACGATTACCAACAATGCAGATAGCAAAGAATTGCTAAGTGTGAGTGCTACATTCCATTTTCAAGGATGCGCCACGGATGCTGCTACGCAGGCTACTCGAGGTGCGCAACTTGCAGGCGGCTTGATCGCTTTAGGCTTGCGCGAAGGTGATGTTTTGGCAGTTCTGTTGCGGAACTCCGAACTTTTCGTGGACATCATTCATGCTTGCCGTCAAACGGGTATTAGCTTTTGCCCAATCAATTGGCACTTTACTGCTGACGAGGCCAGTGTGTTGTTGTTGGACAGCGGTTCGAAAGCTTTGATAGCACATGGTGACCTTTTGGATGGCATCATTCATGTGGTGCCGCAAAGCGTTGCTTTGTTGTCAGTTGGTCAAAGTCGCTCCCCGAAATCACTGCCCTACGAAACTTGGCTATCCACTCAGGCCGCATACAGTGGCCCACTGGTATCGCCTGGCGGCCACATGGTTTACACCTCAGGCACCACAGGTCGACCCAAAGGAGTGGTTCGCGACCGAATACCCTTAGCAGAGCTTGATTCCCGCCTAGCTCAAACTAAGCATCTGGTTGAACTCGCACTTGGGATCAGTGCTGGGTGCCGAGCTTTGGTGCCCGCGCCGCTCTACCACAGTGGTCCGAGTACTTTCTTGCAACACGCCTTGCGCATTGCCGAAAGCGTGGTGCTCATGCCTCACTTTGACGCCGAGCAATTACTGGCCCTGATTGAGCGTCACCGCATTGACGTCGTCTACTTGGTGCCCATCATGTACGTGAGGCTACTGCGCCTACCTGAGGCGGTACGTCATCAATACGATATCTCTTCTTTGCGTTTTGTAGCTTCTACGGGTTCCCCCTGTGCGCCCGACGTTAAGCGTTCCATGATTGAGTGGTTTGGCCCCATCATCAATGAGATGTATGCATCAAGCGAAGCTGGCATGATCACTTCCATCACTGCAGCTGAAGCACTGCAGCGCCCGGGCAGTGCAGGCCGCCCAGTGTTGGATGCCAAAGTTCGTATCTTGAATGAAGCGGGCGAGCAACTTCCCACTGGTGAAGTCGGTCTGATTTACGTGCGGCAACCCATATATCCTGACTTCACTTACCGACACAATGACGCCGCACGCCGTGACATTGAAAGAGATGGACTCATTTGCCTTGGAGATATGGGATACCTAGACGCAGATGGTTATCTATATTTGTGCGATCGTGCATCAGACATGGTGATCTCAGGTGGTGTCAATATTTATCCTGTAGAAATTGAACATCGTTTGCTCGCATGCCCTGGCGTTGCAGATTGCGCAGTATTTGGAATCCCTGATTCTGAATTTGGTGAACGTTTGCATGCAGTGGTAGAGCCGTTGCCAGGTGAAAAGCCCTCTTTAGAAGATATGCAAGCATGGCTACAGGCTGGTCTTGCAGCTTTTAAAGTACCCCGCAGCATTGACTTAGCGCCACTGCCACGCGACGAATCTGGAAAAATCGCCAAACGGCGTCTTCGCGACCAACATTGGCAAGGCCAATCAAGGCGTGTTTGAGTTTTCAGTCATTGCAATCAAACCCAATTAACGTACTTTGATAAGGCAAATTAATGGACTTAAATTACTCTCAAGAGGAAACAAAGTTTCGAGAAGAAGTTCAACACTGGCTCAAAATTAATTTGCCTGAAGATATTCGCCAAAAAGTCATTGGCTATCAAGAACTGAGCAAAGAAGATTACCAGCGTTGGCATAAGATTTTGGCCGCCAAGGGTTGGTCTGTGCCGCATTGGCCGGTGGAGTGGGGCGGTACAGGTTGGGACATGACACAACGCTATATTTACGACGAAGAATTCGCCTTAGCAGGCGCGCCCAGATTGCCTCCCTTTGGTCCTGCCATGTGTGCCCCCGTTCTCTTGAAGTTCGGCACTTCCGCTCAAAAGGAACAGTTCCTACCGCGAATCCGCGAGGGAGAAGACTTTTGGGTACAAGGCTATTCCGAGCCCGGTGCTGGCTCTGATTTGGCTGCAGTTAAAACTCGAGCTGACCGCGTTGGCGATCACTACGTCATCAATGGCCAAAAAATTTGGACCACGTTGGGTCAATATGGGGACTGGATTTTTTGTTTGGTTCGCACAGACCCACATGCCGAGAAACGTCAAGAAGGCATTAGCTTCATCTTGATGAACATGAATACGCCGGGTATCACTGTTCGTCCTCTGATTTTGATGGATGGCGGGCATGAAGTGAATGAGATTTTCTTCGATAACGTCAAAGTGCCTGTCCAGAATTTGGTTTTCGAGGAAAACAAAGGATGGACCGTTGCCAAGTATTTACTAGGGCATGAGCGAATGGGGTCCGGAAGCGTTGGTGCCAGCAGGCGCGAGTTAGCAGCCCTGCGGGCATTGGCACAGCGTGAA